>JAABUZ0100001364.1_pt1 | contig 47186 bp, 46 predicted proteins | sample 5562091 | NCBI WGS metagenome assembly JAABUZ01 (sample SAMN12813069, study PRJNA571459) | rock metagenome | isolation source: Antarctica rocks | place: Antarctica: Victoria Land, Linnaeus Terrace sud | collected 2015-12-21
CAGTCGGGCAGCTCGGGATCGACGACCAGCGAGTGGTAGCGGCCGACCACGAGCGGGCTCTCGAGCCCCGTGAACACCGTGCGCCCGTCGTGCTCGATCGTCGTGGTCTTTCCGTGGACCGGCAGATGGCGCACGACCCGTCCGCCGAAGGCCTGGGCGATCGACTGGTGTCCGAGGCACACTCCGAGCGTGGGGATCCCCGCCTCGGGGAAGCGTCGCACGACCTCCACCGAGATGCCGGCCTCGTGGGGAGTGCACGGCCCGGGCGAGACGACGACGCGGTCATAGCCGCGGAGGACGAGATCCTCCACGTCGGCACGGTCGTTGCGGACGACCTCGAGCTCCGAGCCCAGCTCACCGAGGTACTGGACGAGGTTGTAGGTGAAGGAGTCGTAGTTGTCGACGACGAGCACGCGCACGGGCCCAAACGGTAACGGCGCCGCGCGCGCTTCTCAGCCCCGGTCCGAGGCGAGCTCCGCCAGTAGCGGACCCACTCGCGCTCGGGTCTCATCTACGATTGACCGGTGGAGCGCGTCGGGATCCTCACGGGCGGCGGGGATTGTCCTGGACTCAACGCCGTCATCCGCGCGGTTGTCCGCAAGGGCATCAACGGCCACGGATACTCGGTATGCGGCTTTCGCAACGGCTGGGCCGGTCTCGTCGCGAACGACACGATCGAGCTCACCCACGAGAACACCGCCGGGATCCTGCACCGGGGCGGCACGATCCTCGGAACCTCGAGGACCAATCCATATTCCGCGGGTGACGCGGCGGAGGTCAAGCGAACGCTGGAGCGCGAGCGCATCGATGCGCTGATCCCCATCGGGGGAGAGGACACGCTGGGAGTGGCGCGCCGCCTGAGCCACGAGGGCATCGACGTGGTCGGCGTGCCCAAGACGATCGACAACGACCTGGCCGGCACCGACTTCACCTTCGGCTTCAACACCGCGGTGCAGGTCGCCACCGACGCGATCGATCGCCTCCACACCACCGCCGAGTCACACCACCGCGTGATGGTGGTCGAGGTGATGGGACGAGACGCGGGATGGATCGCCACCTACAGCGGAATGGCCGGCGGCGCCGACGCCATCCTCGTCCCCGAGCGGCCCTTCGACATCGGCGAGGTGTGCTCCCGCATTCAGCGCCGCCACGACAGCGGACGGAACTTTTCCATCATCGTCGTGGCCGAGGGCGCAAAGCCCAAGGGCGGCGCGCTGGTCGCTCACGAGGAAAGCGACGCCTTCGGGCACGTGCGCCTGGGCGGCATCGCGGTCGAGCTCGAGAAGGAGATCGAGCGGCGCACGGGCTTCGAGAGCCGCATGACCATCCTTGGTCACGTACAGCGCGGCGGGTCTCCCACCGCCTATGACCGAGTGCTCGCTACCCGCTTCGGCGTCGCGGCGGTCGAGGCTGTCTCGGAGGGCGCCTTCGGTCAGATGGTCGCCCTCCGCGGCCCCGACATCGCCCGGGTGGCGCTCGACGACGCGCTGCGCGAGCCCAAGCTGCTCGACCCAGCGCTCTACGAGACGGCCGCAGCGTTCTTCGGGTAGCGCATCACGGCCAGTCGACCTGGGCGACCGCCAGCTCGATCGCCCGCAGGACTCCGCGGGCCTTGGCCTCGGACTCCGCCCGCTCGTAGGCGGGCTGGGCGTCGGCCACGGTGCCGCCCCCGGCCTGGACGTGGGCGACCCCGTCCTTGACCACCACGGTGCGGATGTGGATGCAGGTGTCGAGGTCGCCCGAGTAGGAGAGCCAGCCGATCGCGCCGCCGTAACCGCCGCGCTTGACGGGCTCGAGCTCGTCGATGATCTGCATCGCGCGGACCTTGGGCGCCCCGGAGAGCGTGCCCGCGGGGAGCACCGAGCGCAGGGCCTCGACCGCCCTGACGTCCTCGCGGAGCGTCCCCGCCACCGAGGAGACGATGTGCATGACGTGGGAGTAGGTCTCCACCTCCATGAGCTCCTCCACCTCGACGGTGCCGAACTCGCACACGCGACCGAGGTCGTTGCGCCCGAGGTCGACGAGCATGACGTGCTCGGAGCGCTCCTTCTCGTCGGCGAGGAGCTCCTCTCCCAGGCGCTGGTCCTCGGCCGCGGTGGCGCCCCGCGGGCGCGTTCCGGCGATCGGCCGGGTGGAGACCCGCCGGCCGCTCACCGTGAGCAGCGGCTCGGGGCTCGCGCCCGCCACCTCGAAGTCCCCGAAGTCGAGGAAGTACATGTAGGGGCTCGGGTTGACCGCCCGGAGCCCGCGGTAGATGGAGAACGCCTCGACGGGCACGGGCGCCGACCACCGCTGGGAGGGGACGACCTGGAAGGCGTCGCCCGCGTGCACGTACTCCACGATCCGGGCGACCATCGCCTCGAAGCGCTCGGGCGCCATGTTCGAGCGGAACTCGGGCGGCGTGCGCCCGGGCGCCGGCGCGGCGCGCGGGACGGGGCCGGCCAGGCGCCGGCGCACGTCGGCGATCCCCTCCACCGCGGCGCCATAGGCGGCTTCGAGGTCGTCTCCGGGCTCGGCGTAGACGTTGGCCAGGACGGTGACCGTGTGCTGGAGGTGGTCGAAGGCGACCAGCACGTCGGAGAGCATGAGCGCGAGGTCGGGCAGCCCGAGCGGGTCGGGGTTGGGGGGCCCCAGCGGCTCGACCGTGCGCACGAGGTCGTAGGCGAAGAACCCGACCGCGCCGCCCGCGAACGGAGGGAGGCCCTCGAGCGGGGCCTGGTGGTAGTGGCCGACCTCGCGGGCGGCGAGCGCGTAGGGATCCTCCTCGCCGGAGCCGTCCTCCGGCGACCAGCGCACGACCGCCCGGGGCCGGCACCCCAGGAACGACCACCGCCCCACGCGGCCCTGCTCGGCGGACTCGAGCAGGAAGGAGGGCTCCCCGCCCCGGAGCTTGAGGAACGCGGAGATGGGCGTCTCGCAGTCGTCGATGAAGGTGTGGCGCAGCGGGATGAGGTTGAACTCGCCCGCCAGGGCCCGCACCTCCGCCAACGAGGGCGAGACCTCGGGTCGCGGCTCAGCGGCGACGGCCATCGAGCACCCGCTCGGGGTCGGCGAGGGCGAGGTCGCGGATGCGCAGGAGCACGCAGAGGTGGTAGAGCAGGTCGGCGGCCTCCTCGGCGACGCGCCCGTCGCTCTCCTCGCGAGCGGCCCGCGCCACCTCCTCGGCCTCCTCCTCCACCTTGGCGCCGGCCTGAGGCGGATCGGCGAGCAGCGTGGCGGTGTAGGAGCTCGAGGGAGCGGCGGCAGCGCGATCGGCGATCGTCCGCTCGAGGTCGGGAAGCGCCTCGTGCGGCGCGCGGCGCGCGGCGTCACCGTGGTGGAAGCACGTGCGCTCGCCGGTGTGGCAGGCGGGACCGGCGGGTTCGACGAGGGCGAGCACCGCGTCGCCGTCGCAGTCGAGGCGCAGCGCACGTACCCGCTGGACGTTCCCGCTCGTGGCGCCCTTGTGCCAGAGCTCGTCGCGCGAGCGGCTCCACAGGTGCACCTCGCCGCTCTGCTGCGTGCGGGCGAGCGCCTCGGAGTTCATGTAGGCGAGGGTGAGGACCTCACCGGTGCCCCAGTCCTGCACCACACAGGGCACCAGTCCGGCCTCGTCCCAGCTGATCTCGGCCGCGTCCATCCCCGGATTCTAGGTCGCCTTCCGGAGCGTGTTTCGCGGCGCCGGGCAGGGGTAGTGCGATCGGTATGACCGAGTCACCCATGACACCGCAGACGCCCGAGCCCGCCGAGGGCGGCGGCGACACCTTCGAGGAGCAGCCGGGCAGCGGGACGCCCGAGCGGCATCCGACCGACAAGGAGCCGCGCGGCAACCCGCCGGTCGACGAGGAGGCCCTGCAGCGCGGCAAGGACGCTCTGGACCGCGTCAGTCCGCACTGAGCGCCGCGACGGCGCGCTCCGGCGCGGCGGGAACCGCGCGCCGAGCGGGTGCCGGCGCCGCCTGCGCCAGGTACCAGGTGAACGCGCGCCGCACGAGCGGCGGAGCGCTCATCGCGCGGAGAAACAGCGTCAGGACGCGCGGAGGCAGGGCGGGCAGCAGCCGCTGGCCGCGCAGCAGCAGTCCGTAGGTGCGCGCGTGCGAGGCGCTGAACGCGGCATAGCGCCGCAGCGCCTCCTCCCGCGTCTGGCCGCCGGCGAGCACCCCTCTCAGCTCTCGACCGCAGGCGGCGCCGAAGTAGAAGGCGGTGCGAATGCCCTCGCCGGAGAGCGGCAGGCAGTGCCCGGCCGAGTCGCCCGCGAAGAAGACCCCGTCCTCGGCCGCCGGTCGCAGCCGGTGCGGGAACCAGTTGCCCTGGTAGCGCACCGCGTCGCGCTCGAGGCGCCGGGCGAGCTCGCGCGTGGGCTCCCGGACGTGGTCGCGCGGAGCGTAGGAGCCGATCCCCACGCGCTCCTCTCCCGCCGCCGGGACGCTCCACCCGTAGCCGCGGCGCACGAGCGAGCGGTCGATCCAGATCGCCAGGTCCTCCCCGCCGCCCGCGGGATGCACCTCGAGCCCGCGCGAGAGCGGTGCCGCGGGCGGCTGGAAGCCCTCGTCCTCTCCGGCGAGCATCCGCCGCCACCCGAGAGCGTCGACGACGAGCGGCGCGTGGAGCTCCCCGCGATCGGTGTGGACCGCCGTCCCACGGCGGCCGTGGACCTTGGCCGTCTCGAAGCGCGCCTCGCCGCACTGGGCCCACAGCTCCTCGCACAGCTCCCGGTAGTCGAACGAGGACCAGGTCCACGGCAACCGGTAGCGATAGGCGCCGTGCGGGGTGGCGAAGCGCATGCACGGGAGCTCCTGCCGGATGGCCCGCTCGACTCCCATGGCGCGCAGCCACGGCGTGGGGACGGCGCACGCCGAAGTGGCGCGCTCGCCGATCTCGTAGCGATCGATCACCAGGACGTCGGCTCCCGCACCCGCCAGCTCGCGCGCGACGGCCAGGCCGGCGAAGCTCGCTCCGCACACGAGCACGTCGGCGCGGGTGCCCGCGAGCGAGGTCCGTTCGCTGCCGCGCGCGGTGGCCCGCCGGGTCACGCAGCGCCTCGCAGGCCGGCCACCGCCGCCCGCCCGAGCCGCCACGGCGGCGGGGTGACCCGGCGGCCGAGCACATCGAAGTCGACGGCCTCGATCCGGTCGAGCAGCGCTCCGTAGACCGAGCGGGCCAGGCGCATGCCCGGTCGCACCGAGGGCGCCACCGCCTCCACCGCGGCCTGCCCATCGGCGAAGAGAGCTCGCGCGCGCACCACCTCGGCGGCCAGCAGCTCGCGCAGCGCCGGGCTCGCCTCGGTCCGGGCGATCTCCTCCTCCTCGACCCCGAAGCGCTCGCGGTCCTCGCGCGGCAGGTAGACCCGATCCAGGCCGTAGTCCTCGCGCACGTCGCGGATGAAGTTGGTGAGCTGGAAGGCGACGCCGAGCCGGGCGAACGCCTCCCGCGCCTCGGGCGGGGCGCCGAGCAGCGGCGCGAGGATCCGCCCCACCGAGGCGGCGCTGCCGTTCATGTAGTCCTCGAGCTCAGGGCGAGTGCGGATGCGGACCCGGTCGCAGTCCACCGCCATGGAGCGCATGTAGACGCTGAGCTCGTCGAGCGGAAGCGCGTGACGCCGGCCGGCGTCGACGAGCGCCGCAATCACCGGGTGCTCGCAGCCGCCCTGGGCGCGCCCGTGCTCGAGCGTCGCGTGCCAGTCGGCGAGCGCGGCCCGCCGCGCGGCCGGGGCGCGCGCCCGGCGCGGACCGTCCACGAGCTCGTCGGCGCCCCGGACGAAGCCGTAGAGCGCGTGGACCGCGGGACGAACCTCCTCGGGCAGCCGGCGCGTGGCCCAGTAGTAGGTCGGGTCGTGGCGGCGCTGCAGCCGCCGACAGCGCTCGTACGAAGCGCGTAGCTCGGGTGTGCTCACCTCGCGATCACCTTAGGGACCCTACGGGCGGGCCGCGCCGGCGGTTGCCCGCGCGCTCGGTCGGTCATGCTTCGCGGTGGCGTGCCCTCTCTCCTCGACCGCAACCTCCTCTACGTCACCGGCAAGGGCGGCGTGGGCAAGAGCACCGTCGCCGCGGCCCTCGGCCTGGCGGCCGCCGCGCGCGGGCGGCGGACGATCGTCTGCGAGGTCGGCGCCCAGGAGCGCATGTCTCGGTTCTTCCGCCGCGAGGGCGTCGGCGGTCAGGAGCTCGAGCTCCGGGAGAACCTGTGGGGCGTCTCCATCGATCCCCAGGCCGCGCTGCGCGAGTGGCTCGGCACGCAGCTCGGCTCCCAGCGGCTCACCCGGGCGCTCGCCGACGCCCGCGCGTTCCAGTACTTCGTGGCCGCCGCCCCCGGCGCCCGAGAGCTCGTGACGATCACCAAGGTGTGGGAGCTCGCCCAGCAGCGCCGCTGGGACAAGAAGTCGGCGGGCTACGAGGTGGTGGTCGTCGACGCCCCCGCCTCCGGCCACGGGATCGGGATGCTGCGCACGCCGCGCACCTTCGGCGACATCGCCCGGGTCGGCCCCATCCGCACCCAGTCCGATCGCGTCTGGGAGCTCCTAACCGACCCTCGCCGCACGGGCTATGTCGCGGTCGCGACCGCCGCGGAGATGCCGGTGTCCGAGACGATCGAGCTTCAGGGGCGCCTGCACCGGGCGATCGGGCGCCCGCTCGAGGCCGTCGTGGTCAACGGCGTCTACCCCCAGCGCTTCTCGGGGGACGAGCTCGAGCGCCTCGAGTCCGTGGCCGGCCGCGACGGGACGCTCGGCCGTGCCGCCCTGGCCTCCGCCCGCTCGCAGTCCACCCGCCATCGCGTCCAGCAGTCCCAGCTCCGCCGGCTGCGCCGCGACGCCGAGGGAACCGTCGCCACGCTGCCCTTCCTCTTCCAGCCCGAGCTCGACCTCGCGGCGGTGGAGGAGCTGGGCCGGGAGCTGGGGAGGAAGCTGTGAGCGCGCCGTCCTCGACCGCAGCGGCGCTCGGCACTATCGATCGCTCGTCTCCTCCTCGCGACTCAGCGCGGCGAGATTGCGCCGTGCGTTCCTCTCGGTCCACGCGTCGAGGTCGCCCCAGACATCGCGTGCCGACTGCTGCGGCACTCGACGGTAGCTCTCGGCGATCTGCCGCGAGACCTCGGCCTCCCGACCCTCCTCCACTCCTCCTGCCTACTCGATGCCCAGCCGGTCGAGCAGGCGGTCGTCCGCGCGCCAGTGACGCCGCACCCGCACCGAGAGCTCGAGGTGCACCGAGCGCCCGAGGCGGGTGGCGAGCGAGCGGCGGGCGCTCGTTCCGATCGCCTTGATCATGGCGCCGCCGGCGCCGATGAGGATCCCCTTCTGGGACTCCGTCTCGACCCACAGGTAGGCGCGCACCCACGCCCGGTCGGGCCGGCTCAGGTCGATCTCGTCCACCTGCACCTCGACGGCGTGCGGCACCTCCTGGCGCGTGCGCACGAGCACCTGCTCGCGCACGAGCTCGGCGAGCGCGACCTCCTCGGACTGGTCGGAGGAGTCCTCGGGCGCGAAGTAGAACGGTCCCTCGGGGAGGCGGCCCACGAGGTGGTCGACGAGCGCTCGCACCCCCGCGCCGGTGCGAGCGGAGATCGGGAAGATCTCCTCGGCCACTCCGAGCTCCTCGGCGGCGAGCAGCACCTCGGGGGTGCGCGAGCGGGGGCAGCGGTCGATCTTGTTCACTCCGACGATCACCGGCACGGGCGAGCGACCGAGAAGCTCGGCGAGGAAGCGGTCGCCCGGTCCCACGCCCTGCTCGGCGTTCAGCACGAGGAGCGCGGCGTCGGCGTCGCGAAGCTCCGACTCGACCCGGCGCTGCATCCGCGAGGTGAGCTCGTCGCGCGGGCGCTGCACACCGGGCAGGTCGACGAGCACGAGCTGCCAGTCCGGTCCGGTGGACACGCCCCGGATCGCGCGGCGGGTGGTCTGCGGCTTGTCGGAGACGATCGCGACCTTGTCCCCCACCACAGCGTTGACGAGCGTGGACTTCCCGACGTTGGGGCGACCGGCGACGGCGACGAAGCCCGAACGCGTCGGGGAGGCAGAGCTCATCGCCCCTCGCTCACCCAGCGCACGAGCTCGGCCTGGAGGGTGAGCATCTCCCCCTCGTCGGACTCGTGGTCCATGCCCGTGAGGTGCAGCACCCCGTGGAGCACCGCCTCGCGGAGGTCCTCGGTGACCGGTGGGCAGATCACCACGTCACCGAGCTCGCGCGGGCCGGCGGGCGCTGCGTCGGCCCCGTCGACCGGGAAGGAGAGCACGTCGGTCGCCTCGTCGCGCCCACGCTGCTCACGGTTGATCTCCTGCATCTCCTCCTCCTCGACGAACGACACGGCGACGTGTCCGTCCTGCACGCCGGCCGAGCCCAGCGCGAGCGCGGTGAGCTCCTGCACCTCGGAGAAGGAGGGGCCGCTCTCCGACACCGCGCCCGCGCCGATCACCTCGACCTCGAGCACCCGCGAGAGCGCCGCTCAGGCCCGCTTGCGCTCGGCCGGGCGCAAGCCGGGAGCCGACCGCTGGGCGTGATCGGAGTAGGCGGCGACGATCCGCTGGACGAGCTTGTGGCGCACGACGTCCTCCTCGCCGAAGCGGACGAACTCGATCCCCTCGACCGACTCGAGGATCTCCGACACCACGACGAGCCCGGAGTCCTGCGCGGGCGGCAGGTCGATCTGGGTGACGTCCCCGGTCACCACCACCTTCGAGTTGAACCCGAGCCGGGTGAGGAACATCTTCATCTGCTCGGGACTCGTGTTCTGCGCCTCGTCGAGGATGATGAACGAGTCGTTGAGCGTCCGGCCGCGCATGAACGCGAGCGGCGCGACCTCGATCACGCCGCGCTGGAAGTGCTGGGAGACACGCTCCGGATCGATCATGTCGTGGAGCGCGTCGAAGAGCGGGCGCAGGTAGGGATCGACCTTGGCCATGAGGTCCCCGGGCAGGAAGCCCAGGCGCTCGCCGGCCTCGACGGCGGGACGCGTGAGGATGATCCGGTTGACCTCGCGGCGCGAGAGCGCCGCGGCGGCCAGGGCCACGGCCAGGAAGGTCTTCCCCGTGCCCGCGGGGCCCACGCCGAAGGTGATCGTGTTGCGCCGGATGGAGTCGACGTAGCGCTTCTGGTTCACCGTCTTTGGCGCGACCGTGGTGGAGCGGTGGCGCCAGACGACGTCCTCGAGCACCTTGGCGGGCGACTCGTGCTGGTCGAGCGCGTTCGTGACCGCGTCGATCGTCCCCGGGGCGATGTCGTGGCCCTGGGCGATGAGGTCCGAGAGCTCGCGGACCACGGTGGCGCCGGCCTCCACGGCGTCGTCCTCGCCCTCGAGCGTGAGGACGTTTCCCCGCAGGAAGACCGCGCAGGAGAGGTGCCCGTCGAGCGCGCGCAGCACCGAGTCGTGCGTGCCCGCCAGCTCGGTGGCGACCGGGTCCTCGAGCTCGATCCGCCTACGCACCGAGTGCCTCGCGGACCCGGGTGGAGACGCGGCGCCCGTCGGCGCGGCCGCCGCTCGCGGCCATCACGTCCTTCATCACCGCACCCATGTCCCTCGGGGAGGAAGCGCCGGTGCGGGCGATCGCCTCGGACACCAGGCGCTCGAGCTCCTCGTCGCCGAGCTCGGCGGGCAGGTAGCCCTCGATGAGCACGGCCTCGTCGCGCTCGGAGGCAGCGAGCTCGGGGCGCGCGGCGGCCTCGTACTGCTCGGCGGCGTCGAGGCGGCGCTTGCGCTCGCGCCGCAGCACACCCTGTTCGTCGGCGCCCCCGTCCTTGGCCGCCTTCTGCACCTCGGAGAGGACGAGGCGCAGTGCCGAGGCACGTCCCCGCTCGCCGGCCTTCATGGCCTGGGCGACATCGGCTCTGAGCTGCTCGGCGAGGGCCACTGGTCCCCGACAGGATAGAGGCGGGCGCGAGGGACCGCTGCGGCCGTCCAGGCCGGTTCAAGCGCCGGTCCGGCACGGCCGATGCATGCGGCGTGCCCGGCATGGACGCCGGGCGCCTCTTCTTCCGTCCCATGACGCCGCTGCGCTCCGCGACCCTCCGCGCCTGCCTGGCGGCCACCGCCCTCGCCGGCGCCGTGGCGACCCCGGCGCACGCCGCTTCGGCCTCGAACTGGGACGGCGCCGAGCAGCGCGCGGCACTGCGCGCCCAGGTCATGGTGCGCGGAGCGCACGGGTTCGACGGCGCGGCGCCGCTCGCAGAGAAGGACTTGCGCCTGGCTCTGTCCGCGCTCGCGGCACGGCTCGGAGTCCCGGCCGTCTCCACGCCCGGCGGAACTCCCACCGTCGCCTCCTTCGATCGCGCGCTCGTGGCGCAGCTCGGCTTGCTCGACGTCGCCCGCTCCGTCCAGTCCGAGGCCGCTCGCGCCGGGCTGCGCCCGCCGGCGCGCTTCGGCACCGAGGTCGTCGCGCGCCAGCTCGGTCTGCGCGAGAACCACCCCGCCGCCGACGACCGCCTCGAGCGCTTCCCGTCCGACCCGGTCACGCGCGCCCAGGCGGCGTGGTCGCTGGCCCGGGTCGTCGGCTTCGGCGGCTGGGAGGTGGACGGCGCCCGCACCCTGCTCTCCGCCTTCGCGCTGCCGCCCTACTCACCCGCCCAGCGCCAGGCGCTGTCCCTCGCGGTCTCGCGCATCGGCTACCCGTACGTGTGGGGCGGCGAGAGCGACGGCACCTTCTCCGCCCTCGGCGGCGGCCAGGCGCACGGCGGCTATGACTGCTCCGGGCTCGTGTGGCGCGTGTTCAAGCTCTCGGGGCTGGCGGCGGGCGCCCGGATCGGGGGGCGCACGGCGGCGCAGATGGCCGGGGAGATCCCTCGCGGCGCCAGGATCGGCCTGCGGGACGTCCGCGGCGGTGACATCGTCTTCTTCGGCTCCGCCCGCTTCGGGTCACGGGCGACGGAGGGCAACGTGACCCACACCGGCATCGTCCTGAGCCGCGACTGGGTGATCAACTCCTCGAGCCAGGGCGTCTACGTCCTGCCCCTCTCGAGCGGCTGGCTGCACGATTCCTTCGCCTGGGCCCGGCGCGTGCTGTAGGCCCCTCAGGCGTGCCCGGCGCCCGGACGCACGGGCTCGGGCTCGGGCGAGCCCTCCGGAGGCTCTCCCGTCCCTCCTGCGGAGCGGGCCGTGAGCGCCTCGCCGTCCAGCGTGGGCGGGTGACCGAGCTGGCCGAGCTCGGAGGTGTCGCGGGAGAAGAGCAGGTCGACGGTCCAGTCGGTGACCAGGCGCAGCTTGCGCTTGACGCCCGGCATGAGCGCGAGGTGGTAGGTGCGCGCCAGGAACCACGCCGGGAAGCCGCGCCACTTGATCCCCATGGTGGAGGCCACCGCCTCGTGGCGACCCATGTCGACGAAGACCCCGAGCGTCTTGTACGTGAAGGGCTTGATCCGATCGCCGGCGCCGAGGGCGGCGGCGACGTTGCGGGCCACGAGCCGTCCCTGCCGGATGGCGTGCTGCGCGGTCGGCGGGCAGCTCTGCCCCTTGCGCGCGGGATCGGGGACGCCGGCCGCGTCTCCGATCGCCCAGACGCCCTGGTGGCCGGGGACGCGCATCGCGGCATCGGTCCGGATGCGCCCCTCCCCGTCGAGCGGAAGGTTCAGCCGGCTGACGGCGGGATGGGGCCTGACGCCGGCGGTCCAGGCCACTGTACGGGTGGGGATCGTCTCCCCCGAGGACAGGGTGATGCTGCGCTCGCTGAGCGAGTTGACCGTCGTGCCGGTGCGGATCTCGATTCCGCGCCCGCGCAGCTCGCGCACGGAGAAGTCCGACAGGCGCTCTCCCACCTCGGGCATGACCCGGTCGCGCGCCTCCACGAGCAGCCAGCGCATGCCCTGGGCGCGGCAGCGTGGGTAGAGGTCCATCACGTCGGCCATGAAGTCCTGCAGCTCGGCCAGCCCCTCGACCCCCGCGTAGCCCGCTCCGACGAACACCGTGGTCAGGTACTCCGCGCGCGCGGCGGGGTCCGCGAGCGTCTCGGCGCGCTCGAGGTTGGAGAGGACGCGGTTGCGCAGCGCGATCGCCTCCGAGAGCGTCTTGAAGCCGATCGCGTGCTCGGTCAGACCGGGAATCGGGAACGTCCGCGAGACCGATCCGAGCGCCACCACGAGCTGGTCGTAGGGGAGCTCCTCGGCGTGGCCGGCGACGCTCTGGACCTGGATCCGCTTGCGCTCGGGCGTCGCCCCGGTGACCGTCCCCAGCCGCAGCTCGGTGGTGGAGAGCTCCTCCCGCAGCGGGACCACGACGTGACGCGGCTCGAGCGTCCCCGCGGCCGCCCCCGGCAGCAGCGGCGTGTAGAGGAAGAAGTTGACGTCGTTGACCAGCGAGATCCGCGCGGAGTGCGGGGGCAGCACGCGTTCGAGCGTCCGCGCGGCGTAGTACCCGCCGAACCCTCCGCCGGCGATGACGACGTTCCAGGCCACGGTCCGCCGCAGCCTACCGGCGGGCGCCTTCTCCCCCATCCGTCCACGCCGTTCACCTTGCGACCAACCCGCGGTCGATCTACTCGTTCACAGGGGAGTCCACATCCGCACCCCAGAAGGAGCACGCATGAAGACCTATTCCCACCGCGCCGCCGCCCTCACGGGCGCCCTGGTGCTTGCGCTGCCCGGGCGTCGCCCTGGCCAAGGGCGACCACGGCCAGGGTCATGGCAATGGCCACAGCCACGGCCACGGCCAGAGCCAGGCGAAGGGCCACGGCAAGGGCCATCACGGCAAGAAGGCCAAGCGCAACCTGAACTTCCACGGCGACGTGGTCAGCGTCGACTCGACGGCGATGACGGCCGTCGTGCACGTCACGAGCGGCAACCAGGGCGCCCGCGACCTCGTCGGGCAGGACGTGACCGTCGACGCCTCGAAGGCCCGCACCGACGTGGCCGACACGAACAAGGACGGCGCGACCGACCTCAAGGACGTCGCGGTGGGAGACGTCGTCGTGGTGCAGGTCAAGCTGGCCAGGGGCGCGGCCGCCTCGCAGCCGCTTCCCGCGCGGCACATCGCGGACGAGACCTCCCCGGAGCAGGCCGACCCGGCCGAGGCGCCGGAGAGCTCGGACTCCACCCCCTCCTCGGACTGAAGCTCCCGCGGCGGCCCGCCGCCGCGCTCCCGCATCGCTCAGAAGCGCCGGGCTCCCGAGCCCGGCGCTTCGTCGTCTCTCACCCGAACGAGATCACGCTGCGGATGCCGTCCTGGGCCTCCATCAGCTCGAAGCCCCGGTTGACCTCGTCGAGGGAGATCCGGTGGGAGAGGAAGGCGTCGACGTCGATGTCCCCAGCCAGGTAGCGCTCGACGAGCTCAGGGACCTGGTCGCGTCCCTTGACTCCGCCGAAGGAGGAGCCGGCAATGCGCCGGCCGGTGATGAGAAAGCGCGGGACGACGTCGAGCGTCTCGCCCTTGCCGGCCACGCCACACACGGTGCACAGGCCCCAGCCCATGCGCGCCGCCTCCACGGCCTGGCGCATGACGGCGACGCTGCCGGTGGCCTCGAAGGTGTAGTCGGCGCCGAAGCCGCCGGTCATCGCGAGGATCTCGGCCACCGCGTCAGGGCCGCCGATCAGCGTGTCGGTCGCTCCCTGCCCGCGGGCCAGGGCCAGGCGCTCCTCTGAGAGATCGACGCACACGATCCGCTCGGCCCCTTGCAGCCGGCAGCCGGCCACCGCGCCCAGGCCGACCATCCCCGCACCGAAGACCGCGCAGGTCGCGCCGGGCTCGACGTGCGCGGTGTACATCGCGGCCCCGAGGCCGGTGGAGAGCCCGCACGCGAAGAGGCAGGCCCGGTCGAGCGGCGCCTCGGGTGAGACCTTGGCCAGGGCGATCTCCGGCATCACCGTGTGCTCGGCGAAGGTGGAGGTGCCCATGAAGTGCCGGATCGGCTCGCTCAGACCACGGCCCTTCGGGCCGCGGTGCCCTCGGCTCAGGCGCGTCGTTCCGTCGGGAAGGAACCCCTGGTTCTGCTGCTCGCGGATGGCCAGGCAGAGGTTGGTCCGCGGGCTCCCGCAGTGGACGCACTCGCCGCACTGAGGCGAGAAGAGGGTGACCACGTGGTCGCCGGGCTTCAGCGAACGGACGCCGTCGCCGGCGCGCTCGACGACGCCCGCGCCTTCGTGCCCGAGCACGGTGGGCGCGTAGCCCGAGGGGTCCGCGCCCGACGCGGTGTAGAGATCGGTGTGGCAGACGCCGCAGGCCTCGAGGCGCACGAGCACCTCGCCGGCGCGCGGCTCGGCGAGCTCGACGGGCTGGACCTTCAGCGGCGCCCCGAACTCCTCGAGCACCGCGGCGCGGATCTGCATCGGGCTCTCCCCCTCCACCTCGACCGCCAGCTGGGCGCATCCTATGCTGCGCCGGAGATGCCCACCATGGCGCGATCCACTCTCGCCCTGACGCTTTTCCTCGTCGTGGGGTGCGGTTGGACCCGGACCTTCCCGGGTTCCCTCGACGGGCATGGCCCACGATCCGCCGCGGTCAGTCCATCGCGGTCGACACGACGGCGAAGCGCCCGCGGATTGGCGACATCTCGTCGTCTTCCATCCTCCCGCCTCCGCCGTCGCCTTCTCCGACGCGTCGGCGTGCGGAGACCAGCGCCAGGGGGAGGGACACGCGCAACCGTGCGGACGCGCCCTCCCGGGCACCTCGAACCAGACGTTCGTCAAGCGGGTGGTCGGGCTGCCGGGCGACGGCATCTCGTTTCGACACGGAGTGCGGCGGCCTCGCGGTTCAGGGGATGCCCATCGAATGATTCGGAAACCGTGCTTGACGGCTGACGCGAGGGCCTCGGTCAGGTGCCGACGTAGGCCGCGAGGTGCTCGCCGGTGAGAGTGGAGCGGGCGGCTACGAGGTCGGCGGGTGTGCCCTCGAAGACGATCCGGCCGCCGTCGTGGCCGGCGCCGGGGCCGAGGTCGATGATCCAGTCGGCGTGCGCCATGACCGCCTGGTGGTGCGCGATGACGATCACCGACTTGCCGGAGTCGACGAGCCGGTCGAGCAGGCCGAGCAGCTGCTCGACGTCGGCGAGGTGGAGGCCGGTGGTCGGCTCGTCGAGGACGTAGACGTCGCCCTTCTCGGCCATGTGGGTGGCCAGCTTGAGCCGCTGCCGCTCGCCGCCGGACAGCGTAGTGAGCGGCTGGCCGAGGCTGAGGTAGCCGAGCCCGACGTCGGCGAGCCGGCCGAGGATGGCGTGCGCGGCCGGCGTGCGCGCCTCGCCGGCACCGAAGAACTCCTCGGCCTCGGTCACCGGCATCGCGAGCACCTCGCTGATGTCGCGGCCGCCGAAATGGTGGTCCAGCACCGATGCCTCAAAGCGCTTGCCCCCGCACTCCTCGCAGGTGGTGGCGAGGCCGGCCATCATCGCCAGGTCGATGTAGATGACGCCGGCGCCGTTGCAGGTGGGGCAGGCGCCCTCGGAGTTGGCGCTGAACAGCGCCGGCTTCACGCCGTTGGCCTTCGCGAACGCCTTGCGGATCGGGTCGAGCAGTCCGGTGTACGTCGCCGGGTTGCTCCGTCGCGAGCCGCGGATCGCGCCCTGGTCGATCGACACCACGCTCCCGCCGGCGGGGATCGACCCGTGCACGAGCGAGCTCTTGCCGGAGCCGGCGACGCCGGTGACGACGACCAGCACCCCGAGCGGGATGTCGACGTCGACGTCGCGCAGGTTGTTCGCCGTCGCGCCGCGGATCTCCAGCGTGCCGGTGGGCGTGCGCACCGTCTCCTCGAGGACGGCCCGGTCGTCGAGATGGCGGCCGGTGACGGTGTCGCTGGCCCGCAGCCCCTCGACGGTGCCCTCGAAGCAGACGGTGCCGCCCGCCGTACCGGCGCCGGGGCCGAGGTCGACGACGTGGTCGGCGATCGCGATCGTCTCCGGCTTGTGCTCCACGACGAGCACCGTGTTGCCCTTGTCCCGCAGCCGCAGCAGCAGGTCGTTCATCCGCTCGATGTCATGGGGGTGCAGGCCCGTGGTGGGCTCGTCGAAGATGTAGGTGACGTCGGTGAGCGAGGAGCCGAGGTGACCGATCATCTTCGTGCGCTGCGTCTCGCCGCCCGACAGCGTGCCCGACGGCCGGTCGAGCGAGAGGTAGCCCAGCCCGATCTCCACGAACGAGTCGAGGGTCTCCCCCAACGCGGCCAGCAGCGGAGCCACCGACGGCTCGTCCAGACCGCGCACCCAGTCGGCAAGGTCGCTGATCTCCATCGCGCAGGCGTCGGCGATGTTCTTCCTCTTGATCTTGGACGACCGGGCCTCCTCGCTGAGCCGGGTGCCGTCGCACTCGGGGCAGGTGGTGAATGTCACCGCCCGCTCCACGAACCCGCGGATATGCGGCTGAAGCGAGTCGACGTCCTTGGACAGCATCGACTTCTGAATCTTCGGGATAAGCCCCTCGTAGGTCAGGTTGATCCCGTCGACCTTGATCTTCGTCGGCTCCTTGTGGAGCAGGTCGTGCAGCTCCTTCTTGGTGTACTTGCTGATCGGCTTGTCCGGGTCGAAGAAGCCGGAGCCGCGGAAGATGCGGCCGTACCAGCCGTCCATGCTGTAGCCGGGGATCGCGATCGCGCCCTCGTCGATCGACAGGCTGTCGTCGTAGAGCGCGGACAGGTCGAAGTCGGTGACCGAGCCCATGCCCTGGCAGCGGGGACACATGCCGCCAAGACGGTTGAAGGTCGCCTTCTTGGTCCGGGTCTTGCCGGCACCGCGCTCGACGGTGATCCCGCCGCTCGCTCGGACCGTGGGGACGTTGAAGGCAAATGCGCCCGGCGGGCCGATGTGCGGTTTCCCGAGCCGGCTGAAAAGGATACGCAGCATCGCGCCCGAGTCGGTGGCGGTGCCGACCGTGGAGCGGGGGTTGCTCCCCATCCGCTCCTGGTCGACGATGATCGCGGTCGTCAGCCCCTCGAGCACGTCGACCTCGGGCCGCGCCAGCGTCGGCATGAAGCCCTGCACGAAGGCGCTGTAGGTCTCGTTGATCAGCCGCTGCGACTCCGCGGCGATCGTGCCGAACACCAGCGAGCTCTTGCCCGATCCGGAGACACCGGTGAACACCGTCAGCCGCCGCTTCGGGATCTCGATGCTGACGTCCTTGAGGTTGTTCACGCGCGCGCCGTGCACGCGGATCAGGTCGTGGCCGTCGGCAACTTGCAGCGCAGGCGACTGCGTGTCCGTCCTCGTGGCCATGCTCATGGCTGCGCTAGCCGGACGGCTCAGCGCAGCTCCTGGATGCGGATCAGGTTGCCCGCGGGATCGCGGAAGGCGCAGTCGCGAACGCCGTACGGCTGCTCCGTCGGCTCCTGGACGACCTCGGCGTCGCCGGCCTGCAGCCGCGCGAAGGTGCCGTCGAGATCGGTGGTCGCCAGGTTGATGCTGGCGAAGGTGCCCTTGGCCATCATCTCGACGATGGTGCGGCGCTCCTCGTCCGTGATGCCGGGGGTGGCGGCCGGCGGGTACAGGACGATGGACGTGCCGGGCTGGTCGGGGGGGCCGACCGTGATCCAGTGCATTCCGCCGTATTCGACGTCGTTGCGGACCTCGAAGCCGAGGGTGCCGCGATAGAAGGCCAGGGATGCGTCCGGGTCGTCGTGCGGAAGCAGGGTCTGGTGGATGGTGATGTTCATGGCGGTGATGCTAGGTGCGGCTCGGTACCGGCGCTTCTCGATTCCTGATCGGTCTGGTCACCTGTTTCGCCACGCACGACGGCATCCCCGCCGTCGCGTGCGCCGCGTGGCGCCGGTAGGTGCTGGGCGGCATCCCGACCAGTTCGGTGAAGCGAGTGCTGAAGGTGCCCAGCGACGCGCAGCCGACCGCGAAGCAGACCTCGGTGACGCTGAGGTCACCACGACGCAGCAGCGCCATCGCGCGCTCGATGCGCCGCGTCATCAGGTAGCTGTACGGCGACTCGCCGTAGGCGAGTCGGAACTCGCGGCTGAAGTGCCCGGCCGACATGTGCGCGCCGCGGGCGAGCGCCTCGACGTCCAGCGGCTGCGCGTGCTCCCGGTCGATCCGGTCGCGGACGCGGCGCAGCCGCGCGAGGTCGCGCAGGTGCTGCGCCGCGGCGGGTCTGCTGGTCACCTGCGAGATCGTGCCACGTCGCGCCGGAGGTGCCTAGCGCCCGGCGGGCTGGCCGCCAGATCCGCAGTGATCGCCGTGGGCGTGCTGTGGGCGTGTGCGGTTGATAGCCGGCCCGCAGCCTCGCGTCGGCGCTTCGAGAAGGAGCGCCGCCCACTCCCCCTCGGCTCCCCGCGCGCGCTCGCGCAGACCATGCCGCGCGAACGCCGCGGCGACCTCGTCGCCCTCCTCGCGCAGCAGCCCGCTGGCGATGAGCCGCTCGGGCGGCGAGGTGGCGAGACTCTCCGCGTACACGAGCAGCAGCGGGCGCAGCAGGTTCGCCGCGATCGTCGGGGCGGTCGGCATCGCCTCGTCGCGCAGGTCGCCGCGATGCGTGTCGATCTCGACGCCGTTGACCACCGCGTTGGCGCGCGTCGCCTCGACGCTCAGGGGGTCGAAGTCGACCGCCACCACCGGCGAGAACCCGAGCCTCGACGCTGCGATGGCGAGCACGCCCGAGCCGCAGCCCACGTCGACGAACGCACCCGCCGGCTCGAGCTCGAGCATGAGCTCGAGGCACAACCGGGTCGTCGCGTGCGCCCCCGTGCCGAAGGCCTGCCCCGGATCGATGACCACGTCGAGGACCCGCGATCTCGCGTCTGGCGCGGGCGACCACGGCGGGCGCACGCGCACCCGGCCACCGACCTCGATCGGCCGGTGGAAGTCCTTCCAGCGCTCGCCCCAGTCGTCGGCCACCTCGCGCGTGGAGACCCCGACGAGGGCGTCTCCGGCGGCGGCCTCGAGGTCCGGCAGCGCGGGCAGCTCGCCCGGGGCGCCATAGACGGCGTACTCCACGCTCTGGCCGAGGTCGGTCTCCTCCACCCCGCCGGGGGCGAGCGGCAGGAGCTCGGCGAGGGCGAGCTCCGCGTCCTCGCGGCGGACGCGCACCGCGAGGCGGAGCACCGCCCGCTCAGCCTCCGAGGGCGCGCTTGAGCTTGGAGAAGACGCCGGCGTCCTCGCGGACGTTCTCCTCGGTGATCGAGTCGGCCAGGCGCTCGAGCAGCTCGCGCTGCTCGCGGCTCAGACGCCTGGGGATCTGCACGTTGACCATCACGCGCAGGTCACCCCGCCGGCCGCCGCGGAGCGAGGGCATCCCCGCTCCGCGCAAGACGATCGTCTCGTGCGGCTGAGTGCCGGCGGCCACCTCGACGCGGGCCGGCTCGCCGTCGAGCGTGGGCACCTCGAAGGATCCGCCGAGCGCGGCCAGCGGCGCCGGCACGTCGAGGACCGTGACGAGGTCGGTGCCGTCGCGGACGAAGCGAGGATCGGCGCGCACCCGGACGAGGACGTAGAGATCGCCCGGGGGACCGCCCTGCTCCCCCGCGTGACCGTGACCGGGGAGGCGTATGCGCTGGCCTTCGGCGATGCCCGCCGGGACGTCCACCTCGACCCTGCGCCGGGCGGCCGTGCGACCGCGCCCGCGGCACTCCGAGCAGGGCCGGCGCGGGACGCGCCCCTCGCCGCCGCAGGAGTCGCACGCGGCCGCCCGGACCACCTGCCCGAACGGCGTGCGGCTCACCGCGCGGAGCTGTCCCGAGCCGCCGCAGCGCTCGCACGTCTCGATCGGCGTGCCCGGCTCGGCCCCGTTGCCGCGGCAGCGCTCGCACCGCGCCACGGCGTCGTAGGCGACCTCGGTCCGCACCCCGCGCGCCGCCTCGGCGAGGTCGATCTCCACGCTCACCGCCAGGTCCCCACCCTGCGTCGGGCCGGCGCGGCCACCGCTCCCGAAGATCCCGCCGAATCCCCCGCCGCCTCCGCTCCCACCGCCGAAGAACGCGTCGAAGATGTCGCCGAAGGAGCCGAAGGTGTCGAAGCTCGGCGCGTAACCGCCGGAGCGCAGCCCGTCGTGGCCGTAGCGGTCGTAGATCGAGCGCCGGTCGGAGTCCGAGAGCACCTCGTAGGCCTCGGCCGCCTCCTTGAAGCGCTGCTCGGCGTGCGGATCGGGGTTGACGTCGGGATGCAGCTCGCGCGCCACGCGCCGGAAGGCCTTCTTGATCTGCGCCTCGTCGGCGTCGCGTCCGACGCCGAGCAGCTCGTAGGGGTCGGGAGGCGTGGCGGCGGCCACGGGGCTAGGACTCCGCGTAGACGTCTTGAACGAAGCGCGAGAGCTCCCAGGCCGCCTCGCGCACGGAGCGGATCGCGCCCTCGTAGTCCATGCGCACCGGTCCGATCAGCGAGACCGTCCCCAGCCGCTGGCGCGGCAGCCCGTAGCTCGCGGCCACGAACGCGAAGGGGTGCAGGGCCGGGCTCTCGTTCTCGTGGCCGATCCGCACGTAGACGTCGGAGTGGGCGAGGGCCGCGCGCAGCACCTCGAGCAGCGAGCGGCGCCGCTCGAGCATGAGCATGATCTCCCCGAGCTGCGAGACGTCCTGCACCCGGTGCTCGGAGAGCAGCCGCGCCGCGCCGTCGACGTAGAGCGAGTCCTCGGCGGTCTCCGCCAGCGCGGTGAACGCCGGCGAGAGCTCCACGAGGAACGCACGCTCCGTCGCGGGGAGGGCGGGATCGGCGAGGCGCCTCTGGAGCATCCGCGCCCCCAGGCCGATGCCCACGAGCTCTTCGTTCAGGTAGCTCGCCGCCCAGTCGGCCAGGCCCGCGTCGACCGGGCCCTCGAAGGTGAAGACCCGCTTGGTCACCCCGCCCGTCGAGGTGATGATCACCACCATGAGGACCTGGGGCTGGAGCACGAGCACCTCGACGCGGCGGATCGTCGCGGTGTCGATGGGCGGCGCGGAGACGACGGCCAGGAGGTCGGTCACCTGGGAGAGGGCCGCGGTGGTGATCCGCATGGCCTCGTCAACCTCGAGGCGCGCGAGCGAGAGCGAGAGGCGCGGAGCGCTCTCGACTCCGCGGGAGGAGGCCTCGGGCAGCAGCCGGTCGACGAACCAGCGGTAGCCCGCGTCGGTGGGCACGCGGCCGGCAGAGGTGTGGGGATGCGCGAGCAGGCCGTGCTCCTCGAGCATCGCCAGCTCGTTGCGGATCGTCGACGGCCCCCATTCGAACCCGGCCGAGAGTGCCTTGGAGCCCACCGGCAGGCCCTCGGAGAGGTGCTCCTGGACGACCTTGTGGAGGATGATCTCCTGGCGCGAGCTCAGCATGGCCCGAGGCATTCTAGGAGGCGCTCGGGCGTGCTCCTCGCCGTCGAGGAGCTGCGAAGGGGCGAGTTCAGCCCTCGAGCTCGGCGCGGGCGTTGCGGATGATGCGGTTGCCGCCCTGCTCGGCCTCGGACTCGACCACGGCGCGTCCTCCCCCGGCCGAGACCACCGTCCCGCTGACGCGCACCTCTTGCTCGGGCAGGCCCATCCCGCGGAACTGGACGGAGAGCCGCTTGAGCCGCTCGGGGCCGCCCGCCGCCTCGGTGTGGGCGCGAGCCACCTGGGCCATCGTCCACAGCCCGTGGAGGATGCGCCCCGGGAGGCCGACCTGCCGGGCGAACTCCTCGTCGATGTGGATCGGGTTGAAGTCGCCCGAGGCCCCCGCGTAGCGATAGGTGACGTAGCGGTCGGGGACGACGAGGAGCTCGATCTCGTCGCCCTCGTTCATCCCTCGACTCCTCGCACGATGTTGGTCCACGTCCCGGTGCACACGGTCTCCCGCCGCGTGTTGTGCGACACCGACTCGAAGACGTAGAAGCCCATGGTCCCCCGGCTCGAGACGTCCTTCACGCTCACGGTGGTGAGGATCTCGTCGCCCGCGACGACCGGCGTGCTCCACGCGAACTCCTGGGATCCGTGGAGCATCATCGCGAAGTTGATGCCCACCTCCGGGTCGAAGATCGCGGGCGCGACCGCGGGACCCGAGTAGACCACCGCGAACATCGGGGGGGCGACCACGTCGGCGTACCCCGCGGCCCGGGCAGCTTCGGGGTCGAGGTGGAGCGGATCGGTCTCCCCCACCGCGTTGGCGTACTCCCGGACCTTCTCGCGCCCCACGGCGTAGAGGTAGCTCGGATAGGTCTTGCCCACGGCGGCGGCGTTCAGCGGCATCGCGCGCGGCAGGTTAGATGATCGACGGAGAGATGGATCGACGAGCGCGGCGGTTAGGCGGCTTCGCGCCCGGGGAAGCGCCTCCGTGGACCGACAAGGGAGAACGCATGAGCGAGCAGACCCAACCCCTCGAGCAGACGCTGAGCCACGACCTCGAGTCCCTCGGCGAGCGACTCGCCGACGACAGCTTCGGCTTCGAGCTCTACCGCGCCCTGACCAACACCGCCTGGCGCAAGCAGGACGGCGCCGAGGGACACGTCTCGCTGAGCTGGAACCGCGCCGAGCGCCTCGTCAACGGACTGCGCGAGCGCGCCGGGCACCCGGCGCTCACGCTGGCCCAGACCGGCGGCGAGGGCGAGGTCTCGACCGACGCGGGGGAGGAGCTCGGGCGCCTGGGGTGGACCTCGAAGCCGCTCGACACCTCCCGCGAGGACCCCGAGCACGTGAGCGAGCCCACCTCGGCTCCCCCGGCCGAGCAGGGAGGCGAGCGGGCGCCCGACGAGGACCCCGGCGGCTGGGAGCGCCGCGCGCACGAGGAGGCCGACGCCCACTCCGAGCGCACGAGCCCGCGGCAGGCGATGGGGGAGACGGGAGCGGGGGGCGGCTCGGGGTGAGGCCCGAGACGCCAGACTCAGGCAGTCACGTCGAAGAGCCGTAGCTCGCGCGCGCGGTCGGCCGGGTCAACCCAACCGGCCGGCGGATCGACCACATCGCCATAGCGCGCCACGATGAGGTTCGCACCCTGCAGGAAGCTCGCGACCCCGTCGGCAAACGACTTGATCCGAGCGCCGGGATGGATGTCCTCCACGGCGTCGATGCGCTGAAGGCGCTGACGTTGCTGGGCGGGCGGCATGCAGCGCTTCAAGACGCGTACGCGCGTCTCTCCGTGGTCGAGGTCGCGCGTCCTGACGAGCAGCTCCCTCCACACGTCAGGACGCGACTCGTGACGGCGAGCGCGGCTCACCGCTCCGGTCTCTCCTGATCCGCGACGCCGCGACGCCGCTACGCCCGGGTCGGGCGGGCTGACGCTCGTGCTCAGTCGGAGCCGGCGGCTCGTCAGCGTCGACGGCCGCGCCAGCGCAGATCGCTTCGAGGAGCTCGCGTTGCCTCGGCTCGAGCGCGAGCGTCCGCTCAAGGACCCAGACCAGCTCGAGGAGCTCATCATCCAGCTGGCGAGTCCACTCCTCGGGCCTGATGCGATCGAGCGGACTCTCCGATGTCTTCGCCCGGCCAACGGGGTCACGGAGCCGATAGCGCAGCCAGGATCGAAGGACCCGCAGGCCGCTGACCTCGTACTGCCACACGGCGGGCCCGACCGGCGCCACCCGTCCCGCGCCGACGACGAGAGTTCGGTCGTCGGACACATACTCGACGCTGCCGGGCATCCCCGGACCGATGGCTCGGACGATGCGAGCGGTACCCGGGTTCACTCCGCGACCGTGCTGTCGCAGGCGCTCTCCGAACGTGTGGAGGTTGATGAGCTTTTCGCCGAGCTTGACCGCCTCGCGAAACAAGCGGGGATCGCGAGTGAGTGGCACGCGCGGGCCGGGAGTCTCGAGCTCGTTCCAGAACCGTTCGGTGTAGGCGCGGCTGGACAGAACGGCGTAGGCATAGGCGAACAGATCTTCGGCCGTCACCGACTGGTCCAAGATCTCGCTGAGCGTGGCGGGGACTCCTGCTGTGACGTTGGGCGTTCCAACCGAGTCGCGGTAAGCGGGATGACGTCCTTGCCACCTCGACCACGGAAGTAATGGAGGTCGGGGATGGCGGCCGAAACCGTCGCGGTTGGGCCGTCTCCGATCTGGTCGGTGAGCAGCGAGGTCATGTAGAGCTGATGGTCGGTATGGGCGCGCCACAGCGGCGGCCGGGGAAGGTTGATGAGCCGCGCGTCAGCCATCACCCACTGACGGTCGAAACTGCGATACCCATACCGAACGATCGACGCGAATCGAGACGAAGACGTCAAGTCGACGACCGCTTCCATCGAAGCCGGCGTCGGGACGGCGTCGGGGCGCGGGGCGTCGGTACTCCTCCGCCCGAAGCGAGGATCGTTGAACAGCCGTGACTTCTCGCCGCGCGACGCCGCGGCCAACGCCCGCCAGCGTTCGCGTGTGCCGCCTCCTCAGTCACACTGATCGGCCAAGTCCGCCCCACCTTCGTGCCGGGCGTCTGGAATGGGAAGAGGTCGGTCACGGCCGGATGCCTGCGCCATGTCTCACTCGCCGCGGGCACCAACGGGGCGTGCCAGCCGCTGCTGACCCTTGACCAGTCGAGATCGTCCAGCCCGGAGATGTCGGCCAGAGCGGTGAGCTTTTCCTGACGTCCGCCGCGGATACGGGCGTAGCGAACCTCGGCCGGCGTATCCACGTCCGTGTCCCCGCTGCGAACCGCAAGGCAGATCGCCACCGGCGTCTGGATCGCGAAGACGTTCTGCTCCTTGCGCGCGCCGTGTCCCTCGCCGCCGAGATCGATGATCCAGATCTCGTCGCAGACCCGGCGGAGGTGCTCGCGCATCCCGATGAAACCCGGCCCCGTGAGGTAGCTCGACGCGCTGATGAACGACGCGACACCAGAGCGACCGTTCGGAGTCCCGTCGACGTTGGGGGCCTCGAACACCTTCCACAGCGCCCAGCGCCAGAAGTAGACGTAGAGGTTGTAGAGGCTGGCGACATGGCTGAACATCGTGTGTCGGCGGGCCGGATCGAGAAAGGTCGAGAAGATGGGTGCTGGGCCCGCCCCGCCACCCTCTCCGTGCACGAGCCACCCGCCCTTCGCCGTGCCGGCCTCGTCCTCGGCCGACAGCCGCTCGTACGGCGGATTGCCGAGACAGACGAGGATGTTCTGCTCGGCCTTGACGTGCTGGGCGCGGCGGCGCTCCTCGACGAGAGGGGCAAGCTGGCGGCCGAAGTCGAGCGGCTCGGCGTAGGGGTTCTCGAGTGTGTCGGTCAGGTATACGTGCACGCCGTCGGGCGGAGGCTCGCCCTGCTCGCGGGCGATCAGCTCGCTGATTCTCAAATGAGCGACGGCGTACGGGCCGACCAGGACCTCGAAGGCGAAGAGGTTGCGGGCGAGACCGCTGACTACGCCAGCCACCGCACCCGGCCCCCCTCTCGCCGCAGCCGTCGCAGCAGCTGACTCGATGATCCGCAGGGGATAGGAGCCGGTCCCCACCGCGGGGTCGAGCACTGTGACACCATCGGCGGCCAGGCCGGCGGGTCGCTCGAAGCGTGTGCGGACGATCTCGTCGAGGAGGGCGACCTGAGCCGAGATGACCGGGGCCGGGGTGTAGTAGACGCCTAGCTGGTCGCGCAGCCGTGGGTCGTACTGGGCGAGGAAGGTCTCGTAGAAGTAGAGCCACGCGTCGGCGCCTTCGCTTGCCTCGAGCGCTGGGAAGTCCACGGCCTCGATGAGGGCTCGCACAGTGTCGAGGGCCCATCCGAGCTCCGTCTCGGTGGCTTCGTCGACGAGCAGCCGCACGACTCGTCCCAGCACCGGGTGCGCGTGGGCCAGGGTGCCCTCGACCTCGGCCGGACCAAGTCGCTCGGCGCCGCGCGAGCGCGCCAGGAGCATCGAATAGGCGCAGACTTGGGCGAAGGCGTCGGCGACCTCGTTCTCAGAGCGGTCGGCGAAGAGGGCCTGACGCACCTCGGCCGCTGCCTTGCTGACTTCGGAGTCCTTCCTCGAGAGCTGGTCGCGCACGGCGTCGCGGAGGAGCGAGCAGAGCGGCGCGAGGCGCTCGGCCAGCTCGTTCAGGTTCCGCGGGCTGACGGCGCGCCAGGCGAAGAACTCGGACACCATGTCGGTCAGCCGCCGAGTCTCCCCCTCCTCGTCGTCGCCCAGGCTCACAGGCATACCGACTCGCGTCCCGGACCGGTAGAGCGCGAAGTTAACTCCGTCCGTGTAGAGCAGGTTCGGGAGCTTCTGAAAGCGGTGCCACTGGTCTCGATCGTGGCCGCGGAACCGGCGGACATCGGCGCCGGCACCGGGCGGCTTGGTCTCGACGTGCCCGATGAGCAGCCCGCCATCGCGAACGCTGAAGTCAGGCCGACCGATCTCTCGCTCGTACGCCTGGCCAAGGAGGTCAACATGCGGACGGTTCAGTGTCGCTGCGATCCCTATGAGCAGCTCTGGAATGAGGTCGGCGAGCTGCGCCTCGGGAGACTCTTGCGCCCGTGCGGCCTCCCGCTCACCAAGTCGGCGGAGGTATTCCGCGACGAGGCCCTGAACCGCCGAAGCGCTCATCCGAGGTACGCGAGGGTCAGCCGACGAAGAGCGCTGCTTGCCCGGGAGGCATCACGGCGCGGCCGGCCCCGCTCGGACGCAGCGGCCACACCGTCACCTCATACCGCGCGTCTTCGAGCGTGACGACCTCGTCCGATGCCTTCGCCGTGCGGGCTTCTGGGTAGCGATGCGCCCCGAGGGCGGTCGCCTGGGCACGCCACGCCTCGGCGTCCGCCGATACCGCCACCTCGAACGTGTGTCGAGATCGCTCCCCCGTGGCCTTGTCCTCCGCCTCGACGGCGACCCAACGCAGTTCCATCATTGTACGAACGCTAGGGACGCACCCGGACGCTACTTCGACTCCCCCAGCTCCAGCACCGCCAGGAACGCCTCCTGGGGGACCTCGATGCGGCCCACCTGCTTCATCCGGCGCTTGCCCGCCTTCTGCTTCTCGAGCAGCTTGCGCTTGCGGGAGATGTCCCCGCCGTAGCACTTGGCGATCACGTCCTTGCGGTAGGCCTTGATCGTCTCGCGGGCGACGATCCGGGCGCCGATCGCCGCCTGGATCGGCACGTCGTACTGCTGGCGCGGAATCTTGGCGCGCAGCTTCTCGGTCAGCGAGCGCCCCGACTCGTAGGCCTTGTCGCGGTGCACGATCATCGAGAGCGCGTCCACCGGGTCGCCGGCGAGGAGGATGTCGAGCTTGACCATGTCGGACTCCCGCACGCCCGCGAGCTCGTAGTCGAGCGACGCGTACCCCCGCGTGCGCGACTTGAGCTGGTCGAAGAAGTCGAGCACGATCTCGGCGAGCGGGAGGTCGTAGGTGAGCTGCACCCGGTCGGCGGAGAGGAAGTGCATGCCCTTGTGGGCGCCGCGCCGGTCCTGGCAGAGCTCCATGATCACCCCGATGTACTCCTTGGGGGCGAGGATCGATGCGGTGATGTAGGGCTCGCGCACCATGGCGATCGTGTTCGGGTCGGGCATGTCGGTCGGGTTGTGCACGGAGACCACGTCGCCGCTCTGGAGCGTGACCTCGAACTCGACCGACGGCATCGTGGTCAGGAGCTCGAGGTCGTACTCCCGCTCGAGGCGCTCGCGCACGATGTCCATGTGGAGCAGCCCCAGGAACCCGCACCGGAAGCCGAATCCGAGCGCGTCGGAGGTCTCGGGCTCCCACGCCAGCGCGGCGTCGTTCAGCGTGAGCTTCTCGAGCGCGTCACGCAGGTCGGCGTAGTCGTCGGAGTCGATCGGGAACAGGCCGCAGAACACCATCGGCTTCACGTCGCGGTAGCCGGGCAGCGGCTCGCTCGCCGGCCGCGCGCGCGTGGTGAGGGTGTCGCCCACCCGCAGCCGGGTGACGTCCTTTACGCCGGTGATGACGAAGCCGACCTCCCCGACGTGGAGCGCGTCGGTCGAGGTCATCTTGGGCCCCAGGAAGCCGATGTCGTCGATCTCGGCCTCCGTGCCCGCCTGCATCGCCCGGATCGCCTCGCCCTTGGTGAAGGTGCCGTCCACCACGCGGACGTAGGCGATCACCCCGCGGTAGGAGTCGAACTCGGAGTCGAAGATGAGAGCCCGCGGCGGCGCGTCGGGGTCGCCGCCCGGGGGCGGCACCCTGGCGATGAGCTCGTCGAGCACGGCGGCCACCCCCTCGCCGGTCTTCCCGGAGATCCGCAGGATCTGATCCGCGGGCTCCCCTCCGAGCAGCTCGGAGATCTCGCCCGCCACGCGCTCGGGCTCGGCCCCGGGCAGGTCGATCTTGTTCAGGCACGGGATGAGCTCGAGCCCCGACTCCACGGCGAGGTAGGTGTTGGCCAGGGTCTGGGCCTCGACGCCCTGCGAGGCGTCGACGACGAGCAGAGCTCCCTCGCACGCGGCGAGGGAGCGCGAGACCTCGTAGGTGAAGTCCACGTGGCCCGGGGTGTCGATGAGCTGGAGCTGGTAGGGCTCCTTGCTGCCCTCGGGCGTGTAGAGCACGCGCACGGCCTGGGCCTTGATGGTGATCCCGCGCTCGCGCTCGAGGTCCATGGAGTCGAGGACCTGGGCGCGCATCGCGCGCGAGTCCACCGTGTGCGTGAGCTCGAGGATGCGGTCGGCCAGGGTCGACTTGCCGTGGTCGATGTGCGCGATGATCGAAAAGTTGCGGATCCGGGATGGTTCGGTCATCTGGAGGCGGCACAGGGTAGGGGCGCGCTCCCGCCTACCGGCGCAGCCGCCCGAAAAGGAGGTTGCGGATCTGGGTGGCCTCGGGAATCCGCAGGAGGAGCACCGCAGCGCAGTAGACCGCGATGCCGAGGAGGAGCGCCACGCCGACGGAGGCGACCTGGGCCGGGAACGTGCGCCCGAGCGCCGCGTCGAGCGCGCGCCAGGCGCCGTAGCCCACGCCGCCGAGGGCCGCGGAGGCGAGCGCCATCTGGGCGAGGGCCAGCAGGGTGCGAGCGCCCTCGAGCGGACCGAGCCGGCGGCGCAGCGCCCAGGCCTGGCCCACCGTCATCCCCAGGCTCGCCGCCGCCGTCCCGATCACCAGCCCGGCGATCCCGAGCGGCTTGTAGAGCGCGAGCGAGAGCGCCGCATTGACGAGCAGGTTCGCGGCCGCGAGCGCCGTCGGCGTCCACGGCCGCTGCAGGGAGAAGAAGGTGCGGGTGAGGAGGAGGTTCGCGCCCGCGAAGGGCAGTGAGAACGAGAACCAGAAGAGCGCGATCGCCACCTCGTGCGTCGAGCTCGGCCCGAAGGCCCCTCGCTGGTAGACGAGGCGCACGATCGGCGTGGCCAGCGCGAGCGTGAACGCCGCGGCGGGCAGCAGCAGCAGGAAGATCTGGCGCACCCCCGAGGCCATGGTCGTGCGCAGTCCGGCGAGGTCGCCGCGGGCGGCGAAGCGGCTGAGCGCGGGGAAGAGCACGGTGGCCAGGGCCACGGAGAACATCCCCTGGGGAAGCATGTAGATCCGGAAGGCGGCGTCGATCGCCCGCGGCGCCTGGTCGGAGACCAGCGAGCCGAGCGAGGAGTTGATGAGCAGGTCGAAGTTGATGACTCCGAGCCCGATCGTCACCGGCAGCATGAGGCGCAGGACCTGGCGGATGCGCTCGTCGCGCCAGTCGAACGCGGGACTGAGGCGAAACCCGTAGCGCCGCAGCACCGGGAGGGCGATCCCGAACTGCGCGACGGTCCCGATCAGCACGCCGATCGCGTAGGCGTAGAGCTCATCGGCGCCGGAGAAGAGCGGCCGGAGCAGGACGAGCGCGACGATGATCAGCGCGTTCCAGAGCAGCGGTGCGAGCGCGGGGATCGAGAAGTGCTCGAAGGAGTTGAGCATGCCCGTGACGAGTCCGTTCAGTCCCAGGAGCACGACGATCGGGAAGAGCACGCGCGAGAGCCCGACGGTGAGCGCGTCGAGGCCCGGAGTGAACTTGTCCCCGGTGAACAGGGGCATGATCACGCCCGCCCCGATGATGAAGAGGGCGGTCAGGGCGCCGAGCGCCGCGAGGATCAGGAAGAAGAGGGTCGAGGCGAGCCGGAACGCTTCCTTGCGCTTGCCCTGCTCGAGCAGCTCGGTGAACACCGGGACGAAGGCGGCGGAGAGCGCGGCATCGGCGACCAGCGAACGCACGAGGTTCGGGACCTGGAAGGCGAGCGTGAACGCCGAGAACGGGCCGCCGGTGCCGAAGTAGCTCGAGGCCACCACCTCCCGGATGAGCCCGGCGATGCGCGAGAGCCCCGTGGCGATGGAGAAGATCGCGGTGTTCAGGGCGAGCCGGCGGGGCCGCGGTGAGGTGCCGCTGGAGGGCTCGACGGGGTTCTCGTCGGCGGGCTCGGCGAGGGTTCGGTCGGGCACGCCCGCGCTATAGTACGTCCCCGCCGCGGCCCTCCCGCGGCGCTTTCGCGTCATGGCCAACATCCACTCGCAGAAGAAGCGCATCCTTCGCTCCGAGCGCGAGCGACTCGAGAACCGGCGCTACACCTCAAAGGTCAAGACGTGCTTCCGTCGCCTCGAGGTCGCGGCCGCGGCCGGTGAGGCCGAGGCGGTCGCCTCCGAGCACCGCGAGCTCGTCTCCACGATCGACAAGGCCGTCAAGCGCGGCGCCCTGCACCGCAACGCCGGTGCGCGCAAGAAGTCGCGCGCCGCGCGCCTGCGCTCCGCCGCCTGAGGGCGCGAGCCGCGTAGGTCAGGCGGCGATTCGCCGGATCGCCGTTAGCGCCAGCGTGTCCTCAGCGAGCGCCCCGGCGACGCCTCCGCGGGAGGCGAGCTCCAGGTCGGCGAGCACCTCGATCGCCCGCCGCAGCCCGTCCGAGTCCGAGCGCTGGGCGTCGGCCAGCAGCCGGTCCGCCGCGCGAGGCGGCATGCGCAGGGAGCGCTTGACCTGAGCGGCCGCCTCACCGGCCTCGAGGCGACCGACCGCCTCGAGCCCGACTCGGAGGCGCCGCGTCATCAGGAAGAGCAGGCCGGTGAGTCGCTCACCCTGGGCGCGCAGCTCGAGGTAGCAGCGTATCGCCGAGGGGCCGTCGCGGGCGAGCAGCGCGTCGGCCAGCGCCCACGCCCGCCGCTCGGCCGAGCTCGCCACGAGCTCCTCCACCTCCTCGGTCTCGACCCGGGGACCGTCGGAGGCTGCGAGCCCGAGCTTCTCGAGCTCGCGCAGCAGCCGCTGCTGACGCTCGCCCACGAGTCCCACCAGCGCCTTGGCCGCCGCCGAGGACACGTCGAGCCCGAGCTCCGCGCCGCGGGCCTGTACCCACTTGGGAAGCTCCCACGGCTTGACGCTCGCCTCGAGCCGCACGTCGCCGCCGGCCTCCTGAACCGCATCCGCCAACGCTGAGGGCGCCTTGAGCCGCCCGTCCTCCCGCGCGAAGAACGCGACGGTGGTGTCGGGGGCGAGTGCTCTGATCGCGCCCGCCACGGGCTCCACCTCGCCGTCCTTCCACCGTTCGACGCCGTCGACGATGACGAAGCGGCGCCCGATCGCGAACGTCATGGCGCTCAACGTCGCCGCGACGGCCTCCACCGAGGCCGAGTCGCCCTCGAGGATCTCGACGCCCTGGGCTCCACTCAGGCGCTCGGCCAGAGCGCGGAGGCCCGCGCGCCGCTCGCCGATACGGCCGTGGTCCTCGCCGTGGATGAGGTAGGCAGGCTTGAGCTCGGCCACGCCCGCACGAGTCTAGGCGGCCCTGGAGACGTTGACCGCCCGGCTCAGGCATGGGTCGAGACCCGCATCGCTCCCCCCACGACCGTCAACCTCACGGTCCCGTCGCGGTCGGTGCGATAGAGGTAGGGCACCGAGCTCAGCGCCGCGAGCGCCTGAGGCGAAGGGTGTCCGTAGGAGTTGTGGCGTCCGACCTCGATGACCGCGACCTTCGGACTGAGCCGGCGCAGAAGGTCGCCGAGACCCGGATCGGCGCTGCCGTGATGGGCCACCTTGAGCACGTCAACCGCCGGAAGGTCGAGCGGCGCGGTCACGTCGGACTCCGCGTCGGCGGTGAGGAGAAGGCGAAGCCCCGGCGCCCGCACCTCGGCGACGATCGCCCGCTGGTTCGGATCCGCTCCGGCGTGATCGGCGTCGGGCTCGGACCGCGGCCAGAGCACGTCGAGCTCGAGCGGGCCGGCGTGCAACTCCTGTCCGGCGTCGGGCGCCACCTCCTGCACGTGCCGGCGCCGGCCCTCGGCGAGAAGAGTGGCGTGCTCGGGGCTCACCGCCCCACGACCGCCATCGAGCAGGACGCCCACCGGATAGCGGCGGAGCACCGCCGCCGCTCCTCCCTCGTGGTCGGCCTGAGCGTGGGTGACGACGAGCGCGTCGAGCTTCTCCACGCCCGCGTGCGCGAGCCGCGCCAGGATGGGTCCGGTCGGGGGCCCGGTGTCCACGAGCACCGCGTGAGCGCCGTCCTGGACCAGGGTCGCGTCGCCCTGGCCGACGTCGAGGAAGGACACGGTGACTCCGCCGGGCGGGACCGGCTGCGCACGCGGCCACGCGATCCACCCCACCACCAGGACGATGGCCAGGACGCCGAGGGGCGCCCGGGCGCGGCGCACGACGATCGCCGACGCGAGAGCGGCATAGACGCCGAGCAGTGCGAGCGGGCCGGAAAGGGTCAGGGGAATGCTCGCGTGCGGAAGGCCGGCCGAGGCGTGCGCGAGCCAAGCCAGCGCCGCAAGGGGGTAGGCGTTGACCGCGTTGACGAGGGCCGCCGGTGCGAGCGCCACCTGGCCGAGGGCGCCGGAGAGCATTCCCAGCCACATGATTGGAGCCACCACCGGCGCCGCCAGCACGTTCGCCGGCAGCGAGACGAGCGAGACCTGCCCGAAGTGCAGGGCGATCAGAGGCGCCGTGCCCACGGTGGCGGCGACCGTGAGCGACGTCGCCTCGGCGAGCGCGGGCGCCATCCGCCGGCGCTCGAGCGCCTCGCGCACGCGCGGGCTCAGGAGCACTATGGCCACCACGGCGGCGAAGGAGAGCTGCCACCCCGCATCGCCCGTCGCCCGCGGGTTGACCACGAGGGTCCCCGCGGCCGCCAGGCCGACGGCGTACCAGCGCGACGCAGGCCGCCCGGCGAGCGCCGCCGCGACCCCGGCCGCGCCCATGATGCCCGCCCGTTGGATCGGCGGGCCCGCCCCCGCCAGGGGCACGTAGAGCCCGATGAGCGCGAGCAGCGCGACCAGGCGACCGCGCAGTCCGAGCCCGAGGAAGCCGAGGAGCGGCACGGCCAGAGCCGCCAGGAGGACGACGTTCTGGCCGCTCGCGGCGAGAACGTGGCTGAGGCCCGAGGTCCTGAAGTCCTGGCGAGTGGACTCGGTCAACCGCTCGTCCTGCCCCAGGACCATGCCTCGGGCCAGGGCGGCCTGGGGAGGAGGCAGACCGCGCTCGAGGGCGGCCTCGGCCCGCGTCCGGATCGAGTCGATGGACCCGATGGCGCCGCCCCGGCGGGACCCCGACCAGCGAGCAAGGGACACGGCGAGCCGGGCGTGCGCGCCCCGGCGGCGCTGATAGTCGTCGTGCGGGCCGAGTGAGGCCAGGCGCCCGGCGACGCTCATCACCGCGCCGGTCGGCGCCCTCGGCCAGTGAACTCGCGAGGGGATGTGCAGCACAATCCGTTCTCCCCGCGCCTTCCCGCCCTCCAGCAGCGCGAGCGCCGTCGCGTCGAAGCGCCCGGGCCGCGGCTGCTCGAGCAGCACGGCGCGAGCGGCGAGCGAGGAACCGAGGGAGGAGCGCAGCTCGGTGTGGTCCAGGGCGGCAAGGCGCTCGCGCGCGCAGAGGCCGCCGGCCAGGGCGAGCGCCGTGGCCAGCAGGAGCCACGCAGTCCTTCCCGTCGTCGCCCCGAGCAGCACGCCGCCCGCGAGCGCCAGCCCCGGGCCGAGCGGACCGAGCGCGAGGCCCGCCACGAGGGCCGCCAGGGCGAGGTGCCGGGGGTGAGATCGGCAACTCTCCAGCGCTACGGCGAGCGCCGCGCTCACACCGTCACCTTGGAGCGCAGGGCGGCGACCTTCTTGGGACCGATCCCGGGGATGCGGTCGAGGTCGCCCACGGAGGCGAAGCCGCCGTGCTGCTGGCGATAGAGGACGATCTTCTGCGCCGTGCTCGGACCCACCCCGTCGAGCTGGTCGAGCTGCTCTGCGGTCGCCGTGTTGAGGTTGACCGGGGCCGCCGAGCCGCCGCCGATGCCGGCCGTCGCGCCCGCGGCCGATCCGGCGGCGGGCGCCTGGCCGCGACGCGGCACCACCACCTGTGCTCCATCGGTGGTCTTCGCGGCGAGGTTGACCCCTCCGAGGTCGGCCGCTGCGGTGGCCCCGCCGGCACGGCGCACCGCATCCTGCACGCGTGCGCCGGCCGGAAGGCGGACGACCCCCGGACGGCGGACGGCGCCCGTGACGTCGACGAGCGCCGGTCCCGCGGCGCCTCCTCGGATGGCGACGCCGCCACCGCCTCCGGCGTTGGCCTGGGCTCCGCTCGGCGCAGGGGCGCCCGCCGGCGCGCCCGTGCCGTGGCGCAGGTAGTGCGCACCCAAGAGGCCGATGACGATGGCGGCGACGGCGTAGAGCGCGAGCTGCGTGCGGGGGATCTGCTCCATGCTCGCCACGCTAGGCCCGCCCGCGTCACACGGGACCCCCGGTCTGTGACGAATCTCAGCTCAGAGCGTGCCGAAGCGCGCGCTCCACGGCGTCCTCCGGGTCGCGAGCCACGACCATGCCCTCCCCCGGCCTTCCCTCCCCGCCCAGCTCCCAGCTCTCCAATCCGATGACCGGCTTTCCGACCTTGAGCGCCAGCGCGATCTCCGACAGGGTCCCCCACTCGCCGCCCACGGCGATGAGCGCGTCGGCCGCCCGGACCACGAGGCCGTTGCGAAGCTCCCCGAGTCCGGTGGGAACCGCGATCTCGACCCACGGGTTGGCGGCGGCGCGGTCGGTCCCCGGGAGGATTCCGAGCGTCGTCCCGCCCGCGCCGCGCGCCCCCCGGCACGCCGCTTCCATGACACCCGAGAGCCCCCCGCAGACCAGGACGGCCCCGGCTCGGGCCAGACCGGCCCCAACCGCCTCGGCGGCTTCGAGCCCAGGGGCGTCAGGAGCTCCGCCGCCGAGGACGGCTACGTACACGGAGTCGGCGGCCGGCACGGCGAGGCGCTCAGCGCACGACGATGTTCACGAGCCTGCCGGGCACGACGACGAGCTTCACGACCTCGTGGCCGTCGACGTGGGCGCGCACGTTCGGGGCCGCGCGCGCCAGCTCCTCGAGCTCCTCGCGTCCGGCGCTCGCCGGCGCTCGGACCCGGTCTCGGACCTTGCCATTGACCTGGCAGATCAGCTCGAAGGAGTCCGACTCGAGCACCGCCGCGTCGGCCTCCGGCCACGGCTCCTCCCACACCCGGCGTCCGGTGAGCAGCTCGAAGACCTCCGAGCCGCAGTGGGGGGCGAAGGGGAAGATGAGCGACGCCGCCGTCGCGGTCGCGAAGCGCAGGGCGGCTCGGGAGGCGGACTCGCGCACGCGGTAGATCTGGTTCACGAGCTCCATGACCGCCGCGATCGCCGTGTTGAACGCGAAGCGGCCCTCCATGTCCCCGCTGACCTTCTCGATCGCCCAGTGCGCCTTGCGCACGACGGCGAGGTCGGTGTCCCGAAGATCGCTCGGCGACTCGGCGGGCTCGGTCGAGCCTCCGAGCTCCACGCCCATCCGCCACAGCCGGGCGAGAAAGCGGTGCACGCCCTCCACGCCCTCGTCCGACCAGTCCGCATCCTGGTCGGGCGGCCCGATGAAGAGCACGTAGCACCGCGCCGTGTCGGCTCCGTAGCGCTCGACGTAGGCCGACGGGGAGATGACGTTGTCCCGCGACTTGCTCATCTTCGCGCCCTCGCGCGTGATCATCCCCTGCGTGAAGAGGGCGCCGAAGGGCTCCTGCACGTCGAGCAGAGCCATGTCCGCCAGCGCCTTCGTGAAGAAGCGGGCGTACATCAGGTGCAGGATCGCGTGCTCCACCCCGCCGATGTACTGGTCGACGGGCATCCAGTCACGCAGCATCTCCCGACGCCATGGAGCCGCGTCGTTCCCGGCGTCGCAGTAGCGCAGGAAGTACCACGACGAGTCGACGAACGTGTCCATGGTGTCGGTCTCCCGGCGCGCGGAGCCGCCGCAGGAGGGGCAGCGCACGTTCACCCAGCTCTCCGCGGCCGCCAGGGGAGAGCGCCCGCGCGGCGCGTAGTCCTCGACGTCCGGCAGCTCGACCGGCAGCTCCTCCTCGGGCACAGGCACCGTCCCGCAGCGCTCGCAGTAGACGATCGGGATCGGGCATCCCCAGTAGCGCTGGCGCGAGACGAGCCAGTCCCGCAGCCGGTAGTTCACCGAAGCATGGCCCTTGCCCCCGCGATCGAGCCAGAGGACGATCTTCTCGAGCGCATCGCGGTTGTGCAGCCCGTCAAAGTCGGAGTGCGAGTGCACGATGGGGCCGTCCCCGGAGTAGGGAAGCTCCTCACCGCCGCCGACGACACGGCGGATCGGGAGCCCGTAGGTGCGGGCGAAGGCGTGGTCGCGCTCGTCGTGCCCGGGCACGGCCATGATCGCCCCGGTGCCGTACTCCATGAGCACGTAGTCGGCCACCCACATGGGGATCTCCTCGCCGTTGACCGGGTTGGTCACCGTGCGTCCGATGGGAACGCCGGTCTTCTCCCGGTCTCCCGCGCCCCGCTCCTCCAAGGACTCGCCGAGCGCGTGGCTGACGTACTCGTGCACCGCCTGCTCGTGCTCGGTACCCGCCGCCAGCCGGAACACGTCGGGGTGCTCGGGAGCCATGACGAAGAAGGTCGCCCCGAACAGCGTGTCGGGCCGGGTGGTGAACACCGGATACTCCGTGCCGAGCTCCTCGCAGCGGAACGTGACCTCCGCCCCCTCGGACCGGCCGATCCAGTTGCGCTGCATGGCCTTGACGTTCTCGGGCCAGCGGATCCCGTCGAGGTCGTCGAGAAGCCGGTCGGCGTAGTCGGTGATGCGCAGGAACCACTGCTCGAGCTGGCGCGCCTCGACGGTCGCTCCGCAGCGCTCGCAGCGACCATCGACGACCTGCTCGTTCGCGAGCACGGTGGCGTCGTTCGGGCACCAGTTGACCGCCGCCTCCTTCCGGTAGGCCAGCCCCCGCTCGTAGAGCCGCAGGAAGATCCACTGCGTCCAGCGGTAGTAGCGCGGCTCGTGCGTCCCGAACTCCCGCGACCAGTCGATCGAGATCCCCCACGAGCGGAACTGGCGCTGGAAGGACTCGATGGAGCGCTCGGTGGACTCCCGCGGGTGCTGGCCGGTCTTGATCGCGTGGTTCTCGGCGGGCAGTCCGAACGCGTCGTAGCCCATCGGATGCAGCACGCGGCGTCCCGTCCGCCGGTGAAAGTGGGCGATGGCGTCGCCGAGAGCGTAGTTCTTGAGATGTCCCATGTGCGGCTCGCCGCTGGGATAGGGGAGCATCTCGAGCACGTAGGACTTGCGCCGCTCGTCGGGCTCGTCGGAGACCTCCCAGGTCCGCTCTCGAGCCCACACCTCCTGCCATTTCGGCTCGATCGTCAGAGGGTCGTACCGAGGCTCGGCCATGGCCGGGCGGAGGTTAGCGGCCCCTACCCGCGAGCTCGTCGGGCCGGCGCGCGTCCCGAGCGCCGGTCACCTCATCCGCGTGGGCTGCCAGCGCAGCCAAAGCCCCTGCAATTCCATGTTCATCTCGTGGCTCCCGCGCCGCTCACGCCGTACCATGGATCGATGATGGAGGATCCAGCGCCTCGGCCGCCGCGCGAGGCGGCGACTTCCTCCGCGCGCGTCGCAGCCATCCTCGAGGCCGCCGAGGTGGCGGCCGACCGTCTGCGCGCCGACACCGAGGCACGGGTCCGGGACCGCATCGCCGAGGGAACGCGGGCGGCCGACAACCGCGTTCAGGCGGCGGAGGAGGAGGCGCGCGACATCCTCGTCGACGCGCGCGTCGAAGCGGCGAGGCTCCGCGACGAGGCCGAGGGCGAGGCCGAGCGTGTGCGCACGGAGGCGGCCTCCGAGGCGCTCGCGATCGTCGCGCGAGCCGAGGCGGATGCCGCCCATCAGCGAGAGGAAGTCGAGTCCTACGCCGCGGCGACCCGCGAAGCCGTCGATGCCGAGGTCCGCGAGCTCCTGCACGACGCGCACGAAGTGGCCGGCGACGTCCGCGCCGAGGGCACCGAGCTCGCCGACAACCTCCACGATCTCGGCGGTTCGCTGCGGGTCAACGCCGAGCGTCTGCTGCGCGACGTCCAGCGCGCGCACGCGAGCCTCAGCGCAGCGCTCGACCAGGTCGACGGCGGGGTGGCAGGATCGGCGTCGTCCCCCGCCCCCCGGTCAGACGGGCTCGTGCCCGCGGCGTCGGGCGATGCGCCTCCGCCGGGGCGATCCCCCGGGCTCGGGGCTCCGCCGCCGGACCTCGGCGACGTGCCGGAGTTCATCCCGCCCGGGCGCTAGCGGCGGCGGCGATTCCGTCCGGCATACGAACTAATGTTCGCGTCATGCTTACTCCTTCGCAGAAAGGGGCTGCCGCCGAGGCGCAAATTGCCGCCGACGCGATCTCGCTCGGCATCTTCGTGTTGAGGCCCATGTGCGACGGAGGTCGATACGACCTCGCGTTCGATGTCGCGGGACGCCTGCTGCGAGTCCAATGCAAGGTTGCTCGCCGGGTGGGCGACGTTCTCCTCGTGAACTGCAAGACGAACCGCTCGACGCCTTCCGGGTACGTCTCGACGTCCTACACCGCCGATGAGATCGACGTTGTCGCGGCCCATGATCTCGAGGCCGGCAAGACGTACGTCATCCCGGTCTCCGAGGTGGCGGGCCGGCGGATGGTCTACCTACGATTGGGCGCGGCACGAAACAACCAAGCGGCGAGGGTAAGATGGGCCCACGACTACGAGCTCGGGGCTATAGCTCAGCTGGGAGAGCGTTCGGCTGGCAGCCGAAAGGTCGGGGGTTCGAGTCCCCCTAGCTCCATCGTCGACAGCGACCGTCGCGGCGGGTCGCCGCTCACCCCGCCTCCAGCACCCGCGCGGGCACCTCACCCCAGAGCTGCTCGAGCCGGTAGTACTCGCGTGTCTCCGGGGTGAAGACGTGGACGACGACGTCGAGGTAGTCCATGAGGATCCACCGGGCCTCCGGCAGACCCTCGACGCGACGGGGGAGCACGCCGTGGTCCTTCTTCATCCCCGCGTGGATCCCGTCGTGGATCGCCTTGGTCTGGCGCTCGGTGTTGCCCGAGCACACGACGAAGTAGTCGGTGTAGCCGATCACCCCGCGAAGGTCCAGCTCGACCAGGTCGGCCGCCTTCTTGTCGGCCGCGTAGGCGGCGGCGGTGCGCGCGAGCTTCGCCCCCGTCACCGAGATGGCTCCGCCCGGTACAGGCCCCGGGCCTCGATGTGCTCCGCGACGGCTTCGGGCACGAGATACCGGATCGGACGTCCCGCCGCCACGCGGCGGCGCACGAGCGAGGAGGAGATGTCGAGGCGCGGCATGTCGAAGAACGCGAGCCGCTCCCGCGCGCCTCGCAGCGGCGCCACTCGCTCGCCGATCTCCGCGCGCGTGGCGCCGGCGCGCTCGGCCACCCCGATGCGGGCTAGCTCGAGCACGGCCTCGGGCTCGCGCCAGGACGGCAGTCCCCGGGCGATGTCGGCACCCACGATGAACGTCAACTCGTGGTCCGGGTCGCGCTCGTGCACCGCGCGCAGGGTATCCACCGTGTACGAGCGGCCGGGGCGATCGAGCTCCAGCCGGGAGACCTGCAACCGCGCGTCTCCGTCCGCCGCCAGTCGGCAGAGCTCGAACCGCGGCTCGGGGCCGGGGTCCTCATCGGACTCCTTGTGCGGCGGCACGCCCGTGGGCATGAGCATCACCACGTCGAGCCCCAGCTCGACGCGGGCCTCCTGGGCGCAGAGCAGGTGGCCGAGGTGCGGAGGGTTGAACGTACCGCCGAGGATCCCGACGCGTCGAGGCGTCCGGCCCGGCGCCTCAGCTCCGGACGTGGCCGTCGCCCTCGACGAGGTACTTGAACGTGCACAGCTCGCGCAGTCCTATGGGTCCGCGGACGTGGAGCTTCTGCGTCGAGTTGCCGATCTCGGCGCCCATGCCGAACTCTCCGCCGTCGGTGAACCGCGTCGAGGCGTTGACGTAGACGCAGGCGGCGTCCACGCCGAGCTGGAACGCTCGCGCGGCCTCGAGGTCACGTGTGACGATCGCCTCCGAGTGCCCGCTGCCGTAGCGGTTCACGTGCTCCACGGCCTCCTCGACCGAGTCCACGACCTTGACGGCCAGCGTGAGCTCCAGGAACTCGGTGGCCCAGTCCTCCTCCTCGTCGGCCGGACGGACGGCCACGCCGCCGGCGAACCGCGCCGCCCGCTCGTCCACCCGCAGCTCGACGCCCGCGTCGGCGAGCGCCCGCAGCGCACCCGGGAGGAACACCGGCGCGAGAAGCTCGTGGACGAGCAGCGTCTCGGCGGCGTTGCAGACGCCCGGCCGCTGGGTCTTGGCGTTCAGGACGATCGCCTCGGCCGCCTCGAGGTCGGCGACCTCATCGACGTAGACGTGGCAGTTGCCCGAGGCGGCGAAGATGACCGGGACGGTCGCCACGCCCGTGAGCGCGGCCTTGAGCCCCTCGCCTCCGCGGGGGATGACGAGGTCGACGACGCCCGCCTGGGTGGCGAGCTCGGCGAGCTCCTCCCGGCCCCCTCCGGCGACGAGCGCCAGCGCGCCGTCGGGCAGCCCGGCCGCCACCGCCGCGTCGCGGGCGACCGCGGCGAGCACGGCGTTCGAGTGCGCCGCCGACGAGGAGCCGCGCAGGACGATCGCGTTGCCGGACTTCAGGCACAGAGCCGCCGCGTCGATCGTCACGTTGGGCCGCGCCTCGTAGACGACGGCGACGACTCCGAGCGGGACGCGCACCTTGCGCACGTCGAGGCCGTTCGATAGCCGCGAGCCCTCGATCACCTCACCGACCGGGTCGGGCAGCGCGGCGATCTTCCGTACGCCCGCGGCCATGTCTGCCAGCCGCCGCCCGTCGAGGGCGAGGCGGTCGAGGAGGGCGGGCGTGAGGCCGGCGGCCCGGCCGGCCTCGACGTCCCGAGCGCTCGCCTCGAGGATCTCCGGCGCTCGGTCCTCGAGCGCGGCGGCGATCGCCTCCAGGGCCGCGTCCTTGGCGCCCGAGTCGAGCGTGGCCAGCCGGCGCGAGGCGCGCTGAGCCGCGCGGCAGGTCTCGGCGACGGACAGGGCGAGGACGGCCATCGGGGCTCGAAGGGTAACGCCCGCGGTCCGCCGGGCGTGCAGCGGCCTGGCACCCAGCAAGCCCGTCAGTCGAGCACGAAGTAGTCTCGATGCACCGCCTCCGCGCTCGCGCGCGGGAACAGCGCGCGCACGTCGGCGCTCTTCAGGCCCGCCACGCGGCGCAGCTCGGCCGCGGAGTAGGTGCTGATGCCCTTGCCCACCGCGCCGTGGGCGCCGAGGACCTGCACCGCGTCCCCGGCGTCGAAGCGACCCCGGACCTCGACGATCCCGACGGGAAGCAGGCTCGTGCCCGCCTCACGGAGCGCACGCGCCGCACCATCGTCGACGGTCACCTCCCCGCGCGTGGGCTTGGCGTACTTCAGCCACAGCTTGAAGGACGAGTAGCGGCCCGGCCGCGCGGGAAAGCGCGTGCCGACCGGCTCGCCGGCCGCCGCGTCGCGCAGGGCGCCGGGGCGAAAGCCGCTGCACACCACCGCGGGGATCCCGGCGGCGGTCGCCATCTCCGCGGCGATGACCTTCGAGCGCATGCCGCCCGAGCCGAGCGGGGTCATGCGGTGGCCGATGTCGAGGCGCTCGAGCACCCCGAAGTCGCTCACCTCGGTGACGAGCTCGGCGGCCGGATCGTCTCGCGGGTCGGCCGTGTAGAGCCCTTCGGTCGAGGTCAGCAGGACGAGCCGCTCGGCGCCCAGGAGGATCGCGACCTGCGCGGCGAGGAAGTCGTTGTCGCCGAACGAGATCTCGTCCGTCGCCGTCGTGTCGTTCTCGTTGATGACCGGGACGACGTGCCAGTCCAGGAGCTTTCGCAGGGTCTGGCGGGCGTTCAGGTAGTGCGTGCGCGCGCTCAGGTCGAAGAAGGTGAGCAGCACCTGGGCGCTGACCACGCCGCGCTCGCCGAGCAGGCGGTCGTAGAGCTGGTAGAGCTGGCCCTGGCCGACGGCGCTCGCCGCCTGGAGCTCCTCGATCCCCCGCGGCCGTGCCGGCAGGCCGAGCAGGCGCATGCCGCGCGCGATGGCTCCACTCGTGACGATGACCGGATCGCGGCGCTCGGCATGGAGCGCCACCGCCTCGTCGCAGATGCGCCCGAGCACGTCCGCGCGCGGCTCGCCGCGCTCGTCGGCCACGACGCTCGAGCCGAGCTTGACCACCACCGAACCCATGGCCGCGAGGTTAGGGATCGAGCTCGAAGTCGACGCCGCCGAGCTCGACGTCGTCGCCCGGCTGAAAGCCCTGCTCCTCGAGGGCGCGAACCACCCCGATCGTCCGCAGCCGGCGCTCGAGGTGCGCCATGGCCTCCTCGTTCTCGATGTCGTAGCGGGCGACGAGCCGGTCGATGCCGGCGCCCAGCACCCGGAAGCGGCTCTCGCTCGTGCGCTCCACGCGGAAGGCACGCCGGTCCGCGGGACGGAAGACCCGGTGCTCGGCGAGCTCGGGCTCGGCCCTCCCCGCGGCGCCCTGCTCCCCCGCCGAGCGGGCGGGCACGCGCGCGAAGAGCTCGCGCCCGAGCTCCTCCATGCCCTGCCCCGTCGCGCTCGAGGTGAGGAGCACGGGCACGGCGTCGCCGAGGCGCGCACGCCACTCCTCGACCGCGCCCTCGGCGGCCGTGGGCGCCACCAGGTCGGCCTTCGAGAGCGCGAGCACGCGCGGCAGCGTCGCGAGCCGGGGATCGTGTGCGCCGAGCTCCTGCTCGACGGTGAGGTGGTTGACGAGGGGATCCGAGCCGTCGACGGGAGAAAGGTCGAGCACGTGGACGAGCAGCCGCGTGCGCTCGACGTGGGCGAGGAAGTCATGGCCGAGCCCGGCGCCGCTGCTCGCCCCCTCGATGAGGCCGGGAATGTCGGCCACCACGAGCTGGCGCTCGGCGCCCTCCAGGGTGCCGAGCACCGGCTCGAGCGTCGTGAACGGGTAGCCGGCCACCTTCGGCCGGGCGCGAGTCAGGCGGGCCAGCAGCGAGGACTTACCCGCGTTCGGCAGCCCGACGAGCCCCACGTCGGCGAGCAGGCGGAGCTGCAGGGTGAGCCAGCCCTCCTCCCCTGCGAGCCCCCGCTCGGCGAAGCGCGGGGCCTGGTGCGTCGGGCCCGCGAAGCGCTTGTTGCCCCTCCCCGCGCTGCCACCGTGCGCGACCACGGCGCGCTGTCCGGGCTCGAGGAGGTCGAAGCGCGTGCCGTCCTCGAGGGCGGCCTCGGTGCCCGGAGGAACGGCGATCTCGAGGGCCGGACCGTCGGCTCCGTGGCGCAGCGCTCCCTGGCCGTGGCCACCGCGCTCGGCCTTGAAGTGCGCTCGCCGGCGGAAGGGCTGAAGGTCGCGCAACCCGTCGTCGCAGACGAGCACCACCTCCCCGCCGCGACCGCCGTCCCCCCCGTCCGGGCCGCCCTTGGGCACGTGGGCCTCGCGGCGGAAGGAGAGACAGCCGTCACCCCCGCCGCCGGCCTGGACGTGGATCTTCGCGCGATCGTGGAGCATGAGAAGGCCACCATCGTGGCAACCCCACCTCGAAAGGACCCCATGACCGACGATCCCGTCTTCCTCATCACCGGCGCCTCGACCGGCATCGGTGCCGCCACCGCACGCCGGGCCGCCGAGCACGGCTACCGGCTCGTGCTCGCCGCGCGCTCGGAGGAGAAGCTGCGGACGCTGGCCGACGAGCTGGGGGGCGACGAGCGGGCGCTCGCCGTCCGCTGCGACGTGACCGACTTCTCCGAGCAGGAGACGGTGGTCCGGCGGGCGCTCGAGGCCTTCGGCCGGCTCGACGTCGCGTTCGCCAACGCCGGCTTCGGCGCCGCGCGCGGGTTCCTCGAGGGAGACCCCGAGCAGTGGCGCGAGATGGTGCTCACCAACGTGCTCGGCGCCGCCTACACCATCCGCGCCACGCTTCCCGGGCTCAAGGAGGCGAGGGGTCACCTGCTCATCACGAGCTCGGTGGCCGGCCGCAGGGCGCTGCCGGGGTCGCTGTACTCCGCAACCAAGCACGCGGCGAGCGCTATGGGGGAGGCGCTGCGCCAGGACGCGAACGGCACCGGCATGCGGGTCACCGTGATCGAGCCGGGCATGGTCGACACGCCGTTCTTCGACAACCCGGTCTCGGACGCGCTCGAGGCCGACGACATCGCGCGCGCGGTGCTCTACGCCGTCAGCCAGCCGCCGCACGTCGACGTCAACGAGATGCTCGTGCGCCCGACCGCCCAGCAGGGCTGAGGCGGCCGAGCGCCCAGGCGACCGCCGGCCCGCTCGCCAGCGCGAAGGCGAGCGTCCCCACGCCCACCGTCCCCCCGAGCGCGAAGCCGAGGGCCAGGGCGGTGAGCTCGATCGCGACCCGGACCGCGCCGATGCGACGCCCCCCCCGTTCGCCCGTGCAGTCCGGTCATCAGTCCGTCGCGTGGTCCCGGCCCGAGCTCGGTGCCGAGATAGAGCCCGCTGCCGAGCGCCACGAGCCCGTTCCCGCCGATGAGCTCGCCGACGCGCACCGCCCCGCCGGGACGCGAAGGGAGGGCCATCAGCGTCGCGTCGATGGCGAGCCCGACCACCACCGCGTTGAGGACCGTGCCGAGGCCGGGCGCCTGGCGCAGCGGGATCCAGCAGAGCAGCACGAGCAACGAGATCGCGATCGCGTCTGGCCGACGGTGGCGCCCACCTGGCGCGCGGCCCCTTGGGCCAGCACGGTCCACGGCGAGTTGCCGAGCCCCGCGCCCACCACCGATCCCTCACCGGTACCGAAGGCCCAGAGGCCTATGAGGAGCAGCGCGAGGCGTCCGGGGGCCGGTCGCCACCGCGAGCGCGAGGCGACCGCGGTGCTCGCCACCGCCGCCCCCGCCTATTCGCCGTCGGCGGCCTCGGGCGCGACCGAGATCACGCGACCGCGCCGACCCGTGGTGAACACCACGGTGCCTGCGGCCTTTGCGAAGATCGTGTCGTCCTTGCCCATGCCGCAACCTTCGCCGGGCTTGAAGCGGCTGCCGCGCTGGCGCACGATGATCTCGCCCCCGCTCACGGCCTGGCCGGCGAAGACCTTGACCCCGAGGCGCTGGGCGTTCGAGTCGCGGCCGTTGCGACTGGAGCCGAGCCCCTTCTTATGAGCCATCGTTCCCTCCTGCCCTGATCTCGGTGATCTCGAGGCGGGTGAGATCCTGCCGGTGGCCCGTGCGCTTCTTGTAGCCGCGCTTGGGCTTGTACTTGAGCACACGGAGCTTCGGCCCGCGCTCGTGGCCCACCACCCGCGCGGCGACGCTGACCCGGCCGAGCTCCTCGCCACCGAAGGCGAGCTCGTCGTCCCCGTCTCCGCGCATGAGGAGCGGCTCCAGGGCCACGGTGTCGCCCTCCTCCACGCGCAGGCGCTCGACGAGCAGGGTCTGACCCTCCTCGACGCGGTATTGCTTGCCGCCGGTCTTGACGATCGCGTACACGGAAATCACTCTGGAGCGCCGGACTCGGCCTTGGCGCGGGAACGGCGCCGTCCGCCTCTGCGGCCACGGCGCCGAGCGCTCGAGTCTACCGCGTCCTCGTCGCCCGACCCCGACCCCTCCTGCTCCCCGTCGCCGTCGCTCGGGAGGCCGACGAGTGACGCGGTGGCCGCCGTGCGCCCCGCCTCCTCGATCCGGACGAGTCGCTTCTCGCCCACGTGGCGGCCGCCGCCCACCACCGAGACGATGTAGCCGTCGATCTTGGCCACCGCGTCGTCCACCTCGTACATGTGGGGCTCGACGATGTGGACGAGCACCTCCTCGCCCTCGCGGAAGGGCAGGGCACGGTCCTCGACCTCGGCCCGCGTCCCCTCGAGGGAGACCGCGAAGAAGTCCAGCGGCAGCCCCTCGGAGCCCTCGAAGTGGAAGAGCTTTCCGGTCTCCTCCTCGAGCGCCCGCAGCATCCGCGCGCCGCCCGAGGTGAACTCGGCGGTCACCCGCGGGTTGATCTTGAGGAGCATGGCCTCGGCCTCGGGTCGAGTCTTGGCCAGCTCCCGGAGCTTGCGCTCGAACCCGATGGCGATCGTCTCCTCCGAGCGGATGACCCCCTCGCCGTCGCAGGTCGGGCAGGGCCTCGTCATGATCTCCCGCACGCCGTCCGTGACGTTCTGGCGGGTCATCTCGACCAGGCCGAGCGGCGATATCTCGACCACGAAGGTCTTCGTGCGGTCCTCGTCGAGCGCTCCCCGCAGCGCCTTCAGCACGGCGTCGCGGTTGCGCGCGCGGGCCATGTCGATGAAGTCGATGACGATGATCCCCCCGATGTCGCGCAGGCGGAGCTGGCGCACCACCTCGTCGGCGGCCTCGAGGTTCGTCTTGGTGATCGTGTCCTCGAGCCTCGCCGCCTTCCCACGGCCGATGAACGAGCCCGTGTTCACGTCGATCACGGTGAGGGCCTCGCCGTAGTCGATCATCAGGTAGCCGCCGCTCGGCAGGTCGACCCGGCGCGAGAGCGTCGACTGGATCTCGGGCTCGACCCCGTAGCGCTCGAAGAGCGCTTCGGGCTCCTCCCAGAGCTCCACCCGGTCGACCAGCTCGGGGGCGGTGCGGCTGAAGAACGAGACGAGGCGCTGGTACTGCTTGGAGTCGTCGACCACCGCGCGCTCGAAGTCCGCGGAGAAGATGTCGCGCACGACACGCACGGAGAGGTCGGCCTCCTGGAAGACCATCGCCGGGGCGGTGGTCTCGGCGACGCGCTTCTGCAGCGTCTCGTTGAGCTTGAAGAGGTAGAGCAGCTCGCGCTCGAAGTCGGCCCGCTTGGCGCCGTAGGCGGCGGTCCGGATGATGGCCCCCCCGCCGCGCAGGTCGAGCGCCTTGGCCTCCTTGCGCAGGCGCTCGCGCTCCTTGTCGGGCAGCCGGCGCGAGACGCCCACCCCCTCCCCCGAGGGCGCGTAGACCATGTAGCGCCCGGCGACGGTCAGCTCCATCGAGAGTCGGGCGCCCTTGGTCTTCAGCGGATCCTTGACGACCTGGACGACGATCTCCTCGCCCGGCTTGACGAGGTCGGTGATCTTGCCGCCCTCCTTCCCGGCCCCCCGGCCGCGCTTGACCTGCTCGACGCCGGGCAGGACGATCTCGTCGACGTGGAGGAAGCCGTTCTTGTCCAGGCCGATGTCGACGAACGCGGCCTCGAGCCCGGCGAGCGCGTTGTCGACGCGGCCCTTGTAGACGTTGCCGACGATGGAGCGGTTGCCGCGCCGCTCGATGTAGAGCTCGGCGACGCGGTATCCGGCCGCGGGAACGGCCGCCTTGGCTCTACCTTCCGCGCGGGAGGAACGGGG
>JAABUZ0100001365.1_pt1 | contig 47178 bp, 28 predicted proteins | sample 5562091 | NCBI WGS metagenome assembly JAABUZ01 (sample SAMN12813069, study PRJNA571459) | rock metagenome | isolation source: Antarctica rocks | place: Antarctica: Victoria Land, Linnaeus Terrace sud | collected 2015-12-21
TATATATTATATTATTGATATTTTAGAAATATATATATATAAAAAACTTTATATATAAAATTGCTTATATATATAGTAAAACTATTAATATAACTATTAATATAATTAGATATTGTAGTTTCTTTATTATAATAATAATAATAATATTTTAAAAAAAAAGATTTATTAGAATATTATTAACATCTACTTGATTATTAGTATATATTATTATATTATTACTTAAATTCAAACTTTAAAGTATATTAGAAATTGTCTTTATTTGTGTTAGACTAGCAAGATAGACAAGTCTTATTACTTTAGTTTTATTTTAATATATAAGTTTGTATAAAAACTTTGTATAAACTAATACAAATTTATATAAATGTTACGCTAGTACTTCCCACGAAGATATTAGAGAGAGTTATGCTATTGAAGAGATTTGTAAACGTCTTCAAGCAATGCAAGCAATTACTTAATAACAAGAAATTGCAACTTTAATAATCGTAACAATAAGTCAAGACTTAAGATAAGTTGAATACGATTCATAAGGAAGTCGCGTTCAATAATTATATACATGATGAATCAACTAGATCGCTAGATCAATATCTTTGATTTTAATGATTCACTAATTTCCTAGATCGATGATCTCAATGAATCAACATCTTTGATTTCACTAATTTACTAATTCGATCACATAATACTTTCTTGGCAAGCTATGTTCTACATATTGTGAAGAGCTTTGCGTCGTAATTAATAGATCTAAGCATGCGACTCGTAACACTATCTTTCTTCTTCAAGGTTTTCGTTTCGAAAACATCTTGATTCATTCTTTCTTCGCTATGCCTAGAGATTTTAAAAAATCCAAACAACGACACGAGCTTTATTGACGACTACTTCGAATAGACGTTATTATGTCTTAATGTTCGCGATGTTCTTATCGTGACTTTCTTTGTAAAATGAGAAAGAAGTTCAATCGTTGTGTTAAATGTGTAAGGTCATTGACGAAGTGCAACTATCGTAATTCTTCTAATGTCGAATGACGATCCTTGGAGCAACAAGAGAATGCGTTAGAAGAAAGGATGCGACTAACAATCGTTTGTGCGAATAAGCTTCATCAAGAGCTTCGTAAGCAATACGCACGCATGAAGAGATTGCGCAAACAAAAGAAATCTTTGAAAGAGCGTAATAATAAAATGCTTCGTCGTGGAATTCAAAGCCTAAACGAGTTGAATGCTCTAAATAACTCAAACTTCGAAAAATCGAATCAAGGAATAATTGTTGCCTTCTCTATTGGCGATCTATTTCGAGAATTGTTTCTTAAATTTTGAGAAAACGTTTTCTTGTCTAGAACTCTTCTATTAAATTCTTGCATCGATGAAGGTTCTTAAGCAATTCTCAAGTATTCTTTGATGTGAGATATTCTCTTCATTTAATAAGAAATTTTTGACTCTTATGTTCTAGTATCTTCTCAATCTCAAATTGTTCCTCCTTTTGAAACTTGAAGTAAAACGTGTTCTAAAGAGATGTATTGACGTCTACTAATTCTAATAGTGAGACATAAAAGACTAGAAATACTTTGACGTTCTTAAGTAAGTCGAGTTCGTAATTGATTGATTCCTTAGTCTTCTTGACGAGAAACAATTCAACTTTAACATGATTTAATTTCTTGCTTGATTTTCTTGTTCTAAAATTTTTCGTAAAAAGATATATTTTATTTTTCTCTTTTAGCTAAGATGTCGTTTTTCGTCTTGTATTTTAATACTTGATTAATCTTTCTTGCATTTTAAAGATGTTATCGTATATCTATTTAAGTGTCGCTATTCTTTCGATGACCAATTGTGCTAATAAATGCATACGTTCTTCTTCGAAGAGATTGAGTTCTTTGTTATAGTTGGCGAAGAATAAAGTTATCTTAGTAATATCTAATACCTTTGCATTAAGTGTTAGTTGTGCCATAGATAAAAGTAATATCTAATTGCTTTAAGTATTGTTGACGTAGTGACGCAAATATTGCTCCAAGCTCTAGTTTGTTCGTTCTATTTAATCATTCGTAATCGAATAATAGGCAATGAACATTCTAAGTCTTGTTCCTAACATTAGTATTAATGTCTTTCAATAGTTAGACGTGAAGAGCTTGTCTTTGTCACTAGTTAATTCTTTAAATATATTGTGATATCGTATAAGTCAATTCAATACAATGTATCTCAATTGTTCTACTATAAACTTTTCTCTACATGCGATAATATGTGAATACTTAATAAATTTGTCAATTATTACTAGTATCGAATCATATTTGTTTCTAGTTGCTAGATTCGTCGACTTAAGCAACTTAATAATAAAGTTTATCGTAACTTCTTTCTATAACGATTCAAGTAATTCCTAGTATTAAATTTCGTCATAGCTCGCATGTGTATCATATTTGTTTTGCTAACAACTAAGACATCGTTTAATGTATGTCTTAACAACTTGTCTTATTTGGGAAAACTAACAATGCTAACGTAAAAGCTAAAGAGTTTTGATCACTTCTAGATGTTCTTGCAATGATTTATCATGATGTTCCCTTATACATTCGTTAATCTTGTTGATAAATATTTGGAGTTTTTCTTTCTTTACTAGAAATTCTTTCGTATCGTCTCTAAGTATTCGTAATGTAGCATTTAGCTTATGCTTATTTGTTAATAGTGATTCGTTTTTGTTGATCTTAAGTATATTGTGATTAAACAATTTTTTCGTTCTTATGTGATCATTTCTTCTATTAAGTGCGTCTACTTTGTCATTATCTTTGTCTAGTGTATACTATATTTTAAATTTGTATTGTTTAAGTCGTTCTAATTATCGCATTTGTCTTTTGTTAAGCTATTTAATAATAGTGAAGTGCAAAAGATTTTTATGATCTATAAGAATCGTGAGTTTTAGCGATTCTTCTATGTATACTCTTCATAATTCTAGGAAGACTACAATAGCGAGTAGCTTCTTATTATAAATATCGTAATTTTATTCGATTAACGAGAGTTTCCTCGAGAGGTATGTCATTAGATGTCACATGTCTTTATGCTCTTAATTAAAGCATACATCTATAACTAGATCTAATGCATCGATTTTAATTCTACTTAATAATCGTAAATCGTACATCTTTAATACTAGTTTCTTTAAGCATTTTAGCTTAAGGTTGTTAAATAATTTCTCTTTTGCTAGTTCTTATGCTTATGACGTATTTTTCTTCGTAAAATTCGTCAATAATATTGCGTTTGCAAAGTAGTTCTTAATAAACTTCTTGTTGTAGTTTATGAAATCTAAAAAGAATTGTATTTTCTTAACATTAGTAGATAATTTTTATTCTTTAATTGCTCGTAGCTTTTCGAGATTCATGCGTACTTCATGTCGTTTAACGACAAATTCAAGAAAATTAATTTCTTCTTAATAAAATTCGCATTTCTTTAACTTAAGATGTAAGTTTCTTCTATTCAGACATTCTAATATTTTGAAGACATAACTAACATGTTTCTTCAAAATATTTAAGTAAATCATGATGTCGTTCAAGTATGCTATGACAAATCGATTCAAATATTGTCGTAGTACATCATTAATCATTTTCTAACACGTTGTCAAGACGTTCGTAAATTCGAACGACATTATTATGTATTTGTATAATTTATATCGTGTGCGAAAAGCTATCTTTTATTTCTTTTTTGCCTTCATTCTAATTTAGTTGTACGCTTCTTATAAATTCAATTTCGTGAAATACTTCGCTTCAAATAATTAATTCTAAAGCTCGCTAATATTAGGTAATAAGTATCAATTCTTGATCGTAATGTTGTTTAGCTTTCGATAATCGACACATAGACGAAGAATTTCGTCCTTCTTGAATACAAAGAGAATCAAGTATTCTACCTATAATTAGGATTTCTTAATAAATTCTTTCTTTTCATTTTCTACTAGGTATTCGCGAAGTGTTTCTAGCTTCTTTTCGAATAAAGCATATATAGATTCAAACGTGAATTGCTTGTCTAATTCAAGTTTAATTTCGTAATTTTACGATTAATGCTTAGATAGAGTCTTTGTCGTTTTCTCTTCCTAAAATAGATGCTCTTAATTGTTATATATTCGTAATACGTGTTTTAGCAATTTTCTCGCTATATTAAATAGTTCAAGACTCTTAGAAGATTCGCAATTTTTTTCATTTACTTTGACTTTGTGATCTAACTAATTTTTGTCGATGCTTGTTAAGTCGAACTTGATTAAATCGTTTTTTTGCGAAGATGCAAACTCGCTACTTGCGATCGAGTTTCGACTTAATCTTTTATCTATTATCGAACGTTATTGATGCGTAGATTGAATGTGAATTGCGTAATCACATCGCGCGAATCTAAGTACTCGTATATTTTAATCAATTTCTAAATTGTGTTGCTTTAATCAAGGCATTTCTAAAACGATATTATAAGTAATTATTTTCACTATATTAAAGATTAGTTTCTCGTAATGTTGTTAAATAACTATCAATAGTAATTTTGTTTCTTTATTTACTTTTTCATTTCTTGCGAGTAACGAGTTTTCATTTACAATCATTAGATTGTAAGCGTCAAACTTCTTTTAAGTAGAGTATTCTTTCCTCTCTACAAGAGCTCTAGTCATAAAATTATCTATCGCATCAAAATCGACCATTGCAATAAGTTAACAATCATTGATTTTAACTAATGTGATAAAACATCGTGCGTGCGTTGTTAAGTTTAGTTGCTACTATTGAGCTAACATATTGCATTTCTTTGATACGCTCTTTATTAAGAAATTTGAACTTTTTCTTGCTTTTATGTTGTGACTTCTATCTTAAGCTTTTGTCTACGTTAAGCTTTCTTCTATTGCTAGTTTGCTAACTTTAACTTTCTAGAAAATCAATTAATTTCGTTCTTTTCTTCTAGATGAGTTTAGCATAAGTCGTCGTAACAAGTTGTTCAACTAAGACTTGCGTATGTTGTAAGATTTAGTTGTTTCATAATAATGTCAAGTATATTCTTTTCTATAGTGACATTGCTTTCTAGCTTCTTCTCGCATTTGTTTACGACCTTCGATGAGCTAACTAAAGTCTCGAAATAATTCGTAATGTCTTTTATGCATTCGTGAAAATTCTTCTAGTTATACTTTTCGTCTAAGTCGATAGCTAGACTATAAGATTTAATAGTCTTCTAAAGTGCTTGATTGACTTTCTACGTAAATGCGAGTGCCTTATCTAATGATGTTTCATCTAGGACTTTCTGTAATTAATTTAGGTTTTCTACCAAATAGTAATCGTCGTCCAATTTAGTTTTGGAAGTGTTTGCCTCTATGTCGACTTGCTTCCTAATGTCGTTCTAGCTATTAAATGTCTCTCTTAACATGACATTAATTTGTTGACGATTTATCAAGTTTCGTAATTAATAATCTCTTGCGAAGTGACTCAATTTGTCACATAAATAGCACGTTTTCTAGGATTTGTTATCTTGCTTTTCTCTAAAGTTCTTTTCTTTGCGTCGTTAAATGAAATTCAATTTTATAAATGTAGATTCACGATAGTTTAAGTTATTGTATTTCTAATTAGAACGAGATTCTCTCTAATGATATTTAATCGTTGATTCAAAGAAGATTCTTGCTCTTTCGTAAAATTAATCGTATCGCTTTTTCATAGCTTTTTTATACAACTTGTCGTCGAAATCGATAACTACTTCGATAAGATCAAACATGTCGCTAATGAATTTGTCATCGCACATAATTTCGTTCTTAAGATTGTTTTTAAGATTTCGTCGAAACATTGTTATAAGTGCGACATCGTCTCACTTAATAAAATTGGCATACTTTTAAAACCTTGTTGCGTAATCTATTGCAAAGATTCGTTAAATTAAGTGCTAAATCACTCTTTTCGCAATTTGTTTTTCGTTAAATGTTTCGAAGATTCTTCGAAGCTCTCTTTTGAAATTGTCGAAGTTCGTAAACATTGTACGAGGATTTTCGTCATAATTTTTTAGATATTTGCGTAAATTCGACTTGAGTTAATGTTAGACTCTTCCTCTAAAAAATGTAGATGCGAAAATCGTCTTTTTATTCGCTAGAACAAGATAGAAGATGAAATAAATATTCACTTGCATAAGTTAGTTCTCTAGGTCGATTCGATCTTCATAATAAACGTCAAGCTTGTTAATTCTTATCTTGTCGTCTTTATCAACAAAGAGTTGGCGTGATGTTGTAGAGCTAGTGCTCAAGATAGAAGCGCGTTGACCTAATATAGACATTCTTAGAGTGTTTAAAGTGTTACGCTAGTACTTTTTACGAAGATATTAAAGAGAATTATGCTATTAAAAAGATTTGTAAACGTCTTTAGGCAATGCAAGCAATTACTTAATAACAAGAAATTGCAACTTTAATAATCGTAACAATAAATCAAGACTTAAGATAAATTGAACACGATTCATAAAGAAGTCGCGTTCAATAATTATATATATGATGAATTAATTAAATCGCTAAATCAATATCTTTGATTTCAATAATTCACTAATTTCTTGAATTGATGATCTCAATGAATTAACATCTTTAATCTCACTAATTTACTAATTCGATCACATAATATTTTCTTAACAGATTGTGTTCTACATATTGTGAAGAGCTTTGCGTCGTAATTAGTAGATCTAAGTACGCGATTCGTAACAATAAACTTGTTAGCTTTATAAATAATAAATCTATTTAAACGCTATAACATTAATAATCTTGAAATTTTTAAATTTAAGCTTATAAGTTTAATTTGTTGTTAAAGACTCTTTCTATTAATTATTTACGCTAGATAAGTTGTTCTATTTTATACAAAGATTTTGTATAAATATTATCTACACTTTGTACAAATTGTTTGTTCGATTGTGTGCAAACCTTATTATAATATTCTTATATTTATATCTATTTATATTAATAGTTATGTTATTTTATGATCTTTATAGTAAACAATCTTTGTAGCTTGTTGTTTAATAATTTTAAGTACTTTTATGTAATTGTTGATATAAACTTGTACAATTAATGTATATTTATTAATGTTTAGTGATACAATGTACTCACGAAAGATGTCTTAAGCTTATTGTATTATTTAAATATCTTCGTACTCTTTTTTATAAATTTATGAACATATATTATTTAAAGCAAGTCTTTGTGCAATTGTTAACAATTTCTATTAATTAATTTATGTGTTAATAGCTTGCGATCAAATATATTACGTACAACAACATAAAGCTTTTTACAAATTTTTTACAACTCTTTATCATATATTAAGAATGTCAATTAATAACTTTATAAACTTCGTAGAATCTAGTATCAAACAATGAGAGAAATTTAAAATTAAGTTGCGAGATAGTTACTCGAATAACTCGATCGATTTCGATATAGAATTTGAGCAAATTCGTAAAAGATTAATTAAGAATAATACGATTTTGATCGAATTTAAACTCGACAACACTTGTTTAAAACTTCTAGTAAAACTTAAGTCTATAATTAGAATTTTTTTATAATATGTTATTATCACATTAAGTTTAACTAATTTTTATAAAAATCATAAGAATGAAATCTTCGAATACAAGTTTGTTTCGAGTAAACATTGTTTTACGTATTATAATAATAATTAATATTAATTTTGTGCAAAGTATAACAAGCATTAAGCTAAGCGCTTAACAAGAAAGTTTATAAAAAATGAAAATAACGAAGATTTGACTACATTTAGTGATGCGTATTGTTGCTTCTTTATTATACTTTTATACTAATATTGTACAACAATATTTAAGAAGATAAATATCGTTTGTAGAAACAAAAGAAGCGATTCGAAATTAATAAATATAAACGAGATAAAGAAAAAAAGTAACATTAATTTGTACAAGAAAATCTATAAAATGCACAAGTCTATGACGAGACATTACAAAGAGTTCGCTAGAAATATTTTAACAAATAGTGAATAATTCGATGCGAACGACATGAGTTGATGCAATAGCGAACGATAACATAAAGAGTGTTGAAGTAATTAAATAACTTAGCGACATTCAATAATATGCGCGAGATTAGTGTTGCTTTACAACTTCTTAGGTGTTTGTAGTACGATTATGTTGATCGTCGCAATATTCAATGTGGATTTTCAAATTTCAATGTTTGGTTTTCGATTTTCGGTTTTCCGAAAATTTTCTATTTTGACCTTAAGCAGGGTATTGGCCACCGTACCAGTCCATCTAAAGTAACATAAGTCGGTTTAAATTTGGGTTGTCAGCGCACAAAGCCACGTGCCACCACAAGCCCCACAAAAATTCTCCGAGATAATCCCCCGAGATTTCAGCCTTACAGTCAAACATCAATCATGTGGATCAAAGTACTTTTGGAGAACAAATCGTCATCTCGATACCATCGGCTAGCTGAGCATCACGATGCACGGGGCAGTGTATGCTCCGTGACATCCAACCATCCCACTTGATCAGTCGGTCTAAGCGCCCACTTCAAGGTACGGCTGAAGAATCATCACATCCTAGTGGGACACACCATGACCAACTATTTGAGAAGTTGGTTGGCGGATCCATCTCAACCTCAGCTCTCATCACGGCGCTGAGGAATCATGGTTGGACTCGGCTGCTGGCAAATGGTGATCCAGTTTGATAACAATTTTCCTAAAGTTTATGCGATTCGATATCTTGACTTCGCTGGAAGCAGGTCTAATCGTGATCAAGGACCAGTACTACAGTGGATAATTGTCGTGTAGACAACAGCCTAGAAAAGTTTCCTTTTCGACCCATCGATGGCGAGCACGAATTCGGTTCTCATAGACTATACGAGAGAAAATGGACTGTTAGGCTCTAGTGTAGGAGCAGTTGAACTGCGCCGTAATCATCCTTTTTATAGTGACAACTGAGCGTTCACAAGCAGCTGACCGAGAAGGCTGTTGACAAGACACAATCTGGTCACCAGCAGCACGCCTTACTACGCTTTATGCTCTCCGGGATGCTCCCATTTTACTCAAGGCTGGCAGGCCTTCAACTGTGCCTCTGGCGCTGGCCCATCTCGCAGCCTTTGGTGGGAGGCTAGACTTTGCTGTTTCAACGACTCCGGCTGTACATTCGACAGCTCCTCGAAGACACCGTGCCGTGTCAGCGAAGGCGCATTCGCAGCCTTTGTTGGGAGGCTGGGCTTTTCTGTTTCATCGACTCCGGCTGTACACAAATGATTTCGACAGCTCCTCGAAGACACCCTGCCGTGTCAGCGAAGGAGACTATATCTATATAAGAGATGGCCTTGGTCATGACAAGAAAGTACATCAGCACCCTTCAGCATTTCATCAGACAGTCTTTGCTCATACCTGCAGGATTTCCAAAGTGCACACTCGTCCACTGGAGACTGAGTCCCCTATTTTGATTCCATCTCACCGTTCAATCACACAAGATGAATGGACCCTGGAAGCCAGCTGTTATAAACCTCCTTACCCTTTTCCTTGGTGTTTTTCTCTCGGCAACCTTCTTGCCCAAAGCCGCTCTTTCTTCCCCAATAGCAGGGATCACCTCTCTTGAAGTTCGTGACCTCGTCAAACGCTACAGCGGCAGCCCGTCCGGCAAGATAAACGACGGCGGTCCTGACACCAGCGATTACCCATCTGACCAAGACATCGCGAACGCATACCAAGCGCCTTCAGGTCCTTTTGTGTTCTTTTCCGGAATAGGGGACTCCCAAAAGCCATTTGAATTCGCCTCTTCTTTGAACAACGGAGCCGTCATCCTCCGTGGAGCCTTCCCCAAAGGTTACATCACCAAAGGAAAGCCCAGAAAGTCGGAACAATGGTTCCAGGACTTTCTCGATCGTGTCTCCGGTTTCTACGCCGACCAAGCAGTCAAGGCGGGCGGTGATGTGTACTTTGTGGGCAAGTTCGATGGCTCTGTCAGCACATGTAGTGCCTGGTCCAGGATTGAGCTACCGACTTTGACTGACGGCGGCATATCAAAGATCACTCTCGTCGATTACAGCAACTTTGATAATAAAAAGGATTACCCGTTGCCGACCCCGAATATCTTGCCCCGGGAAGAAAACAGCGTGCTCCAGAAGCGCCAAGACTACTGCTTCGACTGGCAAGGTGATCGTGAAGATCCAGCAGACCCAGACTCTGACCCGCAGGCCGGCTATGATTACTATCCTGGAAACTGCGGCGTTCATCTGCAGCAGGTAAGTCTCAATGATTTCTAAACCGGCAACCTTTGGCTCATGATATGCAGTATCAAAAGAACGAAGGCCAGTCAGCGTCGAATGATGGCGTTGGCACATCCGACTACCGCTTTACCATCACGCTGCAAGATGACCAGCATGAAGTCATTGGCGGAGTTGACTATTATGATGCTCCCAGCGGTCAAGGCGTCGACGTTGACAGTGCCCTGCCACTGGTGTTTATTGCGACGGCTGGCAACGTCGATGACGATCCGATCAGTTTCGCATATGGTGATCAGAGCTGGAAGAGTAGTGATGGTCAGTGCAGTGTCGGTGGGTACGATAGCGGGTCGCGGCAGATGGACTGCGGCTTCCATTGCTAGGGAGAAATCACAGTCGGACGCTTGGGACAATGTAAACTAAACAGCCGGCGTCGTCGAGGGACGGACTTCGTTGGAGAAATTCAAATTGCGCTGTATCGGTGATGGTGACTCGGCGTTGGCGTTAGGTCTATTTAATTCTTTGGCCTTGGATCCTGTCAATGTACCTCAGGTTGATCGAAACCACATGCCTAAGGTGCCTTATGAGAACAATGGTGTGCGTGCAGCAAACCTCCAGGGGTAGGATAGTAGTCGCGGCCATGAGGAGCGGCCATGCTTGGTCGCTCTACATCGGCTACAAGAGGTCTCGTTAACGATATCACTGCCTCGACTGCCTACAATCACGAGCAGATCAGGACGTCTTCGAGAATACCGGACGGTTGCCCTGGATGTCTCGCTGCCGGTCTTGCCTCTGCTGTTGTCCAGTTTGGGTGATAGGAACATGTAAAGTAAATGCTATGACGTTTGGCCGCTTTGGCAATGGGTGATCACTGGCTGTCCCTGTACGCGTTTCTGCCCTGAGCAAGAATATCGAGAAATATAATCGTATTTGAATCTCAAATTTCAACAATATGTAGTCAATTGATGTGGTTTGAAGTCTTCAACATCGTACGTACAAAATTAGGCAGTCAGGGGTGGGATCAAAAAATAAAGTCAAGCAGGGATCCCAAGAATCCGCGGGCTTAAGAACTCGTTATTTCCGGGCTGTCAAGGCAAGCCAGTCTTCTGAATCCTTTCGACTCTGGTCAACATCGACGGCTTGACGGAACGCGTAGACAATGCATTATTCTCACAGCCCTCCACCTTGTCTTCCGTTCGTCGAGTCGATGGATGCTCCGATTGCAAGCGCATGGTCTTCACTTTCTTTTCTTCTCAATCAGTCAAGGGCACGGATGCCTTCAAATCCTAGAGATAATTGCATCAAAACCAAGCTCCGAATCTCACATATGCTTCTATTTCTGCTACGGCGCTTGCTGCTCCTCCCACTGACATCGTTCACACATGCAATGACCTCCCAAAGCGCCAACCGCCCATTCCCGTCTCTCGCTTACGGGTAAGTCAATGTCGCAGTAGTGGTTAAGGATCTCTTCTCCTCTCTTGATGCCGCCCTGCCATCTCCTCGTCTCTGCTTTCCCCTCATACTTTAAGTAGTCCCCTGCTACGTCCTCGTGATCCGCATCTGGTCCCCAGCGCACCACATCCTTCGGCCCTCTGCTTTCGAACCTCATCTCTGCACTCCACTCCCATTTCACATTGGGAGCGCAGCTATGATTGGCCAGGGACCAGATTGGATGTACCACCGCTACCTCAGGACCTCTAGCTACACTCCCAGGGTTGAAGCGTGCACTTGCCGTCCCCCGGAACTTAGCGTACAGGGTGTTGATAACCCACGTCTGCGCGAGCGGAGAGGTGAAGATATTGACATCCATGCGCTCGAGGATGCTAAGTGGGGCTAGAATATTGTCGTTGAAAGTGAAAGGTAGACGGCGCTCCGACTGGATCGAAGGGCCAGACGAAGCATTTGAGAAATCGCCCGATAGATATTTTATCTCGGGTAAGTCAAGCGGATGCACACCCTGAGTCTCGGCCATGGCGAAAGCACGAGCTAGGAGAGCAAGATACAGTGCCGACGATGCTGCGTCTGGCGAAGGGTCTTTCGTCAAAAGATCAAAATCGGGTTTGCCGCAGACGGCCGGGTGGTACTGTTCTTGTGCAAGAGAAGCGCAGGTCGCAGAGCAGAAAATCACATCCTCACAGTCGTTGCAGGATGAAAGGGGCGTCGAAGCGCCATGAGGAGGGAGAGGGCCCGAGCAAGCGTCGCAGAATGAATCGTTAAGGCGGTTGTTAGCTGCTAGAATCGAATGTTCGACGAGGAGGATCTCGTGTGGGAGAATATCCTCTGTAGCGAAGAGTCCAAGCTGCTTGACATGTGAAAGCTCATTTGCGGCGGACGCATTGCATCCCCCATCATCCGGTCGTTCATAGGACGATTTGTGTTCTCGGGATGACCCTGAAGTGAGTAAGGGAAGGGAAACGGCACGAACCTCGCATTTCGCGGCCACTTTTCTTACGCGCTCATTAAGATCATGCAGATTTATGCTTGAGAGACGATCGGGCTCGTGTTCGTTCCACGGATATATCTCCCGGCGCACTACGCCTTCTTCCGGTAGGTTTTTGAAGGCGTTAACAACTTTTCTGCCGGCTGTCGATGGTAGAAGTTTATCCCTTTGCTCCTGGTATCCGATCTTCGATACCAGCCCAAAGGTTCGTGCTCGCTCTTGAATGCAATTCTGATGCTTGCTGAACAAGTGAGAATTAGGGAATGTTCGCAGCCCTCGACTTGCGAATTCAGAAGCGCTCTTAAGACAGCCACATCTGACGAGCGTCGAGGCTAGTAGATCATAGCTTTGAAGAGCGATTATGTCGGCGATCCACATGAGAAATTTGTCTGCAGAGTTATTATCCTCTTTGTTTGGTAAGTGTTTGAGGTCGCTGTCTGCCACTCCTTCGAAGCAGTCCGCTTCGCCGTTTCGCCGCAATTCAAGGATCGTGGTTTTGGTAGCTTCGAGCACATCTTGGTGGTATTCACCAGATTCATCTCGCAATTCGTCGCTCAGTCGCAGAGATTTGTACGCATCGCCTGCGGCCAGGTCTGGGTAGTCGTGCGCTTTGTAGCATTTTGCACGTGACAAGTAGAGCTGAGGCGTGTACGGGTTGGCCCGAATGCGCCGATCGTGTTCTGCAATATCTGCGGACTCGTTGTTCAAGTCCGAAATCATACTTACCACGTACATTATTGCGAGTCACAAGTCCTTGGCCGTCAGACTGATTGGATCAATGTAATCTCTCCTGAAAGTTGATTTAAAGTAGTAAAGTTTTCTTGCTAAGTGGCGCCGGCTAAGCCCGTTCTGGCGGTCTAGGGCTTCCGGGTTGCGAAGACTGGTCTTTTGGATGGATATCAGGGCAGGGCAGCAACGTCAGAGTTTTTACGATACTAAAATAAGATGATGTACCTTGATCACTCCGATCCCCAGGTACTGAAGCCTGGAAGTTGTTCATAGGTGTTTGTAAATATGCCTAGACCTTTCTTCATTTACGATGGTTATACTCAACGAGCAAATCTCCATCACCATTACCCCATGCGCTGGCAGGATACTTTCCCAACAGCCTGAGATGCCCTGGCGTAACTTGACAACGTATTGACGCATTGCTGATGGACTGATTGGCCAGTCAAAGACCAATGCTAAGGAGGCAAATCGTTAAAGAGCATCGCTTGTTCAACAGGAACGCCCAACGTGAGGGATTCGATAATGAACAGAGAAGAGTAAGGCTGAAAGGGCTGCCGGAATAGGTAGCAGACATTGACGCCAGCGTATAATATAAATTCAACTCCACATCCCTTCTCTTCAAACTTCTTGACATTCATCGCTGTGAATTGGGCTGCCACTATCTTCGGTAGTTCATCCTACTTTCGAGGTACGAAGGCAGCAGATAGGAGGATCTGACTTGATACCTCCCATGCCCAGGCGCAAATAGCTAATGAAACCGATCTTGCATTTCTTACCCTTCGGTCGTCGGCAAGTTCGGACTTGGCATAGATCGTATACTACTACTACCGCTGACATTGGAACCAGCATCGGGATACCATAGCGAGTAATTCTGCTCGCGATATTGGTTTCGAAGGGAAGCTTCTCCAGCCCACCGTATCGCCTCCAATTGCTCATTGGTCGCGTTACCCTGGACAGCATTGGCTTCCATCTGCGATCGCTCCGCTACAGAAAATTCAGTGACCGCAAAGGTGCAGGTAGCATGTACGTACCGTCCGAGATGGGACCTGCTCTAAGAACAAGAGCCGCCTGATTGAACATCAAAGTATTTTCGGAAAAGATGAAACCTTTGCCAAGAAGTAGATCGAACGGACCATGCTCTGCCACTAGAAAAGTCGTTTGCCGAGTCTTGGAGGCGGTATTCGCATACCATGTGATGGTAATGGTGCCCTTCGACTCGACGGTTTCTCCACCAAACCCCGTCAGGATATTTTCATGGGTGTTCTGCACTGTTGAAGAGACCATGCCTGCTCGCTTGGTGATTTCGAGCGAGATCCAATTGTCTTCGCATCCAGTGTCCAGGATTCCGCGACAAGCCATCCATTGAGGGCCATCCGTGATCCCACGAAAAATTGTGGCATCGAAAACAGTTGGGTCTTTCGTTCGACCATGTCCTACCTGTTGATGTGACCCTTTGGGTTCGGTCGAGTGAAGCCCTTTGATCTCATTCTGCTGGTTCCGTAACAGCTGATGCGTCAGGGCACTACAAGTCCACCGAATAAGTCAGAGCCGAAAGGCAAGAAGGGCTCGAGAAACCATACTCCATAATGACGTCTCTTAAGAGTAAGACAGCTTGCCGGAATTGCTGCATAGCATACTCTAAATCGGCAAGCGTGGTCTTGTTTTTTAGCATAATGGCCGACTTTTTGTTCGCCTTTGCTCATGAGATTCGCAATCCTGGAGGCTCTATTGAAGCAAAGCTCGAGGCAGCTCCGAGAGGCTGGTGGCATAGTGGCTTGGAAGGAAAACATTGATGAATTTATCTCATTCAAGATGTGAACATATACATGCAAGTCGCCGATTGCATCTTCTACAACAGCGCGGGCCTTCTCGTTCTTTGAAGCAAACGCTATCTGGATTTTGAAGAGCTGATGCGTTACGGCGGCGATTATACCAGGTGAAAGTGAGAGAATATCCATCTTGAGACACCGGGGCTAATATATGTATTCACCACCTCGAGGATTGGAGAGATCGACAATCAACTAGGCATACTGTACGAATGTACAGTCAATTGGGACGGACTGCACAGAGCCTTGCCGAAGGTGAGCAGACTAAGAACAAATACTCGGTTTGAAGATAGCATGATCGAGTTGTTTCAAGTCGATGATAAAATACCTCAAGAAGAAGAGTAAATTAGAGTAGGCCGGCAGCCGCGCCGATTATCCTACGGCTAGTGCAACCACAAGTCTTGAAGATCTAGAGTTGAAGAACTTCAAAACCTGATATGCCAGACCCCCTCAAGCTGTTGGGAGCAGGAAAAGTTAAGCTCTGTTGATACCTCCATGCAGACCTCCTCAATCGGCCAATGGCAGCCAACATGAACCCTGCAATGCAGACTGCAACGGGACCGAAGCAACGAGGCTATCCCAAGCTCGCATCACTCATGGGACACCATACGGAGACTGCTATATTCCGCCGCTTCGGTCAGCTAAACATGCTTAACCTACTCAGCCTACAAGCCGACCTCACAGATCTCGAGCTTCAGTTGCAGTACATACGGCAAGAGGATCAAGCATCAGACGATCCATTACGCATGCTTCATACTATCGATTTCTGGGAGTTGCGCCAGTCGAGGAAAGCCGGGGATGATTTGCAATGGCAGACACTGTTGAATATCAGGCGAAAGCTGCAAGAGTATAGTACTGCCTTCAAACGATGTACGTGAGAGGAGAGACGTCATGGCTGATTTGTCGCCAGACGCAGCGCTGCTCCAAATCTCTCAACTAGCGAAGGTTGACTCTCCGCGTGAGGACGAATTGCATTTCCTACAAGACTGGCTAGAACGGCCAATGATGGGCAACTCCTTCCTTCGTGGTCGTGAAGCCACGGTCTGGAGAGACAGAACAGCAAAAGAGATGGTGACACTAGCAGAGCGCAAATTGGATTCTGATCCCTTCTCCACCTGGCTCAGTACAGGTCTAGTCGGTATCTTCGACCGCGTGTGGGGCAATCGACGAAAAAATCCCATCTTAGCGGATCCTGACAGCGGCATAGTTGAGTACGACAATAGCCGCCTGAGCAGCATCAGCAATGCTGTCAGCGTGACCTTTGCGTCTCTGGTGCCTACTGTCAGCGTCCTTGCTCTAAATTATGTATGCAGTACCCAAACGAGGCTGGGTCTGCTCATATTGTTCACGGCTCTGTTCTCGGCGGCGTTAGCAGCTTTCACTACCGCGCGAAAGATCGAAATCTTCTCTGCTGTTGCTGCGTAAGTCCTTGAAGAACCTCGCGACGCAGCACTCGAGATGCTGATGGTATCTAGGTTCGCAGCTGTGGAGGTGGTGTTCATTGGGTCGAGTGGTAACAACAGTGCCTCATGTCCCTGATGAATTGATGTAGCGTTCTGTATCTTGCATCGCAGCTTTAGTAGAGGGAACCATTGTGCACTCGGCTTGCTACATAGTCGATACCTATAGCTTTCATATGATACCTAGTTCTTTAGCAAAATTGTGACGTAAATACACCACGGGCTGTCCGTTATTACGAACGACTATACCATCTCATTCGCGGACACAACTTCTAGAAGAAACATCAATTGACTTACTACAACGGTGCTGTGGTCCTCCTTTCTATCCTCCTTCTCTGTACCGAGAGGATTTGTTCAGGCTGCACGAATCCTATTCACTTCCACGAAAACGCCCCTGGGAAGGCGAAGGTTTCTCCTAAGCTCACCAGCATCGAATCAAATCATCGAAGCCTTTTACAGTCCCATTACTATACCTAGGCTACGTTCATGAAGCCTTTTACAGAGCCTGTGGAAGAGCAGGTCGGTCGGCCACACAACGCGCCTTCCCTCAGAGTGTTTGAGCTGCTATTGAGCTACCACCACTTCTCACACAAAACCCTCTCATCGGTCATACCCTCTGCATTTCGAAGAGCTCCTACCACCTCATCCGTCATCGACGGTGGTCCGCAGATGTACGCCACCGTGTCATTCCTTTCCACTTCTGGGCCAAGAGACTCGACAATCTCTTCCGTGGTGAATCGACGTTCGAGAACTTCGAGCCTGCCATGGATGGCGTAGTCTCGGACAGCTGTATCGTGGATCCTTCCCTGATCCTCCGGCGCGATACCCGTGAGAAATAGGCTGAGCTTCTGATTGATGAAAGAAGAGCCATGCTGTTTGCGACGAGCTGTTTTGAATATGGCTTTCAAGCGATCAAGAAAGAGCATTCTCTCCAATTGCCCTGACGGTGGTAACCGGCACGAGTAGAAGAATCGAACATTTTCCGAGAACAGCCCCTCGCTATCCAGATGACAGAGTATCGACAGCAAAGGACTATTATAAACAGCGATTAGATTCGGACAGCCTCGATAGTCGTCATGGCGACCTGTTCAAAACGTGAGAACATTAAAAGACTGACTTTATGCCCACGCCACCTGCGACAAATACAAGGCGTTTTACCTGCGATGGAAGTATGCCAGGAGGCGGCCAGACAAAGCTTCCGCCGACCCGAACCTTTAGTAGTGAGCCCAATATTCTAGGCTTAGGCTGCCAGAACCACGCAGCGGCTGGGTTCTGTGGCGATTCTTGAACGGCTAGATCTACATAGCATTTCGCTCCAGGGGAAGAGGGCCTGGCCTCTGACGGCAGGGACGTAATCGTAAATCCTCCCTATCATGGCCTTCAGATCAGAGTCTCATTCGACACCAAGAATTGGGACCTCGAACAGACATAGCAAGAGGTCATAAAAGAAAGTTAAGGGAAATGACTAACAGCTTGATGCAGGTCGGGAATATGAACATCTAGCCACTGGCCGGGTGAGAACTAAACTGTTGGAATGAGACATCAGCTCATCCTCATACAGTAAATCGTGGGGGTTGCTGGTTCACAGTCGAGGTATTACTTGCATTGATGTAGCTGGGATGCTCATGTTCTTGCTCTGGATCTGTTGCAGATGGATTCACGACCTGAAGACGCAGCAAACGAACTCTATCATAAAGCTCCAGTATAGAAGTCAATCGTACATCATGAATGGTATTCTGTCGGGGATCTGCGGCTGTTCGCTGCTCGTGGGTTGTGCGAGCGCCCTCTTCGGTCTCCTGTACTTCCTTGCGTAATCGCGATACGACTGACTGATATATTTCATTTTCGCGCCGACGCGCCTCTGTTAATCTGCTGGTGGTGGCCATACTACAGACAGGATAGATTTGAAGCCCCCTTACAAAGGGGAGCTGGGCTGTACCCGAGAAAGGAGCAAATGCACCAATTCGACGTACATTAGGTGCAGTCGCCTGTCTGATAGGCCATAGCATTGTCTGCCTAGCAAAAATTGATATAGCAAACTTAGCAATGTAGGATGTGTAAGGAATGGAAGCATTTGAGGCAGTTGATGTCAGTTATCAGAGCCTAAGGCAACCCTAGGACGGCGAGCGGGCAAGGTGGACGGCCGATTATTACCATCCATTTCCTGCTCTAGGTATACTTCCAGTAGGTACCTTATATTGATTGTCGGCGCATGTAGGCTCCTAGCTACGTCAAAGTGCCTCAAGCATCGTACTTGTACATTATGAGATCTGGCATCGGCCTCAGCATCCGCCGACTCCATTACCACAATGCTTTCTCCACGTTGGCTCTCTGACCTCAAACAGCGTGTTGGAAAATGCATCCTATTCGGTTTGCAACCATCCCAGGCGGACCAGGCGGGAAGCATCTTGGGAGTCGTGGCCAAGGACTGGAGGGAGCTTGTCGCGGGCAGGGAAGGTTTTCTCGTGGGCAGGGGAAGGGGGGGTTTGGAAAGACATAAAGTTATGTGGGGCGAACAAGATGTTATGGTAATCTCAAAGCGTTGCGTGGTCCCTAAGTGGGGGGGCTTGTCGACTCGACACCATCGCTGATAGATCTAAGGGTACAAATCTCTGCATCCTGAGCTACGACAGCCGTGCCTGACCCGTCCACAAAGGCCATGTCAATAATGTGACCTATATACGTTATGCCGAGTCCGCGCGCACCAATTGGATACAGAGCTTTGCTGCACAAGATCCTAAGAACAGACAGAAATGGTCGGAATTATTGACCCCCAAGGGAGACGGCGTTATACTCAGAAGCATCAAAACAGACTTCAAATTCGTGAGTGGCCTCACCGTTCACTCGCTTTCCTACGTACACAAGCACCCTAGATCACTCTCTCATTGACCACTGATCGTACGACGTGTAGCCCATGGCCTGGCCCGATCGTATATCCGTTTACCATAAATTTCGCTCGGTGCCAAGCCGCTCGACGGACTACTTTCTTTTGGATGTTGTAATACTCTCGGAGCGTCATCAACGGCCGGCAGCACGGTGCGTCGAAGATCTTGTCTTGTATGACTATCGACAGGGATCTAAGACACCGTTAAAAGAATTCATGATGCAGAAATTCCAGGACCACTGGGAAGCGCAAGAAGAAGCGAAAGACCGCAACGAAGCCAAGGTAAGGGCACTTCTTGAAAGCGTAGATCGGCTGGAAAAGGAAACTTGGGATAGAGAAGGTGCAGTAGAGGATACTGGTGGTTCTGTAGCTTGAACGATCCCTGGCTCAGAGAGTCCTACTTTAAGGTCGAGAGATTGACGCTGCATGCAGGCCTCATACTATCTCTTTTCTCAAGTGACTCCATGTAAGTTGTTGGCAAATAAAGTATGCATCGAAAAGCCTAGACCAGGGCGCACACATTCAGGTATCTGATGCATAAACGCTCCGGCTGCGCGACCTCAATTGTGATACAGAGAATCATCAAGGTATCTGCGTGAATCGACCTGTAATCTGACAGTCAAATCGACTGGAATCGGTAAGTAGTGAAGGGTAGGATGCGAGTACTGATCAAAGTAAAGCACAATACTTGAGGTACTGAAAGAAGCTTCGGAGGGAGCTAAAGCACGAACTATTTTTCAACCTATCAGAAGTTAGCGCACCAAGTTTGATCGACAGGCGCAGGCGCAGGCGCAGGCGCAGGCGTAGAGGATCGAATTACAGTGGTCTTTCGTGGGCTGCAATGTTGGCGCGAGTGCTGCAAGACAAGGCGCGAACGTTGAAACAGTGAGTGGCAACATCGCACTATCACCATATACTTTAGTTCTAATCGTGTACTGCTCTGACTGCCATGGAACCCTTGTCAAAGGTTTGCATAAGTGCTTAGGGCTTCCAAAAGTCGCTCGCAATTCCGGCGCCTGTTTCCGAGACCCTATCCGTAACTAGCCTCTTCTTACTTTCTTTCCACAGCCGATCAGTGTGACGCGGAAGGTAACAACAAACGTCCATATAGCATTGTCCTTCGCAGACAGCTACCTCATTTTGGAATTGTCCAGTGCCTTTCGGAATTTGTCCCGGCATCTCGGTGTCGGGCAGCCCTGGATGCCGTTAAAACAGAAAAGGTCCACAAACCAGCACAACAGGCGGAATGACAGCGGTACTGTTGCGCCTGGTAAGCGGGTAGCAAAGGAGAAGTCAAACGGGCATATCAACGAAGGCGTCGAAGAAATATCCGACAAATACACAAGTGGGAAGGCCAATAACAATGTTGGAGACAAGGACTCTGGGAAAGTGCCAGAGCATGCCGGGGCTTACATCAATGGTTCTGCAGACGGTCTGTCAGGAAACAACCATCGCCAAATTGATTTCAGCACTGGAAAAGGCCCTATCGCTCACGACACCAGAATCCTCAACTTAGCCTTGACTATCTTATGGTCGTGCCCGATTGGCGATACAATAGCTATCCTTATCTTCCTGCTTTCCCTGCCGCCAACGTTTCTTGCTCTCACCAACACACTGTTTGCTATCCTTACCTTCATGCCGCCGGCAACCTCTATATCCACGTTCCCCACGACCCTCAACGACGTGTTCCAAGGTTCGGGCGGTGCGCCATCCTTCGCGACTATTGTCTTGACAGACTTCCTGGGGCTGGTGCTCTGGTTGGTGTTATGGACACCAGCACAAGCACTAGTACTGGAGCTCGGTCAAGCTGTAGTCGCTACAACACTTGGAGGTGGCAGTTCCGTCAAAAGCAAAGGATCAGACTATACCATATGGTGCATGGGCTTTGTGGTCGTCAGCAATTTTGCCCGTAACAAGTGGATACCAAATCGGTTTTTCGGCTATGACTGGTCTGTTCGCCTGGCATCGTTATCGAATCTATCTTTAGGACCTGCATCGTTCTTGAGGGATAATACTGCTACAGATCGTACATACGCTGGTTGGTATCGTGTACTGATAGCCCTCCATATATTAGTACAAGGGCTGGTGCATGTAGTTCGTCGATGGTATGCGAAGAGGGAACACCAACGACCTAGACTCAGCAAGGCGCAATCCGATCCCGAGGCTGTCATTGAATCACCAATTCGTTCCGAGGCAGGGCCTCCTGCCAACTTTTACCCTGCATCAAGCCTCTCCCAAGAGCTCACCGCCCGATCATCATTGCCGAACATGAGAGATACACGGGAGAAGACGGTGAGCAATAAGAAAAAGAAAAAGCAGGGACACCACGTGAGGAGCCAGCAGCCGCTCTGGGCTGCATTTGCCGCCACGAAAGTTACCATATGCCGTGAGTACGATCAGTCTAAGATGTTGCAAGAAGGTAGTGGCTCAGATGCAAAAGATACGAAAAACCTAGGAAGCGCGCCATTTACGGACGAAGAGGGTCAAGTGTGGATTACGCATGTAGGGTCGAACAGCTTCTCCTTCGCCACAAGCCACTTTGCCAATCGAGCCTCGGGCTGTGATCATAGTGTGGACATCGACGCCGCTTCTAGGGCAGGCGTTGATCAGTCAAGACCGTTTCATCTGCGCATCAATGGAGCTCCCTGGACGTCGGTCGTGGTCAAAAGGCTATCTACATGTAATGGAGAGGACGAGAGCGCGGAGCGGCAGTGGACTGGGGAAGCCTTCGGGCTCTCTCCATCCTCAAGCTATATCTGCAGCTTCATCCGAAGCGAGGATGATGTGGAAATATTTACTGCAAATTTATCCACTCAGTCCTCGCCATCCGTCGATCAAGGTTTGCGTATATCTCTGGATAACTCGATAATAATTGACACAGTTGCAGAAATCTCTGCCTCAGCAACTCCGCCTCGCCCTGCATCTCCAACCACTCCCACTACCACGCTCAAAAACTCCATTGCAGCCTGCGATGCCACCCTGAACGAGTCCCAAGCGCGCCAAAAACGTTGCAAAAAGGAAGGCAAAGCTGCCTCTCTTGCACTGAGGAAAGAGATAGACGGTCTCAATTCGAGGATAGTCAAGATCGGGGTTGATGATAAGGCTCAACATTCCCGCCAGTTGCAATGGAACCAGCACATACGGCAGGCAGATGAGGCAATCGCTGCTATGTCTAACGAACTCGATTCAGTGGACTCAATTCCACAAGATGACACGGAGCAGTGGACAGAGACAAAGCGTGAATGGGAAAGGGGAAAGAGCCAAAAAACCAAGGCGCGGGAGGAACTGCTTCGTTGCAAGGAAACTGCACACGAGGAAAGATCTGCTGTGCAGGCTGAAGGTACCTCGACGCAGCAGAAGCGTGACCGTCTGACCACACGCGGGACACAACTCAATGAAAAGCACCAACGACTTATGTCGGCTACCGCACAAGGTCTCAGCGAAAGAGAACGGAGAGAAGCCGAAGTTGCTGCCAAAGTCGCAGACCGTCGTCAGTTTGAAGAGAGAAGCCAGGAACAGGTGACACAAATACAGAAATCGATCCAGGAGGTTCAAGTCAGTGCCCAGCAAGCGTGGCAGCAAGTACACGTATTCAGCAGCGCACATCAACGGCAACAATCAATGAACGCTGCCATTGACGAGCCAATAATACCTCAAGGTGATATACCTGGTGCCGTTGCACCGCCCACTTCGATGGCTGCTTCCAACTTCCGGTTCCCTGGATACCCATCAACCGAACAACCCACGATGCGAGGTGGCTCATCGACTACTTTCCGATACGATGTGCGTCCTCGCTCCACATCAGTCCTCTCTGGTAACAGCGTCTACGCAGATTTCGATGACCAAGACCCAGCGCCACCTATGCCGTCACTGAGGCCCATCGCCAAATTCAGGGGTCGGCAAGAGAGTGGAAGCAGCGGTAGTGGTAGCGGTAGCAGCCAGCGTGATCCCATGAGTCCAGCTTTCGGCGGCGTGCGGATGAGTTCAACAGAGAAAAAAGGTAGCCCTATATGGAATTAGACCTATCAATCTTGAGCTATGCTTGCATCCATTGTAAGTGACAGGCTCGAGCGTTGCGTTCTAGGTCCCCCACAAGTGACTTCGCTTATGCCTCCTGATACGTTCCTTAACCTTCGAGTTGATGTGTGATGTGTCTTTCCTAGAGATCTCCCTCTCCTTGAACACGTCATCTGCGTAGTCAATTTATTACAGTAGTTCTGCACTTCCTCGGGCGACTTGGACGCTGGCAGACCTTATGCGGAACACTCGCTGTAGATAAGCGAGGCCCGCTCCCTTTCCCTCCTCCACCTCCAGCACATTTGGCACCATCTCGTATTTCTTACGAATTACATTACCAACGGGACCATCTTCAGGCCTGACGGAACTTCTCGTCCTTTCTCATGATGGGATATTTGTGATCGGTCCTGGAACGGCAGGAGCATGTCGCTCATGCCTTCCCGCAGCGTCCGGGTTTCCAAATCGCACAGCGTGTTGGTGAAGTCAACATGGGAGAAGTCATCAAGCGATCTGTACCGACAAGATCACCCTTCACCCAGCATCGACAGCCAATCTCTTTGTCTTGCGAACCAGCATCTGCCCGATCTTCGTCCCAAAGCCAAACCCTTTGCTGCATGTCAGAAGTTGTTTCTGGCAACAGGGAAACAGGCACACGGCGCCACAGGTAGGCTCATGGGTGGCATTGACAAGGACAGAGTTGTGCTAATCAGACTGAAAGAAAAGTTACGAGATCGGGCAGAAGAGCTAGCCGAACAAGAGTTGAAGTTACAGTCATCGACCACAATCAGTCTTGAGTCAGAGCACCCTCACGGAGACTGTGAACCCAGCCCGCGAGACTTCTCTTCGTGGCAAACAACACCCTCCCCTGCAGTGGTCCTTGCGACATCACCGCATATAATAGCAAAGAGTATGGGAAACAGTGCATCTGCGGTCGCCAAAAGAGACAGAGGACGACGAGCAGACTCTCCAGCGACGGACACGACCGGGGGAACTTCCGCATCGCCACATCGGCTACCTACTCCACAGAATGTCTCCCCAATCCGATTGCTCCTGGAAAAGGCTAGTGTTTCCACCCTACGCTTGAGTGGAAAACCCCGGGTCAGCAAGGTCGAGACTTCGCCTACAAGGCTCGCAAAGCTCAAAGAGTATTCACATTCGGGTTTCGACCCTACCGCTGTTATCTCACCTGTTCCCCACGGGGGTGAAGCGCCGCCTGTCTATCCCTCGCTTTCAGTCTCCGCAGCCACCTCGGATCACAGTACTATCACACAAGGCACTGCCCACCCTCGCTCTCCGCCACTAACATCATTCACGCTCTCCCCGCCGCCATCGTCTCACGCCTTGTCCCCACCACTGTCGTCGAAAACATCCTCCCGCCCTTCAACGGCCAACTCGCAAACCCCGTCAAGCATTTACAGCCCCTTCACTAGACCAAAAACACCCATACCAATTACAGCTCCTCCTATAGAGCTGATCCATTTCAACTGCTACCAGTCTCACCGCCGTGTCCTCAAGCTACCGAACAAGCACTATCCTGTGCCGTGTATGATATGCAAGGTAGACAATACGGAGCAGCGCTGGAAGTGCGCATGGTGCTGTCTGCGGGTATGCACGGAATGTATGGACGCGTTGAGGAAAGTGGAAGGGAAGGACGTGCGAGTGTTGGTACGGGCGCTGCAGGAGAAGAAGGAAAACCATTGGACAGCCATGGGCGGACAACGAGACGATGAAGATGTCATGGGGCCCAACGACGTTAAGGACTTGGAGGTGAGTGAGGGGACTCTCAAGAACAACGGCGAAGCAAAGAAACGAAGACGAATGGGTAGGGTTCCTTTTCCGTAGGTGACGTTAGTTCCTGTGGCTCAAGAGTTCCTCGTGTGTGTCGTTCCGTGCTAGGAGCTGTCTGCTAGGGACTTGTCAGGGTCGATGGCTATCGGGCTTACAGAAGGTATTCTTAACAAGATATTCTTGGACAGGCTTCGTTGCTACTTATCCTGATCCTCTTTTTGATTTTGCCCGGCGCCCATAGCAGTGGTGACAAAATCGTGATATCTGAAGACTTCACCCCTCTTGCCTCCAGCTATTCCTTTCGCGAAGTCTCTTCTCCCTTTGAACCCATCAATGACCTGGTCGATCTCCCTTTCGTTCAACGATTCATCTCCTGCCTCAGGACTCGTATGCAAGAGCGCGTCTCTAAGCTCCTTGACGTCAATCTGCCCGCTATCGTCTTCGTCAAAAGCCGCAAAAGCATTGACAAGCTCTTGCTGAGAGGATAGTGGGGCCAAGAGCGACGAAAGCGTGTGCAAGAACGTAGGCATACCCAGTGTCTGGGGTGTTCCCGGTGGGAAGAACTGTGAGACGACCGAGGGATTGGCATCTTGTCCTAGGATCTTCCATTAGCACGATACCTTCACCAATTCCTCAGCACCTGCTCGTACCAAGATTCGTAAGCATATCTACAATATCTTCCCTACCAACCTGCCCGTCACCATCTCGATCCAACACCTGGAACCCTTCGCGCATCTCCCTGGCTTGCGCAGCCGGCAACCTTGACAGCGCGTCCCCATTGACTGCCATCGGTCTTGCTGTAAGATTCGACTGCGTCGATACTGTCCTCGCCCCGCGCGTTGGTGAGGTTGGAAGCTCTCGCTGTGCTATCGCAGGACTCAAACCCCGGGGCGTCCAACTCCCGTCGTTTGATAAAGGGTTGGAGGTATTTTGGAGCTTGGAGGGCGATTGGAGGGGTGTGTTGGTCTTGTTAGGGGATGGTGAAGGCGAGGTAGGCCGGAAGGATGGGGAAGGAGATTCTGGACGTCGGAACGGGGAGGTGCGAGGGGAGCCAAAGGAAAGAGGGGATGGCGACGAGGGTTTGTACGTTGCTGGCATGGCCTGAGAGAGATCTGAAGTCAGCATTTGCGATTTCAATTTCCAAAGAACAGGCAGAAGGAACTTGAAGGGAATGGGACAAACCATGGTGGAAACGAGCTCGCAAACGGCCAACCGGTATTCTTGTTCTCGAGCACGAAGTGTATTGGGTTTGCGGGTGAGATTTAGGTTATGGGCAGCTTCGGAGAACAGCTCGGACGATTTCCCTCAATTCATCAGGTTTGATATCGCGGTGAAGGTACTTCTAACAAGTATGGAGCCCTTGAGCCTGAGTAAGTAGTAAAAGTGAAGTAAACACGATAAACAATGCCAAGACCGCAAGCCCTTAGCTTCCGTTGCGGAGCCTAGAAGGTACCCTGGTCTAGACCCAAGACCCTGAGAACTCAGACGTGCCTCTCGATTTCGATGGGAATATATGGACGGGCCGTGAGGAGTTTTGGTTTTTGATTTCCTGTTCTGCCAGTTGGAAAGCACACTGAGATGCGAATATGATATCCTTCGCTGCTGAGCACTAAGCAGGACGTATACTCTCCCCATTGTAGCCTGAGCCTGGGGCTAATTGAAGCAGACTTCGACTTTCGAGCGAGCCATTGTTATTTCAGATACCCTCAGTTGCTGGGCGTTAACGGCAATCATGACTTCTGTTCTTTCATATCGACCTTCAACCAGTGGTGGTAGTAGCGGCACGGCCAATAGTAACCTCAACCGGCAGGGCTCGCTTTCTTCCTTTCCTTCGTCTCGAACACCATCGAATCCTTCGATACGGAATGGCATACCTACAGCGAACCCTCCTCCGGTACCGCGTCGCGGCTCAATCAGCAGCTCGCGCACACCGTCTACGCCCTCCTCTGTGAAGCCAGCAGGCCTGCGACCAAACCTACCTTCACATCGAGGAAGATTGAAGTCACAGTATCCAGCAGATTCTCCAGAACGGCATGTCGAATATATTCTTGTGGCAGCGTTCCATGTAGACCGAGGGCCGGTCATGGAGCATCAGTATCCTGGAGCCATCAGCGGCGATGAAAACATGCTGGCAGAGCTCATGCTTCCGGATCAGGCACATATGAGGAATGAAGATTGGACGATCTTCTTCTTGCATAAAGACACCAGCGAAGCAGCCACCCAGGACAGCGTCAATGGGAGCGCCAAACGGAAGCGCCAGGAAAAAAAGGACGTACAGCCAGACACGAGCGATACGGAAGGTGACAGTGTGGAGGAGACTGATGGTGAGGAAGAACGCGCTGAAGGCGAAGGGGACGGAGAGGAAGAGATTGAGGGAGGGGAAGGCCCGCCACTCATTTATGTACTGAATTTAGTCAACACGAAGCAGGATAATACAGTCAGAAGGTCGGCTACCCTACCATTGTCTCCCATGTCTCCAGCTGATGACAAATCCGTAACAGAGGTGCCGTTGTCAAAGCAATGGCCATTTGTACACGGCATTCCTTTCTTCACATCTACAAGGTATTTTAGAAGCTCTCGCTGTCAAAAGCTGCCACTGACGCTACCAAAAGCCGCTCTTGTTGTTAGCATTGGAGGAGTACTTTAAATCACCCTTTCCAGAGACGCTAGCTTCATTGTACGACGCCGTTAATGCTATGGATTTGTCGTTGATGCCCCGTTTGTCAAGTCTGGAACGGCACGTTCTCTCCGCCAGCGACACAAAAGACCTCTTCATTGAGAGATTCGAGCGAATGATCCAGCAACGCAAGGCAGATGAGTCTAGGTCTAATTCTATATCCTCTCCAGATTCGCCATCCAAATCAGCTGCTGAACTACCTCGTCACGGGCCACGCTATACAACTCCCCGAGACACCCATGAATTCGAATCGAAAGTAATATATAACCAAATACGGGTTCCGATAAAAGTCCCAACATCACTGACCCCAGAGACTGTCGGTGACTTCTCGCTCATCAAGCTCGTTCAGGCCTTCTCAGCACCCCACGCCTCCTCTCCACAACCTTTTACACTGCACGCGCACCTCACTACATCCGGTGCCTACACGCATCCCATTATTGTCCTCCTCAACGCCCTCATCACCCAGAAACGCGTCATCTTCCTCGGACACAACCGCCCCAGCGGTGAAGTCGCCGAAGCCGTCCTCGCCGCCTGCGCTCTTGCATCCGGAACCATCCTCCGTGGCTTCACACGACACGCTTTCCCCTATACCGATCTCACAAAAATCGACGACCTTCTCAATGTTCCTGGCTTCATCGCTGGGGTTACAAATCCAGCCTTCGCAAACCACCCCGAATGGTGGGATCTACTTTGCGATGTACCCACCGGCCGCATGAAAATCTCCCCTCGAATCGACCCAGCCCCCATCACCGACGGCCTCTTGAATTTCCAACAGCAGAATCCTACCTACGCACCTAATCCCAATGGCTCAGGCCCTTCCTCTTCCGGGCCCCCAAGCCTAACACCAAACAACGACCCCACCTACGACACCCCCTTCATCACCGACCTCCTCGCCTCCATCACCTCGCGCCACGGCGAATCCGCCATCCGCTCCAAATTCCGCCAGTACATCACCCGCTTCACGCGCATCGCCGCCGCCTTCGAAGAATCCGTCTACGGCGCCTCCGCCCTCTACGCCGGCGCCTCGGACGCCGACGCAGGCGCCCACGGCGTCAAAGGCCACGGCTACGTCTGGCCGGACGAACACGCCCGCGCCCGCGAACTGGGCGCCAACGTCTGGCGCATCGAGGGCTGGCGCAACACCCGCAGCTACTACGCCTTCATCCAAGACCTCGCCGCAGCCTGGGAACGGCGCCCCATCCGCACCATCGACCTCGCGCACCAGCACGACCGTCTCCGCTTGCTGAAACTCTCGCACGAGGACTCCGCGGCTATCTATCTCGCGCTGTCGGCTGCGGTGAGGAGTTACGATGAGGTTTGCCAGTTGCTGACGGTGACGCCGGAGAGTAATGCTGGGTTGTTCTATCTCAGTTTAGGGTTGTTCCACCCGGAGAAGAGGACGAGGAGGGCGACGGTGGAGTTGCTGGAGAGGATTATGGGGCATGAGGCTGGGAGGCATTTTTGGGCGCAGTTGGGGAGGTTTGCGAAGGTGGGGTTTTGGAGGATGAAGAGGGAGATGGAGGGGAAGGGGGAGAGTCCGGCGATTGTGGGCATGGACGCGAGGGTTCGGGGGGGGAGGTGAGCTTCAAGGAGATTCGGGTTCCGATGGAGTCGCTCAAGAAAGGGGGGTTGGGCGCCTGAGTCAAGGGGCCGAAAAGGGGGAGGGACGATCATGATACCCAAAACAATACTACTGTTTACTATAACCATAGCCTGCAGTCGCTGCCAGCTCAAGGCTTCCCGAGTCGACACTGTTTTACATCGATCTATTCACGACTACTTTGACAAAATTACGAGACCTCTGAGCGTTAGCCACTACTCAGCCGAGGGCCCACGTCGTTGAGCTGTCAAGCTGTCAAACCGTTTCCTCTTGCAGCTACAAAACTGCGCCAACAGCAACCTCCAACCACCAGTGGACAATCCAGCACGAAACACCCTCCCCCAAGAAAGAAAAGCAAACCTGCCCATCATCACTGTCTTCAGATTCGTAAGTCCATCGTCGGCTCTACCCTCAGCCACTCCCAAATCGCGGCAACAATACCAAGAAAGAGCCGTCCCTGCATGAGAACGACACCACTCATCACCACCCCTCCCAACACTAGCCTTCCGCCAGCTCGCTCCCGCCTCTCCTACTGGCCTTCCGCTTCGCCTGTCGAATGGATGCTGTCTATCCAATCAACATATAGCCCCTTCCATTCGGAAGACTGATAAAGATGCTATGCTGCATCAACCCAACAGCCTTGCCTTCATGTAGGCTACAACACATGCAGGCAAGATAGAGGCTTGAGCTTAGCTCCCTCCGAGAGAAAGTGTTATTTGGTTCGTGAACGAGCGGGAAAAGGGTTACGCACCACAACACAGGAAATCCAAAACCAGAAAAACAAACTCCCGAGGGATCGAACCAGCAAAAGCAGATCCTCCACTGCGGCAATTGCTGTATACATGGGGGTTGCAGTACATGGAGTTTAACCACTGGACCAGTGACGGATCTGCTGTTCATTGTACTTCCAGTTGTTGAATATATTCCTCATATTGCGCATGTCGATCTCTGCGTTCTTGATTCCCAGTCAGTTCTAGGAGCGCGTGTGGAGATAACATATCAGGGATGTAATAGGAATGAGGTGCTGATTGCTTGACTTTTAAGATTAAGGGGGTGTTGATGCTGATGTTGGACTGATCAAGCTCTTGGTCTCGTCGAGCAAGATTTGTAAGCTGTGTACCTTGTCAGCCTTGAACAGCAATGTAGTCCAGCGCAACATGTGTGCATCTATCGTGAAACATAAAGATAATCTTCGTCTTCCTGATGCCCTGGGATGTTCGGCATTACTGACCACAGACACCAGAGATCTTTAAACCGCTTTCGCCGAAACTTCTTTCAGCAGATGTTCATTCTCTACACTGTTTCAAGCGTCCCCTCAGTCTCGATCCTGCTTCTAAGCCTGATTGCTCTCCAACAAACACGATAACATGTCCTCCACATCGACCCTTCCGGCAGCCCCAGACACAACTTCTTCCAAAAGCCCAGCTGGTATTGTCTTTTCAACGATCCTTGGGTTGTGCTTCCTCTCTTTCTAATCCCTTTGGCTGTCTTTCTGCACCGCCGAGACTTCCCTCCCAAACAGCATCAGCATCAGCCGGGGTACCAAAGGCGACGGTATTGCTTCTGGTGACAGTATGCTGTGGGACTGGATTGTTGCTGGGATAGACATTAAGGGGTCCGACGAAAATGAAAACCAGAGCTATGGATTGGAAGAGAGCTCTGTCTGGACGTAGCTGCTCTAAGAAATTGGGATGCTACCAGTCTTGGAAGATGCGATCTAGTTGATGTCATGAGACAATTTGCGCATAGACCATGAGGGTGCGCAGGGTAGCTTAACTGTGGAAGATCGTCATGAAGATGAATTGTTGTCCCCTGACACTCGAGGTATCTATCAGTCTCGTATCCTAAAATGTGTAGTTGGGCCTTGGCTTGAGCATGACAGGTTGATCGGATTGAGTTGTTGCAAAGAAGGTTTGCGCTCCTGTAGCTCCCTGAAAAGAGGTTTGCGGTTTGTTAGTCCCATCTCTACAGATTCTGGCAAATATTTCAAGATCAGTAGATATATTATGGGCCGAACTTACCAGAGGGCTAGAACCACCACTCACTAACTTTCCGGAATTTTGCTCCCTATCTTGCTCATACCGTGCATCCAACCAGCATCTTACATTATCGACACCAGGCCCTCAATCATGACGCCCATACCACCTAGAGACAATACCCTGGTTCACTCAATGACTGCGGCGGTCATCCTGGGAACAACCGTAGGAGCAATGGTCATTGCAGGTCTCGCAGCCCTCATTCTCCGCACATCCCTTGCCCGGCTCAGTGCTAGTCTCAGAAATTTCCTCAATGAAGTACAGGCGCAAATGACGGTCATGGTACAGACCATGGTGAGTGTATACACTACAAGTGTTTCTTGTCTTCGATGGGCACGCTTGGCAGAAAAGCTCTCGTGAGCCTGTTGGCTGTGTAAGCTGTACTGACCTATACGTAGACGAAGGACCTAGCTTTGCAAGCTCAGAAGAACCATGAAGACCTGACTGACGAGATTCAAGGTAACCATAAACAACCGCTGAATGCTTAGGAAGGAGGCCTGAGAAACATAAAGCAAAGACTGCTATGTACAACTAGGTTTATAGGAAGATGATTCGAGCCCGCAAATATTAGGGAAAAGGACCCATCGATGTTTTATACATGGACCATGTGTGAGAGTGATTAAATGATCAAATTTGATCGATGAAAGAATGCTCCATTGCTGCGCAGATTCTGCCCCAAGCGATTCCACTTACACCTACCGAGTCGCTCCGTCAAAGACCGCGATTAATCTTGAAACCCTGTCGGGCATTAATGTTTGGGACTTTCGCAGCAGTCCGTTAAAGCTTATCAAGCGTCATTCGTTCCAACTTTGTGTCCCCTTTCGGGATGCTTTGGGGAAGTCTAGAACTCTGCTGGAAACGAATACTCTGGGTTAGGAGGTATGGGGGATGGTAGAGAATGCAAAACCACGACGAAAGGCCAATCGCGCAGTGAGCAACGGCGAGGCAGGTCTACCCGACCATTGATTTGCTGCACTGATGCTACAATATCAGAAGCCGTTAGGCCAAACACTTGCGCGATGTGGCGACACATTCCGCCGAAAGGCGATCGGTCAAGGTCGTTGTCTGTGCTATCTTAGTCGCTCGACCTGAGCGGCACGATTGAATGGTGCCAAGTCGAGCCTGAAGGCTATAGCAGCCGAAGATCTGGACAAACTCATTCCGTGAGCTAGTGATCCGTGCGTCATGTCTTTTAAGGATCATGGGAGCTTTCAAGGTCTGTTTCAAAGACAAAGGCCTCCAAATACGTTGCCCCATAAGTCGTGTCCTACTGGCTATCCAAACGCAATTAGACGCTTTTAGAGATTGCCGCCTTTCTCCTTTGCCTGATGTTGAAGCGTCCATTTTACGCTTCGACGGACTCCTTCGTCAATACTGACGAATGGCTTATATCCCAATCGCTCCTTTGCTTTATCTATGCAATGAGTAAAATCTGTGAATGCATATTTGACGATGTCTCGCCTAAAGTTCTTTGGTGGACGTATTTGAGCAAAGGTAAAGAACCAGAAAAGGTATTCTATGAAAGCAGCCATCATCATCACAATCCAAGGCGGGATAACGCGGACCTTTGTAAGTGGTGTCCGGTCGCCTGCTGCGGCCCAGATTTTGCGTTGAAAATCCCAAAACGGTATCGGTGCATCATCTGTGATTAAAAAGGCTTCCCCATCGAGTTTCTCGCTCGCTTCACCAGTTCTTAGCAGTGCCCTGGCGGCCATTATGTGCGCTGAAGCAGCATTGCCCACGTAAATAGAGTCGAACAGGTTCTTATTGTCGCCGAGCTGTATGTGCGTTCTCTTCTTTCGCAGGATCTCAAGTGATCCCGGTACGAGCTGAGTATCTCTCTCGCCGTAGATGGCTGCAGGTCTCAGGCAGAGTGTCCAAAGCTCTGGGCAATTGGCTTCCAACACCATAGTATCAGCAATAGCTTTTGTTATGGCATATTCATCGGTCGTTGTCGAACGATCGACTTTGGGAGCGTCTTCTCTGAGGAACGCTCTGGATGATCGGACATGGATCGAAGACGAGGAGGTGAAGACGAGAGCTCGGATTGATCTGGTCTCCCTAGCAATTTCCAGGAGATTCCTGGTGCCAATAACATTGACCTTATGAAGGAAGGTTCTGTCGACTTTGTCTTGAAAGGACGCTGGGGAAGCTGTGTGTATCACAATCTGCGGCTGGATTTTACGAAGCAATGCTCGTAGAGATTCGATGTTGGTGATGTCGCACGCATAGTAGAAGACACCATCAACACGAGGCTCTCGTGGGTTACGACTTAGCACAGAGACTATGCAATCAGGCTCCTTGGTGAGTTGACAGACAACCTCGTATCCAAGAAAACCGCAACCACCAATCACAAGGACTGAGGCAAGCGGTTGAGTTGCCATAGTTTGACCAGTCAGGCTCGCAGAGAAGGATGAAATGGCAGACACTTCAAGTAAATGGTTATAATACCATGTTTGGTTCTGAGCAAAATAAATTAATAGTACTTTAGTGGAGATCGGATTCGCAAGCCGCTAAACCACATTAGTCAGTAGTACCGCAGCCCCCAGGGGCACCACAGTTCCACTTCGATACGTAAGACTTCATGATCAAGAAGCAAGCTCGTTGAACAGCGTTCTGGAGAGTAAAATGGACATTCGAAGATCACAATCCGTCACTGAATACGAGCTGGCCAGAGGGAGACTCCCTTACGCCGTTCATTGGCGCAAGCCAACAAAGTACCAACCAAGCAAAGTGGCACTCATCTCCCTGTGAAGCTACAGCATAGCAGCCGGCACTGTGATAAGTCATGAGCTACAAAAGGGTACAGCTTGTGCGCAAGGTTCAGGAGACTGTGGTATCATGTCATGTGCCACTTTGTTATGGCATCCGGTGGAAAGGTTCATGACTCCTTGATGCCTCGTTCGCTTTACCCATCCTAATAGTAAAGTGCTTTAAGCAGTAAAAGCGCCAAAATAGGCGGTCCAAGCCATATCGGAGTTCCTTTCAGGACGTTCTTCAGGCCTCGACGAGCAATGATAGACATCTTCTCATGCATCGAGGTCGTCTCGTTCACTTTCGGAAACTCCATATCTGGTACTTCTCTGCCGAGGAAAGAGCACAAAGGCTCCCAACCACTACCCAGCTTGTACTCCAATAGGTTACCCCTTGGCACGATCTTGCGCACTAGGGCATAATGCTCTCGATACTTCTCCCGCGCCGTCCGACGCATTTCTTCTGCAGAATGCACTCCCATCCAGTCTTGTGCCCAGCGCAAGTGAACATCTCTCAGCGGACCCACAAACCAGCGGTCACAATCAGCGAGCAAATTTCCCATCTTGCCCCACATGAGCTCGATGACTGCGTCGTTGAAGCTGGTGTACCATCGCTCGATGTCGCGTTCCATGAGCACTACCTTGGCCTCGGGATACGCAGAGACAAGGTCTTCCCAAAACGCCAGCGCCGGGACGTCGGTTACGGCACCGTATTCCGCGAGCAGCTGGTCCCACTCAGGCCTAGAGAACGGTTTCCCTTTCCCGGCAAATTTGGCATCGAAAGCGCGAATCCACATGGGGCAGTCACGGACGTGGCTGTACAGAGAGAATGAGTGGCAGCAGGGGATGCCGAGAATGTTGAACGCTGTTTGCATTGCTGGGATCTGAAATCAACGAAAGGGAAGAAGATCGATGCCCCCTACTCCACCGGCTGGTACTTACATGCCGTGCCTGTTCGCATGTAGCCTAAGCAGAGTACTTCCATAGGTACTAGGCGTTTTCGACTGGCAGGGTCGACATATTGATCACGCGCGAACAGCTCCGGATGCTTTTCTTGCATTGTAATGGATCGGGGCATGCTGACAGTAATAATCAGCCACTGTTGGGAGATACAGACAAAGTCGGTATACGTTGCGGGTCTGCCGGCATTCTTCAAATTGTCTGTAGAGGTGAACTTTGAGATTATCAGCAAAAATGGATTCCGAGGCTTCATTTTTATGAACCTAATAAATTGAGGGAGGATCACGCCACTTTTTTCATTATCTTTAGATTGGTGCAGTGTGTCAGCCCGCCCAGGCCCACCTCCTCGCTCAACGTCGGATGTCTCGATTTAAAGTAGTGCTAGAGAACCATGGGGTATTCTTGCCTCGATGGAAATCATCTGTTGTCCGTTCAACTCCCATAGGCTGCAGCACAGCCGGCGGCAAATATTTTGCCGCAGTCGTCGCTTGCCTGTGATTGGTCATGGATTGAATGCTTCTTGATCCTGCCGCAGCGTATAAAAGTGATCGCGATTTAGATCAGCGCATATCTCTTGCCTCAATACTTAGATCTGCCTGCAGAAAAACCTTTAATCCTAAAATTAATTCTAAATATTCGCTTAAGTTTAGAGCGACGCTAGAATTGAAGCTAGACGATAGTTTATGCGCGATGACTTGAACTAGATTTTAGTGTGTCTAAACACGTTCAAATTCGATATAAAGAATATTATAGCGAATTTTCAAATTTTTTCTATAGCAAATCTAGTGTGACCGTTGGGTCGGGTCGGACACTTTTTTCTCAACCCGACCCACCCTCTTGGGCCCCGTAGGGTTGGGCCAGGGTTAAGGCGCGAACCCGACCCCAGGGTCGGGTTTCGTCGGGCCAATGCCAAGAACCCAAGCTAACTTCGTCGCGTTAGCATCCGCTTATCTTATCTTATCTTATCTATGCGCTAACTCGATTGAGCTGGCGCAGGATTCAAGCTAGCCCAATTAGACTAGTGCAGGGTCCACGCTAACCACATATGGTTAGCGCGGCACGTGACGTCACGTGATCGGGTGGGTCGGGTTGGACACTCGGCGCGCATTCTTCGCTCGTCCCACCCTGTTGAGCTAGGAAATTTGCCTGACCCCAGGGTCAGGGTTGGGCGGGTCAACCCAATCGGGTTGAAACCCGACCCAACGGTCACACTAAGCAAATCTAAGAACAACATAATTTAATTTGAGAGAAAATCGACTTTCTTGTTGATAAATGCATCAAAGTTGTCTTCTTACGATTTAAAAATGTCGTTAATCAACTTTATCACGCAACACAATGTCGATTATAATTATTGTAAATATTATTGTTGTTTCATTTGCTTCTTTTGTCTATATTCTATCTAATAATGTTAAAATCAAACACGTATTACGTTTAACGCGCTCTTATTATCGTTTTCAAGTTGTAATTTTCGAAAAAATCGAAAAATCTAATGTTTATCACACAATTTTTAAGTTCGATTAGATTTTACACTTTACGTTCGAAGCTTCTTACAATTCTATTATTTAAACGATCGATCAATTAAAGATCTCACAAGTGTTTAAATTTACTCAATCGTTATTGTTGTTGTATATTAAATACTTTATAAATTGACGCAAAAACAATAAACGCATTCGAAAATAACAAGAGCGTCGAAAAAATGCGAATAAGTCAGAAGCGCATTAAGATAATTGTGCGAAATCGCTTTAACTTCGAGATAAGACAAAAGCAAATTAATGAATTAACGCAAGCAATAATTGACGATTTTAATTGTTATAACGAAAATGTAATGTCATAGCGCCATCGACGCGCTAGCGCCTTAGGATATAATAGGGCACGTAATCTCGATTAACTACGAAAGTCTCAAATCGTACGACTCTTCTTTCTAGTTAGAAAGCGAGAAGTAGACTCGCACGTCATGACGAGTATTAAATAGAAAAGAAGCTTGTTTCTCGTTGTTTTTCAACAATTAGTCTTACTACTATCTATCTTATAGTTAAAGATAGTAATGAAAGTCTATTATATCTCACGTCTTTTATATCTTAGTGCGTCGACAAGTAGCAAACGCACTCACATCTTATAGTTTTAATCGTTTTATTTTTCGAAGAAAAAGACTTAAGACGTGATAGCATTATGTCGAATTAAAATAGCTTAAATCATAATAATTATTCAACTACTAAATTAGAGTTCGAGAGATTTAATTTCTCTTGAAACAACAATTGTTCACGAAACGTTAACAAAGATAATTGTCGTTAACGTGACGTCGACGAAGATACTAACTTAAATACAATTAGAACTTCGACTTTACATCAATAGATTAAAACATTAATAACAAAGATTTGAAATCTACGAAACGCTTAATAAACTTAAGTTATAGCAATCGAAGAAACGAACTTCTAAGCTTCTCAAATTGCTATTGTATTGTCGTCAATTATTTTCAAGTTCTTGAAATTCGAAAAGCTAAAATTATACAAGAGTTTAAGCGTGAATAAATATATCATCTAATTTCGCAAAATTAACATTAACATAATGCGATTCTTAACGTATTTTATTATAAATAAGAACAAAATTCTCTATTGCATGTCATTCTTAGAAAATGACGTTGCTACACAATAATATTTAAGAATAAACAATGGCGCTAAGTTAAAAAACGAGATCTTTAAAGAATTTAAAGAGTTTTTATTGAATTTAATAATTAATTTTGCTAATCGTCGTCTTCTTGTCTATGAAAGATAAAAAAACGTTAGACAAAAACTAAATCAAAAGATAATTGTCTTTAAGAAATTTTTAAATAAGTTAAAGACTTATCTATTGTCGCTCTTAAAAAAGCAAAAAATCTATATATTTTTGATCAAACTTAAGTCGAATTTAAAAGTGAAAATTTTAAGCATCAATAACGTATTAAACATTTGCGATAAGCTTCTAGCTATAATTATTATGCAAGAACAAACGCTAAATCGCATTCGCGAAGTAAGCTTAAGCAACTTTAACAATTAACGAATTATAAAAAATTCTAATGTTTTTTTAGACAAATCTTATTAAGATCGTCGCTTAAATAAGGTTAACAAATTTATCAAAGACAAGAAACTTTATATCTCTAAAGATTTGTTAACGTCGCACAAATAAGTTTACGAAATTAATGACGCGAACTATTTAAGTCGTATCGAATGCTTTAAATGTCATAAAAAAACATTACAAAAATAAGTGTTTCAATAAACACAAATAAGACAAGTTTATTGTTGTCGTTATTATTACAATTAATGCAAAAAAAGATCAAGCTTCGTTGACGTCTCGCAAACGAAGCAAAAAAGACAAATAAAAACAATAAACTTAATTTTAATAAAAGATTAAATCTAATTTTTTGATAACGAACGCCAAGTTATAGATTTAGTCGACTTGAGAGTTAAACTAAATCTTATTAATTATGTTTACGTAGTGCAATAAAAATTGCAACTCACATTCGTTATTTTATTAACATTAAGTTTTCTTAATAACGATAATCGTTATTGTTACGACGTCTATAAGTTGATTTATTATTTAATTAATTCGTGAGATTAACATCAAGAATGCACTATCTTATTTTACTTAGTTAAATATATAAATCTTGATTTTATATTAAATATATCAATGCTAGTCAAGCAAGACATATTGATTAATTCAAAAATAAAAAGCTAGCAATTTAAGATCGTAAATAACAAATTGAAGATAATTAATCTTAAGCAATTTGTTTTAGATTTCGTTAAACATAGCACAATTTATACTATTGTTTGCGTTAGCGTTACGAAGACGTCAAATAAAAAGTTAACGAAGTTTAAGATTCTTAAGAAGTTAAGAAATCTAAAAAATGTTTATAATAACAAATTGATCGAAATTCTATTAAAATTAAGAAAAGAAAATCATGTCATTAAGTTTCAAAACAACAAAGAGTTATCTTTTATATCTTTTTATAATTTTTCACAAAACGAGCTAGCAATACTTTAATAATATTTTGATAATGCGTTAGTTAAAGACTAAATTAAGCATTTAGTTTCGTTTGCAAACGTCTCTATTCTATTTGTATTAAAATCGAACGATAAATTACATTTATGCGTCAATTATAAAGATTTAAATGCGATTATTATTAAGAATTGTCATTTATTGTCTCTAATTACGAAAACATTAGATCGTCTATGCGAAGCAAAGCGCTTTATTGTCTTAAATCTAAAGAACGTCTATTATTGTATTCGCATAAAACGCGATAATAAATAAAAGATAACGTTTCGCACGCGTTATAAGCATTTCGAATATTAAGTCATGTCATTTAAACTAGCAAACGCATTCGCAACTTTCTAGATTTATATCAATAAAACATTGCGAAAGCTAATTGATGTAACTTGCGTAATTTATATAAATGATATATTAGTGTATAGCAATGATTTGACGAAGCATTAACGTTATGTTAAACAAGTGTTAGAACATCTTCGCAAATATTCGTTGTACATTAATCTAAAAAAGCGTAAATTCAACACTATAAAAATTGAAATTTTGAGCTTTATCGTATTCTTAAAAGATGTATAGATAAATTTAGAAAAAATTAAAACAATTAAGAAGTAATTTAAATCAAAAACTCATCAAAAGCTTTAAATGTTTTTGAGCTTAATAAACTTTTATAGGCGCTTTATATATCGCTATTCGAAAAAAGTTGCTCTTCTTATTAATTTATTGAAAGAAAATAAGAATAATAAGAAATTTGATTTTTTCGTTTGATCGAATGAAGCAAAGCAAACGTTTCGTCAATTTTGCGACATTTTTATGTTGACTTCACTACTTTGTTACTACAATTTAAACAAGAAAATTAGAGTAAAGATTAACGCGTCTAACTTTGCAATCGGGAGCATCTTAAGTCAACAAAATAACGACGAAAATTGGCGCTCAATGACGTTTTAATTGCGAAAAATAATTTTGACGAAGCAAAATTATGAGACGTATAATTAAGAATTGCTAGCTATTGTAATCGCTTTTAAGCAATGAAGACACTACTTAAAAAACAATGTTTATTTTATTAAAATGTGATTAGATTACGATAATCTTAGAGAATTTATAAATTAAAAGAAGCTAAACTTAAGGCAAGCTCGTTAGGCGCTCAAGTTAGTTATCTATGACTTTGAAATTTTTCATCGCTCAAGTAAAAAAAATTCGACGAATAAATCATTAAAACGTCTTAATTATGAAAAGATCTTATCGTTGAACACAAAGTTGTTATTGACGTTGCAAAACAAATTAGCGTTATCGTTTAACAAAAATTCGCTAACGCAAAGCAAACGAGAGGTATTAATTGATTTGACTCTTGTATTCCAAAATGAGCTAGCGCTATCGTTTGACAAAAATTCGTTGGCGCAAAGCAAGCGAGAAACATCAATTAATTTGACTCTTGTATTCCAAAATGAGCTAACGCTATCGTTTGACGAAAAATCGCTAGCGTAAAGCGAACGAGAGATATTAGATAATTTGACTCTTGTATCATAATTAGCAAGAGTATTTACTAATGACGCGAAGATCTTGCGATCATAAAGTAGAAAGAAAGTTCTTAATGAACTAGCATCTCTATTTTAACTAACTAGTGTACAAATTATTATTTCAAGAAAAGTGATTAAAAACATGTCAAAAAAATCGTATAAAAAATCTCAAAAATTAATAAGATTCTTAATAAAGAATCTCTAGACTAAAGACACTTAAGTCGAAAAGACTTATATCGAAATCGAAAAGTTGTTTTGTTATTAACGAAAAACATAAACTTTAAATCAAGAGAATCTCGTTAAACATAATGAATTGCTCTATGTCTTAAAGAATGCAATTGTTAAAAAAAATTAATTCGCAAGAATTATAACAATTCTTTAATAAGACACTTTGAAATCAAGAAAACTTTAAATCTATTTTAAAGAAAGTGTTTCTAACTCGTTTACGCGAAGCAAGTGAAATCGTATAATAAAACATATAATATTTGTCAACGTAGCAAAATTTCTCGTCATAAGTTGTATAATGAGTTTCGATTCTTATTTGTTGCAAAAAAGTTATAAAAGAAAATTATTATAAACTTTGTAATAAACTTGTTGTCGAACAAGCGTTATAAAGTCGTATATAACTTAATCTTCGTAATAATCGATCGCCATACAAAAATGATTAAATATATACTTGTAATTATTAGAATCGATGTCGCAAAGTTAGCGAAAATGTTTTTCGATAAAATTGTTTTACGTTTCGAAACGTTAGTTAATATAGTAAGCGATTAAAAAATTGTCTTTACTAGTGTTTTCTAGTTCGCTATATGCTTTTATGTACGAATTAGAAAACGATTAAGTATTGCTTTTCATTCTTAAATAAATAATTTAATCGAACGACAAAATTAAACTCTTAAGCACTATTTTCGCATTTATGTTGACTCGAAATAGACGAAATGAACTAATTTATTATTAATGACAAAATTTGTTTATAACAATAATTATTACGTTTTAATTGAAGCTTCGTCGTTCTATTTGATGTACAATTATCATTCGAAGATTCACTATAAAGTTGAGAACAACTTTATCGAAAAAAAAATATTATTGACACAAAAACGCGTAAAACAAATTTATAATTTAAGAAAAGTTCTAGCAAAGCGTCTTAAAAACGCTATCGCACAATAGACGAAATACTACAATGAAAAACATAAATCAAAAAGCTTTGCTATAAAAAAATTAATTATACTTTCGACTAAAAATTTGAAGTAAAAAAGATTTAGCAAAAAGATGTCGCACAAATATGTTAAATCGTTTAGAATTAAAAATAAGACTAGAACGCAAATTTATTGTCTTATCTTACTTAACATCTATTGAATTTATAATACTTTTTATGTTTTAGTTCTAAAGTTATATTTGCATCGCGTCGACAACGAGCAAACGAAATAAATGTTGCAAGTTTCGAAACTTATTAATGACGAAATTCAATAAAAGATCGAAAAGATTTTAGATAAAACTAAGTTAAAGAAACAAATATAATATAAAATTAAATGAATAAACTAAAACAAGAAGTACAATTAATAATTAAGAAAAAAGTTTCTTAATAAGATTAATGAGTTGCGAAAGAAGTTTAAGAAACGAACGCACAACAAACGAAAATAAAAAAAGTAGCGCAACGCGTATTGCGACAACGACAACTATGTTAACAATAATTTATTTAATAGAATATCGCGCAATCGTCGTCGCATCGCTATTGTATTTAATTAGATTTACAATAAAAAATCTTTTCATTTTGTCACACAAGATGCTAGAAATGATAAGATTGTTTCTTTTAACATAAATGCTTAAAACATAACTTTAAATTTCGTGCGTCGTACTTCATTAACATTAAACAAAAGAAATCTATACGCGAAAGCACAACGCATTCGCTTTGTCTTCTTTTAGTTGACGACGTATTACAACGACTTAACAGGTTTTTAACAATTTGTCGAACTCGTTCTAAACGATTATAGAAAATTATTAAAATTATTCAAAAATAAATTGTTAGACTTCGCAAAGTTATTCGTAGATAAGTCTTCGAAGTTGTTCGAAATACTCGCATTCTTTCAAGAAAGCTAAACTACAAAAGATTTGCTTCGTTTAATTTTTATCATTTTTGTCGCAAACTTGATCTCGCTATTTATACGCATTTTCGCGTTCTTTATTTTTTAAAGACGTGTGAGCGAACGAAGCGCGAACAAAAGTGAAGAAAAAATTTATCACATTATTATTTAATGATCTCGCTAACGATTTAGAGTCGCAAAGAAATTTAATCGCAAAATTGTAAAATCTTGCGAAAGAATCTTTCGAACTTGTTTAATTTAAATTAACAACAAATCTAGAGATAACTTGTCTTAACTTTATTTTTTTCGTTTTCGTTAACGACTTATTCTCGTTCTCGTTTTTACTCTTTTTCGAATTCTAAATGCATATTAATGCATTGCACAACACATCAAAATAGACAAAAAAAAAGATAAAAAATGTGTTAAAAAGTAAACGAAAATACTTATAATCAATACACGCTCTAAAAGAAGATCGATCAACTATTTTATTTTAATAAGAGCGTCATTTTAATTTTTCTTTGTCTTTTCGAATTTTTGTTCAAGTTCGACTTAACGTTCTAGAGCGCGAGTTAAATTACGTTCGAGTTGACGAATACAAGATTGCGTTTAATTTGTCGTCGATAAAGTAAACTCTTCATCGCGTCGTTAACTCTTTATGTTAAAAATAATACTCTTTCGCAAACATTTTATCGATCTAGTAATTGTGTTTTCGACTTCGAACGTTTTACGATGTTCGTTAATAAGAATTTTTACTTAATTTCGAAAGCGTTTAACGAATTAATAAACATTAGTAATTATCGTATCGTAAACTTAAACAAAATATATCGCAATGCAACGATTTAATTTATAATAAAGAATTTTGCAATAAGTGCAAACACTTCTTTTTTCGCGAACGTATGCACGTTTGTTTACGCAAGTTATGCATAAAAGATCGCTACAAATTGAAATATGTTAGTTTCTATAAACGATAAAATGTCGAAATTATTTACTCTTTCAATTTCTTGATTTCTTAGAAGATAAAGATGAAGACATGTTAATTTAATATTTGCACTATATATATAAGTCTTACGCATCATCGTCTTTGCGACAATTTATTTACGACAAAAAAGCAATTGCAATTAAGAAGAATGTAAGAAAAAAGAAAGAAAAGAAAAGAGAAATAACAATACTTGTGTTTATGATTCACTTAACGTTTGCGTAACGCTAGCTTCACTTTAAACTCTATTTAGAACTCTAACAACAACGATGACGAAACGATAATTTATTATGAATTATCATTGTTGTCATTACGTTGTTCTACAAATTAGATTGAACTAAAGCATAAATTAATTTTTATCAAATAAAAGACTTTTTTTTTTCTAATTCTCGAAGAGATTTGAGAAGATTTTTAACGAGCTCTTGTAACGTTAGCGCTTAATAGGCGCCTTCGTCTTGTGTAAAATTGATATAACTTCTTACATTATTAAGAATTAATGCTCTAAGAGAAGAGATAATTGTAATGTTATAGCGTTATCGACGCGCTAACGTCTCAAGATATGATAGAGCACGTAATCTCGATTAACTACGAAAGTTTTAAATTGTACAACTTTTCTTTCTAGTTAGAAAGCGAGAAGTAGACTCGCACGTCATGACGAGTATTAGATAAAAAGAAAGTTCGTCTCTCGTTGTTCTTTAACGATTAGTCTTACTATTATCTATCTTACAGTTAAGAATAGTAATGAAAGTCTATTATATCTCACGTCTTTTATATCTTAGTGCGTCAACAAGCAACAAACGCACTCACACCTTATAGAAAATTCATTCGAAAAAAGTTTGTTATTTTAAACAACATTATTTATGTACAATATTTCGAAAATTGTGTTAATTATTATGTCGTTATTAATTTTAAAGAATAGTTAATGTAAAAAGTTAAATAATATTTCAGAATATAAATCGTTAATATTAAACGATAACAATAACAATTCGAAAATGCAAAACAAAATAAGATCGAATGTTTTTATATACGATTAATTATATTATTAACATTTAAACAACAAAAGAATAATTAAACTAATTTTGTTTTAGTATTTATTAATTCTAAAATTGCTATTAGTTAACACTTTAATAACGAAATGTTAAGACACAAGTCTTTCTCTTTCAAATTATGTATATTAATTATTGACGAACTTTATTTAATCGAAGAGTGACAAGAATTTAAAATTAAATATGCGAATCTTAATATATTTCGAATACGACTATTAATCGAAATTTCGATATTAAGAGTGTTTGTTATTTTGAATAACAAAATTGAGAAAATAATTCGAAGTCAATATAAATTTGACGAACAAATTAAAGTGCTACGAACATTATTAAATCGCTCTAAGATATTCTTGCAATTTATCGAAATAAAAAAAACAATTAAGAATATATTAAATTTTTAATTTTTTTTATCAAATATCTTGCAAAGCGCATTTGACATATTAAAAACAATAATATATATAAATAGCATTAATTTGATGCTTCAAATTTGCGAGTTTTTTCGACAATAAATAAGAAGTCTTAAATATTCGAAAAAAGTCATTTAATAAATGCTTTTTTTGATAACGTTAATAATTAAAAATAATAAGAAACATATTTAATGTACTTTTAAAAAAAGATCACATTTATGCTTATTTCTTAGAATTTTAATTTGCATCAAGATTTATAAAATAAGAATAAACAATTCAAATATTAGACGAATTATTTAATAACTTGTACTTAAAAACATTAATCGAATATATTAACATCTTAAATGCGCAAATTGATGCGTCAAAAACAAGCATATTTTACAATATTATATTTAAAGTAATGCATAGAATTTCGAACTCTTAAAGTGTCAATTGATCGCAAAAATATCAATATTAATTTCGTTATAATTATCGAAGAAGTAAATAATGTTAACGACGAAACATCTAAAGAAGAAAACGATGTCAATAATCGAATAATAAGTTTAGATAGAAACACTTTTTAATTAAAACAAAATCTTGATAAAAACGACACAATCGAATTAGTAAATAAATCAAATGTTGCACATTATTGCAATCTCGAAAAGAATATATGAAAACTAATTAACGTTTTAAACGATTGTTATTGAAGAATCGAATTACTATACTTTAATAACGAGATAATTAATAGCATAAGTTTTGCAAAGTAAGACGAAACTTAATTTAAATTATGTTGCTCGAATTGCAATTCGAATAAACAAACACTTATTATTTTACATAGCAAAATTAACATTTAAAATATTTAAATGTTAAAAAAAAGATTTAATTTAAGAAGCAATTAAAAAGCTAAAAAGTGCAAAAGACTTATGCAATATTTCCTAGTTTTTATCTTAGATTTCATTTAATCTTAATTATGTCTAACGAGATATTAAAGAATTTAATAATTTAAAACGAACATATAATTAATAAAGTAACTCTTAAGCAAATTATAAAAAACGTGTGAAATAACGCAACGCAATACGATGTCGAAATATTCGAAATCTTGAAATAAAATCAACAATTGAACATTAAATAAAATAAAATAATTGCGACAAGATTGTTCAACAAAGACGAAATAAACGAAGAATTATTAAACAAAGTTGTCGTAATCTTTTAGCAACGACAAATCTTTTATTTAATCAAGATTAATTACAAATCTTTAACGAAAAGTAACAAGAAACAAAAGAAAAAAAATAAGCAAAAAACAAACGCAAAATCGATAAATGCGAGCTTCGTCAATTAGAGAATAAAAGAAAATATCGCGTCGAGAACTAAAGATCAATAAACATCAAAAGACAAACAAAATAAAAATTCTTCAAAAACGTTCTTAAGAACATTCAAAATTCGAGAACAAGAGTCGCTAAATTTTTTTTTAAAAAATGTTAATAAAAACTTATTGTCGTTAAGAGATGAACAAAAGATTAAGAAACAAAGAAAGAGATTAAGTTACTTGAACAATTATAAATTTAATTCGACTATTAAACGCATGCGATGCGATTTTGTCAATTTGACGAATTTTAATAAAGATAAGTGTAGACTAATCGTCGAGCTAGGTTATGATATTACCCCTCTAGTCCGACCTGGCGCCAAGACTGGGTCGCGACGATTTTTTGAAATCGAATCGCTCAAATTAGTTTAGCGCGCTTCGCGCTAAACTACTTATAGTAATCGACTAAACTACTTTAAGCGATTCGATTCCTCGAATTTTTTTTGACCCAAGTCTTGGCATTTGCACGTGACATTTCC
>JAABUZ0100001367.1_pt1 | contig 47095 bp, 38 predicted proteins | sample 5562091 | NCBI WGS metagenome assembly JAABUZ01 (sample SAMN12813069, study PRJNA571459) | rock metagenome | isolation source: Antarctica rocks | place: Antarctica: Victoria Land, Linnaeus Terrace sud | collected 2015-12-21
CAACGGGCAACGGGCAACGGGCAACGGGCAACGGGCAACGGGCAACGGGCAACGGGCAACGGGCAACGGGCAACGGGCAACGGGCAACGGGCAACGGGCAACGGGCAACGGGCAACGGGCAACGGGCAACGGGCCACGGGCAACGGGCAACGGGCAACGGGCAACGGGCAACGGGCAACGGGCAACGGGCAACGGGCAACGGGCAACGGGCAACGGGCAACGGGCAACGGGCAACTCCGCGGAGACTATCGTGCCCGTCGATAACCGCATCTACGACCGTCCGGGCGACCTCTGGTGGGACGACGCGCACTTCCTCTCCACGCTGCGCACCATGGTCAATCCGGGCCGCGTTCCCTTCTTCCAGGGCGTGCTGCGCGAGCGGCTGCGCCTCGACCCGCGGAGCAAGCGAGCGCTCGACATCGGCTGCGGGGGCGGCGTGCTGGCCGAGGAGTTCGCGCGGTGGGGCTGCGCCGTCACCGGGGTTGACCCGTCCGCCTCCTCTTTGCAGACGGCGCGCGCTCACGCGGTACGGATGGGGTTAACCATCGACTACCGTGTGGGGAGCGGTGAGCGGCTGCCCTTCGACGCCGAGACCTTCGACATCGTCTATTGCTGCGACGTGCTGGAGCACGTGGACGATCCCGACCAGGTGATCGCCGAGGTCGCCCGTGTGCTCAAGGCTGGCGGCGTGTTTTTCTACGACACGATCAACCGCACCGTCTTCAGCCGCGTGGTCCTCGTCGCGCTGGCGCAGGAGTGGGGTCCCACGCGTTTTGTGCCGCGCGGCCTGCACGATTGGCGCCGCTTTATCACGCCGCGCGAGTTGGCGCTCCTCCTGACCCGTCACGGCCTGCGTCCGCGCGAGACGGTTGGCCTTACCATCTCAGGCCATCTCCTGGCCCTGGCGCGCGCTGTGTTGGCCGTGCGCGCGGGTAGGTTGACCCCCGGCGAGTGGGGACGGCGCTTCCCTATGCGAGCCAGCCGTGACCTCTCGGGATCGTACATGGGCTACGCCATCAAGGGCAGCCACTACTAGCTCTCCCCTGATCTACACTGGACGCGCGCCACTATTGCGTCGGCGTGATTGTGCTGGAGTGATGGTCAGGGCGGTGAGGACGCGCCCAAAAACACGTCAGCATCTGTCTGTTTGCCATGCGACGTCAGTCGTGGACTGGCTGGGTTAGCCGTCCTGCCGGCGCGGCGACGGCGGTCGCTCGGCGGCTCCGGGGCGGAAGATCATGCAGGTGGTGGTGGCGTGGCCGTAGAGCGCGCCCGCAGCGTCCATCAGGAGCGCCTCGGCGGTGGCCACGCGGCCGCCCACGTGGATCGTCGTGCCCTCGCAGCGCACCCGCCCTGTCCCCAGCGTGAGCGGGCGCAGGTAGTTGACCTTAAGCTCCAGCGTGGTGTACCCGACGCCGGCCGGGAGCGTCGAGTGTACCGCGCAGCCCATGGCTGAGTCGAACAGCGTCGCGGCCAGGCCGCCGTGTACAACGCCGATGGGGTTGTAGTGGTACTCGGCCGGCACGACGGCGAAGGCCACGCGCCCCTCCTCGATCGCGTCGAGCTCGATGCCCAGCGCGGCCATGATCGGCGGGGCCGGCAGTTCGCCGCGCGCCATGGCGCGCAGGTAGTCCAGCCCGCTCATCGTCGGCGCGGCCCGCGCGGCCAGCAGCGGGTCCTCCCAGCTGAACGTGCGCGTCCGCGGCGCCGTCGCGCCCTCCCGCTCGTCGGTCATCGCCCTCCCCTCCCGGACTGTCGGTTTCATTATGCAACCCAGTGTACAGCATTCCGTTGCGTGGTGCAACCCACCGGGCTATACTGGGAGCGCACCACCTTTTTGCGCGGGCCTGGGTCGTACCCCCTGGGACCGCGGCGGTCCCTGCGGCCCGCGCTTGCACACGAGAGTGTGGGCGGCGATAACCGGGTGGTCCCAGGGGAGACAGCTTCCCATCCGTCGGCGCGAAAAAGTGGCGCGCACCCGGCTATGCTGCCGGGCAGGGATAAGGACACGGAGGGCGAGTAGGGCGAGGAGGGAAGGATGCGGCGCAGCAGCTTCGCGGGTATGGAGTGCTCGATCGCGCGCACCCTGGAGGTGGTGGGCGAGTGGTGGACCTTGCTCGTGCTGCGCGAAGCCTTCCGCGGCGTGCGCCGCTTCGACGAGCTGCAGGACGGCCTGGGCATCGCCCGCAACATCCTGACGGCGCGCCTGCGCACGCTCGAGGCGCACGGTATCCTAGAGCGGCACCGCTATCAGGAGCGCCCAGCGCGCTTCGAGTACCGGCTGACACAGAAAGGACTCGACCTGTATCCCGTGCTCGTGGCTCTCATGCAGTGGGGCGACCGCTACGTCGCCGGCGCCGCCGGCCCGCCCGTCACGCTCGTGCATAAGGGCTGCGGTCACCAGGCCAACCCGGTGCTGGCCTGCGCGCATTGCGGCGAACCGGTCACAGCGCGGGACATGCGGGCGGTCGATGGCCGTCCAGCCTCCGCCGATATCCCGGCTTTGTAGCGTCGTGGCCGCGTCGCGGTCCCCGTCCCAGTCAGCGATCGCCACGCTGCGGTCACCTACGGCGCGCTGGTCGACGCCGTGCTCTCCGTGGGCGCCAGCGCGCGGCTGACGGCCTCGCGGGCCGACCCCTCTCTCTACAAGGGCGGCGCCTACGCCGCCGCATTGGAGCGGCGCGGCAGGCTCTTCGTCCCGGCGGCCGCCCAGAAGGGCGACGCCCTGCGCCATCCGCTCCGCGTGGCCGAGCTATGTCGCGACGTGAGCGCACCCGGACCGCGCCGCCGGGGCGCGGCGTCGGCGGCGGGGCGCCCGTTGGTCGGGCAGGCCCCGCCGATCGTGCAGCCGAGGGGTTGCATTTCGCGGCGAAGGATGGTAATATGCAATCAGAAGGTTGCATATGGACACGGATCGCATCGAGAAGACGATTGTCCTGCGCGCGCCGCCCGCGCGGGTCTGGCGCGCGCTGACCCGCGCGGAGGAGTTCGGCGCCTGGTTCGGCGTGGCGCTGGAGGGACAGTCCGCGCCGGGCGCGCCTCACTGGCCACATCACCAGCCCTGGCCGCGAGCACGTGACCGTGGAGATCACGGTCGAGCGGGTGGAGCGGGTGGAGCCCGAGCGATTACTCTCCTACCGCTGGCATCCCTACGCCGTCGAGCCCGGCGTGGACTACGCGCGCGAGCCGGCCACCCTCGTCGAGTTCCACCTCGCGGACGTGGCCGACGGCACGCGGCTCACGGTGGTCGAGTCCGGCTTCGATCACATCCCGCTGGAGTGCCGGGCCACTGCCTTGCGCATGAACGAGGGGGCTGGGCCGAGCAACTCACCCGCATCGCGCGCCATGTCGCGGCGTAGCGCGGGGACGGCCGATCTGGCCGACGCGGCGCCGCTCTTCGCGGCGCTCGGCGATGAGACGCGGCTGGGGCTGGTGGACCGGCTCGGCGCCGGTGGGCCGCAGTCGATTACCCACCTCACAAGCGGCTCGGCCGTCACGCGCCAGGCGGTCACCAAGCACCTGCAGGTCCTCGCCGACGCCGGCCTCGCCCACGACAGTCGGCGGGGGAGGGAGCGCATCTGGGCGCTCGACACGGAGCGGCTCGACGAGGCGCGCCGCCTCCTCAACGAGATCGCGCGGCAGTGGGACGAGGCGCTGGAGCGCCTGAGGACGTTCGTCGAGGAGTGAGACGAGGGAGGGATTGTCATCGCGACGACAGAGACCGCGCACGGCGGCCAAGACGGCGGCCGTATGGACATGAAAACACCGAAAGGACGGAGCATCATGACCCAGATCGAGCACAGCGGCCACGACAGCGGCGCCACGGCCAGCTACACAAGGACCTTGCCCATTCAAGCGTCGCCCTATGCGGTGTATGACGCCGTGACCACGGTTGCGGGGATCAAGGGCTGGTGGACGGACAACACCGTCGCGGACAACGGCCACATCACCGTTCGTTTCGGCGGGGACAACTTCCAGACCTTGAGGCTGGTGGACCTGACGCCCGACAGGGGCGTGGTCTGGGAGTGGATCGCCCAGCACTTCCCGGTCGAGGGGACGACTCAGACCGATGAGTGGGTCGGGACGCGGGTGTCGTTCGACATCCGGGCGAACACCGACGGCTCCTCCACCCTGGTCTTCACGCACAACGGGCTCACGCCGCACATGGCTTGTTACGGTCAGTGCAACGCCGGATGGAATCACTTCCTGGGGAGCCTGACGCGCTACCTCGAGCAAGGGACGGGCGCCCCAGCCTCTAGCGCCCCCGAGGCCGTGGAAAGAGCGACGCTGAGACCACGGGCAAAATAGGCGTGCCAATTGGCCGCATATCAAACCAGGAAGGAGTCAGGAGATGGCGAATTACGTGTTCGCGTACAGCGGCGGCCACACCGTGGCCGCCGACGAGGCCGGGCGCACCGCGCAGATGGCCAGGTGGGGTCAGTGGTTCGGAGAGCTCGGCTCGGCCGTCGTCTACGGCGGCGCCGCGACCGGGACCGCGAAGACGGTCGGCCCGGGCGGCTCAGTCAGCGATGGCGGCTCGCGTGGCCTGACCGGCTACTCGATCGTGTCGGCCGACAGCCTCGATGCGGCGGTCGAGTTCGCGAAGGGCTGCCCGGTCCTCGAGATCGGCGGCGCGGTCGACGTCTACGAGGCGATCGCGATGTAGCAGGCGCCGGGTCGGCAAGGACCTCAAATCCCGAACCCGACCCGCTGCCCCTCTCCCCCTTGCCTACAGGGAGAGATCCAATAACTATCACCGGACCAATCCGCGCGTCATCTATATGGACAACGATCCCGTCGTCGTCCGTCACGGATGGGACCTCGTAGCCAAGGGGCCGGCGCTCCCCGGCGTGCCCTCACCTTCCCAAGCCCTACGGATCAGTTGGCGGCTTGCTACACGAATAGGCGCGCGATCGGGTAGGTGAAGTCTGGGATCACATCCTCGCCGTCGAGCACGTCCGCAACGCCCAACGCGCGCGGCGTACGTGCCCCTCACGCGCCTCAGCGCCGGGGACGACCGACTTTTCACAGACCCTGGCGTTGGCCATGATCGAAGGGGCAGTCAGACGAGGTCGCGCGGGATCGTGCGTGTCCGTGCCGTCGTGAAGACGCGTACCTCGCCTTCATAGGCGTCGACCACGTTGGTAATATGAAACTGCTCGGCGTCGGACGACATGGTGCTGTGTGTTTCGACCCGTGCGCTCCAGTCGCCGCGCGCGACCGTGACCGTGCGGTCACACGCGATCGCGGCCGACAACGGCTCCCCCTCGACGATCGAGTAGGTGTCGATGTTCACGGAATCGTAGACGCGCCCGCTCGCCACGACCCGATAACCCTCGGCCTGCTCCCGACGCAGGGTGATGCGCCCGGTCTCCACCTCGCGGGAGACCCGCGCCTTCTCCGTCGCGGGACGCACCACGTCCACCTCCGCCGGAGACGCCGATTCGGCCGGTTCGAACGCCGGGAGCGCGGCGTCCTCGCCTCGCGGCGGCCGCACCGGTAGGCTGAGGTAGCTGGCGGCGCCGGTGAAGACGCTGAGGGTGACCGGCTCGGGCGAGGGCCAGATCCACGGCCAGTAGGTCGGCGAGACGGCAACCCGCCAGCGATGCCCCGGCGCTAACGTGTGCGCGATCTCATTCAGGCGCACCGTCACGGCGTAGTGGCGTCCCGGTTCCAGGGGCGTGGGGTGTTCGTGGCTCTCGCGGTGCGTCAGGTTGAGGATGCCGCGCGTGACGAGCGTTGACGCGCCGGTCGGGGCGACGTCGCACAGCCGCACGGCGAGGAGCGCGTGGGGACGGTCCACCGCGATCGTCAACGCGACCTCCGGGAACCCCAGGATCTCCACCGGCGCGTCGAGCGGGGCAGCGGTGAAGGTCAACGAGCGGCCGTCCTCGGCGCGCTGGTCGGGTGGCCAGTCCGCCTGGTGACCGTAGGGGCACCAGACCCCGGCGTCGCTGCCGTGCTCCTCCGAGCCCACGTGGTCGATGCGCGCCTCGGCAGCGGCCTCCGCGTCGAGCGTCCCAGCGCCAAGGGCATAGCGCCGCGTCTGGATGCGCGGGGAGGGCCAGGACGGCTCGGCGACCCACCGTCCCGGCATCACCGCGTGGAAGGGGCGCGGCGCGACCCAGTCCTGCATCCAGGCCCGTAATTGCGGTTCGTCCATGATCCCCGTCTCGATGCCCTTGAGCCAGTAGTCCCACCAGCGCAGGCACTCCCGCAAGAACCCGATGGCGGGCTTCGGAATGCCCTGGTGGGGATAGAGGTGGCCCCATGGGCCGATGAGGCCCTTGCGCGGGCCGGACAATCCCTCGAGCAAGCGCGGGATGGCGTTGGTGTAGGCGTCGGCCCAGCCGCCCACCGCGTAGACGGGGCAGGTGATGGCGGAGAAGTCCTCGCACACCGACCCGTGTTTCCAGAAGGCATCGCGCCGCTGGTGTTCCACCCAGGCCTCGCTAAAGGGCGGGGTCCTCTCCAGGCGGTCGAGCCACGTCGCCCGCCAGCGCTCGCCCACCACCCCCGGGTCGGGCGGCAAGGCGTTATAGGCCAGCATGGTCGAGGCCCAGGGCAGCATGTCCGCGGCCAGCAGGCAGCCGCCCATGTAGTGGACATCGTCGGCGTAGCGGTCGTCGGTCGAGCAGACGGTAATAATCGCCTTGAGCTCGGGTGGGCGGTGCGCCGCGATCTGCAGCCCGTTGAAACCGCCCCACGACTTGCCGATGATGCCCACCGACCCGGTACACCACGGCTGCGCGGTGAGCCACGCGAGCGCCTCCAGCGCGTCGTGCTGCTCTTGCGGCAGGTACTCGTCGTACATGATGCCGTCGGAGTCGCCGCTGCCCCGCATGTCGACCCGAACCGTCGCGTAGCCATGGCCGGCGATGTAGGGGTGCATCAGCGCGTCGCGCGTGACGGTGCCGTCGTTCTTGCGGTAGGGGATATATTCGAGCACCGCCGGCACGGGGTCTTGCTCGGCGTCCTCCGGCAGCCAGACCCGCGCGGCCAGCCGGGCGCCGTCCGCCAGGGGAATCCAGACGTGCTCGATCTCGCGAATGGCGCGCGGGTACGCGGTCTTTATCTTCACGGTCATCCCTCGCCCTATCACTACAACGTTAAGACCAGCCTGCGACTAAAGTCGCATGGCACAGAACGACGACTAAAGTCGTGGGGCGGCGTGTATGGAGACACTTCAGTGTCCGTGGTTTGCCATGCGACTTTAGTCGCAGGCCAACGTCACGTTGTAATACTATGACCGCAACCAGTAGTTCTCGAACTGCCAGTAGAAGTACGGCTGGTAATAGAACCCGCCCACCTTGGGCGAGACCATCTCCACGTTCCTGAGATAGACCAGCGGGATCTGCGCCGCCGCGGCCAGCAGGTGGGCCTGCGCTTGGCGCAGCAGGGCGTTGCGCTCCGCGCCTAATTGCAGCGCCTCCGCCCGCTGGGCCACATGATCGGCCGCCGGGTCGCAATAGTGGGACCCCTGGGCCTGGCCAACCGCGTTGGCGCCGCAGGACAGGCTGCCCGAGTAGACGTCGTAGGCGTCGAAGAAGTCGACGCTCCAGAAGGCCGTCGAGACTTGATGGCCGGTCAGCTTGCTGACGATTTGCAGCAGCGAGTTATGGCTCACGCCGCGGATCGACGCGTTGAGGCCGATCTGCTGCAGGTCCTGCAGCAAGCCGGGCGCGATCGCCGTCGCATCCGGCAGGTTGTTGTAGTAGTCCAGCGTGACCGGCTGGCCCCGATAACCGCTGGCCTTGAGCAACGCCGCCGCCTTCGAGGGATCGAAGGGCAGGACCGGATGCGCGTCCAGCGACGGGTCGTACTGCGGGTCCAGCGGGACGTAGATCTGCTCCGCCGGGGTAGCCCTGCCGCCGAGCAATTTGACCAGCCGCCCGCGGTTGATACTCATGGCAATGGCTTGCCGTAACTTCTGGTTGTCCAGCGGCGCGGCATGCACGTTCAGGTTGAGCCAGTCGACTTGGGCGGTCGGCGCATTGACGAGATAGGCGGCGTACTGGGGGGTAGCCAGGGCCTGTTGCAGGTCGGCGGCGCCTACTTGGGCCGCCGTGCCGAAGCCGGTCAGCTCCCCCTTCTCCACCCGGAGCGCGATCACGTTGGGCGCGACGTTGAGGTCGACAGTGACCCGGTCCAGGTAGGGCTTGCCGGGGCGGAAGTAGTACGGGTTGCGCACGAAGACCGCCTTCACGGCCTTCTGCCACGACTGCAGCATGAACGGTCCCGTGCCCACCGGATGGCTGCCGAACTGGTCCGCGCTCTCCTTGCTGACCACGGCCTGGGGGACGACCATGTTGAACGACTCGGCCAGGATGTAGGGTAGGATGGCCACGGGCTGCGTGAGCACGAAGCGGATGGTGTAGGGATCTGGCGCCTGGATGCCGGGTACGTCCTTGCTCTTGCCCGAGGCAAAGGCCACCGAGCCCACGAAGATCTCGTCGCTGGTCTGGCCCCAGGAGGCCGCGGGCTTGAGATTGGGGTCGAGCGTGCGCAGGAGAGAGAACTTGAGGTCCGCGGCGGTCATCGGCAGGCCGTTGCTGAAGCGGACCCCCTTGCGCAGGTGGAAGGTCCAGACCTTGCGGTCGGCGCTGATCGTCGGTGGCGCCGCGGCAAGGTCGAGTTGCGGGACGCCGTTGCGGTCGAACTGATAGAGTCCGTTGTACAGCGTGCCGTTCAACACCGCCCAGTCGTCGCTATAGGCCTGCGCCGCGTCGAGGTTCACAAAATCATCGGAGAAAGCGATCTCGACGGCGCCGCCGCGGACCGGGGCCGTGGCGGCATGCGCCGCGGTGGACCCGGCCCGGGTCCCGGCGGCAAGGGTTGAAGCGAAGAGCGCCATCAGCGTCAAGAGCAGCGCCGATATGGGTAGACTGGTGCGCCGGTTCATCGGATCTCCCTCCTCGGTGTCGGATTCTCTCGGGATGCGGTCAGTGGCATCCCCGTCGCGGCCGCGACCGTTAGGCTTAAGATAGCAGGTATCCCTCTCGGATGCACCGTACATTCCTACCAGTAGCCCGCGAGAGTCTGTGAATTGTCGGTCTGGGACTCGGCTGCCCAGTGGAAACACCAATCGCCGACTTTCCGCTGGCCCTGGGTAGCCCGGATAGCCGGTTGACACGCGGGTGGCGCCGCTGATGTAATGGGCGCATGACGTATTTTCTTGCCAAGACCGACCCGGAGACCTACTCCATCGACGACCTCGAGCGCGACGGCGTCACGACCTGGGACGGCGTGCGCAACGCCCAGGCCCTCGGCGTGATCCGCGCCATGGCGCCGAGCGACACAGTGCTGATCTACCACAGCATGGGCCAGGCGGCCATCGTCGGCGCGGCCGAGGTCGTCTCGGACCCGCGGCCCGACCCCCATGTGGCCAGGAGTTGGACCGTGGATGTGCGCTTTGTGCGTAAGTTGCCCAGGCCGGTCACGCTGCGCGACATCAAGGAGACCGGACAGTTCGACGACTGGAGCCTGATTCGCCAGAGCCGCCTCTCTACCATGGCCGTCCCCGACGCCGTCGTGACATGGCTGCGCGAGCGCGGCGTGCAAGTCCCATGAGGCATCGGTGATGGATGGGTTGTCATAGAGTTCTGAGTCGAGTTGGACAACGCCATGAGCCCAATCATAATGGTGCTGGCTGTCGGCTGTGCTCTTCGCCGCGGTCGGGGCGACAGCGTAATGTAGTGGATCGGGTGGGCCAGGCGGGAGTCCGCTCATCGGGAGACGTAAGTCGCGTCCTCGAGGTTGTAGGACTTGCCGGTGAGGTCCGTCGGCAAGGGCGTCGCCGCGAAGCCGCTGCCCCGTGGCCGCACCGCCCAGAAGTGCGCGTGCAACTCGCTGCCGACGACGACCGCGCCGGCAAACGGGGCTAACTCGGCACTGGGAGCGATGTAGACATTGCGCGAGAGGGTGTCGGTGATGTAGAGGCCGGTCTGAGCCGTGCCGTGAACCGGCGTCTGGCCCGGCGCGAGGACCACGATCGGGTTCAGCCCATCCGGCAGCGTCAGCAGAGTCCGCGCCCGGCCGCGCGGGTCCATCGCCACCAGACTGCCCTGCTTGCCGGCGTCGACCGCGAGCAGCGCCTGACCGGAGGCCGAGCCGAAACGGGCCGGCGCGATGGCCAGTTCGTCGGCGCCGCCGGCCGCATCGTAGCCGCCGACGCGGCGCACCCTGCCCATCGGGTCGATGGCGAAGACGGCGCCGCCGCGCGGCGTGGCCGACCCGGAGCGGCCAGTCGCGGCGATGAGGTCATAACCGAAGGCGCCGACGGTGTCGAAGGCCAGCGCGCCGTCGGAGCGCGAGGAGTGGGGCAGGGTCGCGAACAGGCTGACCGTCCGGCCGTCGGCGCTGAGGCGGTAGATCCGGTTGTCCGGGGCATGGCAGTAGATGTCCCCGGCAGCGAACCCATGCGCGCCGGGCGAGGGACGACAGCGCGTCTCCTCGACCTGCCGCGGCATCGCGGCGAATGGTCTGAGCGGCGACCCGGACGGTCCGGCCGCGGCGACGCGATTGGTCGTGTTGTCGACGTAGAGGAACTGGCGGCCCGTCCAGACGATGCCGGTCAGGCGCAGGCCTGTACGGGCGAAGACCCGAAAATGCACGGTTGGCGCGCCGGCGTTGGCGGGCACGGGCGCGGCCAGCACGGCCGCGACCGTGAGCGCGCCGGTAGCCGTTGTGAACAGTCTCATCGCGCCTCCTGTTCCCATGGATGCTGTACGCGTCAGTATACCGCGCCAACAGCCCATCCGGCCCTTTTTGCCTCCCCCCCTCGTGTCCTGGACCCGTCTATCAGGGATGGCAGCGGCCCGTGAGTCATTGGAATCGCGGGATGTTTGCGCCCGTCCTTTACCATGGCCAGGCAAGAGCCTTATACTAACAGGGAAGCCCTCGCGCACAGCGCACAGAGTTTGGGAGAGCATGACGAACAGCGACACCGCCGACACCCACACCATCCTCGTCGTCGACGACGACGAGGATATCCGCGCACTCCTGATGGAGACGCTGCAGGATGAAGGCTTTCGCGTGGTCGAAGCGAAAACGGGCGCCGAGGTCCTGCCGACCGTGGAACGCGACGCGCCCGACGTGGTGCTGCTTGACCTGCGCATGCCCGACCAGAGCGGGATGCAGGTGATGGAGAGCGTCCACGCCAAGGCGCCGGACATCCCCGTCGTGATCATGACGGCGCACGATTCCTCCAGCGCCGCCATCCAGGCCACGTCCCAGGGGGCCTACGACTATGTGATCAAGCCCTTCAACCTGGATGAGATGTCGCACACGATCAGGCGCGCGGTGGAGCATCGCGTCCTGACGCGCCGCGTGCGCGAGATCGAGCAGCCGGCCACCACGGAGGTGCATGACCGCTTCATCGGCCGCACGCCCGCCATGCAGGACATCTTCAAGATCATCGGCCGCGTCGCCCCCAGCGACTCCACGGTCATGATCTACGGCGAGAGCGGCACCGGCAAGGAGGTCGCGGCAAACGCCATCCACTACAACTCGCCGCGTCGCGCCGGCCCCTTCATTAAAGTGAGCTGCGCCTCGTTCGTGGAGACCCTGCTGGAGAGCGAGTTGTTCGGCCATGAGAAGGGCGCCTTCACCCACGCCGTCACGCAGCGCAAAGGGCGCTTCGAGCTGGCCAACAAGGGCACCATCTTTCTGGACGAGATCGGCGAGATGACCCAGAACACGCAGAAGAAGCTGCTGCGCGTGTTGCAGGAGCGCGAGTTCGAGCGCGTGGGCAGCTCGGTCACCCTCAAGACCGATGTGCGGGTCATCACCGCGACCAACCGCGACCTGCAGAAAGAGGTGGCCGAGGGACGCTTCCGCCCCGACCTCTACTTCCGCCTCAACGTCATTGCCATGACCATGCCACCGCTGCGCGACCGCCGCGAGGATATCCCGCTGCTGGTGGAGCACTTCCTGGAGGTGCATCGCTTCGGCCCCAGCCACGCCAAGGCGCGCATCAGCGCCGAGGCGATGGAGATGATGGTGGGCTACACGTGGCCTGGCAACGTGCGCGACCTGGAGAATACCGTGGAGCGCGCCGTGGTCCTCTCGCGTGGCGACGTAATCACGCCCCAGCACCTCAGCTTTGTGCCCACCACCGGCTCGGCCTCCATCGACGTGGCGCAGCGCGTGGCCACTGGCGTCTCCCTCGAGGCCATGCTGGCTGAGGTGGAGCGGACGGCGATCGAGGAGTCGCTGCGCCAGAGCGGCGGCAGCCGCGCCAAATCCGCCCAGCGCCTGGGCATGGACCTGCGCGGCTTTAACAGGAAGCTGCATGACTACGACCTCTCCGCCGACGACGCGGAGACCGAGACAGACCAGGGAGGATAGAGAACAGTATGAACGAACAGCAGGGGCAGCAGGGACAGGGCTGGTTGCGTGGCGCCATCATTTTGGGCGCCGCCATCGCGACGTCGGTCTACGCCCTCAGCAGGAGCGGCGCCAAACCGGTCGCCGACGCGGCCAACGAGACGGCCGGGGCCGTGGGCGGCGCCGTCCAGGGTATCGCGTCTAATCCAATCGCGCGCAGTGGCGGCCGTCTGGCCGAGGCCATGGTGGGGAACGTCGCCGACGCGGCGCTGGACGGGGTCAAAGGTGTCCTCAAGGACATCCTGCGCCAACTCGACGCGCTCGTGGACCAACTATAGAGTGACGAGTGGTTAGTGTCTAGTGACGAGTGAGGATCGAGCACCCATTTGAGCAGCGCAAGAGTTTCTCGATGCAACCGTCCTGCCTCACTAGCCACTCGTCACTAGCCACCGGTCACTCGTCACTTGGTCTTCTCCGTGACGTGGATGGCGCCGATGCTCATGCCCTTATCGACCGCCTTGCACATGTCGTAGATCGTCAGCGCGGCGACGCTGACTGCGGTCAGCGCCTCCATCTCCACTCCGGTGCGCGCGGTGGTGCGCACGCTGGAGCGGATGGTCACGCGGCCGCCCTCCTCGTCCAGGTCGAAGTCCAGATCGATCCCCGACAGCGGCAGCGGGTGGCACAGCGGGATCACCGTCGAGGTCGCCTTGGCGCCCATGATGCCGGCCACCTGCGCCACCGCCAGCACGTCCCCTTTCGCGGCCCGACCCTCGCGGATAACGGCGACCGTCTCCGGGCGCATGCGCACCTCGCCCTTGGCCCGCGCCTCGCGCGCCGTGACCTCCTTGGCTCCCACGTCGACCATGCGCGCGCGGCCCTGCGCGTTCAGGTGCGTCAACTCTGCCATCTATCCTACCCCTCCCCTCTGGCCTTGCAGCCCGCGGATTAGCCCGCGTTTTTCACGAGACGACGCCCCCAGGAACGTACCGGCGCCTACTCCGTCGTATCCGAGACCTCAAAGGTCAGGCCGTCGTAGGCCAGCGCAACGCTATCGGGCAGCTCGCGGTCGTCGCGGGCGTGCAGCACGTCGTGCGTCAGGTGCGTCAGATAGGCCTGGCGCGGCTTGACCCGGGCGATGACCTCCAGCGCCTGCGGGATGTTGAAGTGCGTGGGGTGCTCGCGGAAGCGCAGCGCGTCCAGGATCAGCACGTCCAGGCCTTGCAGCAGCGCCAGCGACGTCTCGGGAATGGCGCTGGCGTCGGTGACGTAGGCGAAGCGGCCGAAGCGGTAGCCGAAGACGGGCAGCATGCCGTGAAGCACCGGGATCGGCGTCACGGTGTGCCCCCGGACCTCGAATGGGCCGTCGGCGTCCACGGCGTGCAGGTCGAGCATGGGCAGGCCGCCGCCTAGCCAGGTGGGTCGGAAGATATAGCCGAAGCGGGCGTCGATGTCGTCCATGCTGGCCCGGCTGCCGTAGAGCGGGATGGCGGCGCCCTGGCGCATGTTGAAGGCGCGCAGGTCGTCGATGCCGTGGGTATGGTCGGCGTGGGTGTGGGTGTAGAGCACGGCATCGACATGGACCAAACCAGTGGCCACCGCCTGCAGGCGCAGCTCGGGCGACGTGTCGACCAGGATCGTGGCATTGTCGTAGCGCACCACGATAGAGGGGCGGGTGCGCTTGTCGCGCGGGTCGTTGGAGGTGCAGACCGCGCAGTCGCACCCGATCATCGGCACGCCATGGCTCGTGCCGGAGCCGAGAATGGTGATCTTCATGATTTCATTATAGCTGCCGGCCTGCCCGCTATAGCCGCCGGCCTGCGATTGACATCGCATGGCACACCACGGACACTGACGTGTCTCTGGATTGGCCATCCGCGCGCGACTTTAGTCGCCGATTGTTTGCCATGCGACTTTAGTCGCAGGCCGCGGGCGCTATCGCCATCGGATCGCCCACCCACGGAAGGGTGCGCAATCCGATGGCGTGTCCGAATTGAGCGGTTCGGTACACTTAGAGAAGCATAGCGTCATCTTGCCCCGCGGTCCCTGGTCCGCCTGGCGACGCCTCGTATCGAAGCGGCATCCGTGGCGATAGGGGACAGGGGACAGGGGACAGGGGAAGGAGCCGGCCGTGTTGCAATGGGAGTACATCTCGCCCGGTGGCGGGTGCGGTCTTCAAAATCGTTGGGTGGCGTCTGACGGCGTCACCGGTGGGTTCGACTCCCATGTGCTCCCGTCTCGCCTGTTATCTTATAACGCCAACGCGTTGACATACTTCCCGTGCCTGCCCGATATCCACCAACAGCTGCCAGGATCTGAGGACATCCTGACCTGCTTCAGCCGGAGGGGAGCTGTTCATGAGCACCGTACCTGTGTTCCAGGAAGAGGCGTTTGCCATGCCCACGTATGCACACGGCGTCGTCATCTTAAATCTTGGTCTTGCTCTGGCGCGGCATGACCCCGACCATCAGCTAGGCCGTGCGTTCGGCCCGCAGACCACCTACCCCATGGTGGGCGAGCCGGCGACACGGGAACCGGACCTGACCTGGGTGCGCGCCGAGCGTCTTCCGGCGGACCTGAACGTAGACCCGGACGCTCCACCGGACGTCGCGGTCGAGGTGATCTCCCGGACGGATACGCATACAGGGACGGACGCGCGCATCAAGCAGTACCTCGCCTCTGGTGTCCGGTTGGTCTGGATCATCGACCCATGGATGCGAACGGTTACGGTGTATGAACCAAACGGCGGCATCCAGGCCATCGCCGAGCATGGCAGCCTCACGGGAGGTCCAGTTATCCCGGGATTCGCCATCCCCGTCGTCAGGCTATTCGAGTAGGATGACGGCCCCGCGCGGTCGCTTTCCCTCTCGCCTCTTGCCCGACGACGGGGCAACACACCTACTTAGCGCGGCCAGCGGCCCTGGGCCTGCCAGGCGGCAACATCGGGGGCATGGTAGGTGATGATCAGGTCGGCGCCGGCGCGCTTGATCCCGGTCAGCACCTCGCGGACCGTGCCCATTTCGTCCATCAGCCCGGCGTTGGCAGCCAATTTGACCATGCTGTACTCGCCGCTGACGTTGTAGGCCACCAGCGGGACCTGAACGCGCTCGCGCACGCGGCGGATCACGTCGAGGTAGGCCAGGGCTGGCTTGACCATGACCATGTCCGCGCCCTCCAGCAGGTCCTCGTCGACCTCGCGCAGGGCCTCGCGCGCGTTGCGCGGGTCCATCTGGTACGAGCGCCGGTCGCCGAAGGCCGGCGCGGACTCGGCGGCCTCGCGGAAGGGTCCGTAGAAGGCGGAGGCGTACTTGGCGGCGTAGGAGAGGATGGGGGTCTCGGCGTAGCCCTCCCCGTCCAGCGCGGCCCGTAGCCTGCCCACGCGGCCGTCCATCATGTCCGAGGGCGCCACGATGTCGGCGCCCGCTTGGACGTGCGAGACGGCCTGGCGGGCCAGCAACTCCAGCGTGGGATCGTTGTCCACGCGGTCTCCCTCCAGCACGCCGCAATGGCCGTGGTCGGTGTACTCGCAGAGGCACACATCGGTGATGACCAGCATGTCCGGCACGGCCGCCTTGATGGCGCCGATGGCCTCCTGCACCACGCCGTCTTCCTGCCAGGACGAGGACCCGGTGGCGTCTTTCCACTCTGGCAGCCCGAAGAGCAGCAGGGCGCGCAGCCCAAGCTCTTGCGCCCGCGTCGCCTCGGCGGCAACCCGCGTCACGGGCCAGCGGTACTGGCCGGGCATGGCGGCGATCTCCGCGGGCTCGCGCAGCCGCGCGTCGATAAAGAGCGGATAGATCAGGTCGTCGCGGTCGAGGCGCGTCTCGGCCACCAGCGAGCGCAAGATCGGCGCGCCGCGCAGGCGGCGCAGGCGTGTGGTTGGGAACATATAACTACGTCGTCACTCCACTACCGAGGCGCTGGATCTTGCCGCTGTCGTCGTTGCAGCCACGGGTGGCGTTGACCGTGTCGACGACGAGCGGGGCCTCGCGGGCCACCCGGTGGTAATCGATGGAACTGTGGAACATGGTGATGACCACGACATCGCACGCGCGCAGCGCATCGTCGGTCAGCGCGACCGACTCCAGCCGCTCGACGTGGTCCTCCTGATCGAACAGGCGCGCGCCGATGGGGAAGACCGGAACGTGAGGGTCGTGGTAGTCGACGTGGGCGCCATGGGCGCGCAGCAGCTCGATCACGCGGCGCGCGGGTGAGTTGCGGTAGTCGTCGATGTCCGGCTTGAACGAGACGCCCAGCACCAGCGCGCGCGACCCCTTGAGCGCTTTTGCTTGAGAGTTGAGCGCCGCGACCACCAGGTCGTATACGTGGAAGGGCATGCCGTCGTTGATGGCCGCGGCGTGCTCGATAAAGCGCGTGTAGAAGTCATACTCGCGCGCCTTCCAGCTCAGATAGAACGGATCGACGGGGATGCAGTGCCCACCCACGCCGGGCCCGGGCGTGAAGCGCATGAAGCCAAACGGCTTGGTCGAGGCGGCGTCGATGACCTCCCAGATGTCGACGCCCATGCGCTCGGCCAGCAGCGCCAGCTCGTTGACCAGCGCGATGTTGACGCTGCGGAAGGTGTTCTCCAGCAGCTTGGCCAGCTCGGCGGCGCGGGGCGAGGAGACGGCGAAGACCCCGCTGGGCGAGGTCGCCTCGAAGAGCAGCCTGGCCAGGCGCCCTGCCTCCGGCCGCGTCCCGCCGACCACCTTGGGCGTATTGTGGACGCCGAAGTGGCGGTCGCCGGGGTTGATGCGCTCGGGAGAGAAGGCCAGGTAGAAGTCCTGGTCGGCCCGCAGTCCCCCGCGCTCCAGGATCGGTTGCACCAACTCTTCCGTCGTGCCCGGATAGGTGGTGCTCTCCAGCACCACCAACTGCTCGGGGGTCAGGCGCGTGGCGATCGCGCCGGCTGCGGCCTCGATGTAGGAGAGGTCGGGCACCTTGGCGCTGGTATAGGGCGTAGGCACGCAGATAAAGGCGATGTCCGGGACAGGCTCAAGCGCGGCATAGTCCGCCACCGCGTGCAGCCGGCCCTTCCGCACCAAGGCCGCCAGACGCTCGCTGGGCACGTCGGCGACGTAGCTCTCTCCATCGTTGAGCAGGGCTACCTTGCGGGCGTCGGGGTCGACCCCCACGACGGTGAAGCCGCCCTCGGCAAACTCGACCGCCAGGGGCAGGCCGACGTAGCCCAGCCCCAGGACCGCGATGACCGCGTCGTGGCCGGCGATGCGCTGTTCCAGTGTCGTCAAGGTACATAGCTTTCAGCTACGAGCTATCAGCCGGCGGCTGTTAGCCCTTTTTGGTTCGAGGGACCGCGGCCACACCAGCCGTTCTGGTTGCCGCTGGACGCGTCGCCATGGTCCTGTTCAGCGACCCGGCCAGGGGGGCAGGGACGGCGGGTTGGTGGCCGACAGGCGCGGGCTGTCGACTCCGATAGACCTCTTCCAGCTTGTACCCCGCGGCCAATCCCGCGATGACGAGCAGTCCGATCAGCGCCGGGCCGCCGATGCCGCTGGCCACCGTCAGCAGGATGCCGCACAGCCCCAGCCCAAAGCCGGCGATGTAGACCGTCATCACCGCCTCGCGCACGGTGAGCCCCAGCAGGACCAGGCGGTGCGAGGTGTGGTCGCGCCCGCCCTGGGCAGGGCTGACCCCCCGGCGCAGGCGCGAGACGACCACCAACGAGGTATCGAAGATGGGCACGCCCAGCACCACGATGGGCACGAAGAAGTTGACCGCGTGCAGATTGGCGAAGCCGTTCATGTTGACTTTGAGGCCCAGCACGGCCAGCATGAAGCCCAGGAACAAGGACCCGGCGTCGCCCATGAAGATGCGCGCCGGGTTGAAGTTGTAGTACAGGAAGCCCAGGCAGGCGCCGGCCAGCGCCGCGGCCATGGTGGCCACGATATACTGCTTGTTGCCGGGCTGCAGCAGGGCGAGGGCAAAGAAATTGAGGCAGCCGATCGCCGCCGTGCCCACGGAGAGGCCGTCCATGTTGTCCAGCAGGTTGAAGGCGTTGGTGATGCCCAGCACGAACAGGACCGAGACGGGCGCGTCGAGCATGGGGAAGTGGTTGAAGTGGAAATGCACGCCCGCCGCGAACAAGAGCACCGCCGCGATGAACTGGCCGGCCAATTTGATCAGCGGCGGCAGGGAGAAGCGGTCGTCGACCAGCCCCAGCGCCACCATCAGGGTGGCGCCGACCACGATCGCCATGCCCTGTAAGAGAGGAGTTGTATCGGTCCCGGTCCCATTGTGCGCAAACAGGCCCAACAGGAAGACCATGAACGCCAGATAGATGGCTAGCCCGCCCAGGTACGGCATCGGCGCGGCGTGCGCCTTGCGCCCGCCGGGGTTATCGACGATGCCGAAGCGCAGCGCCGCCCGGCGCGCCAGCGGCGTGATCGCTAGCGCGCCGATCAAGGCGATGCTGAAGACGACCAGATAGCGCGTCACTTCAAGAGGCCCTTCTGGCGCAGCGTCGCCTGCGCGGAGGCGATCGTGGCCGCGTAGGGCGACCGCGGCCCCTGCAGTCCGAGCGTCGGCGAAATGGCCAGCGTGATGGGTGACGCCATGCCGGGCGGCGTCACGTTGGGCGCCGTGAACCGGAACGGCGTGGCCAGCCCCTTATAGTCGTGGCCGTTGTACAGCGCCGTGACCAGCCCGCCGATAATGGTCGGCGACACTCCGGCGCCCGTGGGCGGCACAAACTGAGCCGCCTCGAAGCCGCCGGTCTGGAGCGCCAGCCTGGACTCCCGCGCCGCGTCCGCGTTGTATCCGGCCGCGGAGACGGGGTTGTACCCCGCCAGTTGTAGATCCGCTTGCGCGGCCCAGGCATGAGCATCGCCGAGCAGGTCGTCGGCCCTTTGAGCGCGCTTGAACGTGGCCAGCGCCTGGGCCGTGATCTGCTGCCTCTGCGCCGTGGTCAGCCCGGCGCGCGCGGCCTGACTCAGGTCGGCGCGGCCCCACTCATCGGCCCAGCGGCCGTTGTTGCGCGCCAACTCGGTCGCGATCTTATAGTATTTGTCGGCCAGCAGCCACTTACCGGGGTCGTGCTGGCTGGCCCAGATGGTATACATGCGGGCCAGATTCATGGGGTGGTCCGCGTTGTAGGGGTTGAGCCCGTGGGCGACCATCAGGGTGTGCTCGGCGTTGCCGAACTGGATGTCCGCATCGGCGCCGTATTGCGCGGCCTGATCCGGCTTCACCTGCTGCATGATCAGGTCGTAGGTCGCCTGGTCGAGGTAGGTCTTGCCCATCCAGAGGTCGTACATGTCCTGGTTGGGCTGGGCGACCGTCGCATCCTGGAAGGCCGAGAGCGCCTGCGGGAGGAGGGTGCTGCCGGTATAGTTCAGCACTTGTTGATTGGTGGCCGTTTGCCCGAGGCAGGTGTTCTGCTGAGTCATGGCCTGCTGCGCTCCGCCGTATTGCTGTAGCGCGCCTTGAATCTGGCTAAGGCAGGCGCTGGCGGCGTTGTCGTAGCCCTGGCCGGCCTTGTAGGAGGCGTCGGCGCGCACCACCTGCACGTTGTTAGTGAACAGTAGGCCCCCGCCCACGATGGCCACCAGCAGCAGCACGATCAGGCCCAGCAGCCCGCCTTGCTGGCCCGCCGTCAGGCGCTCGAACGACGACCCGTACGTTGCCGGGCGCGCTACCTGCCGCGGCCGCTGGCCGGATCCGCCGCGCGGACCAGCCCCGTTGCCTCCGCCAGCGCGGCGAGGCTGCTGCCCTTGCGCGCGACCGCCGCCACCGATACCAGCCGCGCCGGCGGCGCCCGCCCCGACGAGCACGCCTTCCCGCGGTTGGGTCGCCAGTGCGTCGGGGACATCGGCGGCCCCGGTCACGGCGACACGGCGAGCGGCGTCGGCCCCCCGCAATTCCGGCCGCGCATAGACGGCCGTCAGCACGGCGAACAGGGTCCACAGGATCATCAGGGTGGAGACGATGGGGATACCCACGGACCCCTCGACCAGATGGGCCAGCACCGCGGCGATGATCGCCGCGCAGAGCAGGGTCACACGGCGCGACGCCGTGCGCCGCAGCAGGCGGTAGAGCACGGCCGTCACGGAGCCCAGGATGGCCACCCACGCTGCGAGCCCCAGGACGCCGGAGAAGACCAGGAAGTCGAGCCACAGGTCGTGGTTGCGATCCGGCGCCGCGTTGGACCGCTCGATGTGGCCCAGCCCGGACGGATAGTAGGGCGCGTAGACATAAATCATGGTCTCCGGGCCCCACCCGAGCAGCCAGCTGTGCTCGATCAAGGGGATCGAGCCCTTCCAGATAAAGACGCGCACCTCGGCGGTACCGGTTGCGCCACTGATGCCGGTGATATCGGTCAGGTGCCCCGCATCCTGCGCCGTGGTCGACGATCCAGCCGCCGTGGCGCCGGAGGGCGAGGCGATGTGTTGCAAGGCGTTCAAGCCCTGGGGGAACCCGATGACGCCGATGAACAGCGCGATGCTGGCAATGGCGGGATAGGGGTTAGAGAACTTGATGGTGAGAGGGAAGCCGATCACCAGCGCCGCCGCGGCGAGGCCGTAGTAGGGACCGCGGCTGCCGCACCAGAACAGCGCGGCGAAGTTGAGGACCAGGATCAGGGCATACCCGATCACCGGGACGATGGGCGGGCTGTTGGCGCCGATGGTGATCGTGTCCCGACGCCCGGCGTTCGTTTGCGCCTGCCGCCCCGCGCGACTGGCCGGAGTGGCGCGCCTCTGGCCCTGGCCCTGTGTCCCGCGGGCGCCATCCGTGCCGGCTCCCGCGCCGGTTCGACGTCCCCCCGCCGTCGGGGGCGCCCCGGCCGTGGCCAGGGCGGCCGCCGTCTGTGCGGCCCAGCGGTCGGCGCGCAGGCGCTCCACGGCCTGCCACAGCCGGTAGGCCGCGAAGGGCATGCACATGATCACATAGGCGCCCAGGAAGATCGAGTTGCCCAGTGTCGAGGCCACACGGGTGCTGGTATCGGCGCCCCAGGCCACCGGGTCCCACTGGAAGTGCTGGATCACGCCGTAGAGCGCCACGGGGATCGAGCCGAACACCAGGGCGCTGATGATGCGCTCGATCTGCGGCCAGCGGCGCACCTGATAGGACAGGATAAGGAAGAAGGCGATGTAGTTGAGCCAGGTGTAGAGCCCCTGGCTGCGGTCGTACGAGCCCCAGAACGAGATGCCCGGCAGGACGGAGTGGATGGTGGCCGCGGTATAAACCAGCACGAAGACGGCCACCGGGACCAGCAGCGGGCGGCGCAGGATCTCCGCCCGCCACCACGGCGCGCGGCTTGCAACGTCCGTCCCACCGTCGCCGGGACCGATGGCGGACGCCGAGGGGGACGCGGTGCGGTTGGCCAGGGCAGCGGGAAGGGTCAGGATGGCGCGCAGCAGGACGGCCAGGACCATCAGCATCACGATGTTGCGGAAGAGCACGATCTTATCGGGCTCGAAAATCCGCACGGTTAACGTGTCGAAATAGATCGGGACGGCGACCAGCGCCAGCAACCAACAGGCCTCGACAAAGTGGTCGAGCGCCCGCACCCACGTCGTTACACGCATCTTTCGCGCACCTTACCTCTTACCGTCACACAATGACGTTGGCCTTTGACCCGCGTTGTAGGCAGGCCACTTCGTATCACAACCGTTGGCCTGCGACTGTCGTCGCAGGCCAATCTTATCGCTATAATCCGCCGTGCGACTGTCGTCGCGGGCCGCTCCCGACGTTATAATCGTGCCCGCCACCACTCGACGGTGCGGCGCAGCCCCTCGTCCAGCCCGATCTCGGGTGTAAAGCCCAGTAGGTCGGCGGCTTTCGTCGCGTCCGGCACGCGGCGGCGCGTGTCCTCGAAGCCAGGGCCGTACTCCTGCTCGTGCGGTACGTGCTCTATCGGAACCTCGGCGCCCAGCACGTCTTGCAGGCGCGCCGCCAGATCCCCGATGGACGTCTCGCGCGCCGTGCCCAGGTTGAACGCCTGCCCTATGGCTGACTCCATGGTACCAGCCAGAAAAGTTCCACGCACCGCGTCGTCGACGTAGGTGAACGAGCGCGTCTGGCCGCCATCGCCGTGGACGATCAGGGACCGTCCGGTGAGGGCGCGCTCCACGAAGCGGGCGATGACGCCGTAGCCGGCCGGCAGGCAGCGCGGCCCGTAGGTGTTAAAGTAACGCACGATGCTGGCTTGCAAGCCCCGCTGGCGGTGATAGGCCAGCGCCAGGTGCTCGTCGAGCGCCTTGGAGAGGGCATAGGACCAGCGCGGGACGGAGGTCGGGCCGATCAGCGCGTCGTCGTCCTCATTGAAGGGCGTGCGCACGCCGCGGCCGTAGACCTCCGAGCTCGAGGCGATCAGGGTGCGCACCCCCCGGCGCGCCGCCTCCGCCAGCACCACCTCCGTGCCGCGCGTGTTGGTTAGCATGCCGCGCAGCGGATCGTCGACCACGTAGCGCACGCCGATCACGGCGGCGAGGTGGAACAGGTGCGTGCAGCCGTCCATGGCCTTGGCCACCAGGCGCTCGTCCAGGATCGAGCCCTTGATAAAGCGCACGCGGTCGTCGCCCCGATAGGGGTCGAGGTTCTCGCCGCTGCTCTGCGAAAGGTCATCCAGCACCACGACCGTCCCACCCTCCCGGACGAGCACGTCGACGAGGTGGGAGCCGATGAAGCCGGCCCCGCCGGTGACGAGATAGCTATTAGCCATTAGTAATTAGCCTTTAGCCTTTCATGCGGTAGCTATTAGCCCTTAGTAATTAGCCTTTAGCTTCACTCTGTCTGTAGCCGGGGAATCGCCACCCAAGTATACGCACGACAAGGCGACACTTGCCAGGGAAGGCCAATGGCTGCTAATGGCTAATTGCTAACGGCTAATTACTTCAGCAACACATTGCCGAGCGCGGGGGCGATCAGCAGGGCCACGATGTTGAGCACCTTGATCATGGGGTTGATGGCGGGGCCGGCGGTGTCCTTGTAGGGGTCCCCGACCGTGTCGCCGGTGACCGAGGCGGCGTGGCTCTCGCTGCCCTTGCCGCCGAAGTGGCCCTCCTCGATGTACTTCTTGGCGTTGTCCCAGGCGCCGCCGCCGCTGGTCATGGAGATGGCCATGAACACGCCGACCACGATGGAACCAACCAGGGTCGCGCCGAGGGCCTCGGGACCCAGCACGAAGCCAACCACCAGGGGCGTCAGCACCGGCACCAGCGCCGGTAGGATCATCTCGCGCAACGCCTGCTGTGTCACGATGTCCACGCTGCGCCCGTAGTCGGGGCGCTGCGTGCCGGCCATAATGCCGGGCATCTCCTTGAACTGCCGCCGCACCTCCTTGACGACCTCGCCCCCGGCGCGGCCGACCGCCTGCATGGAGAGCGAGGCGAAGATGTTGGGCAGGATGCCGCCGATCAGCAGGCCCACGATGACCTTGAACTGGCTGAGGTCGAAGGTCGTGACGATGCCGTTGTTGCGCAGCGTGTTGGTGTAGTCGTTGAACAGGACCAGCGCGGCGAGGGCGGCCGAGCCGATGGCGTAGCCCTTGGTCACGGCCTTGGTCGTGTTGCCCACCGAGTCCAGGGCGTCGGTGATGTGGCGCACCTCGCCGGGCAGTTCGCTCATCTCCGCGATGCCGCCGGCGTTGTCCGTGATCGGCCCGTACGAGTCGACCGCCACGATGATGCCGGCCATGGAGAGCATGGCCACCGCGGCAAGCGCGATGCCGTAGAGCCCGCCGCCCACGGAGTAGGCCACCCAGATGCCCGCCGCGATGACGATCACGGGCAGCGCCGTGGCCTGCAGGGACACGGCGAGGCCGGCGATGATGTTGGTGGCGTGGCCGGTCTGCGAGGCCACGGCGATCTGGCGCACCGGGTTGAACGAGGCCGAGGTGTAGTACTCGGTGATGACCACGATCAGGCCTGTGATGACCAGGCCCACCAAGGCCGCGATGAACAGGCCGAGCGGGCTGACCGGGTTATTGGGGGTCGCGGCCGCGACAGCGCCGCGCCCGGCGGCGGCGGCCACGCCGGGCGTACCGGGGACGTTCTGGATGTTGTTGAAGAAGTGGAAGATGGGGTAGATGAACACGATCGCGGCGATCACGCCGGCCACCGCGGTGCCGCGGTACATCGCCGCCATGATGCCGCCGTTGCCGCCGCCGGAGATGCGCACGAAGAAGACGCCGACGATCGAGGCCAGGATAGAGATGCCGCCCAGGATCAGCGGCAGCACCACCGCGGCGTCGAGGTAGGGGCTGCCCCGGAAGATCAGCGAGGCCAGCAGCATGGGGGCGATCATGGTGATGGCGTAGGTTTCGAAGAGGTCCGCCGCCATGCCGGCGCAGTCGCCCACGTTGTCGCCCACGTTGTCGGCGATCACGGCCGGGTTGCGCGGGTCATCCTCGGGGATGCCGGCCTCCACCTTGCCCACCAGGTCGGCGCCCACGTCGGCCGCCTTGGTATAGATGCCGCCGCCCAAGCGGGCGAAGACCGAAATCAGCGAGCCGCCGAAGCCCAGCGGCACCAGCACCTCGGGGTTCTTGTTGCTGATCAGGTACATCACGCTGACGCCCAGTAGGCCCAGCGAGACCACCAGCATGCCCGTGACCGAGCCGCCCCGGAAGGCAACCTGCAGCGCGCGGTTGAGTCCTTGCCGCGCGCCCTCCGCCGTGCGCAGGTTGCTGCGCACGGCCACGTTCATGCCGATGTAGCCGGCGGCGGCCGAACTGACCGCGCCGATCAGGAAGGACAGGGGATATTGCCAGATCTGGTTCTTGTCCGCCGCGCCGAGCTTAAAGAGGACCAGCAGGACGGTGATGACGACGGCCACGACCGCGACGGTGCGATACTGGCGGTTGAGGTAGGCGCTGGCGCCCTCCTGGATCGCCCCGGCGATCTCGCGCATGCGTGCGTTGCCCTGCGGTTGGCGCAGCACCCAGCGCACCAGGCCGGCGCCAAACAGGACGCCGACGATTGAACAGACGATGGCGAAGAGCGCGGCGCCGGTGGTGATACTCAAACCCATGGATAGAACGTCTCCCTACTCCTTTGTCAACAAGAGCGTCTACGACGCGGCAAGGTGGCCCCGGCCACGACCCACCGCACGACGTTTGGTTGCCGCGTTTGGGAATGGCCGGGACCACCTTGAAGCTGGTAGGATTGTACCTTGTCCCCGGCGACGACGCAACCTTGCACCACCATGGTTCTTACACACTTATATACGACCGCGTTGCGCGTCGCCGCGCCGCGACCCACCTGGGCCGGTGAGGGCGGTCGCCGAGCGATGGCGACCCCGCCGGGGCGACGGCGGCGCGATGGCGGCGCGATGGCGGCGCGACGCCGTGTTGACAAGGGCGTCGCCGACAGGGTACCGTTGCCGGTAGGGTAGCGATAACCGGGACATGCGGATGGTTTCGGATGGATAGCGCGCTTGCGGCCGCTCAGCGGCGCGTGGGGGCGGCAAGGCGATGCCGCCGGGAAGGGGAGAAACAGTGGCCACGGAACCGCTCGACGAGGGGAGGCGGCAAGACCTTGAGCCCGGAGATGAGCCCGCGGAGCGGGATAGCCTCCTCCTGGGGCGGCTGGGGCAAACGGTGGCTGGGATGGCCGTCCGCGTCGCCGGCACGGCGCAGGGGACGTGGGAGCTTGCGTTCCAAGGGGCGGGGGGGATTGCGGCCCTGACGCGGGTCAGCCCGGTGCGTATCGAACTCTACGACCGCGAGGGCCACGGGCGTGAGTACGCCTGCGGCTACGCGACGGTGGAACCCGACGGGGAGGGCTGGCTGGCCAGGGCCGCGCTGGCGGTCCCCGGAACGGCTACGTTCGTCGTGGAGGACCGCTGGACGGTCGATCGTACGGATGACGATAGTATGCTCTGTCTCTCGCGCACCTTAGCGGTGGCAGGGGACGCGCCGGGCGGCTTCCTGTCCGCCGTTACCCTGCGCTGCGACCGGCCGCTCTCGTGGCTCGACGTTGCCCCCTTCGCGCCGGGCGTGCTCTACGGCCTGTCTGAGCACGTCACCGGTGTGGCCATCGGCGGCGTCGCCAACTACCTAGCGGGGGTGCGCCAGGTGCGCATCCGCGAGGATCGCCTGCCCGCGCCCCTCTTCGGCCTGCATTTCGGCGACGGCAGTTCGGTCGCGCTGCTGGACCCGGCACCGCACGGCGATACCACGGCCGCCGATGCCCTGGACACCGAGGCGCGGCCGCTGATCGACGAGCGCTTCCGCTTCGCGGCGTTGGGCGGGGAGGAGCGGGATGGGCGCGTCGCGCTGGGCGCGTGGTATCCAGGCACGGAAGGCGCGGTCACCTATAGCGGGGATACCTTCCCTGGCGGGCAACTGGCCCGCTGGCGGCGGCGTTACCACCCCATCCGCGATGGGCTGACCCAGCACTATCAGCTGGCCATCCGCCTTGGCCGCGACGAGCGCTTCGTCGACTTCCGCACCGCGGTCTGGCGCTGGGCCTGGCGGACGTTGCGGCCGGCTGTTGCGCCGCAGGACATCGACGCGGTGCGCCAGACCCTGGTGACCATGCTTGGCGCGCGGGTCGTCATGGTCGGAGACCGCGCCGGCATTCCCATCGCCTGCGACGTGACGACCGGAGAGGCGGTGGACCAGCGCGCCGTGATGGGCTTCGTGGGGCGCAACATCGAGGCGGCCTATGTCCTACTGCGTTACGGTCACCCCGGACCGCCCTACCCTGCCGACCCTGCCGACCCTGCCAACCCTGCCAACCCTGCCGACCTGACAGTGGCGCCAGGTGGCGATGCCGGGCGGACGGACGACCGCGCGAAAGCCCTGGCCATCCTGGAGTCGTTCGTGCGTCTCCCCGTGGCACCGCCCGAGGCCGAGGGCTTCAGCCTCGCGGACGGCGGCCCGGCGTGCAACGTGCCGGGCGAGGTCTACCTGCGCTCGCTCTGTGAGGGCTGCGCGGCGGTGTTGCGGGCCTGGCAGGTGGAGCGCGCGGCCGGGCGCGACCGCCCGCACTGGCTGGCCTGGGTCCGTGCCTACGCCGACTGGCTGCTGACGCAGGAGTATCCGGGCGGCGGCTTCCCGCGCGTGCGCGTGCCGGGCGAGGGCGTCGTCCGCGACGCCTCGCCCGAGTCGAGCTACCACGCTATCCCCTTCCTGACGTTGCTGGCCGAGCTGACCAACGAGCAGGGCTACCTGGCCGCGGCGGCGCGCGCGGGCGCCTACTGCTGGGCCGATGGTCAGGCGGACGGTGTGTTCGTCGGCGGGACGATCGACAACCCTAACGTGGTGGACAAGGAGGCGGGTACCGTCTCGCTGGAGGCGTACCTCGCGCTCTACGAGGCCACCCGCGACGCGGTGTGGCTGCGGCGCGCCGTGGCTGCGGGCGACTACGCCGAGACCTGGATCTACCTGTGGGACGTGCCCATGCCCCCGGACGACGACGACGCGCGGCGACACTGGAAGCGTGGCGTCTCCACCGTCGGCCTGCAATTGATCGCCTCCGGACACTCCATGGCCGACGCCTACATGGCCTTCGACGTGGGCTCGTACGCCCGGCTATATCGCTACACCGGGGATGTGCATTACCGCGAGGTGGCACGGCTGCTGCTGCACAACACCAAGGTGATGCTGGCGCTGCCAGGGCGCAGCTACGATCTGGCTGGTCCCGGCTGGCAGCAGGAGCACTGGAGCTTGGCGCCCCGGCGTGGCTATGGCATCCATCGCCTTTGGTTGCCATGGGTATCGTACAGCCACCTGCGCGGGCTGGAGAGCCTGCGGGAGTTCGACGCGGCCCTATACGAGGAGTTGGCGCGCGGGGATTGATGTGACCTCGGCGATAAGGGCCGACGTGACCCGGGCAAATGCACATAGAGATAAGGGCGGAGGACAAGACGATGGGTGCGGACGATAAAGACCTGACCGCCGCCGCCGATGCGGCCGGGGGCGCGATGGCCTCCGCAATGGACCGCTTGCCGTCGGCAGAGCGAGAACTGGCGCGGCAGGGCGTCGAGGCGGCGCGCCGCGCGGCGCGCGATGACGATGACTACGGCTATCTGGGCGGCCTCATGAACATGCGCGCCGTGACCTCCGACGAGGGCGCCGTGGAGCTGGCGATGGACGTGACGCCCAACGCGCTCAACCGCTACGGCTATGTCCATGGCGGCATGCTTTTCACGCTGGCCGACTATGCCATGGGCGCGACCGCGCGGACGCTGGTCGGGGACGACGCCAGCACGGTCACGCTCGAGGCCAAGGCAAACTATCTCGGCAACGTGCGCGAGGGACAGCTCATCGCCCGTTGCGCGGCGCTGCACCAGACGGAGCGCATGATCATGCTGGAGACCCGCATCGTGGACGCCAGGACCGACGAGTTGATCATGATCGTGACCGGGACGTACTACATCATTCCGGGCAAGCGGGACGACGGATAGCAGGGCGCCTGGCGTCGGGGGCGAGGGCGCCAGCGCCGGCCAGCGCCCTCGCCTCCGACGCTACTTGTCATAATAACAGCTCGGAGCGGACGGACAACACCTGTTCATCGGACCGGTCCGAGTGCCCGTCACGAGGGTCCCGGTTCTTATTGGCACGGGTGTTGCCATCGGCAGATGGCATGCGTGACGTCACTACCGGCAAGATAGGACGGTGGTCGAAGCGGATTAGAGGGGGAAGCATGGAACGGCGACGGTTGGGCAATGAGGGGCCGGAGATCACGACGATCGGCTTTGGCTGCTGGGCCATGGGCGGCCTGGGCCGCGAGGGCGGCTGGGCCGGGAGTTGGGGCACGCAGGATGATCAGGAGTCGGTCGAAGCCATACACGTCGCCCTCGATCACGGCGTCGGCTGGTTCGATACGGCGGCCGCCTATGGACTGGGCCATTCCGAGGAGGTTCTTGGGCGCGCATTGGGCGCGCGGCGCAAGGACGTGGTGGTGGCCACGAAGTGCGGCCTGGTGTGGGACGAGAAGGGCGATATCTCCAACAACGGGCAGCACGACTCGATCATGCGCGAGGCCGACGCCAGCCTCAAGCGGCTGGGCTCCGACTATATCGACCTCTACCAGATGCACTGGCCGGACACCGGTACCAATGCGCCGCCCGAAGAGACCATGCGGGCGATGGACGACCTGATCAAGGCCGGCAAGGTGCGCTACGCGGGCGTGTCCAACTACGACGCGCCGCTGCTGAAGGCCTCTCTCACCGTGCGCCACGTCGACTCGCTGCAGCCGTCTTACAGCCTCTTCGATCGCGATGTGGAGAAGGACGTCTTGCCCTTCTGCCGCGAGAACGGCATCGGCGTGGTGGCCTATAGCCCATTGGCTTCCGGCCTCCTGGGCGGACGCTACGATGAGCACACCACGTTCGAAGAGAGCGACTGGCGCTCGCGCGACCCGCGCTTCACCGGCGACGGGTTGCGCCGCAACCTGGCCGTTGTTGCCAGGCTCAAGGAGATCGCCGCGCGCTTCGACCGGACCGTGGCGCAGTTGGCCATCGCCTGGGTGCTCGCCAATCCGGCCCTGACCTCGGCCATCGTCGGCGTGCGCAAGCCCTCGCACATCACGGACGCGCTGCCGGCCGCCGACTGGCGCCTCGACCAGGGGACGCTCGCCGAGATCGACGCCGCCTTGGGCTCCGCCGCGCCAACCTCCGCCGTCTAAGTCGGCGTTAGTACGTTCGCGCATCCCACGGCCGCCGCGCGAGACGCGCATCCAGGCGCGCTGCTGTGCAAGAACGTACCAACGTCTGCGCACGTCTACGTAGAGGCCGCTGTCCTCGTCGATCGCGGCCTTCGCTCGCTTGCCCTCGCTACCCAACCCTCATGCCCGCGACGAGGACCTCCCGCGTGAGGTTGACCCCGACGCGGTACGGAATCTCCAGCGGGCTGTGTGCGTCGAGCACGACGAGGTCGCAGGCCTTGCCCTCCTCCAGCGAGCCCACCGCATGCTCCAGCCTCAAGGCGTAGGCCCCGCCGAGCGTTGCCGCCCGCAGCGCCTCCTCCGGCGTCAGCTTGAGCTTGAGCACGGCCAGGGAGACTGCCAGTCCCATGTTCTCGCTGCAACAGGTGCCGGGGTTATAGTCTGTCGCCAAGGCCAGGCGCACGCCGTGCTCGAGCAGGCGCCGCGCCGGCGCGTAGTGCTCCGAGGCCAGGCTGAAGGTGGTGCCCGGCAGCAGCGTGGCCACGGTACCCGCCCGCGCCAGCGCCTCCATGCCCGCCTCGTCGACGTGGACCAGGTGGTCGGCCGAGGCCGCGCTGAGTTCTGCCGCCAGCCGCGCCGCCCCCACGTCGGCCAGTTCGTCGGCGTGCAGGCGCGGCGTCATGCCCAGCTCCAGCGCGCGTTGCAAGATGCGCCGCGATTGCTCCACCGTGAAGGCGCCTCGGTCGCAGAACACGTCGCAGAACATGGCCCGTCCCGCCGCGGCCGGCAGCATCCGCTCGCACAGCAGGCGTACGTAGGCCTCGGGATCGGCGCGGTACTCCGCGGGGACCAGGTGCGCGCCCAGGTAGGTGGGGACCACGCGCAGAGCGGTCACCATCGGCGTCCGCTCCAGCACGCGCAAGCTCTTCTCCTCCGCTTCCGGAGAGAGGCCGTAGCCCGTCTTGGCCTCGATCGTCGTCGTGCCGTGCCGCAGGAACGAGTCGGCCCGCTCGCGCATCAGGCCCAACAGCTTGTCCTCCGAGGCGGCGCGCGTGGCGTGGACGGTGCTCATGATGCCCGCGTCGCCGCGCTCCAACAACTCGTGGTAGGGCTGGCCCAGCGCCCGCGCGCCGAACTCCTCGGCGCGCAGGCCGGCGAAGACTGGGTGGGTGTGCGCGTCGACGTAGCCGGGGATGACCAGGCGCCCCCCCGCGTCGAGGGTCTCCGCCCCGTCGGCCAGCGCCGTGGGCAGCGCCGCGCGCGGCCCCACCCAGGCGATACGCCCGTCCCGCGCCACCAGCGCCCCGTCCTCGACGATGCCCAGCGGCCCGCGCGCGCCCTCCACGGGACGCTCCGCCACCGTGACGATCGCCGCTGTGTTGGTGACCACGAGCGTAGTAGGCATCTACGCGCGCCCCTCATCGACTCCACGTGTCCCCTGTGGGCCGTGCGCGTCCCGCGTCCCGTCCCGCGTCCCGTCCGCGCCCTGTGTCTCGGGGACCATCGGCAGGTCCAGCCCGTGCCGGTGGGCCGCCTCGATGGCGTCCGGGTAGCCCGCGTCGGCGTGGCGCATCACGCCGCTGCCGGGGTCGTTGGTCAGCACGCGCTCCAGGCGCTCGGCGGTGGCGGGTGTCCCGTCGGCCACGATGACCATGCCGGCGTGGATGCTCCGGCCGATGCCCACGCCGCCCCCGTGGTGGACGGAGACCCAACTGGCGCCCGCGGCGGTATTGAGCAGGGCGTTGAGGATGGGCCAGTCGGCAATGGCGTCGCTGCCGTCGCGCATGGCCTCGGTCTCGCGGTAGGGCGAGGCCACCGAACCGGTGTCCAGGTGGTCGCGCCCGATCACGATCGGCGCGGCGAGCGCGCCGTCGGCCACCATGCGGTTGAAGCGCAGGCCCAGCCGGGCGCGCTCGCCCTGCCCCAGCCAGCAGATGCGCGCGGGCAGGCCCTGGAAGCGCACTTTCTGGCCCGCCATGCGAATCCAGCGCGTCACCCTGCCGTCGTCGGGGAACTCCTCCAGCACGGCCTGGTCGGTCTTGCGGATGTCGTCGGGGTCGCCCGAGAGGGCCACCCAGCGGAAGGGTCCCTTGCCCTGGCAGAAGAGCGGGCGGATATAGGCGGGGACGAAGCCGGGGAAGCGAAAGGCGTCGGCGTAGCCGTGCTCCAGGGCCAGGCCGCGCAGGTTGTTGCCGTAGTCGAAGACCTCGGCCCCGGCCCCCTGCAAGGCCACCATCGCCGCGCAGTGGCGCGCGGCGGAGGCGCCGGCGCGGGCCACGTAGTCGCGCGGGTCATGGCGGCGCAACTCGTCCGCCGCGGCGACATCGTAGCCGGCGGGGATGTAGCCGTTCAAGGGATCGTGCGCCGAGGTCTGGTCGGTCACGACGTCGGGGATGAAACCAAGCTCCAGCACGCGGGGATAGACCTCGGCCGCGTTGCCCGGCAGGCCGAGCGAGAGCGGCCGCCGCTCCGCCACGGCCTGCCGGGCCTGCCGCAGGGCGTCGTCGAGGTCCCGCGCGGCGGGGTCGAGGTAGCCTTCCGCGATGCGGCGCCTGATGCGCTCGGGGTCGGCCTCGACGCAGAGGGCCACGCCGCCGAGCATAGTGACCGCCAGGGGCTGCGCTCCGCCCATGCCGCCAAGCCCGCTGGTCAGCACGATGCGGCCCTCCAGCGTGCCCTCGAAGCGTTTTGTCGCGGCGGCGGCGAACGTCTCGTAGGTACCCTGCAGGATGCCCTGCGCCCCGATATAGATCCACGAGCCGGCCGTCATCTGGCCGTACATGGTCAGGCCCAGGGCGTCGAGGCGGCGGAACTCGTCCCAGGTGGCCCAGGCCGGGACGAGCATGGCGTTGGAGATCAGCACGCGCGGCGCCCAGGGGTTGGTGCGGAACACGCCGACGGGCTTGCCCGACTGCACCAGCAGGGTCTCGTCGTCGCCCAGGCGGCGCAGGGTGGCCACGATGGCGTCGAAGCACGCCCAGGTGCGCGCCGCCTTGCCGGCGCCGCCGTAGACCACCAGATCGTCGGGCCGCTCGGCCACCGCGGGATCGAGGTTGTTGTGCAGCATGCGCAGGGCCGCCTCCTGACCCCAGCCGCGGCACTGCAAGGCGGACCCGCGCGGCGCGCGCACCACGCGCGCCGGCGCCGTGACGATGGACATGTTCGACCCCCTCCCTGATGCCGCCCGTTGCCGCCAGGCACGGTCAGACTGATACCCGTACGATCCTCTATCTCTCAGCGCTCCCGCCGTGATAGTATCCTAGCAGGATAGCGGTCCGGGCGTCTAGACAGGATAGCAGGACCGCTCAGCCAACCCGGCGGATGGCGCCGCCACACCGTATCGCGTTTCTTTGTGCATGACCGCCAAGAGCGGTACTATGAGTTTCGGGATCGCTGCAAACGGATCGTCGCCGACACGAGCGGCATCGGCTGGGGCTTCCACGACATGCTGAGCGAGATCTACGACGCGTACTTCCCCGACGACGACAGACGACGACATAGGATAGGAGCGTCAAACAGGTGGTGGACCCGCCTTTAGTCGGCGAGGATAGCGGGCCGCGCCGCATCGTGCTCAAGGTGGGCAGCTCGATCCTGGCGCGGCCCGACGGCCTGCTGGATACGCGCTTCATCGGGCGGTTGGCGCGCGTCGTGGCCGCCTTACGCGCGGAGGGCCGCGCCGTGCTGCTGGTGAGTTCGGGGGCGGTCGCGGCCGGGCGCGCCCACCTGCGCGACGCGGCCGCGCGCACCGACATCCCCTCGCGCCAGATGCTGGCGGCCGTCGGCCAGCCTCGCCTGATGCAGGCCTACGCCCGCGCCTTCCATCGCCATAGTCTGGTGGTGGCGCAAGCGCTGCTGACGCAGGGCGACGTGGCCGACCGCGCGGGCTACCTCAGCGCGCGCACCACGCTGCTGGCCCTGCTGGAGCGCGGCGTCATCCCCATCGTCAACGAGAACGACGTGGTGGCGGACGACGAGTTGCGCTTCGGCGACAACGACCGCCTCTCCGCCGTGGTCGCCGCCCTCGTCGAGGCCGACTTGCTGCTGCTGCTGAGCGACGTGGCCGGCCTCTTCGACCGCGACCCGCGCCACGACCCGGACGCGCGCGCCATCCCCTACGTGGCCGCCATCGACGCCGCGATCAGCGCGCTGGCGCGTCCCTCCTCGTCGGGCCTCGGGACAGGCGGCATGGTGACCAAGCTGCAGGCCGCGCGCCTGGCCACGGCGGCGGGCGTCACCACGGTCATCGCGGCGGGACGTGAGCAGGACGCCGTGCGCCGCGTCGTGGCCGGCGAGCCGGTCGGGACGCGCTTTGCCGCGTCGCGTCGCGGGACGGCCCGCCGGCAATGGTTGCGTGCTCGCCTGGGCGGCCGGGGCGCGGTCGTGGTCGACGACGGCGCCGCGGCGGCGCTGGAGCACGGCGGCCGCTCCTTGCTGCCCGCGGGCGTGCGCGAGGTGCGAGGTGCCTTCCGGCGCGGCGACGCCGTGGACGTGGTGCGCCTGGACGGCCGCGTGCTGGCGCATGGCCTCGCCAACTACGGCGCCGCCGACCTGGCCCGCCTGCGCGGTCGGCGGTCCTCCGAAATCGCCGCGACGCTGGGCTACCACTACGGCGACGAGGCCATCCACCGCAACAACCTCGTGCTGCTGTAGCTGTTACCTATCCGAGGTTCGATGTACGCTTGAGGGTGTAGGCTGGATGGTTCCTTGGACAAGGCGGTGCGGCGATGGGATTGACTGATACGAGGCAGCGCGCGCGGACGGCGACGCGGGCGACGGGATCGGCGTGCGCCAGGTGCGGGATGCCGGCGCAGGCGGGGGCTCGCTTTTGTGGCGATTGCGGCGCGGCGATAGGTCTGACCCAACCGGCCGGCCTCGCGACGACATCCGGCGCGGGTCGTTCATTGGCCGCGCGGGCGGCGTGGCGTCGCAGACTGGGCGCTGCCTCTCACGCCGTTGGAGACCTGCTGTACGTCGTTATCGCCGCCGTGCTGGCCCTGGTGTTGTCCCACCTGCCCGGACTGGACGTGCTGATCTATCCCTTCAAGCTGTTCGGGACATTTGTCCACGAGTGGTCGCACGCCCTGGTGGCGCTGGCGACCGGCGGCCACGTCGTCGCCCTGCAGATCAACCCCGACCTGAGCGGCGAGGAGTGGTCGGCGGGCGGTATGGGCTTGCTAATCGACAGCGCCGGCTACATCGGTGTGGCCGTCGCCGGGTCGGCCTTGCTGCTGGCGCCGTTGCGCCGGGCCAAACGGACGCTGACCGGGATCGGCGCCGCCGCCCTTCTGCTGCCGTTGGCCGGCGCGGTCTTGTTGGGGGCCACCTTCACGCTGACCACCTGGTTCTGGAGCGCGATCTTCGCCGCCATCGCGCTGGCGGTCGGGCTGCGCGCCGCGCCGCGGCTGGCGCGGCTGTTCCAGCAGTTCCTGGCCGTGGAGTTGTGCCTGACCGCACTGGACGCGCTGCGCCAGCTGATCTGGTTAGCCCTCAACGCGCCCCGCGTCCCGACCGACGCCACCATTGCCGCCGCCGCCACGGGTATCCCGGCGCCGCTATGGGCCGTCGTCTGGAGTGTCCTGGCGCTGATCGCCGTCGGCCTTGCCGTCGTGCGCGTGGTGCGCCGCTCGCTGCCGGCCTGGTAGCATGTCGTCAGGATCGTAGCGCCAGGCCCATCCCGTGGGAGATCAGCCCACCTCTCCCTACTCGTCGGCCAGCCGATCCGCGAGGATCAAGCATGCGGGCTATCCGACCGCTGTCCTTCCACGCTCGGCTCAATATACTAAATAAGAGTATATTAGTAGAGAAAGCGGAGGCGGAAGCAGATGGGAGGGGATAGGCTATGGACAGTGGCGGGTTCGCGGTTGGGGTCGGGTCGGTGACGGGGGCCGCGCACGCGGCCATGGGCCGGCCCAATCAGGATGCGTAGCTGGTGGCGGCGCGCCGCGGACGCCCTGTGCGTGTGCGTCTGCGACGGGTGCGGCAGCGGGACGCAGAGCGAGGTCGGCGCGCACCTCGGCGCGCGCCTGGCCGTCGAGGCGGTGCTGGCCGGGGTGGCGGGACGGCGCCCCGACGAGGGTCAGACAATCCTCCATCGTGACGTCGTGACCGAGGCCCTGGCGGCGGCGCGGGAGTCGGTCCTCGTCTCCCTGCGCTCGCTGGCGGCCCTGTTGGGACCCGACCTCGGGGCCACGGCCGAGACCTTTTTCCTCTTCACGCTCGTCGGCGCGGTCGTGACCCCGCACACCGCCGCGGTCTTCTCAGTCGGCGACGGTACGATCGCGCTGAACGGCGCCCTGACGCGCCTCGGCCCCTTCCCCCAGAACGCACCGCCGTACCTGGGACACAGCCTGCTCGACCCGCGCATCGCGGCCCTGCAGGCGCCCAACGGTGTTGCGCTGCACCACCTGGCGCCGACGGCGGCGGTGCGCTCGATCCTGCTGGCGACGGACGGCGCCGACGCGCTGGAGCGCCACGCCGCGACACCATTGCCCGGAACCGACGAGCCCCTGGGTCCCCTGGCCCAGTTCTGGGAAGATCCGCGCTACGTCGACCACCCCGACCTGCTGCGGCGACGGCTGGCCCGCGCCAATCGCCGCACGCCCGCCGGCCGCGCCTTGCTCGGGGACGACACGACGGTCGCCGTGATCCGACGCCGGGACCCCGCGGGCGGCCGCGAACGCAACCCGGGGGAGGACGACGATGGTTGAGGTGCTGCTGCGGGGCAAGCGCCTGCGCCTCGACCCCCGCTCGGCCATCGGGAAGGGCGGCGAGGCCGATGTCTACGCCATCGAGGGCGGTCGCGCGCTCAAGGTCTTCAAGGACCCGGCGCACCCCGACTATCAGGGCCTGCCGGGCGAGCAGGCGGCGGCGCGGGAGCGGTTGGCGCTCTACCGGCGCAAGCTGCCTCTCTTTCCGCTACCGCTGCCATCCAGGGTCGTCCAGCCGGAGGACCTGGCCACGCTCCCTGGCGGTGAGATCGCCGGCTACGCCATGCGGCGCATCGACGGCGCCGTCCCCCTGGCGCGCTACGGCGACAGGGCCTACCGCGAGGCCGCCACGCGCGACGAGGACGTGACGGACCTCTTCACAGGGCTGCACGCCACCGTCGCCGCCACGCACCAGGCGGGCGTGACCATCGGCGACTTCAACGACCTCAACGCGCTGGTGCGGGCCGGGGGGCCGGGGGGCCGGGGCGCGGGCCGGAGGCCTATCTGATCGACGCCGACAGCTACGGCGTCGGCGCGTTCCCCTGCCGCGTCTTCACGCCCCGCTTCACCGACCCCACGCTGTGCGTCATGTCGGGGGCGGACCTCGTGCTGGCGCGGCCGTGCGGGCCCGACGCCGACTGGTACGCCTATGCCGTGCTCTTGATGCAGTCGCTGCTCTTCGTCGACCCCTACGGCGGCGTCTATCGTCCTGCCCATGCGGGCGCCGGCGGCCGGCCGCTCTCGGCAGCGGGGCGCATGCTGCGGCGCATCACGGTGTTCCACCCCGATGTCCGTTACCCCAAACCGGCCCGTCCCTATGCCGTCCTGCCCGACGAGCTGCTGGCCTACTTCGAGGACACGTTCGTGCGCGACCGGCGCGGGCCGTTCCCGCCACGCCTGCTCCACGACCTGCGCTGGACCTGCTGCCTCTCCTGCGGCGGCGCGCACGCCCGTCCCTCCTGTCCGACCTGTCGCCATGTGGTCGCGGTTCCTCTGCTGGTACGCCACGGCGCCGCGCGGCGTGAGCGGGTTTTCGAGACCGATGGCCACATCGTCCGCGCGGCGCTGCAGGAGGGTGTGTTGCGCCTCGCCGCGCGGACCGCCGCCGGGCTGGTGCGCGAGGACGGCCGCCTCATCGCCGATGCGGGGTGGCCAGCGCGGGCGCGGGTGCTCGTGCAGGGCGAGCGCACCGTGGTGGCGGCCGACGGCCTCGCGCTCACCTATGGGGCCGGCGGGAGCGGCGCGATGGCGCCCGAGCCTCTCGCCGTAGACGGGGGTGAGAGCGCGACGCCGCTGATCGAGGCGACCGCCGCCGTGCGCTATTGGGTCGGCGGGGGGACATTGTGGCGCGACGGACGCTATGGACCCGAGCGCATCGGCGACGTCATCCCCGAGACAACGCTGTTCTGGGTCGGGGCCACGTTCGGCCTGGGCTTCTACCGCGCCGGGACGCTGGCCCGCGCCTTTGTCTTCGACGCCCTGCACGGCGGCCTCAACGACGGCGTGCCCCTGACCCTGCCCGCGGGCCACCTCGTCCATGCGTCCTGTACCTTCGCGCAGGGGCGCGCCTGGCTCGTCCTGACCGAGACGGGCGGTGGCCGCACGGTGCGGCGCTGCGTCGTGCTCGGGCGCGCGGGAAAGGTCGAGGCCGAGCTGACGGCGCCCGCCGGGGACGGCTCCTGGCTGGATCTGGGCGGGTCGGCGGGCGCGTGCGCCGCGGGGGCCGCGCTCTTCGTCCCCACCGACGCGGGCATCGTGCGCGTCGAGCTCACGGCCGGCCGCGTCACCCAGACGCGCGCCTTCCCCGACACCGAGCCGTTCGTGGACAGCGCGACCCGTCTGTTCTCGGGCCCCGGCGGCCTGTATGCCGTCGGCGGCCGGCGCGCCGACCTGCTGCTGCTGTCGTGAGATGGGGGGACGCCCGCCGACGTGGGACCCGCGATCACGCGCTCGTGCTCACCCTCGGGGTGGGAAGGCGCAGAACTCGTTGCCCTCGGGATCGGCCATGATCGTCCACCACAGCGTGCCATCCTCGTCGCGGACCTCCCGGAGCACGCGCGCCCCCAGGCCTTGCAGGCGTCTCAGTTCCGCGTCATCGGGCATGTTGATGTCGATATGCACGCGGTTCTTGGCCACCTTCGGCTCGGGCACACGGTTGAACCAGATGCGCAGACCGCCGTCCGGCGGATCAAGGGCCACCGGGTCGTCCGGCGTGGGCGTATCATCCGGGTCGGGCGGGCGCACCGTGTAGCCGAGCGCCTCTGCCCAGAAACGGGCCACGCGGCGCTGGTCGGCGCAGTCGAAACAGATGTCGCGGAGCTGCGACGTAACCATAGTGACGTCCTTTCTGCTCTGCTAGACGATGCGCTGCCCGTGGCGCAGGAACTGCTCGTGGCCCGCGGCGGGCCCCGATCCGTCGGGCGTGGTGATCACCTCCGGCGAGTACTGGGCCAGGAAGACGCGCCGCATGCGATCGGTGGTATTGACCCCGCTGCGATGCAGGGTGACGCTGGAGAAGACGGCGAGGCTGCCGGCGGGCACGACCACGATGTCGCCGGGGTCGTCGCCATGGTAGCCGATCAGGTCGTTGGTCCCCTCCTCCTTGACGTGCGGCGCGATGTCGCGCGACCCGGCGCGAGAGTAGGGCAGGATGTAGGTCGTGCCGTTGGCGTCGCTCATGTCGTCGAGGGCGCACCACAGGCTGACGTACGACCGGTGCGGCGCGATCTGCCCGAAGGCCGAGTCCTGGTGCCAGCTGAACTTCATGCCTTTTTCGGCGGCCTTGACCACGTACTGCTCCCAGTAGAGGTAGGCCTCGTCGCCGACCGTGGCGCGGCAGATCTCGGCCGTCAGGTCGCTGAACAGGAATTCGCGCAGTTGTGGACTGCGCCGGGAGGCCCAGGCGACGAAGTATCGCTTGTTGCGATGGCTGATGCCGAGCACGTCCGTGCCCAGCCGGTCCATCTCGGTGTTGGCCTCGTCGACGAAGCGTTGGCACTCCTCGCGCAGCAGCCGCAGGTGCTGCTGGGGGATCACGCGCTCCAGGATAAAGAAACCCTCGTCCTGATACTGCTTTTTTTGCTCGTCGCTCACGCGAACAGCCTGGGTCATGCTCATGGTGCGCTCCTCCCTATCACTTCCATCACTCCTCGTCGTCCCTGGTTGCCTTCACCTTGACCCGTCGGTGTGCGCAGGCGCGCGGCCCACATGACCCAGTATGCGCCCTTTCTCGCGGCCGCGTCCTCGTATCTGCGCGATTTGTTATCATTTTCCGCAATGGAAGAGATCCTGCGGCTGCCCCCGGAACACGACGGTGCGGTCTACCACTACGTCAACGCCGGGCCGCGGCGTTTGATGCATCGTCACGCCGACCCGTTGGGAAAGGTCCCTTTGAGATGGAGGTCGATGCGCACACGGGCTACGCCTTTGTCATCGATCAGGGTGCGTTTCTAGCTCCTGCTATCACGGTTCATGCCGTTGATACGGTTGGTGGCAGGCTGCTGTGGGCACGTCCTCTCCTCGCGTTACCTGGCGTAGGCCGCGGGCGGCGCACAACGGGGAATATGCCCACTATCATGGCTAGTTGGTCCATGTTGGATGGCCCCAGCGCGCTGGCGATGGATGAAAACGCCGGTCGTCTATTTGTGGTCAATCGCCTCATCAGCCCACGGACCCGAACCACCCCCACGATGTACCTGCTAGACACAGCGAAGGGAACGATCGTACGGACTATTCGCTTGCCCACCCCAACCTTCACAGTGGCCGTCGATCCTCGCATGCGCCATGCCTTCGCCACGTCAGTTACGAGCAAGGCGGTATGGATGCTTGACTCACGCAGCGGCGCTCTCCTACGCACGCTGCGGACCGCCGGTATTCCTGGCGCGATCGCCGTGGATCGGGTCCGTGACGAGGTGGTCGTCGCCGGCCCAGCAGCCATCGGGTCGGGGGGGATAGTTCACGTGTTTAGCGCCCGCACGGGCCGCTTGTTGCACACCATCCCCATCAGTTCCTATCCGTCTCACATCGCCTTAGACACGCGCCAGGATCGCGCTTTCGTGCTGGACCCGGCAACGGGGGGTGATCCGAGAGCCAATGGGAGCGTCACAATGGTCGATCTTAAAGCAGGCCACGTGCGACAGACAACCGTGGTGGGCGCGAACCCCACCGCGCTGGTCGTGGATGAGCAGGCGCGACGCGTCTTCGTCGTTGATCAGGGGCAGCGGCTGCAAAACGGGACCGTCATGATGCTCGATGCATCGACCGGTCAACTGCTCAAGACCATCGCGGTGGGGTTCCGGCCAGTCGCGATAACGCTTGACCGCCAAACAGGTCATGTCGTGGTCATCAGTCAGTTGGCTGTTGCCCCGCACCAGGGCATTGTAGCCGATGTGGTCGAGCGGTTCAGAGGATTCATGGGAGCGTCCAACGAGAGAGGGATGATTACCGTCTTGGACGGGCACGACGCCCGGATTGGACGTGAGGCCGCGACATTGCACGGTGTTCGCTAGCGGCGCAACTGGACGATCCCGGCGAGGTGCTCAAGCCGCGAGACATTGACGTGGGTGTGCCCAACCATGTGCTCGACGCCGAAGCATGGCATCGTTCGTGGCAAGGATTGCGTCCCTAGCCTCACCCCCTTGTATATTATACTCAAAGTAAGTATCATAGTATTGAACGGCGGACAGATCGGGAGCGGATATGACGCCGCGAGGGTCCGTGAGGCCGCCGATACAGCGAGAGCAGAGGGAGGATGATGACGACATGGTAAGCAGAGCGACGACGCCACGATCCGCGACAGGGCTGCCCCTGCCGCCCCACTACGACCCGGACCATGCCCGCGCCTGGGGCTACGCGCCCGATGAGACGGCGCTGTTCGCCGCCGCGCGGGATTGGCGCCAGACGCACGGCATCGCGCCGGCGGGGTCGGCCGCCCACAACGTCCACCTGTTGATCATCGACGCGCAGAAAGACTTCTGCTTCCCCGAGGGATCGCTCTACGTCGGGGGGCACAGCGGCGGCGGGGCCATGGACGATAACGCCCGCCTGGCCTCGTTCATCTACCGCGAGATGGGAGGTATCACCCGCATCACCACGACCCTGGACACCCACTTCAGCCACCAGATCTTCTTCTCGTCGTTCTGGGTCGACGCGGACGACCGGCCCGTGCCCGCGCACACCACGATCACCACCGAGGCCATCGACGCCGGGCGCGTGCGGCCCACGCCGCTGGCCGCCTGGTTCCTCTGCAACGGCAACTACGCCTGGCTGACCAGGCAGGTGGCGTTCTATTGCCGCGAACTGGAGCGCGCCGGCAAGTATGAGCTGTACCTGTGGCCGCTGCACTGCCTGCTGGGCGGGGCCGGGCACGCGCTGGCCGGGGTCATCCACGAGGCGCGCCTGTTCCACTCCTTCGTGCGCGGGTCGCAGTCGTGGGCCGAGGTCAAGGGCGGCAACCCGCTGACCGAGAACTACAGCGTGCTGCGGCCCGAGGTGCTGATGCGCTTCGACGGCCACCCGCTGGCTCAGAAGAACACCAACTTCGTCAAGACCCTGCTCACCTCTGATGCCGTCATCATCGGGGGGCAGGCCGCCAGCCACTGCGTCAAGAGCTCCATCGACGACCTGCTCGACGAGATCGTGGCCCAGGACCCCGCCCTCGCCCGCAAGGTCTATCTGCTGGAGGACTGCATGAGCTCCGTCGTCGTGCGCGACGGCGCGGGCGCCGTGCTGGCCGACTTCACCCCGCAGGCCGACCGCTCACTCGACCGCTTCCGCCAGGCCGGCATGCACGTGGTCCGCTCGACTGATCCGCTGCGTCCTGGCCATTAGCCATTAGCCATTAGCCGTTAGCCGTTAGCCGAATGCAGAGATGCTACGTGCCGCCGTTCACCCGTCGTCTGCAGCCTATGCGCGCGTGACTGCCAAAAGCTAATAGCTAACGGCTAATTACTAATGGCTATTAGCTGCACGAAAGGAGCTTTCCCATGACCAGCAATACCGCTCATCCTCTGATCCAGCAGGCCCGGGACGATGGGCTGCTCTCGGCCGCGTCGGCGCAGGCGCTGGCCACGGTCGACCTCGGCGCGCAGATCCAGGCCGGACTCGGCGTCGACGTCGACGACGTGATCGCCAGCGAGGTCGTCTTGCTGACCCAATTGATCGACGACTCCGGCTCCATCGACTCCGCGGGCAACGCGGCGGCCGTGCGCGCGGGCCACAACCTTGTCCTGGACGCCTTGCGCGGAGCCAGGCAGCGCGACGACGTCCTGGCGCACGCGCGCTACCTCAACGGCGAGGTGCTCTATCCCTACACGTTGCTCGACGGGGCGCGCCCGATGGACGCCCACAACTACCAGCCGAGCGGGGGCACGCCCCTCTACGACGCGGCCGTGGTCGTGCTGGGCACGGTGCTGGCCAAGGCGCAGGATTTCGCCGCGAGCGGCGTGCCGGCGCGCACCGTCACCCTGATCATCACCGACGGCGCCGACCTGCACTCGCGTCGCCACCAGGCGCGCGACGTGGCCGCGCTGGTGCGCGATATGACGCTGGCCGAGACGCACATCGTGGCCGCCATGGGCGTGGACGACGGCGCCACCGACTTCCGCGCGGTCTTCCGGGAGATGGGCATCGACGACCGTTGGGTCCTCACGCCCGGCAACAAGGCGTCGGAGATCCGTCAGGCCTTCGGGGTCTTCTCTCAATCCGTGGTCGCCGTCAGCCAGGGGACCGCCAGCTTCAGCCAGGGCAGTCTCGGCGGCTTCGGGTCGTGATCAAAGCAGGACGCGCAGGGGGGCCAGGATGCGCTCGCCCAGCTTGGCGCGCCAGGGGCGGGCCTCCCAGCGCGCGAGGTCGAGCGGGGAGGCGTTGCTCTGGTCCAGGGCGAAGAGGCGCTCCATCTGCGCGGCCAGCTCGCGGCTGTAGATCTCGACGTTGACCTCGTAGTTGCCGACCTGGCTGAGGCGGTCGATGTTGGCGCTGCCGATGGTTGTCCACTCCCCGTCGATGGTGCAGGTCTTGGCGTGGATCATGGCCCGATAGCCGAAGATGCGCACGCCCGCCTTCAGCAGCGCGGTGAAGTGGCCGCGCGCCAGCCAGTCGGCCAGCGTGTGGTTCGAGACCCAGGGCAGCAGCACCGTGACCTCCACGCCGCGCTGCACCGCCGCGATCAAGGAGCGGCGCATCACGCGGTCGGGGATGAAATAGGCGTTGGTGAGCAGGACGCGGCGCTCCGCGCGGTCGATGGCGCCGATATACATGTCGCGGATGGGGAAGGTCAGGTTCAGCGCGTTGTTGACGCGGCCCAGCACGCGCGGGTCAAACTCACGGCGATAGTGGCGCGCGATGCGGTCGCGCGGGCGGGCGGCGGGATAGGCGTTCCAGAAGTTGGCGAAGACCTGGGCCAGCTGGGCGGCGAAGGGACCTTCCACCGAGAGGTGCGTGTCGCGCCACTCGGTGGCGTAGAGCCGGCCGATGTTGTAGCCGCCGATGAAGCCGATGCGTCCGTCCACCACCAGCAGCTTGCGATGGTCCAGCGCGTAGTGACGCGGGTCGAGCAGGTGCCAGGGCCGGCGGATGGCCTGATAGCCCAGGGCGTGGATCTCGGCGGGGAACCGCTTGAAGCGGCGCGGCACCACCAAATTGGCGAAGCTATCGTAGATGACGTAGACGTCGATGCCCTGACGCGCCTGGCGCGCCAGGCGCTCCTTGAACTCTCGCCCGAGCGTGTCGTCCTTCCAAATGAACGTCTCCAGGTAGATACTCTCCTCGGCGCGGTCGATCGCGGCGAGCATAGCGTCGTAGAGGTCGCGGCCGTAGCTGTAGACGTGGAGGCGATTGTCGCCCACGAGCGTGTCCGGCAGAGCGGAGTGGGGGAAGCCCTGCGACTGGTCGCGCCGCTTGCGGTAGGCCTGTGTCCCGACGACCGCGGCGATGGTGATGGCTTGCAGCGCCAGGAAGCCGCCGATGCCCATCCGGATCGTTAGACGCAGGGAGAGCCGAGGGCGGTGGAACACGCGTCATCCCCCTGATAGCCGTTAGCCTGCCTGCGCGGTTAAGGCTAACGGCTAATCACTAATGGCTAATAGCTCGTACAACGGAGAGGGTGGGATTCGAACCCACGAGACGGTTGCCCGCCTACGGCATTTCCAGTGCCGCGCACTAGGCCAAACTATGCGACCTCTCCCTGATAGCGATTAGCCGTTAGCCATTAGTAATTAGCTTTGACGGCGTAGGCAGGCTAACGGCTAATCGCTAACTACTAATGGCTAAACGCAACGGAGGGGGTGGGATTCGAACCCACGAGAGGCTTGCACCCCTAGCTGTTTTCGAGACAGCCGCACTCGGCCACTATGCGACCCCTCCACTACCCCCGCCAGTATAGCAAGCAGGATGCCTCCTCGCAATCGGTACCTGGCCCTGGCCCCGCGGTTGTGGGGATTGAGGGGTATGCTTCTTGCTGCTGCCCCCGTACGGGTCGGCCGAGCACTTTGGCTTCGTCGGCTTGCTCCCATCGCCGCGCCAACAGGCGCGGCGCATCTCCCTATGCGGTGCCGATGAGCTATACGGCCACGTGACGTGAGACGTGACAGGTGGTTGCGCTGCCGGAGGGAGACCTCGTATCATTAACTCGTCCAGGGTAGCTTTCTCACGGCATACCAACGGGATACCCTTGGGGTTCTGGTAGCGAACGAAAGAGAGAAATCATGTTCAAGCTGAAGCTCGCGTTGTCCATCGTCGTGGCTGCTATGATCATCGGCGCGTCCACGGCCGTCACCATGGCCGCGAACCTGCGCGGCGGCACTCTGGCCGCGATGACGCCCGCCGCCGTCTTGCCCGCCTCGACCGACGTCTATTTTGAGGTGAACCGCTTCGGTCAGCAAGGGATCAATCTGACCACCCTGTCCAACGTCTACAAGGCGCACCCCGGCACGGCCGCGGCGCTGGGACGCCTGGAAACCGCCCTCGGGCCCACCGCGGTCGGGATTTTCAATACGCTGCTAACGGCGTTCAGCTACCACGTGGCCATCGCCGCCTTCGTGCCCTCGTCCAGCAGCGGCGCCGCCCCCGGCGTGGCCGTGGTGGCTCAACTCAAGCAATCGACGTTGAACACGCCCGGCGCCAACCCGCTGAACGGCCTCGCGACCTTTACGCCGCTCGGCTCTTCCTACATGGGGCTGCCGCTCTACCGCGCCACGCTGACGGGCGGCGCCGTGTCGGTCTACGCGGTGATCGTGCAGGGCGACGGCGTGCTGGCCAGCGACCTGCCCACGCTGAGGCGCATCATCGACAGCGCCACCGGGCACACCGCGTCGCTGGCGATGGAGCAGGATTTCATCAACACCACGGCGCAGGTTCCGGCGCAGCGTGCGTTCACGATCTATACCAGCCGCCACCTGGCCCGATTGCTCTACCAGAGCACCCTGTTCAACATGTCGTCCGTGAGCAGCGGCGGCATGATGGGTATGGGCGCCTCCATGGCGATGATGGAGCTCAAGCGCCTGCTGGATCGCCCCTACGCCATTGGCGTCGTGGCGCAGCCCAACGGCTTCGCCGTCGATACCTCCTACATCCCGGTCTCGGCGTCGCAGCTTACCACCACGCCGAACAACGGCGCTAGCGCGGTCGGCAACACGGCGATCCTCTACGAGTCGCTCGATAATCTGGCCGGACTGCTGACCGCGTCCGGCCTGCTGACTCCCCAAACGGTTGGCCAGCTCAACAGCCAGTTGGGCGTCGACTTTAACCGCGATGTGCTGTCGTTGTTCCGCGGCGAGTTGGTGCTGGACGTGAACGACGAGACGAGCCCCACGCTGCAGCGCCTGCTCCTGGCCGGCGGTCTTGGCGCCGCGACATCCAACCTGCCCGGCTCTGTGGAGATCGCGACCGAGGTGCAGGACCCGGCGGCCGCGCAGCAGTCGATCAATCGCCTGGTATCCGCCTTGCTGCGGTCCAGCGGCTCCGGCCTTGCCACGTCGCCATTCATCCGCACGACCCTGTCCGACGGCAGCGTCGCCTACACGCTCACGGGTATGCCTGATGTGGGCTACACCTTCCGGGGCCACTTCCTGATCTTCTCGGCGGCGCTCTCGCAAGACATCCGCGCGCTGCAGACTCCCCTGTCCAGCGACGCGGACTACACCAACGCGCTGACCCACGTCTACGGGACCAGTCCGCTGGTGTCCGTGCAATACGTCAACCTGGCGCGTCTGTACCGTGTGGTTGACCGCTATCTTGCCTTTGCCAGCGCGAGCGGCGGGGCGAGCGTCAGCGACACCATCGCGCAGGTCAAGGCCTTCGAGCCGCTGCTCACGCCGTTCCAGAACGCCGCCACGGCCACGCACCAGGTCGGCGTCGGTGAGGAGCAAATCCTGAACTGGGTCGCCGTCCGCTAGCTGTCAGCCAGTGGCTGTCATAGTCTGGCCATGAGCATGTCACTGGGCTGACCGGTCGATCATTTACTAGGGCAGACGCGGAGACGGCTCCTCGCAA
>JAABUZ0100001369.1_pt1 | contig 47045 bp, 43 predicted proteins | sample 5562091 | NCBI WGS metagenome assembly JAABUZ01 (sample SAMN12813069, study PRJNA571459) | rock metagenome | isolation source: Antarctica rocks | place: Antarctica: Victoria Land, Linnaeus Terrace sud | collected 2015-12-21
TGGCACTGGCATCTTTCTTTTTCAACCGTGACATTGCAATGGAGTATATGGGTGTTGTCGGTGGCACGGTGCTGCCAATCGTGCCTTCGATAGCGCACTTCAGATGAGCAACTCAGCGATGTGTGGTGTCACTGAGCGTACCACTGTGTTCTGTCATTTTACGCGTGCCATCAGCCCCGGGTCAATGACTGTTGACGATCCACACGCGTTCTCTCTATACTACCGTCACCGGAAACCTGAGGAGCGTTGTCAGGCACAGGGCGCTATAGGATGACCGAGTGCTCAGAAACACCCTGCCTGCGTCTGGTTGATCGAAGGTTGCTGGCCGTACACCCATAGGTTACCCGTACGTCCATTGTGCGAGGGGTTCAAAAGGGCTGGTGGCGGTGTCGCCGAACAGGCACGGAGTGCGGCATGAGGGTTATCCTTGATGGTGCCCGTAGTCTGGTGGCGGAGCATACCAAGGAGCGATTTAGTGATCACACGACGACGATTTCTGTATTCCATTGCTACGGCAACCGCCGGTTTTGCGGCCGCCTCACTGGCCGCGTGCGGTGGCACGACAGCGCCTGCCGCTGCTACGAGTCCCGCGGTTGCCTCGACGCCGGCAGTGGCAGCCGCGACAAAACCCGCCGTGGCTTCCGCGGTACCTGCGGCCCCCACAACAGCCGCTACGTCGGCCGCAAGTGCGGCATCGGGGGCAACAGCCGCGCCAGCCAGCAAGCCAGCGGGGAACGCCGTCCACGTGAACTTTATGTTTGATAGCGCCAATCTTACCTTTGGCAATACGTATGCTGGCATTGCGGACGCGTTCAATAAGTCGCAATCCGCGGTTTTCGTGGATACGCAGCAGGTCACGGCGGATTACAACACCCAGTTGCTGACGCAGATTGCGGGTGGAACGCCACCCGATATGTTCCGCTATTTGCAAGAGAATATCCCTATTCCAGCGCTCGTCGCGAAGAAACTCGGCTATGCGATCGATTCGTTTATTGCGCGGGACAAATATGACTTCACGGATTTTATTCCCCAGGCGTGGGCACTGAACGTGTGGCAGGGTAAGACGTACGGCGTGCCACGTGACTACGGCAACCAGCAGATCTACTACAACGTGGAGATGTTCAAGGCGGCAGGTCTCCAGCCTATTCCTGCCGATTGGACAGATACAACCTGGACGTTTGACGCATATCTCGATGCGGCCAAAAAATTGCTGAAGACAGAAAATGGGAAGACGACCGTCTGGGGTTGTATTGTCAATCGCGGATGGCGGCCGTTTGCCTCCTTCGTGTACTCGAATGGCGGCGCCGTGGTGAATGTGAACGCCGATGGCCTCGCGACGAACGTTGCTCTCAACAGTCCCGCGGGGACAAGTGGACTTCAGTTTTTGCAGGACTTAATCTTCAAGCACAAGGTGGCGCCGCGACCGGAAGTGGAAAGCCAGGAGGGGCCCCTGCAGCTCTTTTCCAGTGGAAAGGTGGGGATGATCCTTGATAACCCTTCAGGAGCAGGCAACTATCGCAAGAGCCTGAAGTTTACGTGGGACGTTGGGGCGATACCGGTCGGCCAGGGCGGCAAACGTGGCAGTGGTGGCGGTGGTACCGCATGGGCGATTGCGGGGCCAGCCAAGAAGCCAGAGCAGGCATGGGAGTTTCTGAAGTTCCTCGAAAGCCCTGAACAGCAGAAGGCAGCAGCCCGCGCGGGTGTGACGACGCCGTCGCGCAAGTCGGTGGCGCACTCTGATGATTTCCTTCAGCCGTCGCTGGCGCCCCAGCACTCCATCAGCTTTGCCAACGCACAGGAGTACGTTGTGCGGGACCCAGTCCACGAGAACTGGCCGCAGATTCAAAAAGAGGTGGTCAATAAGAATATGGACTCTCTGTGGGACGGGAGCAAAGACGCGATGGCGGTCGCAACCGCGATCAAGGCAGGAGCAGACCCCCTGTTCAAGGGGTAGCGTAGGTCGTAGCGTTCTCCATCTTTTCGGCATGCCGGTCGATGGCCAGAGCGATCAGGCGATCGACCAGGTCCGCGTAGGAGACGCCTGACGCCTCCCACAGTTTTGGATACATGCTGATGCGCGTGAACCCGGGTATCGTGTTGATCTCGTTCAAGTAGAGGGTACCGTCGATCAGAAAGAAGTCGACGCGCGCTAGACCGGCACAGTCAATGGCGGTGTAGGCCGTTATCGCCGTACGGCGTATCTCGTCGCTTTGCTCGGGTGTGAGGGGAGCGGGAATCAGGAGCCGCGAGCTATCATCGACATACTTGGCCTCGTAGTTGTAGAACTCGTGGCCGGGTATCACTTCACCGACTACCGAGGCAATCGGATCGTCATTGCCGAGGACACTGCATTCAATCTCCCGTCCGGGGAGATACTGTTCCACGATGATGCGGCGATCGTACCGCGCGGCGAGTTCCAGGGCGCCACTGAGTTCGCTGGCGTCATGGACCTTGCTGACTCCGACGCTTGATCCCAGGTTGGATGGCTTCACGAAACACGGGTAGCCGAGCAGTCGCTCAATGCGTTGGCGTGCATCCTCTGGATGCGTACGCCACGATGAACGTGTGACGAGTAGATAGTTGCCGATTCGCAAGCCGTGGTGGCGAAAGACGGCTTTCGCTGTGACTTTATCCATGCCCACCGCCGAACCGAGCACACCGGAACCGACGTACGGCAAACCTGCAAGCTCAAGCAACCCTTGAAGCGTTCCATCCTCGCCATTGGTACCGTGGATGACAGGGAAGACGACGTCGATATTCCGCATACGTTCAGCCAGCGCTGGTGGTGGGACCGGAGCGATCGTGACCAACGGGCCAGGTGTTTCGCCCGCATCGGCGAGAGGCTGCGCCGTGTGTTCGTGGTTGCCGGCAAGCGCGCCTGCTGTCTCATCCTGTGTGGTCCAGCGACCTGATGGATCAAGGTAGACGGGAACAGTCTCATACCGTTCCGGGTCTAACGCTCCAAGTATCGACCGGGCAGACTGGATCGAGACATCGTGTTCTCCTGACCGTCCTCCGAACAGCACGGCAACCCTTGTCCGATGTTTCACTTGTGTCCTTTCACCTGATCGACTACATGTTCCAGACCCATGCCGTGGGAGGCTTTGATCAGTACGACGTCACCGTCACGGAGCAGTGCCTGTAGCCAACGAGACGCCTCACCGCGCGCCCGTTCTTTGTCGGCGCCACTGGCTGTATTACAGGGGAAATGCGTAATCTGGGTGGCTGATACGCCGTGCGCGACCGCGCCGTCAGCAATCCACCGTGCATCATGGCCAAGAACGCCCAGGAGGTCCACCACGCCGGCGGCAGCGGTGCCGACCGCGCTATGCTCCTCCCTGGACGCGTCGCCTAGTTCGAACATGTCGCCGAGGAGCGCAATGCGCCGACGAGCAGGATACTGTCGAAGCGTTTCAAGGGCCGCCAGGACCGCACCGCGGCTGGCGTTATACGAGTCGTCGAGCACGGTGGCGCCGTTGATCCCCGGCAGCAGTTGCAAGCGACCGGGTGGTGGCTGAATATCAGGAATAGCCATGTCGATGACATCGGATGGAATACCGACCCACGTGGAGACGCCAATCGCGGCCAGGACGTTCCGGAGGTTGTGTCGTCCGAGCAGACGGGTGGTGGTTCGACCGTGGTGCTGGCCACAGTGCCACTGGAAGCGCTGCAGACCTTCCGGGAGCGTCTGAATATCGTCGGCGAAGCAGTCGGCGTCTGAACTAAGCCCAAACGTCGTGACTTTCGCTGCCGTCATGTTCGCCATGGTCATGACGCGAGGATCGTCACAGTTGAGCAGTGCGATGCCACTGGTGGGGAGCGCCCGTACAAGTTCACTCTTGGCAAACGTCACGTTCTCCAGGGTTTTCATGAATTCCAGATGGGCGCCACCAACCATGGTGACGATGCCAGCATGAGGCCGGACGATCTTGCACAGCGCTTCGATCTCACCGAACGTTTGCATACCGAGTTCAAACACGGCGAGTCGCAGACCGGGTCTCAGGCCATCAAGGATTGACATCGAGACGCCGGTGTCGGTATTGAAGCTACCGACCGACGCCAGCACCGCTCCTGGTGCTGCAGCCTCAAAAACGCCTGCAACGACGGCGCGTGTCGTTGTCTTGCCCGCGCTGCCCGTGATTCCGACGGTGTGCTGAATGCCGCTTTGTTGAAGCAGGTCGCCGGCCACGGTGGCGAGGCTTGCACGTGGATCGGGCACCACGACTTGCGGCACGGAGAGAGCAAGTGGGCGCTCGACGAGCAGCGCGCTGGCGCCGTTGTTGACCGCCTGGGGCGCATAGTCGTGGCCGTCGAGGCTGTCTCCTCGATATGCCACGAAGAGTTGACCCGGTCGTACCTTGCGACTGTCGGTCTGGGCGCCATTGAATACGAGGTCGGGCGCGGGCGGGATGCCTGCAACGATGCCCTGGGTCATGTCGAGCAGGCTACGCAGACTGAACACTGCTGCCGTCCCTGGAAATGCCCGACAGTTGACGGGGCGTTGCTGTGCCTGATCCTTTGACGTCAGGGAAGTAGATGCGAGGCAGTCTACTGGCCAATTGGCAGACGACTTCGTAGTTGATGGTCTGTGCCCGTTCGGCAACCTCCTCGAACGAAATGCGCTCGCTGCCCTGCGCGCCGATGATGACCGCTTCGTCGCCTGCCTGTACCCCTGGAATGCCGGTCACGTCGACCATGCAGAGGTCCATGCAGACAACGCCGCGAATTGGCGCGCGATGGCCGCGAATAAGCACATAGTCCCAGTTGTGAGGAGACCGACGCAAGCCATCGGCGTAGCCTGCCTGGAGCACGGCAATACGTGTCGGGGTGGCACAGGTGTAGGTTGCTCCGTAGCTGATGCTCTGCCCGGCGGGGACGTCTTTGACCTGGGCAATGAGGGTTTTGAAGGTGAGGGCTTGCTCAATGCCTGGCAGACACGGTGTCTCGAGTGATGGGCGTAGACCATAGATGGCGGCGCCGATGCGTACGAGATTGAACAGTGCGTCGGGCCTGGTCAACATCGCGGCGCTGTTGGCCGCGTGGATGTAACGCGGGCGAAGTCCATAGCTGGTGGCAAGTTTGATCAGACCGGTAAAACAGCGAAGCTGCTCGGACGTTTGTGGGCTCGACGGCTGGTCGGCGCTGGCGAAATGGGTAAAGATGCCTTCGACACGGATACGTTTTCGTGCTCCCGCCTCTTCCACAAGTGCGGCGAAGTCGGCTGGAAGTGGGCCGAGACGGCCCATACCGGTATCGACTTTCAAGTGTACACGCGCGATCGCGCCGAACTTGCGCGCCGCGCGATCCAGTGCCGCGAGTACGTCGCTGCTGAAGCAGTTCGCGATGATGCCGTACTCAACAATCAGGTCGGCGTGCTCCGGAGGGGCGTAACCAAGCATCAGGATGCTTGCACTGATCCCAGCGCGTCGCAGCTCCAGAGCTTCGTCCAGGCAGGTGACGCCGAGGAGCGCGGCACCGGCATCGAGTGCGGCCCGGGCCACCGGGATGGCGCCGTGCCCGTATGCGTTGGCCTTGACCACGGCCAGGAGTGCCGTGCCTTCTGGCAACGAAGCGCGCAACAGCCGAACGTTGTGCGCTATCGTGCCGAGGTCCACTTCAATCCAGGCGGGACGATCGAGAACCATGTTGCCTCATCATGAGCCGCTGTCGTTGTACAGGATTGTGGCACCCGATGGGTTCAACGGCAACTGGGTGCTCTTCATGCCCACGGGACGGGGCACGCTGCGACTATACTAGGCACGAGAGCAGCATGGAGGCGGACGGGTCCCGGTGGGTTCCGCGGTCTTCAAAACCGTTGCGCGACGCCTGCGGGCGCCGCGGGTGGGTTCGACTCCCATACGCCTCCGCGAGGAGAGATGTACCGTGTTGCCCATGGAGGATGTCTCGACGCCGAAGACCAGGGAAGGGCGTGCGGCTACGGTGCTCGCCGTGGTCGGCATTCTGCTTCTTGCCGCTGTCCTCCGCTTCGCCCGCCTGGCGTCATTACCCTACGGTCTGCACCTGGACGAAGCGCACAACGTCCTCGACGAAGTGACGATTTCCTGGAGCCACCACCCCATCTTTTTTGTGGCAAAAGGCGGGCGGGAGGCACTCTTTTTATACTGGCAGCACCTTTTTCTGCTCGGCCTTGGCGTCTCCACATTCTCGGTACGACTGGCGTCCGCCAGCGTAGCCGTCGTGTCGGTGGCGCTCGAGTTTACCGTCATGCGTCGCTTCTTCGGTCGGGCGGTAGGGGTGCTGTCGGCACTGGTCCTTGCCTCGCTCTACTGGCACGTCCATATGGGGCGCGTGGGTTTGCGCACCATCGTGATGCCACTGGTAGTGCTCCTGGTGATGTACACGCTGCGTTGCGCGGTTTTGCGCGGTCGGGCACGGGCCTTCGCGTTCCCCGGCGGGGTGCTGGGTATCGCTATGCATACCTATACGGCGGCGCGGCTACTGCCGCTGGTAGCCGCAGGCTATCTGCTATATGTCGTGGCCTCGCGCCCTCGACAGTGGAGGACGTGGCTGGGTGGTACGGTGATCGCGGCGTGCATATGGTGCGTGCTCGTTGCCCCTCTCGCGGTGTACGCGATCGAGCACCCGGACGCACTCTTTGTGCGGTTGAACCAGACGTCGTCGGTCGATCCTCATGCGACGGTCGCAACCAATGTGGCAGCGGTTGCGCGGAACGGGATCACCTATGCGCGCTCGATAAGCTTGTTCGGTGATGTGCAGTTTGTGGCGAATGTGCCCGGTCGTCCAGTCTACGATCCGCTCATGTCGCTTTTTTTTTATGGGGCCATGGGCCTGCTGGTTCTGTATGCTCTTGGCCGGAGGAACGCGGTGGCGCGGCCCGGTCAGCGTGATGCGGCCGTCCTGTGTCTGCTGTCGTTGCTGGTTATGCTGCTGCCGGGACTTCTGTCACAGGACGCGCCGTATTTTGGACGAATCACAGGCGCGTTGCCGACACTCGTTGTCGCGCCAGCACTGGCGGTAACGTGGCTGTGGAATCGCGCCCGGGGAACAACATTGCGTCGTGTTGCCCTGGCGGCGTGTACTGTCCTGTTTGGTGTTCAGACAGCGGGAACGGCTCACGACTACTTTGTAACCTGGGCTCAGTCAGCAGGAAGTTCCTATAAGAACAGCAGTGGGGCCACGGCCATCGGGCAGTTCCTGAAGACGAATCATTTCCGGGGTGATGTCCTTATCTCTACCTACGAACCGGAAGTCACGCGTGCCATCGCCCCGGCTGAGACAACGAATGTCCAATGGTTTCACGCCCGTGAATGGTTGCCCCTACCAGCGCATCCCGATCAAGCCATGACGTACCTGTTCGAGCACTCCGATCCTTTGCTTGAGCCATCTCCCGCCGAACGTTTACTGGGGACGGTGGGCACGCGTATCCTCAACGTGACCGACGTGAACAGTGGCGTTCAGACGGCCAGCGGTTACCACCTGGAACCCGGACAATCGGTGCGGAACATCCTACCGCAAGGCCCTGCGGCAACGTTTGATCACCGTCTTGAGATACTGGGTGCCAGGGTAGAAGCTGACCCTGTCTTCCCTGGAGCGTATACCGCCCTGCTTGTCCTCCGTGCCGTGCGTGACGCGCCCGGTTATCTCAGCGTATCCGTACGCGCCGTAGATGCCGCAGGAAGCGTGTGGGGACAGTACGACGGTCTGGGCACCCTCGACCTCTCGACCTGGACGGCGGGTCAATCGGCGTTGACGACACATCCTCTCCATCTGCTGGCTGGCACACCGGCGGGAGAGCTTCGCGTGGAAGTGCGCCTCTATGAGGTGCTGACACAAGCGGCTCTGATGCGCGACGGCAGTGGAGATGCCGCGCTCGATGTTGGGTCACTGCGGATATCTTCGGACGCGCCCATCGATCCGCGTGCCGTCGTCGTGATGTCGCAGCCCGTGAAACGCGTGCTGGCAGGGTCTGTCGAGTTTGGAGTCTGTGCGTTTTGGCGAACCTTCGGTGAAGCAAGGTGGCCGCGAACAGGTTGACGTGCTATGGCGTTGCCAGCAGACAGGGCCGTTGGGCAGCCACCTTGACGTGGAAACCGTGGATCAGCAGGGAGCAGTGCTGGGGGTGTTTGGTACGGGTTCCGGCCTTGCCGCGCCACCAATTGATCGTTGTCCGCCCGGTCGGCTTGTCCTGGATCGTCGGTACCAGCAGGTTGGTCGACGCTGGCCAGAAGGGCCGCTTACGGTGCGGGCCGTGGTGCGGGGAGGTACTCCGGATGCGGCGGCTGTGGTGCTCGGCACGGTAAACATCCAGCCCCTGCCACGCGTCTTCACGCCGCCACCATCTGTGCAACCAGTCGGCGCGACGTTTGCTGATGGCATTGAACTGGTGGGCATCACGCAGGCTCCCTCGCCCAGTGACGCGGGTTTGAACGTGACTCTTGTGTGGCGTGCACATGGCTCGCCGCCAAAAGATCTTACGGCGTTTGTTCACGTCATCGCGCCGAACGGTGCGCTCGTCGCTCAGCACGATGGGCCGCCAGGTGGAGGCGACTGGCCTATCACGTCGTGGGTAGATCGACAAATAGTGGTGGACGTCCATCACGTACCACCACCGCTGACAGGAGCGTTCGCGGGTGCGGTGCTCGAAGTGGGGATGTATGATCCGGCGAACAGTCAACGCCTGCGGGTGCTTTCCGGCGGTAGTGGACAGATACAGGATCAGGCCGTCCGCCTTCCACTGACGTACTGATCGTCTGCCGGGTGGATGCCTATGGCGAAGGCACGAAGCGTTCGACCAGTGTGAACAGGTCATCGAGGTTGAACGGTTTTGCCAGAAACGCCGCCGCCTCGATTTGGGAGTCACGCTGTGAGTCGTCCCTGGCGGCAGTAAGCGCGACAATAGGGGCATGGGGCCCGCTTGCAGCGTGGTACTGAGAAGCGAACTCCCACCCATCCATGAGTGGCATACGCATGTCCAGGAGGATGAGCTGTGGCGGTCGGTCTTTAATCACATCGAGGGCACGTTGCCCATTGGACACTGATGTCACGTTGTAGCCCTCTTCCATGAGGGCGACCTCCACGAATGACCGAATACTTTCTTCGTCGTCTACGACGAGAATGTAGTTGCCGTCGCTCACCGTGACATCATCGGGCATGCCATCGGGATAGCTGCCTCCTTATGCTTGCACATGCCTGAGCCAGATCGCCTGGTGCGGCGTGTGGCTGACAGGGATCGACGAACATCGCACTTTGTCCGCTCACGGACTATCGTGTGTCGCAACGTTCGTACCAGATTGCCGGGTCGGTCTAGCACCGGGTTCCTTCCAACTGGATGTGCGCTCGACGGTTCTGCGCCCGTTGATGGTGACGATCGCTGTGGCACTGCCGCACGGATGCGTGTGCAACGTGAGCATACAGTGCGGTCATGACGCGGTACACTGGTAGGAAACGGTCTTGCTGGTGAACGCGCGAGGTACGATGTTGTCTATACACGAACACACCTTTTTGTCAGGGAGGCCCATGAATCGGCGGGCCGCGTTGTCGTGGCTTGGTGCTGTCATGGTGTCTGGCACCGGATTGCTCATGGCCTGCACCGTGCCCGCACGCCCGAACATCGGCCAGGTAGGGTCGTCGCCAGTGGCCACCACACCTGCTGCTTCCGCCGAAGGAACCCCGGCTCCTTCGGCAGCCACTCATCAGCCTTCCGCAAGCGCCTCTCCGACGATACCTAAGACGGGTAGTCCTCAACGCGCCGCAGCCCTCTTTCTCGGGTACTGGAATGCCGGCAAGTACGCCGAGATGTACGGCCTGCTAAGCAAAGAGTCCCAGGCGATGATCACCCAGGACAAGTTTGTCGCGCGCTACAACGCAATCGCAGACGAAGCGGGAATTGTGAAACTGACCGCCACCCTTGCTCCCAGTCAGGGTGACGCGGCACCGGTGCAGCAGTTCGACGTGCTGATGGAGACGGCCCTGGTTGGTGCCATTCAGCAGCAGAACGCGATCCCATTGATCGCGGAAAGTGACGCATGGAAGGTACAGTGGCTTCCCTCGTTGATCTTCAAGGAACTGACCGGAGACAACTACATCCACATGTTTCCAGCGTCGAAACCCCGTGGTGGGATCACCGACCGCGGCGGAGCAGCACTGGCCGAAGAGGGACCGGCGGTGAGCGTGGACATTGTGCCTAAAAATTCCCCCGATGTTCCGAAGACCATCAAAGACCTGAGTGCCGTGCTGCTGGTGCCCCCGCCCGAGATTCAGAAGGCGTTGGACAAGATACAGGGACATCCCGATTGGCGGGCGCCGATCAAGACGCTGACTCCGTCGCAGATGGAGCCACTCCACGAAAAACTTGCCGCGATACCCGGCGTGCTACTGACGGAACTGAAGCAGCGAACGTATGCACACGGACGCCTTGCATCTCACATCGTCGGATATATGAGCGAGGTGTCTGGCGAGGAGTTGCAGACATCGTGGAAGCAGGGCTACCTCGAAGGCGACCGCGTGGGTCGCGCGGGCATCGAGCGGTGGGGAGAACCGACGCTTGCCGGGCGGCGGGGGGGTAAGCTGGCGGTGGTCACTCCCCAGGGGGCCCAGTGGACGGTGATCGCTGAGCAAGAAGCCATACCAGGCAAGAACATCCAGTTGACGATTGATTGGAGCTTGCAGGACGTGACCGAGAAAGCACTCGGGAAGTTGCAGGGGGCAGTCGTGGTGATGAAGGTCGATGACGGCTCGATTCTTGCTGCGGCGAGCAATCCGGGGTTTGACCCGAATGCGTTTGTGCTGGGCATGTCACAGGCTGACGCTACTGCGCTCTTTAACGATCCGGCGCATCCGTTTCAGAATCGGGTGACATCGGGCCTGTATCCTACAGGTTCTGTGTTCAAGACGATCAGTATGGCGCTGGTGATAGAGGCGGGCATCTACTCCCCTGAGTCGACCTTCATCTGCCCCGGCTACTGGGATGCGCTGGGCATCAAGATGGGTTGCTGGAAAAAAGAGGGCCACGGCAAGATCAGTCTGAAAGAGGGGCTGGCGCAGTCGTGCGACGTGGTGTACTACATGTGCGGACAGGGAGCCGACAAAAAGGGGCATATGGTTCTGCCAGAGTTCGCACGGGGCTTTGGTCTCGGTTCTCCGACGGGCATCCTCGGCCTGCTGGAGGAAAAAGGACTGGTTCCTGATCCAGTGTGGAAGCGTGAGGTGTTGAAGGAAGACTGGTATCCGGGTGACCCCGTAAACCTTGCGGTGGGCCAGGGGTCACTTCTCGCCACGCCGCTTCAGGTCGTCACCTGGATTGCCGGTATCGCAAACGGCGGTACGCTATGGACGCCGCGCATCGTGGACAAGGTCCTGACGCCGGGAGGTGGAAGTACTGATCCGAACCCACCGAAATCACACGGTAAGCTGCCTGCATCAGCCGACAACCTGAAGGCCGTCCGCGACGCGATGCGACAGACCGTGGCAGAGACGAAGGACTGGCTGGGGACGGGGTCGTGGCCGTTCCGCGATTTCCCCGTCCCCATCGCAGCAAAGACGGGTACGGCGCAGAGTGGAAAGCCGAAGCCCCATGCGTGGTTCGCGAGCTACGCACCAGCGGACAAGCCGGAAATCGCCGTGGTCGGTGTCGTTGAATTCGCCGATGCCGAAGGGTCGTATATCACGGCTCCAGTGGTACGGCAGGTGTATGAGAAATACTTCAACGTCAAGTGGCCCGATGTTGTCAAACCGGAGAACCGTATCTGCGTGGAGTTTGAAAACATGTGCCCCTGGTCGGGAACCGCGCCACGAAAGGTGCAGTATGGTGACTGACGACGAGGCGCGACAGGAAGGGTGTGGGACGTGAGCCAGGACGTGATGCGGGCCGTGGAAGAGACCGGTGTGGTCGCCATTGTGCGTCTGGACGATCTAACATCGGCGGCACATGTCGTGCGCGCTCTCGTGGATGGCGGTATCTCATGTGTCGAGTTCACCCTGACGAATCGACACGCCATAGGCGCCCTTGAAGCCGCGCGTGCCGCCAATCCGGATACGGTCCTGGGTGCTGGCACCGTGTTGGACGCTGAGAGCGCTCGCGCGGCGATTCTTGGTGGCGCACAGTTCATTGTCAGTCCGACGGTACGGGCAGAAACGATCGCGCTCTGTCGGCGCTATAGTATTCCGTGCATGATCGGAGCGCTGACGCCGACAGAGATTCTGACGGCGTGGGAACTGGGCGCCGACTACGTGAAAGTGTTCCCGGCCAGCGCGGTCGGTCCTCGGTACTTTCGTGAGGTCCGTGGTCCGTTGCCGCAGGTCAAGCTTGTGCCAACGGGTGGTGTTACCGCTGAAAATACGGCGGAGTTCATCCGGAACGGGGCCGTGGCGGTGGGCGTGGGGAGTAATATTGTGAGCGCCGATATTGTCCGTGCGAGCGACTGGGCCAGCATCACCGGCCGTGCTCGCGCATTTGTCGATGCGGTGGCGGTTGGGCGACGTGCCTAATCGAGGTGGAACACTTCCTCTAACGGGATCATGCCTTCGTCCGGGCGCTGACCTTCGAGGTGCTCGAAAAAAGGCGCCATGTCAGCCTGCCAGCGAGCGTTGACCTCCTGTTTGGCCATGCCCGCGAGGGCAGCCTGGAAGTCGGGCGTTTCAAGGTAACCAAAGAGGAGGCCGTCGGGCCGGAGGAAGAGGCTGTAGTTGTGCCAGCCTGTTTCCCGGAGTGCCGCGAGCATGGCGGGCCAGACGTGCTGATGGCGCACCTTGTACTCTTCCAACCGATCTGGGCGAACCTTCAGGATAAATCCCACGCGCTGCATGCCCGTACCTTCCTCGCGTGCTGCGATTACCAACGGAACAGTATCTTTCCACTTCTGGCGGAGTCGGCTATCTCGAAGGCACGCGGCGCGTCTTCGATGTGCATGACGTCGGTGACCACGCGACGGAGATCGATCTGATGGTCGGTGACGAACGACAGCAACTCGTTCCACTGTGCATCGGGAAACAGGTTGGAGCCGAACACGGTAATTTGCTTCCAGATCAGGTTGCAGAGGTTCAGGGTTGGCTCGGCTGCCCCCATGCCAACGATCGCGGCCCGGCCACCGATGCCCAGCACATCCACGATGGCGGCGTGGCCGGCTTTGTTGCCCGACGTTTCGACCAGTGCATCGGCGCCATGCGGGGCAATACCGCGCACTGCCTGGCCGATGGGAGTGGCCATCGGGTCAAGCACGGCCGTAGCACCGAGTTGCTGTGCGAGTACGCGGCGCCCTGGCGATGGGTCGATACCGATGACACGGGCGCCGAGCGCGGTGCCGAGCAAGACGGCGCATAACCCGACGGGGCCCAGACCCGACACCGCGAGTACGTCGGCGCCGCTCACCTGGAGACGACGCAGCGGCGCATACGCTGTGCCCGCGTTGCACGACAGGACCGCACCTTCTTCATCCGAAAAGCGATCGGGGAGGGGAAGCAGGCAGCGGGCGTCGGTCACCATAAAGTCGGCATCTGCGCCATCGCAGGCAAAACCGTGGGCACGTTGACCATGCGGGCAGAGCATCGTGTTTCCCGTGCGACAGTAGTGACACGTTCCGCATCCCCGGCGGTGATAGACAACGACTCTATCGTCAATCCGCACGTCAGTGACGCCAGCGCCCACTTGTTGGACGACGCCGACAGGCTCATGTCCGGGCACATTGAGATTCGGGGGGGTGGTTTGGGGATGGCGGTAGCGATGCAGGTCACTTCCGCAAACGGCGGCGGCGGTTAGTCGCACTACAACCTCACCTGCACCTGCCGACGGATCGGGAAGATCAATCAGTTCCGTCTTTCGGTCACCGAGAAGTCGGACTCCACGCATTCCCTTGTCCTCCCTGAAAAGCGCCCGTTGCTCGTGATCAAGGGTATGGTGCCAGAACATGGTGGTGACTGGCAAATGGCACGGGCATGAACGCTATCCTCAAATGATCAGGTACTAGAATCAACAGCGTGCGACGTATAGGTGGATATCCAGGAGACCACCAGATATGAAGAGGGCGAGGACACCATGGTGACAGCTACGACCGGAATGACGGAACTGATGGGTACACAACGGATCAACCAGGCAGGGCGCCTGGAGATTGGCGGCTGCGATGCCGTGGACCTAGCGAGGACGTATGGCACGCCGCTGTATGTGCTCGACGAAGACCTGGTGCGGGCGAACTGTCGTGCGTTTCGTGATGCGTTTCAGCGGTACTACCCGTGCGCCCATGTAGCGTACGCGGGAAAGGCATTCCTGTGTGTCGCGATGGCCCGGATTATTGCGGAGGAGGGGCTGCACCTGGACGTGGCATCGGGTGGAGAGTTATACACGGCGCATACGGCTGGCTTCCCAATGGAGGCTGTCGCGCTCCACGGGAACTTCAAGTCCGAAGCGGAACTGACGCTTGCGCTGGAACTGGGCGTCGGGCGGATCGTGGTCGACAACGAGCCTGAGTTGGAGGATCTGGCCCGACTTGCGGCGCGGCAGGGAAAAATCGCGCATGTCCTGATTCGCACGGCACCCGGTGTCGATCCGCATACGCACCAGAAAATCAGCACGGGGCAGGCAGACACCAAGTTTGGCCTCAATATCACCAATGGCTCGGCGCTCCGGGCCATGACACGTGCGTTGGAGTTGCCATCATTGAAACTGTACGGTATTCACGCGCATGTGGGGTCGCAGCTATTGGATACGGAAGCGCATGAGACGGCAGCCGATGTGTTGTGCCAGTTGCTTGCTGAGGCACGGGACCGCGCCGGGTTTGTCGCGGACGAACTGATCCTGGGCGGTGGCCTCGGCATTCGCTATATGCCCGGGGATAAGCCTCCCTCGGTGGACCAGTTTGTCCGTGTGCTCATCGACGCGGTGAAGGCCGCGTTAGCCCGCTACGGTGTGGCGGAGCCGGAACTGGGCGTGGAGCCCGGTCGCTCCATCGTAGGCGAGGCGGGAGTCACACTGTATACGGTGGGGCCGGTGAAAGAGGTGCCGATTCCGGAGGAGCCGGGCACGCGTACGTATGTCTCGGTCGACGGCGGGCTGTCAGACAATCCGCGCCCAGTGATGTACGGGGCACGTTATCAGGCACTGGTGGCGAACCGGGCGGGTGATGACGCTGCTCGTCACGTTCGCGTTTCGGGGAAGCACTGTGAAACCGATACGCTACTGCCAGAGGTATCGCTGGCAGACCCGCGCCCTGGTGACATTCTCGCGGTGCTCTCAACAGGTGCGTACAATCAGTCGATGGCGAGCAACTACAACCGGTTTACGCGGCCTCCGGTCGTCGCCGTGCGCGGTGGCGAGGCTTGGGTTATCGTTCGCCGTGAGACCATGGATGATCTGTTGCGGAGTGACGTTTTTTAGTCGTCGTCTCTGCCTATGATCTGACTACTGCCCGAGTACTTCGGCGACATCGAGGACCATGTCGGGCAGTACGCTTGAGGTAAGCTGTTGACCGCGCTCGCCACGCACCATGAGGTGGTAACTCCCGTCGGCGGGCTCGGTATGCCGTTCGATGGCGCCACCCTGTATATCAATGATCCAGTACTCAGCAATACCGGCGAGCGCGTACGTGCGCAGTTTGTGCTGGCGATCAAACTGGTAGGTTGTATCGGACACTTCCATCAGCAAGACCACCTCACCTGCCGTCGGGGTGGTGTTCGGAATCAGCTCAAACTGGGTTCGTATGATGGAGATATCAGGCTGTGGCTCTGATACGTCGCTCAGCCGCACAGGATCTTGCACCCCGACCACCAGGTCACGCTCCACGAAGCGGGTGACCATGCGGTTCAGACGCTTGACACACCCCTGGTGGACACCACCAATCGGACTCATCTGGATGATCTCTCCGTTGAGGAGTTCGACACGGTCATCTTCGCAGAAGATCCCGGCGGCTCCCATTTTATGGTAATTGTCAACAGTACAGTGCCATGTCTTTACATCGACGGCCATGAATTACTCCACAACGGGTTGATTACGTCACTGCTGTAGTGGCAGTATACTTTGCGTACCGAGAGGTGAAATCACCGCATGAACGGCTACCGGGGCGATATATGCCAATGGGCGCATCGCGCTGGTTCACTCGCTGCCTCATAAGGTGCCGTGCCACTGCTTTATGGTAGTGTCATGAGTCCGACATCAATCACAGCCACCGGTAGTGCGACCACACCCATGGTACTTCCGACAGCTACGGCCAGTACACGGACTCCGGCAGAGCCTGCAGCGAAAACTGGGGAACGGTCGAGCAGAAGGCGTTGGCGTGAGCCCACGGGTTGTCGCGGCAGCTGCATGAGATCATACTCGCTCGTGCCTATCCGAGCATGTTCGGTCTTCCTGATCCCACGGTCAGTGATGGCGATGGACGGGATCTTCCGAGAGCCACCACCAGATGATACCGCCGACACCAGCTATAACTACCATGATGGCCGCAAATATCGACAGTGCCGCAGTTAGCATCGACACGATGCCATTTCCAGACCACAACAGCACGAACGCCAAAAGAACCAAGCGAGTCAGCATACGCATACCCCTAACTCTACGCAAGTGCCGGACGCTATAGTGCCGGACGCTATAGTGCCGGACGCTATTTGGTGGCGAACGGGTTAATGACCCCGGATTAACGCGGACAGTATGAGTGTGCCAGCGAGGATGAGTATCGACGCGATCAGCAGCGCAATTCTCAGCCTGTGTTGTCTGCTCAATAGCGGCGACGCGTCGTAACCGGCCGCGGCCTGCGCAATGGTAGCTGTTGGAGACGCCTCCTGATAGGCATCAGCATTCGCGTCATGCTCCACAACGCCAATATCAATAATCACCACAGTAACGTTATCGGCACCACTGTGCTCATTGGCTAGATGAACGAGTTGCTGACACGCCTCGTGTGCTGGCAACGTGTCTGCAATGGTTGTCAACTGCTGGTGAGGCACCGTTCCCCACAACCCGTCTGTACATAATAGATAGCGATCGCCCTCTTCGATCGTGTGCTCGCCAATGTCGACGACGACATCCTGACTGAGACCGAGGGCTTGGTGATCACATTTCTCCGTTGCGACTGTTCTGCTTGGAGTGCGGTCATGATACCCGCAGCGACCCGCTCCTGAACCCAGGAGTGGTCCCGGGTCAGTGGTTCCAGAGTGTGGCGGCGAAGGCGATACATGCGGCTGTCGCCGACGTGTGCGCTCACCAGGTGGGTACCCTCGATGGCGGCACAGACAATAGTGCTCCCCATGCCCCTTTGGCCAACGTCACGACCGGCTAGATAGATGCACTCGTTGCCAGCACGAATGGCTCGTTCAATGCGAGCCGTGAGCGGTCCATCCCGGTCTGTTTCAAAGGCGGCTCCAATACGATCCACGGCGAGGTGCGAGGCTACCTCGCCTGCATCGTGTCCGCCCATGCCGTCGGCGACAAGGTAGAGGCCAACCGTTTGATCGGGCGTGGCAGGGAACAGCCCAAAGGCGTCTTCGTTTTGCGGTCGCTCCCGGCCTGTGTCTGTTTGACCGGTTGCTGTCATCATCGTAACCACAGGCACCCTCGAGCTCAAGAAGCCGCCACGTGAACCAAGCCTGTTCCAGGTGCCACAATAGCATGCGAGCGAGCGTTGTGCCGCTCGGGTTGAGGAGGAAGCATCGCTGCCGTACAGGAACGCCTGTACGACATGCATACTCCGAGGCGCTACGGCTTTTTAGCGAGCGATGAACTGCGTGTTTTGGGACGAACCAGACCAAACAATGTACGGAGACGTCCCGTAAGACCGGTCGGCGCAACGCGATCCTGGGCGGGCGGTGGCGGCGTTGGTGGGAGGATACCACGCTGTGCGGCATCCAGCGCTTCGATAAAGGCTGCCGCCGACGGATATCGGTCTTCGGGAACCTTCGCAAGTGCTTTCAGGAGGACAGTCTCAACCGCCAGGGAGAGATTTGGGTTGATTTCGCGGGGCGATGGAACCGATCGGTGCAGGTGTGCCGCAAGCACGCCAAGTGGTGTCGGCGCGGAGAAGGGAACCCGCCCGGTCAGCAAGTGATAGGCGACGACCGCGAGAGAATACTGGTCGCAGGCGGGCCCGACAGGTGACTCACCCAGTGCCTGCTCGGGAGACATATATTCAGGGGTGCCAATGGCACCGCCAACCATCGTAAGTTTCTGTGTCGCTTCCGTTCGTTTGGCAATCCCAAAGTCTATGAGGACGGGCGTCCCGTTGCTCCAGAGGAGAATGTTTGGCGGTTTGACATCACGGTGCAGTACGCCCCGTGAGTGGGCATAATCAAGGGCAGTTGCGATAGGGCCGAGAATCCGCGCTACTTCATCTGGCGAATGCGTTGTACCGAGACGATCTTCCAGGCTGCCACTATCGACAAACTCTGTAACGATATAGGAGAGTCCGTCTTGCTCGCCGAAGTTGAAAATCTCGACAATGTTTGGATGACGAAGCTGGGCAACGGTCGTGGCCTCACGGCGGAACCGTTCAGCGAACTCCACGTCGTTGGCGTGATCAGCGCGGACGACTTTGACCGCCACGGGCCTCCCGAGTTTGATATGCTGCGCACGATATACCGTGCCCATGCCACCGCTGCCCAGTCGCTCCCCGATGCGATACGAACCCAGAATGGAGCCGGGACTCAGGACCATGCTCGTGATGCTCCTGCATGGGACAACTGATCGTCGCGCTATAAGCAAGCGTGGCTACAAGGCTCTGCGCGCGCTGACGTTGAATGTCTGATTCAGACAGGAGGACGTGCAGACACACTTTACGTGATCATAAAAGGCCTGGTTTCTCGTGTCAATGTTCGGAGCGACGGGCTGTGCTACCGGGGCGCCACCTTGAGGCTGTTAAATCGCACCTCCGAAATGCCAGATACCGCGGACGTCTTCGTCACTCCAACGACCATACGTCCATTTCCCAGGGTCGTATCCTGGCGCGATCCCAGTTCAACGCCGTTCGCTGTTGCGGTAATGGTGTTCCCTACACAACTCAGTTCGATGTGATTCGTTTCCTGCCCACGCTTGATGGCAGGTGACGGTCGCGAAAGCACCAGGGACTCCGGTTCATCACTCACGACCTTGATCAAACTGAACTGACCCATGGCTGGACTGACCGCGAGGAGGTATGCGCTGTGGACGCCCGAGGCGGTCGCACGGCACCCAAGCAGGATGGATCTGCCATTTGTTTCATTAACCAGGAAGGCATCCACTGCTATCGTGGCGTCACCATACGTACTTGCCGCCGACAGGACATACGAAAAGATCGGCACCCCGTCCTGATGGAGTTTCCTGATGAAGTAGTCACCCTCCAGGTACCCAACAAGGTAGCTGTCTGGATCAGGGGACGACTCCTGAAGGGCACATGCCGCAGGATCGTTAAGATTGAATGCCATCATCGTGCATCCCGTTGTGGGCGTCGCTCCTTTTGTTGCGGCGGCACCAGTGGTCGGAAACCGTGTCGGTGGCACGGCGACTGCTGTTGGCCCACTTGCCGTGGGGATTTGTGCCGTCAGCGGTATCACCGCTGTGGCGGACGCAATAGCCGCTGGCACCAGGGGCGTTGTTGTGTTCACCGCGGTAGACCGGGTGGTAGCGACCGGGGTTTCCGGAACGACAGCGGCCACGCCGACGGTGCCACGTGGAGGAGGGGATGTCTGCGCCGTGGTCATCGATGTTGGCGTCATCAGGATAGGAGCCGCGGTTCTCGCCGCGGCACTGCGGGCGGGGTCAGATGGGCGCATCAGGAAAAACGTTGCGGCAAGCAGCAACACGATGGCGATACCGCCAATCCCAAGCCAGGCGCCAACAGGTGTCCGACGAGGTTCCGTTCTCACCGTCTCGATAACTCCCGGCATGGGCGCGGTGGGAGTCACCATCGTTGCCGGAGCTTCCGCAATGGGCAGTGTATCCCGACCGGCTTCGGCAAGAGCATCGACAAATTGCGTGGCCGACGGATAGCGATCGACCGGCGCCTTCGCCAGGGCCTTTAACAGCACCTCTTCGACCCGGGGGCTGATTGAGGGAAGGAACGTGCGTGGTCGGGGTACGGGCTGCGAGATAATTGCTGAGAGTACTTCGAGTGGGGTCCGAGCGCTGAAGGGAACCCGATGGGTGAGCAGTTCATATGCGACGACTGCCAGCGAATACTGATCTGCCGCCGCTCCCGGTGGTGGATCACCTACTGCTTGCTCAGGCGCCATGTATTCAGGCGAGCCACCTGCCTCGTTGCGTTGTGTCATGCGCATCGTGGCACTGGTGACCGTGGTAATGCCGAAATCGGCAAGGACGGGTGATCCGTCGTGCCACATGAGGATGTTCGCTGGCTTGATATTGCGATGAAGTAAGCCTGCATTATGCGCGTAGTCAAGAGCGGAAGCGATGGGCCCGAGGATCTTCACGGCGTCGCTGACTGGCATAGCTTCATGCGTTCGATCAGAAACGGCACCGCCATCAACAAACTCAGTCACGAGATAGATGAGCCCTTGATCTTCACCATAATCCAGAATGGCGATGATATTGGGGTGGCGAAGCCTGGCAACAACAATGGCTTCTTGCTCAAATCGCTCTCGAAAACCGGGATCTTCGGCAAATGCCGGGGTCAACACCTTAATCACTACGTCACGGTCGAGGCCCGGGTCGTGGGCACGATAGGTTGTGGCCGTGCTACTGGTCGCTATCTGCTCAACGATGCGATAGGGACCGAGCGTGCTTCCAGCGATCAGATTCATCCTATGTCACTGTCCTAGAACTTGACGGTCCGTGTGCCATTTTTCATTGCTGTTACTGGTGTTCTCCTACTTTATCGTATGCAAGGGCTAGCGGTAACGACGGATTGACCGTCATTCGGCCTCTAGCCCCAGGCACGGTGCTCTTATTGGTCCTGAAGTTTGCGCTGATGCACAGTCATCAACACGCCCGCGGTAACCACGAGAAGCACCAGGAATAAGAGCGCTGGCTTGATGAGTCCCGCTGTTCCCCCTCCGCCCGTCTGAGGGAGAAGGGCGGGTGGCTGGTATGCGATGGGTGGTTGCGAAGCAACTTGCGGCCTATACGAGGAGGGTGTGGGTGCGACTGATCCTGCTGACACCTGCACCGGTGGAGGTGGTGCGGCAGCCACCGTGGCCGGAATGTCGAGAAGTGCGTCAAGTACCGGGGCTGAGCTATCGACCCACTCCGGCAGCTCAAATTGACCCTCAAACGTGCCAGCGAGATGGGCAGTCGAGAGGTCGTAGACAACCGTGCCTATCCCGGCATCCAGATTCCACACGGCGAGCGTCGATGCGTCAGATTCGAATGGCCCCTGCGGAGCGGGGAATCCGAGGACCGAAAGGAAGATGTTGAATCCTTTGCCCGCTCGGGCAGGCATGGAAGCGTATCCTGTCGCCGATGCTTGTGCGACGGATGCGGACGCGTCGGGGAAGTACCGCACGATGTTCGAAAAACGGACGTAGTGGAGCAGGCCGTGCCAGTAGTGACCACCGCTCGCGGCGCGGCCAAAGTACATATTTCCCTGGGGAGTTGCCGGACTGACGAACCCACCCTGGCTCGTGGCAAGGAATCCATCGACGTACAGCGACAGCACATGAGATACGCTGTTATACGTGACGGCCACGTGATGGAAGAGTTGTGGCGCAATCTTGACTCCGGACGTTCGCACCGTGCCATTTGGAGTGAACACCGCCCAGTAGTAGGTATTGGTTGCCGTACCGTCCTGAGCGAATGTCCAGCCGGAACCTCCGGTATGGCTGTCGAGCAATGCCGCATCGGTATGTTGCGTCGTACCAGGCTTGGCCCAGAACTCTACGGTGTAATCACCGTTGGTCAGCCCTACCCTACGGGCCACATCGTTGTTGAAGACGATGTCGTCACGACCATTGAACAGGACGGCGTATGTCCTGGCCGGGGTGGCGGTCGCTATCGCCGACACCTGCGTCGCTGTGGAGGTGGCAGTCGCGGCCGCCATCGTAGCGGTCGTGGTAGACGTCGCCGTTCCTGCCACAGTCGCAGTCGCAGTCGCAGTTGCAGTCGCAGTTGCAGTCGAGGTTGCCGTTGCCGTCGGCGCTGGGTTGTTCGACGAAGAACTGGACGTGTTGTTTGTCGAAGTGACGGGCGCTGTCGAGGGTGTGCTTGTCGGTGCCGGGGGTAGGGCAGTTGGGGTGAGCGTGGGCTGCGGGGCAGCAGTGAACGTCGCGGTGCTGGCAGTAGTTGCCGTCGCAGTGCTCGTGGCAGGAGCAGTGGCCGTAGACGTCGCGGTGCTGGCAGTAGTTGCCGTCGCAGTGCTCGTGGCCGTAGACGTGGCCGTGAACGTGGCCGTGGGTGTCGCTGTAGCAGTACTGGTGACGGTCGCTGTCGCTGTCGGTGTACTGGTGACGGTCGCTGTCGCTGTGGCGGTCGAGGCAACAACCGTAAACGAGGTACAGAGCCCCCCTCGCCCACCCGTGGCGCACCCTGGCGCTGGGCTGCCGCTGGAAGTTACGGAAAACGTATGCGGACCCACCGTGGCAGTTGCGGGAACCGTTTCATTCACCGCGATACCAGTGCACAACTGCCCAAATCCTGAACTACCAGTAGTACCCGGTTGTGTGCATGGGACCGCTGTCTGACTGTCGATTCGTGTACTGTCGAAGAACACATCGACAATCAAGGATCCACCAGTATTAGATGCGCCAGTCAAACTGAGTGAGACCGTGCTGCCCGCTGGTCCCGCCGTGGGACTGACTGTCAGTATCGGCGAAGTCGTTGTGGCCGCAGAAGCGGGCCTAGCGGCGAGGCTGCCGATAAAAACGACAAACGCACTGAGGATCGAGACCAGTGCCACGGTGGGTCTTCGGGATACACGTCCAAAACTCGGAACCGCCATCGGTCTGCTCCCTCATACTCTGTACCGTGCAAGATCACACGACATGGTCGACTCTCGCGCGTGGCCCATCCCTGTGGTATAGGGTTGCTCAATTCCCGACCAGAGCATTGTTTGCCGACCCCGAATACCTACCATATGAGAATTGCTGACGAGAGAGATCGCTACGAGATCACCTTGATATCACCAGTCGCTTGCATAGTACCATGTCGATGCTACTTCGACGGGGGGTTACGTGTTCATTCCAGTCCGCGTGCCGCGCGTGTCCGGACTGATTCTGCTGGGTACCGGCGTCGGGGATGGCAATGGCCCATGCGCCGCATGTGTTGGGGTGAATACAGGCGGGTCACCGTCAAGGTCGCATCGGCGTACAGTATTCGCAACAATTACCCCGTAGCCTGGTTCCTGTAACCATTGATGCGAAACCTGTGTATACTGCATCTGCGAGAGAAGAGCGTCATTACCGTGCCAGTTTCAATCACGCAGCACCATCCACCGCTGTTAAATCGCCGTTGCTGGAGTGCGGGCACGACCCGAGCGCCATTATCACACAGGGAATGAGATGAGTCTGTCTGCATCGCTCGTCCTTTCCACCAGTCGTACACAGGTCACACCCGGCGGCCAGGTATCGCTTACCGCGACGATCACGAGTCAGAGCCCGCAGACTGAAGAATTCCGACTGAGCCTGCAAGGTATCGATCCCGCCTGGATCAGGTACCGCCCCCCGAGCGTATCGGTACGTCCAGCGAGCAATGCCACGATCACGATGCTGGTGCGACCTCCAACCTCTGCATCTTCAGGTCGATTGCGCGTGATTGTGAGTTTGATCTCACGCAGAACTGACAGTGCCGTTGCTGAAGCCGTGGTCGCCATCCACGTCGGCATTCCTGGCGGCGTACAGGACGAACGTGAATCGGGAGCCGCGGGAACCATCGTCGCGATGTTGCCTCGCACGAGTTCCGACCAGGTGCCATTCTGGGCGGTCGCCGGAATGCTGTTGATGCTGTGTGCGCTGCTTGTAGCCGCCGTTACCGTATTTCACCCTGGAGCCGCGGCTGGGGCCGACATGGCAGGTGCGACGGTGGGACCGGCGTCGTGGGCAAAGACGTGCGGAGGGAAATCCACGAAGGAGGCGAGCCTCTATGCCCGCGAGGATGTTACTGAAATACGTCTGTCGAACGCGGACCAGACGAATGTGCAAGTTTTGCGGACGGAGCCTGCGAGCATACTGCCCGCACTGTTCGATCCTTTACTGGCGTTATCCGCCCCCGAGAATGAAAGCGAGGCGAGGCTTGCCTATGTCACGGCCGCTAACGAGATGCTGGACAATGCCCATGTCTGGTACATCGACATCAGCGATAAGAAAAAGGAACGGCATAAGCTTGCGGATGTGCCCGTAGGACTGTGGACAGTCCAGCCTGTATGGTCGCACGACAACAAGAGTCTGGCGTTCGTCCGTCTGAACCAGGATCTGGCGGTGCAGAACCGCACCCAACTGGAGTTATGGGTTGTGGAGATCGGTGGAAAACCGCGGCGTATCGCGGGCTTGCCGGAACTCAAGTTGGGCCAGTTTCTCGATCATCCCGTGTCGCTCTGCTGGGCCCTGGATAACCGGACACTGATATTTCAGGATCTGACGGATGTGGCGGCACAGCGTGTCCAGGCGATGTCAACCACGACAGCCGCGGCTGTTGCCGCCTCGTCGTCCGCAGCGCCTCGTGCCGGGACAGCCGTTGTTGCCAGACCGACGTCTGCTACGGAAGGACAACGTGCCGTTGCGGCTACGATCGCTCCCGCCACTTCGGTCCCCGGCGCCAGCCCCGCAGCCAGCGTGACGAGCGTACCAGAGGCTTCTACCGCCGAGACCTCGCCGCAGCCCGGCACGCCGGTAGCGGTCGTGGGATCTATCGAGATCCCGCCGACCGTCGTTGCCGCAGTCGCACCGTCGCCAGCGGGCACGACCGTGACGGAGTCGGCGCCGCAGCAGATCCAGATTGATGTCAAGACACTGGCCGTTCAGAAGGTTCCGCTTCAACCGCAAGCAACGCCGGTGCCGAGTACTGATCGAAACCCGCTCAAACCGAGCAATCCCGCGTGTGGGGTTCCAGTGTTTAGCCAGAACGACCCGGCATGGCGGTATATCGTGATGGAGGCTGGTCAACACTACATTGGGAGTTACGGCTGCGCCCTGACATCAGCCACCATGATCATGAACTACTACGGGACGGGCATCACCCCAAGTTTCCTTGCTGCTTGCCTCGGGAGCAACGCCGATCTCCTGAACTGGGTAGCTGTTGCCGGGTGTACAAAGGGACAGGTGCAGTTTGTAGACCGCCCGGACTTTTCCTGGCAGCGGATTGATGCGTTGCTCGCCACCGGTCGCCCGGTCATCGTCGGTCTGGTCGGTGGACCCGCTGGCATGCATTTTATTGTCGTCACGGCGGGTGCTGGCGGAGGGGATGGCGCAAACTACTCTGTTATTGATCCGTGGGACGCGAGTACGGATAAGACGCTCCGGTACTTCACCAGTCGTGGCTACACTCCCACCTGGCTGGTCGCGTACGCCGGGTCAGACCCAAACTGCGCCACACGAACCGTCGCACAGGTTCCCTTGCGAGCCGCCGGACCAGAGAGCGCACCTCCGCCCGCCGCTGCCACGGCCCTCGCCTTGAACGCCAATAATCCCTCCGGTTCCAGTGCGCCAGGTGCTATCACAACACTCCCGGTGCCCGCGAACAACCCACCTCCGTCACTCCCTCCGCCACCGTCCACTGCACCACCCGTGGCTCCCCTGGCGCCGAGCCCCACCATCGCCCCGGTACCGACCACGGCACCGGCCGCCGCGGCCCCGACGCCTGGTGTGGTTCCATCTGCGGTTCCGACGACCGTCGCACCCACGATCACGCCCGTTCAAAAACCGGTTACCACGATGACGGCGACGGGCCATGCCACCTCGTCCCCAGGACTGAAACCAGCTGCTACACCATCGGCGCCGTCACCATCCTCGGCCCCCTCCGTACCGCCGTCGCCTTTGCCATCCAGTAAACCGTCTGTATCACCGGTCGCTCAGGCAGTGGCCTCGCCATCGGGTCCACCTCCGACGGCCGTACCGGTTCCATCGGCGGCCCCGACTGCTTCGTGTCCCGCGCTTGCGACTCCATCCCTGGTGGCTGAGTCTGTGTCAAATGCATTAGGCTTGACCACGCAAATACGCCTGACCTGGACCGCAACGGGTGGCTGCCCCCCTGTGGCAGGGACACTGACCGCCCGGTATACGTATGCCAAGCAACCGAACGAGCGCACCTACCATGTAGAGCAGGCAGCGCCTCCCCTTATAGACACTCCACCGGTTCCGTTCCCCGGGGGTAGTTTCACGATCGCGTATACGCTCACGTTCTACGACAGCCGGGGTATGTCGGTTTCCACCACGGCACAGGTTGCGGTCAAGTTCGCCTTGTAAGGAACCTCGTTACGATCGTATGGGATCACCCGCAAAATTCATCGTGTACCCGACATGGGCTGGCTTGTGCGTCTGCACCAGGTACTCCACGATTTCACGATTGGGGTCGTGCCGTGCAAGGCGAGGCACAGCCACATGAATGACAAATGGCTCCTCAGGAAGCTGGGTAACCTGTACTGTGATGCCGGTGCAAACCTTGATGATTTCCTCCAGACCATACCTCGTGCCGCGCCAACTGTACAGGTTCACGGCATTTGCGAGTACGTCGCGCACGCGTCCTTCGGGCCAGTGGGCATCAAACGGGAGTCCGAACCATCTGCACAGCCATGGTAGGAAGGCGGCGGGGCAGCTCCGTGGATCGAAATACACGGCAATGTCGTCCTGCCGCTGCTCAAGGGGCTCCCAGATCGACTCGAACAGCAGCAAATAACGACCGAGGAAGTCACTGTCATGGAAAATGACGGGGAGATCGTGCACATAGCTGCTCTGGTGTGTTGGCGGCAATAGAGCGGGATGCGATACCCGAGGCGGCATTGCGGGGACGAGCGCCACTGGTGGCTCGACGGGCAGTGCCGGGGGTGCAACAATTTCTTCCGGTATGATGGGAACCGGCAGACGGGGCCCTGCCTCGGCCGGTGGGATCTGCGGCGTAACTGCCTCTTGTGAGACTTCCTCGAGTACGAGTGGTTCGAGAATGTCGTCGTGTCGCAGTTCTAGAGGAGCATCGTATTGAATGGTGAAGGGCCGTATCTCGAAGGTCGCACCTGCCGTAAGCAATTGTGGCTGATGTGGCAGGATGCGCGTTTCACCAAGATAGGTGCCGTTGGAACTCCCGAGGTCTGTCAGCACGACCCCTTCTTCCGAGAAGCGTACTTCTGCATGGTGTCGCGAGACGAGTGGGTGCGCGAGTGCGACTGAGTTGTCTGGCTCACGTCCCAGGGTGATAACGTCTGCTGTCAATGGAACCACCTGAATGACGGTGGCCTCAAGGTGAATCACTAACCGAGCGCCCGCAGGTTCCATAAACGGCTATCTCCCTTGTACTGACGATGGCCGGAGCGACTCCGGCCGTGGATGTCGTACGATCTGACGTCTCTGGCTGTTCCCGCTATGAATACCTTGGTTTGTCCGTAGGCTCGGGCTCACGGGGTGGCTTTCGGAGGAACTGGCGGGACTGGGGCAGCTGCGGTCGGTTTTGGCGGTAACGGCGTGCTTGTGGGTTGCGCTGTCGGTACCGGCGTCGCTGTCGGGATCGGGGTGGCAGTGGGCGGCAGCGTCGCCGTGGGTATGAGCGTGGCCGTTGGAATGGGTGTCGGCGTGCGCACGACGACGTGCTGGATCGACGTGCTTTCGTTGCCGGCGTTGTTCGCGGTGAGTACGTAGTCTCTCGACGCCTGCGGTTGATCCTGTGCCTGGCCACTCGGCCCGACATTGCCTTTGAAATCGAGCTTGACTTTGACGTCGGGCCCGACATTGGTTACCTGCCACTTCAGTGTGACCGTTTCACCTGCCACGATGGACCCCGGCGAGATGTCAAACTGAATGATGGGGTCCGTAGGCTTCGGGGTCGACGTCATAGTAGGTGATGGTGCTGTGGTCGATGTTGCTGTAGACGTGCGGGTGGCTGTGGGTGTGGCGGTCGCGGACGGCGTTGCGGTTCCGGTTGCCGTTGCTGTCTGCGTCGGAGTGGTGGTAGGCGTTGGCGCAACGACCATGATGGGCGCGCGCGTAGACGAGCCGAGGATGTTCGATGCTTTGATGATCACGCTGATGGGCGCGTCGGGACGACCAACCGCAGAGTAATTGCCAGCATCGTCCTTTTCTACCCTCGTGGAAAACGGCAGGATGTCCACGCGCTGCGCACGCCGTACTCTGGCTTCGATAAGGACGCGCTGCCCCGCTATCGGCGTTTGTGGACTGATGCGCACGGGTTCGTCGATCACGGGACTGAGTGTTGCACGAAGCAACAACCACATGCCCATACACAGGGCCGCGGCAGCGGCGATCCACGTCGGGTTGATGGCCCGCTGCACAAACTCTGCAGGAGCTTGCAGCGCATTCCCACCAGAGGACTCCCGTGTTTGCACACTGAACCGACGGTCTGCCGCATGGCCGACGAGATGCCAGGGCGCCTCGACGGTGAGCTTTACGGTAGCCTCGTGGCAGGGATCGACGAGCACCTTTTCGGGATCGAATCGGTAGCGCAACTCCTGGTCCTCGTCCTCAGCGAAGAGCGTGTAGCTGACTTCTCTATTCCCCAGATTCTGTACCCCGATGTTGTACCGCGCACGGTGCCACGCGCGTTTCCTGTGCTGCGCGATTTTCATGCTCCCGGCGGCAAACTCTGCGACGGACCAGATCGCCTCGACGCTGCTCGACTCATTCGGGTTTTCGCGTGACCGTGCTCGGATCGTCACCGGGTATTCACCCGCGTCGCTTGTACACGTCTTGTCGACATGCACGGCAAGCACAACCGACCCCTTTTCGTCCGGGTTGAGCTGTACAGGTCGGTCGGGGCCCTTTACCCACGACGGTGGTACTCCCTCAACGGTCACCGTGAGGTGATCGACCGTGCGCCCGAGGTTTGCCAGCGTAACAGCCAACTGTTGTGGGGGGCCGCCAGGCACCAGTGCGAGCGCTGGCTGCTCGACAATGAGACGGATACGGCTGCTTACGGCAGGTGCTTGCTCTGCAGGTGTGGCGGGAGTCGGTTGTGATGGTCGCGGGGCACCCGCACCGATGGTTTCGGCGGCGTTCGGCCGAATAACCGGAGCACGCGGCGGTGGCGGTGGGGGAGGTACGACAGGTTGATACGGACGAGGTGGCGGTGCTGGCGGGGGCACGCTTCGCTGTACCGGTGGTGGAGGTTGGGACGGCACTGCATATCCGCCCGGTGGTGGCACGGCGGCCCTTGCGGCCGGCACATCCGGCTGTACCCGAAACGGTCCAACCTGCAGCACATCGGATCCATTCCAGAGTTGCGGTTGATTCGGGATCAGCCGTTTACCTCCCAGGAGCGTTCCGTTGCTTGTCCCGAGGTCGGTTGCCGTCAGGTTCCGACCGTCCCAATCGAGGCGCAGGTGGTGGCGGGAAACACCCGGGTGTTCCAGTACCAGGTCATTCCCAGGATCCCGCCCGATCGTCACGCCCTTCTGTGTGAGGTCAATGGTCTGGACAGCGCCGCCGTTCTGGTCGGTCACCTGAAGACGCGGCGCTAGTGCAACTCCAACGATGGTCGCCGGAGTTCCCGTCGCCGGACCGACGGGGGATCCGGGCGTGGTGAGGAGGGGTGATTGAGGCTGGATGCGGTACAGACCGACCTGGAGTACGTCCTGTCCGCGCCACACGGTCGGCTGTTGAGGCGTGAGCTTTGCGCCCGCCAGGAGTGTGCCGTTGCTCGTCCCGAGATCTGTGACGGTCACGTGCCGACCGTCCCATTCAAGGCGCACGTGATGGCGGGAGACACCGGGATGTGCGAGCACGAGATCACTGCCGGGGTCACGACCGATCGTCATGCTCTTGTGGGTCAGATCAACCGTCCGTACCGACCGACCATCGTGATCGGTAACCTGGAGACGCGGCCCCGCTGTGCGTCCCACGAGGGTAGGTGGAGAGACGAGCTGTTGAGGTCGCTGGATGGGTGCCGGGGCCACGACGACAGGAACAGGTCTGGGGGCTGGTGGCGGCGCTTGCCTCACGGCGTGGAGAGGATTTCCGGAAATTGCCCGGATGGCCGCCGCGAGTTCGGCAGCCGTTTGATACCGTTCATCGGGTCGTTTTGCAAGACAACGCAGGATCACAGGTTCGAGATCTTTCGGGAGGTTGGGGTTGACCTGGCGAGGCGACGGGGGTACGGCGTTGACATGTTTCTCGTAGGCTTCGTTGATCGTTTTTACACGAAATGGCACGGTGCCCGTGGTGACTTCGTACAGCACAACACCAAGTGCATACACATCGCTGCGCGTGTCCAGCGGAAGTCCCTGACACTGCTCAGGAGATATGTACGCCGGCGACTTCACCGTGATGGCTGTTGCCGTGGCACTGCTCTCCACGGTCGCCGCCGCCAGTCCGACATCGGTGACCTTGACCGTATACGCGCGATCCCCGGTGGCCTGTCCGCCGACGCGGTTCAGTAGGATATTTTCCGGCTTGACATTGCCGTGGACGATGCCCTGTTCGCTGGCGTAGGCCAGGCCGATCGATGCTTGATAGAGCAAATCCATACTCAGGACCGGCGACCATGCTCTGCCGCCGGCTCGTTGCAGGAGCGCCCGCAGCGAGCCATCTGTCGCCAATTCCATGGCGATGTAGGCAGTAGTGCCAAGTTTCCCCACGTCATAGACATCTACGATATTGGGATGTTTCAGGACAGCGGCAGCTTTCGCCACCTCCAGGAAACGACCTATCAGCCGGGGTGTCGTGGTAGGAGTATCGATGAGCACCTTGATGGCATCCTGCCGGTTTGATGCGGCGTGCGTGCCACGGTAGACCACCGTCAGCGTGCCCTCGCCCAACAGCTTATCGAGATGGTACGCACCGAATGTCTGGCCGGTGAGATCACTCACGGCGATGTGTTAACGAGGTGGCGTTTCAACTCACGACGACCTGGTGTTGATTCGAGCAGACGATCGCGTCTCGCGCCACTGTCAGGCGCGCTCCTGCATCGGTCGGTTCAATTCCACCGTCGGGGTCACTAATGCTCATCCGAACGTTTTCCACAAACTCAACCGCCGGAATTTGTTGCAAGACACCATACAACTCAGACAGATGCACGTCGCGTCCAAATGGCCACCCAGTGCCGTAGGGCCCGCCCACAAAGGGGTTGAGATAGCGATAGAGTGCCTGCGTTGCCTGTCGCTGGACATCCGTGCGCAGTGCGACGTGGTGGCCCGGGCGTACGCGGATCGTGGCATCAACATTCACCCATACATACTGCGGGTGGCGCACATCCACGAAAACGCCGAGAACGCGTCGGCGGTCCAGCGTGCTCATTACCTCGACGTGCACGTCAGCCGATGGCGTGAGCCGCTCGGGTGGAATACGGCCCTCAACAGCATCTACCTGTGGCAATACGACGACAAAAACCTGTCCGGGCTGTGGTTCGGTGGCATCACCTGGTTGAGCGCCGGGAGCGAAGCACAGGGCCCGGGCGACCCCCGGCACCTGTGCCGCAAGAAATTCATAATCGTCGGCTGTTACCGCTCTGTTGCGGGTCCGCAAGGACTGGGGTGCTCGTAGCTTGGCATCGTCCAGTGTCTGCGCGTTCTGCCCACCCAATGCTGGTTGCCGGTTGATGACCTGAGTGACATACGGCACGGCAGTTTTGAGCACGCGCAGGGTGCCTTTCGGAAGGTTACCGGCGACGCCACCACCGTACTGGTAGCGATGGAAGCGCAACACGCTCCCCTTGGGAGGCACTGCCCCGAACCGGTAGACCGAGCCATCGGGCTGGAGCAATGACGGGCCGAGCGTGATCGCTCCGGATAGAGTGTCCAGGCAAAAGTGGCGGTCTCCCTCATTGGAGTCTGCAAAGTCTGCCACTTCCTCCCATCGCTCCGCGTCCCCTGCCGGAGTTTCCACCGTCAGGTAATCCTTCTGGGAATCAAGTGCCAGGATTGGCCTGTGAAGCAGTGAAAAGGATTGCCCAGGATTGCCATCACTTACCCCCAGTAGCTCATCGTAGACGGAAGTTGCTTGCCGTGCCTCCACGGTGCCGCCACGCGACTCAACTTGCATACGCTCCACCTCTGGCGATACGCGGTAGGCGCCCTGGTCGCCCTGGGGTTCCGTGATGACGCAGCGGAGCCAGTACGATCTCGGTAACTGGAATCCGCCGTCATTGACGGCTTCACGTACGGTCATGCCCGGCAGGTGCAAGATGATCTCCCCGGAGTAATTGAAGCCTCCGGTGCCGTCGTACTCGACTTCGCAGCGGACCCACGGGCTCGCGCCGCCACGCCATATTTGCCATTCGAGGGGTGGGTTTCGCGGATTTACACCAGCACCACCAGCGGATTCGCAGCCAAGTACCAGGGCCAGGACGTGCTGACTATGATCCCGCTCGAGCGCTACATAAAATCCGTCTCCGGGGGCAGGTTTCTGCGGAAACAGGGCTATTCGCTTTCCGGGTAGCCCGAGTTCCCACAAATCATGACTGGTCCAGCCCTCGCTGCCACGGAAGCCCGTCCGCCGTGTGTAGGCACTGGTGACCACCGCCGGCCGTAACGTCAGGTCTGCTTCCGTTGAAAATGTGATTGCGGTACTCGTCTCCGTCCGGACGGTGGCTACCTCGGTTTCCGTGGGAATGACGACATCCACGGGTTGTGGCGCAGACAAGTAGAAGGTAATTGGTGCGCGCGCCGCCCGAGGTGGCGCAAGATGCACCCCGATGAGGTCCAGAAATTTGATGTACATCTTGTCCGGAACCTGGTTCACGCGGTAGAGAAGCATATCCGTCATCCAGGCAAAAAGCTCGATCATGGCCACCCCAGGATCCGACACGTTGTGGTCGGTCCATTCGGGGCAGTACTGCGGGATCAGGAGTTTTACCTGATCGACGATATCCTGGAATCGTCGGTCATCGAGATCTGGTGCTGACAACGCCATGGTGCTGTCCTTCTCAGTAGCCGGGGGTTGCCCCGCCGCCCGGGATGCGGTAGAACGGGAAGACGAGCGTGCGGGCGTCGTACGTCGACTTAATGCGGTATCGTATCTCGATGAGAAGGCGAGCTGCATCGTCGGGGTCAGGCTCAGCGGTAACTTCCTGCACCGTAATACGGGGTTCCCACATGCCCAGGGCTTCTTCAACATAGTAGGAGGCGAGGCCAGCCGTTGTCACATCATTTGGCGCGAAGATGAGATCGTGGATTCGACAGCCGAACTCCGGACGCATGACACGCTGACCTTTTGGCGTCAGCAGAATCATACACATCGCCTCCACAATATCGCGTTCATGTCGTGCAAGCGCGATCCGTCCGTGCGTGTCTACACCCACGGGAAAGGCCCACCCGACGCCCAGGAAATCTGTCACGTGCCCTACCTCACGCTACGTGATCATCACGGTGCCAACAGCGATGACTGTTCCTACTGGAAGGTCCGCAGGGTCATTGCAGGTTAGCGCGGTATCGCCAGTTCGTGCCGCTGGCTTGCTATGTATCATAACAGTCGGGCTCCCGACCATGATGTGTCCGTTGTTGGTTGGTGGTTTCTGAAACGGTCCCCCCTGGGAATGTGTGGCGGTACATTATCGGCGCTGCTACCCTGGGTTGCCGCGGGAGTGCCCATAATGTTCACGTTCAAACTCAGGCCGCCGTTGATCATCCCACTGATGGGACGTGGTAGGGGAGTTGGCACTGGTCCGCCGGGGGATGGAATCATGACGACATGAATGTCCACGGCCATAATTTGATCACCCTGTTTCGCGGCAGGTTGTCCCACGGTTGCATTCCTTCACATTCAGGCTAATTCAGGTTGATGATCGAGCCTTTAACATCTACCGTCGCTGCGCCACCGTCGATTTTGACGCCCATTCCCTTGATTTCTACCTGACCTTGCGCTTCGAGCTTCAATGCGCCCGTCGCCTTGACGGTGACGTCCCCTTTGATCTCGACGGTCATGGCGTTGGCAGCACTATCCAGCATCACCTTATTCCCGTTTTTATCCTGAATGGTAATGCCGCCTCCCCCATCGCTGTCGTCGAATGAGATGATATGCCCGGTCCGTGACCGAATGATACGCTCCTGCACCTTGCCGCCGCTGACGACCTGGTTACTTTTCTTTGGTGGGTCATCCTTGCCATTCCACAGACCACCAAGCACATACGGATAGTGAATGTCTCCCATCTCGAAGCCAACCAGTACCTCGTCGTTCACCTCCGGCAAGAACTCGATACCGCGTTGCGCTCCGCCGCCCTGAGCGACGACCCTGGCCCAGTCACTCGCGTGGTCGTTTGATAGCCAGGGATATTTGACTTTGACACGCCCTGCACCCGTGGGATCCTGATTGTCGGTGACGACCCCGATGACCAGACCTGTCGGCGTGGTGGTAGGCGTGGGAGTGAGCATACTGAGCAATGTTGCAGGATGATGCCCTGACACGCTGATTCGGGTGCTGTAGCCATGCTCGGCTTCGTACAGATGCGTGGCAGCTGTGACATAATAGGTGCCACTGAACCGATTCCCCAGCGCGGTAATGGTCACAGCGGAGCCAGCCACGATGAGTGGGTTCCCGCTTCCTAGTCCGTCAGCTTCGATGTACGTACACGCCGTTTGATCGGCGACGGCCTGGGCCAGCTGGTCCGCCATGGCTTTTGAGCGAATCGGCCGGTCGGCCACGAGGTGCTTTGCTGGCACGTGAAACGCATCCTGTGCCATGGCGGCGCCGGTTTTGGGCTCGCCCACGTGAGGCGACCGTGGACTGGCGTGTGCATCACCGGTGACGGCTTCTTTCGTAGCGGGGTCCCACCCCCCTGCCATCACACCATCAATCTGGTTGATAGTCGTGAGGCGGGGACGAAATTCAGAAAGCGTGACTCCCCACTCTAACGGCAGTGGTGCGCCCTGTGGGGTAGGTTCCTCACAGTGCAGTGTTTTCCCCTTGACAAAGAGCAGGTACCCCAGGGAGACAGCACGGCTGTGTAAGAAATCCAGGTTCGTCTCATTATTTTGAAACGCGTACGCATGTACCTGGTTCATGGGCCCCAGTTTTGCTTGCAGGCCCACTTCACTGGCAAGCTTGGACATCATGTCGCCATCGGTCACGTTCAGAAAGGAACGTACCTGCCGACCGCGTGAGAGACGGTGCAGGCGGTCGAAGGCTCGCACCGTTAACTGATGGGTGCTGGCAGTAAAATCGGGTTCGAGTTCGACGATTTCACCGTCAAAGAGCACGCCTGTCGTCTGGCCGGACTTTGCGGAGATTTCAATGCTCTTGCCCGGAGCCAGGAGCCCATCGTCGATCCAGTGGAGGCGCGTGTCGTGCAGAATGAGCGTGGCGACATCAGGAAGGTGCAGGCTGCTGTCAACGCTCACCTTCGAGAGGTCGTGCATCAAGGCCTCGGGTGCATCGGCACCGTCAATCTTGACGTAAAAATGACTGAGCAGACCGCCGGTATCAGCCATTAGGAATTTCCAGCACCATACCGGGTGACAGGCGGCGTACCTGGGTCAGGTTATTCGCGTCCGCGATCGCACGCCACTGCCCGGGGTCGCCATACTCACTGAAGGCAATCGACGCCAACGTGTCACCTTGTTTTACCGTCCACATGCGTTCGCCACCCACACCGCCTGATGTAGGATTCTGCTTTGGAAACAGTGATTCGTCCCTGATCTGTTGAAAGGTGACATCCAGGGTCGCTCGTACCGGCGTACCATCATCCAAAAACAGTACGAACTTCTGGGTGATGCTCGTAATCACCGCTTCGAAGGTCCACGCCAATCCCCATTGGAAGCAGACTTTCGGGGGGCGTCCTTTCTTATTTTTCTTGTCCGTGAGGGCAGGATCGACCATCATCAGATCCCAGATTGCCTCTGTGTACTCCTTTCGGACATCTTTCGCATCCTTACCAAAGATATAGGTGTCAAAAAAGAGCTGCATCGTGAGCGTCGTGGACTTGCCACCACCAAACTCAAACTGAGGTACATTAGACCCTTTCGCAGTACCGAGCGTCCACGTATTCTGTTTGGCGAAAGAGTATTCTTTCGGATTAAATAGACAGGAGATCGGCGTGTGCGCTCCCTGTCCTTCGAGCTTCACGATGCACGCATTCGCGAGACTTGCACCACTCATCGTTTCTACCTTCTGTTCTATCCACCTCGTCGGCGTTCGGCCGAGAGACGTCGCTTCAGTACGTCATACACTTGCCGTGCAAGTGCATCAATATCAGGTTGAGGACTGGCTGCGGGATGAGCGGGTGCGGCACCCGCAGAGGCAGGTGCCGCACCCGCTCCCTGCTCGTCCCGTGGGGCTCGCTGGACGACCAGTCCAGCCGTCGCAAGCGTCGCTGGGGCCGCAACGGCGGGAGTGTCGCCGGACCCGGATGGTGCTGCCTCGTGTTGCGAGGGCGCCATCCACGAGGGCAGGGGTTGCCACGGCGCTGGGAGCCCTCCCCAGTCGTCAATCGGTGATGTGCCTGGATCGGTCATGGGAGCGGCTGACGGCGCCAGGGGTGGTGAACTAGCCGCGTATGAGGGACTTATGCTTCCAGGTGTGGTCGTCCGTGCTCGCACGACGGGAAGTCCACCGCTGCCGCTCGACCGGTCAGTAGCTTGGGAGGTGCGCCAGGCGCCATCACCCGACGCAGACTCGCCTTGTCGCGGTGTCACCCTTTCCGTCGGGGCCACGCGCCCAGATTCTTGCAATGCCGGACGCTCGGATGGGGCACGCGCACCACGTGATTCTGCCAGCGGTCTCCTATCTGGCGGGACGAAGCGGCGCGTCGAAGGTTGTTTCGTATGCGCTACAGGGCGCACGAAGCGCGGTACGACGGCAGAGCGTGCGGCAGGGGGGTGGTGATGAGCCGCCGGTGCCGACAGCGCACTCTCAGGGAGTGGTGGGATGTTCTCCAAGTGGGGCACTTCAGTATGCATGTCAGGCTCGGGACCAACTACCGTGGCAGGTTCGGTTGTGACCTGGGGCGTTTGGGTGGCACGCGTGAGGAGGGTTGCCCATGCCAATGGGGATCCTTCGTCCGCCTGGGGCACCGTATGCCCGGCGGACTGTGTTGGAGCAGGCATCACCGTTGGCACGGAAGCAACGGGTGGTCGGGAGGGAACGGACTCAGGCTCCGAGTTGCCAACGGTGGGTCGCGTTGCCGAGTGACCACGCAGGTCTGCGATGAGGGACTGAACAGCGTCTGAACGGGCGGCAGGTGGTGTGGTTGGTCGTGGTCGTCGTGGACGCATCACTTCCACGATCTGCTGCCCGCCCTGGCTGGTGGTCGTAGGTGAGGCTTCAGGCGGTGGCTGTACTGGTAATTCGGGCGCTGGCACAGATTTGTCGGCGTGGAGCGGTCGCGATTCGGGTGGCACTGGGACTTGCTGATCAACCGGTGAGAATTCCGACGGTTTCGAGGTGATCGTGTCCTCGAGATGGTGCTCCACGAGTTGGTAGGCTTCACCTTGTTCAGACGGAACTGGCGACTCGAGAGGGGATGTACGTATCGCTTCCTGACTTGTGAGGTCATTCATCACATCATACGGTGAAGAGTGCTGCTCGAAAGGTACTGTGGCGCGAATTTCTCTGACCTCTAAACTGCTGTCAGGCAGTGGCATTGCAGGTGTTTCTTGCGAGGACAGCCCATCGTGAGCGGTGCGGGGGACGTTCAGCATCTCGTCAATGACCGAGGACCGCTCAGTCGGGGTCACAGGAACGTCCAACGCCGCTCCTGCCTGTCGATCAAATCGGGACGGATGAATGCCTGCATCTGGGGCACCCGCTGTATCGTCTGTCGCCAATGACACGGACACGGTCGGCGGGATGTCCGTTGCAACAGCCATCGATGGCAGATCGTCGAGAACAGGTGCCGGGGGATCGGCGGTCCGTTCAGTTCGTGTCTCCACGTTTTTCTGCTGTGAAGGGTTCGCTCCTCCAGGGACGGGTGTACGTGTTTGCGCTGTGGGCCCCGCATCGTTGGCCAACTCTTTGCCCGTAACTGTATCGTTGGCGAGGGGGATCTGGGCCGGTTGGAGCGTACCGTCGCCATCCAGCGGGCGTAACGGAGGAGATGAGCGCGGTGGCGACGCGGCATTCATTCGTGGCGTGGTTTCATTCGCCACGATATCCTCGGTGACGTCAAGCGACAGGGGAACCGGTGGCGACGACGCCTGCTGTTGCACGATCTGCGACGAGACTGGCGCGGTGATCTCTCTGTCAGACGGGCTGGGCTCACGGTCATTCGTTTCCCGCTCAGATGAGCCAACTTGTGGAACTCGCGGGCGAACACCGCGTGCAGACGTGGGTGCAGAAGCGTCGGTCGACAGGTTTTGATCGGGGGGTTGGGGGCTCGCCATGTGCACCGGCGCCGGTGACGGGACGTGGACGCCTGCCGGCGACTCGATGTTTCCTGAGAGGGGTTGGTCGTCTGGTCGCTGCTCTTCGTTCGTAGAAAAGGTGTGGACGCCTGCGGTTGGCTCGATGTGCGGTGATGGGGGTGAAGCTGTGTACGCGGCAGCGTCGGGTTCGGAGGTGCTTGAGACCGGGGACACGATATCCACGGGGCGTGGGGTAGACGCATAGGGCCCGCTCCACGCCTCGGCTGCAGGTTCTGTCGCTGTTGCACCGACATGCTGAGGCGTATCTGGTAAATCCGGAGCCAACGTTACATCACCGGAAGTGGGCAACGCCCCCAAATTTTCTCGCAAGGACTCCTTTTGCATCCATCGTCCGGGATCGACAGCGGGTGTGGATGTGCTGGCGCCGTGTGAAGATGGCTCCTGGTGAGGATCACGTCGTACGCCGGCACGTGCTCGCACTGTGGCGCTCTCTCCGCGATCACCGATGGTGGATACCGTGGCTTGATGTCTGACGGCTGGTTCTGCGGACACCCCTGTGATGTGCTCCTGTTGCCCCGGCACCGCGGTCGGGGTCTCACGGCTCGTCTCCGCGGACATGGGTGGGGAAGTTGTAGCGGTATCCTGAGCAGATATGGTTTCAGTGAGGGCGGCCGACCGTTCAGGTTGATCTGACGCCGATGTCGTGCCGAAGGTCCCCTGAGTAGGTTGCGACTCTGCGGCCGTGGAGTCCTCAAAGGACATGTCGTCCCTGTCTTCCGGCACGATGTCCGTGGACGAATCGGTTTGAGATTGAGATGTGTTGGCGAGATCTCCGACGTGGGCATCAGTGGACTCGTAAGAGGTCGGTTCGGCACCCATGGCATCAGGCACAGCGTACGAAGCATACACACCTGCGACGACGCTCGGTTCGACGTCGGGAGGCGACGCGTGTTCAAGGCGCGCTGGTTCTGCCTCCTGATTCGGGATCGCGACTGACGGCGCAGGAGCGATTAGATTGTCGGCGGCCGTCACCGTCGGTGCGGGTGACAGCGTTGGCGGGTGTACCGCAGCTCCTTGTTGCGTAGTCCCAACGGGTGCCGACACGAGCAGCGGGGCTTGCACCGTGGCAGGCGCGAAACGTTGGACGCCAGGAACACCGGGTGCATGCCGGGATTCCCGCGTCGGTGGCGTGAACGGAACAACAGCAGAGGCACCAGGTGACACGGTTGCTGGTACAAATCGCGGCACGTCCATTCCACGTTGATGTGGTGATGGTCCCAGAAGTTGGTGCGTAAGGTGTGGTCCTGAGCGAAGACGCGCGACCATGGGGTGCCGATGCGTCACCCACCGCTGCAAACGGACCGTACGCTGGACGTGCCGAGCGAAAGCAGACATCGTGGGAGGGCTAGGCATGCGTGCCTCTCGGGGTCATCACCGCAGCGGCAGTGTCACGCAGCACTATTCGTGGTCTCATCGGGCGCTCTCAGTTGGACGCGTGAAGCACGTGTTCATAGTCACTAGTTGTGTCCGCCTGCCTGGGTCTTTGCTTTTGCGAGCGGCATCATTCCACTGTGTGCCAGTTCCAACGTCTCGATTGCGACGGCAGCCCCGCCGGCATTCAACTGTGGACCGATCCATTTTACGGGATATGCGTCGATAAACTCCCATCGTGAAAGTTCATCTCCATGGACATCGTACATAATGACCGAGACGTGCCGCCGTGTTATTTTTCCTTGTGCCACCTCGAGATACCATTTGAAAAACTCATTTGAACCGGTCAATCCTCGCTTTAGCGTGAGATTGCTCACCTTGGTGCGACCGGGAAGACGATGGACGAACGCGTTATTCCCACCTTCCGCATATTCCATCACTTCCATCTCAAGTTGAAGTCCGCTCACTTCTGTGAAGACAGCCTGTATTGACTCGTCAATCTGGACGTAGAAGCGGCAGTTCGGGTAAGCCTCTTTATCGCGCAAAACGCCGTCTCCTGCCACAAATCAACGCTTTCTCTGTAATCCATCGCGCTCGCCCCGTGCGAGGGATAAGCGAATTTCAGCACGCATTAGCGCGTAGACACGGTCGGCCAGTCGTTGGATGTCGATGGCTGGCGACGCCGTAGCTCCTTGAGGTCCTGCTGTGCCGCCGTGCTCAGCGGGTTCGGATTTGCTCTCCTGGTCCATAGCACTACTCTCGCTAGCTCACCGAAGAAGGATCCACGCGACGATCTCGGCCTGGATCCTCACCACGTTTTCCTTCGGTACGTCCCGGCACGCGAAAAAAGGAACGACGCCCTACTGTCGGTCATCGTCATTGTCCGCACGGATATCAAGTGCGAACCGATGGCCGCATGACGGGCACGCCGTTTCGACCAACGTATCGCTCATGTCGTTGATGCGGAGATACAGATCCTGCAAATAGGCAAAATCGGCGGAGAACAGCTGTTCGACGATTGGTGGCGACAGCGGAGTTATATCACCGAGTCGCGATACAACCCGACTGAGTACGATAACGGTGAGATAGCCAGGGTTGCTTTGTACCCTGGGGTCTCGTAACGGGTCAATTTCGTCCAGCGCTGTCGCCAGTCGCATGACACCAGAACGATGGAGGTTCCCTCGTGCGTCCACGTATCCACGCGGCAGCGTGAAGTTAAACTCCGTGCGTAGGAGGGGCGCGGCGGTCTCCATCTAAGACACCAGCTCGCGCCCCCAGGCGCCACTACTGTTCGCGTTTATAACCTTCATGGGTGATTTCGAGTTCTTCAATGCCAGCTTCATTCGTTGCCGCGTTCGCGCTTGGTCCGGTGAGTTTACTGGGCCAAGCGGCAACAAAACTCCACTTGGCGATGCCGTCGCCCTTCTGATTGAACATCGTGATCGAGCCATTTTTGCGAGCCGTTTCTATGTCGCCCTTCTCGACCAGTTCTCGCCATTGCCACATGTCCATGGCTTTGGTGATGCCGCGCTTCAGGTGAATATTGTTCCACTTCAGGCGACCGGGGACCTTCTTGATGACCTGCTCGCCTTTTTCACCGCTTGCTTTGTATTCGACAACCTCATTTTCGCTGCCCAGGCCGGTGCATTCGCGAAACGCGCCCACAATCTGGCCCTGAAACTCGATGCCGAACCATGATGATACAAGAGGATCTTCCTCTGGCACTGTCGTCTCCTTCTCTTGGGGTTGTAGCCCCGAATCGTACCCGTGGCCGCCACTGTTCTGGCGGCTTCCTCACGACACCTCTTGGACAGGGGAAACGGAGGAGGCTATGACCCTCCGCCAGCCCACTGGCTAAATCGGAACACGACGAATTCTGCCGGTTTGACGGGTGCCAGACCAATGTCAACGAACAACTGACCACGATCACGGACGTCGGGCGGGTTCAGTTCCTCGTCGCATTTTACGAAAAAGGCTTCATCAGGCGAGCGACCAAAGAGCATGCCGTCACGCCATGTGCCGGTCAGAAACGCGCTGATATCGCGCCGGACGCGGAACCAGAGGTCGGGATCGTTCGGTTCGAATACAACCCATTGTAGTCCACGCTCCAACGATTTTTCCACGTAGTTGAAGAGGCGACGCACACTAATGTAGCGCCACGCTGGATCGCTGCTGACGGTCCGCGCTCCCCAGATTCTCACGCCTCGACCGGTGAAGGAACGGATACAGTTCACGCCAATCGGGTTGAGTGTGTCTTGCTCTCCCTTTGTGATGGGAGTGACGGTCTCAAGAGCACCTCGGATCACTTCGTTCGCGGGCGCCTTGTGGACTCCACGTTCGTTGTCGCTTCGCGCCCAGATCCCGGCCATGTGACCGCACGGGGGGACGGCGAGCGGCCGACCATCTGGACCGGCTACTTTGATCCAGGGATAGTACAGAGCGGCGAACTTTGAGTCGTAGTTTGTGTCGCGCTCGCGCCAGACCTTCACGGCCTGTGGCGTGAGCGGCGCCTTCCCGTCGCGGACAGCCAGCGTGGGCACCGCGTCGAGGATTGCCATGCGGTCACTCATCCGCTCGCAGTGCGCGATCATAGCGAGTTGCACAGCCTTCACGCCGTCCAGATCCAGTGCACCCATTTCGTAGGCCGACATCAGGTCGGGAGCGCAGACCATCGTGACATCGTCGGCAATCTCAAGCCCTTCCATGCCACTGCGTGCAGCTACATCGCCAGTGAAATGGTTGGCCTGAACCTGAGGAATGACAGCGGGCTGTTCCGGTCGCAGCAGATAGGTGCCATTTTCTGGCGTGCGCTCGGCAATCGGTCCGGTCGCCTGCGCCTCGACCACTTCGATAATGAAGCTCGCCTGTTTGACCACATCCACAACATTGCGTGGATGTCGCCGGCCCAGGCCCACGTTTTCATACACTTCTTCGGTCTGACCCATTTTGATGCGTAAGGTAAACGTGCCTTCGGGCGGGCTCTCTTCCGTGGGGGGCGCGACCTCCACCTGAATAGATTCGGTGGCGGGACCCTTGGGTGTCACGATCAGTGACGGAATGGCACGCGACGAACGGGTGGGGAGTTGAAGCTTGCCACCTTTCTCAGTCAGTGCGGCCTGCCCATCCGCTGCTACGACCCGTGTCACATAGCATCGGCCACCACCATTGAGAAAGTAGCCGTACACCGCGTGGGACATGTAGGCTCCGGGCATATGGGGGTTCCGGCGACCGCTCTCATCGAGATCGCCGTACGTCTCCACATACTGCGACCAGTTGGTCACCAGTGAAGGCGTATTTGGTGGTCCGGCAGGAGCAAACCCGACGAACGCCGCACACGCCGTGCCCACGCCCTGAATGGGACGAGGGCCGCTGTCAACCTCCTGGATATAGACTCCGGGAGAGAGGTACTCAGGCACGACGGACTCCTTTCAACTATCGGGTGGGGCGCACCCGGGGGGAGGAGACGATCAGCATCTCCTCGTCCATTCTGGTCTCCACGACCGCAGGTGAACGCGAGTCACTGCGACCTGACTAGCCAGGGCAGAGGGCACCGACGATTTTCGATGCAACCATGCGGTATATGACACCACACTATAACCACACCTGGCAGCCAATGTAAAGAGCGACCGGTAAAAAAAGGCGAAATACGGAAAAACGGAGGGTGCAGGGCACGTCGTGACTCGACTTCCATCGAAAGCACCGTGGGCCTGGACTGCATAGGCGTGTCCGCACCGTGCTACCTTACCCCGGTCTGTACGGTGACTGGGGTCGTGACGGCGGGGGCATGTACCGGCAAAACACGCTGTGGCGGCAACACGGGATAAAAGCGATCAATGACGGCCCGTGCCCGCGTCAGATAGACATACCAGGCTGGTTCGTCCCCGTCAATCACCATGGTGGCAGACCCTTCTTCCAGCTTGGGAAGATTTGGCCACTCCGCCTTCAATTGCTCCATCGACTTCGGACCGAAGATCGACTCAAGCGCGTGCAGGCCGTCATATACATTGATGAGGTAGTTGAGGTAGTCAGCAAGGGCAAAATGCTGAGCGGCGCTCGCGACTGTCACACGGGCATTCCACCGAGCCACAACCTCCGCGTAGATGTCGAAGTGCATCTGGAGTTCGTGCAGTTTCCCTTGCCACACGGGATGGGCCACATCCGATGGCCACCACGAGTCAGGTGGACACAGTGCATCCGTTCGCTGAACGACGCGCAACTGTTTGATGGACATCGGGTAGGTCTGGCACACAATCGGGCGCTCGGCATAGACGCCGCACCGCGCATTGTCCCCTCCGAGGGTCACCAGAAAGACGCAGGGACGTTTGACACCGAACTTCCCCTGTTTATCGAGGACTAGACCGTAGGTCGGCCCGTCCGCCTGGAGGAAGAATCCGTCAACCGCCGGATGTTGTTGTGGCACCGCGACGAGAAACTTCTCGTGACTGAGTTGCTGGCGGCTACTGAGGAGCCACACGTCGTAGCCGCTGACATTGACAATGTATGAGCGGCAGCAGATGCCGCACGTCGCACAGGGATTGCGCGAACCTGCCGTCATGCGGTGCTCCTCTGCGACGCGTCTGCGGCCAGTTCGTCGTACCGTTCCAGCACATAGGCGCAATAGTCGGCGAAAGTAGTCGTGGTGCCTTCGGGCTGGGCAGCCATATACTCGTTCCAGTCAGCGACCACCCGGCAGTACTCTTCAGAGTCGGCCTGTCTCTCCGTGACGACAGTCGTTTCCTCAGCCAGGTCAACATCGGTAAGCGTCCATGTCCGGCAGGAGCAGGCGATATTCGCCTGGAGGTGCAACACGCCGTCGGCCATATCTGAGGGAAATGCCTGACAGACCATTGGCCGGAGGTCACCCAGTCCGCAACGATGGTCACCTCCTGACGTGCGCATCAGGAAGATACACGGTGGAAGTGCGCCTTTTCGCCGACTCGTCCCTTTTGCCAGGACGATGCGGAAGCGTCGTTCGGAGTTGTCAAGCGCGAACGCGTCGCGCCGATACTGCGACGTCAGGAAGTAGCGTAGGAACGACGACGGTGGCGTTTGGAGCGTGCGGGAGATGCGCCACATGTCGCGGCCGGTCGGCAAGACAAACGGCGTAAAACAGCACGTTTTCTGTGGGCACGACAGCCACAGCCGCTCCTTTTGTGTTCGTGCTTGTATCGTCAGTTCGCGAACCTCCTCGCGTAGCCGCCAAACGGGTGATGTGCCCGACGCTGTGAGCATGTCCCGCTACACATCCACATCGTAATTCTCTGACGGCACGATAATTTGTTGCTCAACGTCCGGTCGCCCGGCGATTTTCACGACGACCGTGAGCGGCCCCCGCGGCCCACGGGCAAATGAAAACCGTCCTTCCCCGTCAGTTACTGTTTCCGCACCCGTCTCGCGGAGGCCCACCCAGGCATCGGCAATACCCCTGGCGTGATCGACACGCGAACGGACTCGCCCCCCGATGAAGGTGTGCTCGCCAGCGAGTTCCTGCTGACTGTCTCGCATGCGAAGCGTACTCGTGAGTACGAGCGGGCTGGAAATAACAAGCTCCGGGTCGAGCGCAAGCGTGACGACGTACGTCAGCGATGGTCGGATGCGATTGTCGAGCGCCTGCCATAGATCGGTAAGGTTCTTGGGCGCTTGCTCGGGCTGCATCACCTTTGCGATCACAGGAAATGGCTGATAGACAAGGCTCCCTTGCAGCATGTCGCCGGGCAGTTCTGGATTCCGAATCAGGGTTGCCATGACACGAGATAACAGCCGATGTTCGTCCTCTGGCGCACGGGCCCATGTACTGACCTGATACGTAGCATTGACGCGAATGGGACGCTGGCTCCTGGTCGCCGTATTTGCGCGTTTCGTGACGTCCCACCCGCCCTGATGCAGGTCGCGGTTCTCGATCACGTCGTAGAGGAAACAGTTGATGGAGGGACGACTGAGCCGTGCTGACCAGTCACGATCGGGTGCGTCAAAGCTGACGTCGATCTCCGCCGGGTCCGCGGGAACCTGACGAATCAGGAGTTGGCGTACGGTGTCATCAAGATCTGCAAGCATCAGGTGTTTCTATCTCTCGTGAGCCATGGAGCCCAGTAGCCTGGTCCATCATACTGATTGAGAGCATCACAGGACGCCCGTGATCACTCCATCACCCTCATCACACATCGAATGGTCATCCGCAGCGGCTCTTCTCACGGGAACAGAAACGCGGCGACCGGCGCGCGTTGACACCGGCAGATACATTGCCATCATCCTACACAGCTGCCTGCCTGTCAAGATATTGACACAGCGTGTATACTGCCCTACAGGATACCTATGCGTGCTCGCGGGCGCCTGCCTGATGATAGGCCCTATGTGTGCGGCGCGGTCCGTCCGCACTTCGGAGTGAGGGGGTTGAGATGGCAAGTCAAACGACACACACCCGAGTACAACGTGAGCAGGAATCCGCGGTGCGTCGGCAAGCCGAGTTCCAGGAAGCTCCTGGCGAGCGTGAAGCGGAAGCTGCCCGAGCGACCTTCCTCCAGAGGGCAGCACAAAGCCCTGCGGATCTCGGCACTGGACTGGTGGGTGCCGACAGTGCTACACGCGCACGGGTCGTCAGTCGACTTCAGCAGGAACGAGGCAATGCTTTCGTCCAGCGAGTCGTGGCTGAGGCGCAGGGAACGCCCGGTCGGCTGGTCGGGCAGTCTCAACCGGAGATGGTTCAGGAGGTGCTCCAGCGCAAGGGAAGTGGGAGCGCATTGCCCGATGTTGCACGGCAGCCTCTGGAGGGACACTTCGGGGCCGATCTGAGTGATGTGCGGGTGCATACGGACACGCAGGCGACGGACTTAAACCGGGAACTGCAGGCGAACGCTTTTACTGTTGGCAGTGATATCTTTTTCGCAGAGGGACAGTACGATCCCCATGGCTCGGGCGGCCAGGGTCTCCTGGCGCATGAAGTCGCGCACGTGGGGCAGCAGACCGGGTTCGCGGGGGCAGCCGTCCAACGTGAAGGTGCGGATGATGAACAAGTCCCACACCCGGAGGGAGCGCCCAAGGAAGAGGAGCAGGCTAGCTAGCTCGTCCCTGTCTCTGGCGACACCAACACCGACACGACAACATGGTCGGATCGTGCCTGGACCGTCAGGTTGCGACTGCCTGACGGCTGCGACGGTACAGGCGACGGGAGCTACATAGGTAGTGTCGCGTGACGTTTCGGTGACGGCATACCGCTTAGATCGACATGGTACTTAATCACTGGAAGCGCACAGGGGGGTGAGTGCGATGCCACGACGGATGCACCGATCAGCGACTGAGGCTGACGATGCCGCAGCACTCGCTCGCCATCGAGGTCCGGATCGTGAG
>JAABUZ0100001370.1_pt1 | contig 47024 bp, 47 predicted proteins | sample 5562091 | NCBI WGS metagenome assembly JAABUZ01 (sample SAMN12813069, study PRJNA571459) | rock metagenome | isolation source: Antarctica rocks | place: Antarctica: Victoria Land, Linnaeus Terrace sud | collected 2015-12-21
ACCGCGAACTCCGCCTCCCGCAGCGTCCGCACCGCGTCGCGCACCCGCGTACAGAGGGTGTCATCAACGGTCACCGTGCTCATAGGTCAACCATAAAGTGCACCCCCGACAACCTGGTGCTGAACAGGGAAGACGGGACCAGTGATCTCGCTGAGCTCGATCGCGCCCGCGAGCTCGCCGCTGCCCGTGTGGACGCCGGCCGACCCCACCCGGGTGCTGACAGACTCTCGCCATGCTCGAGGAGTCCGTGGACTGGCACGGGCAGACCGTGCGCTGGTCGCGGCGCGGAACCGGCCCGGCCGTCGTCTTCTGCCATGGGACCCCGTGGTCGTCGACACTGTGGGAGCCGATCGCCGAGGCGTTGGCCGAGGACTTCACCGTCCATCTCTGGGACATGCTCGGCTACGGCACCTCGACGATGGTCGAGGAGCAGGACGTCTCCCTGGCCGTCCAGGGACAGGTACTCGCCGACCTCCTCGAGCACTGGCAGTTCGAGCAACCACCCCACCTCATCGCTCATGATTACGGCGGAGCGGCCTCGCTGCGCGCTCATCTGCTCCACGGGGCGCGGTACCGGTCCCTCGCGCTGGTCGACGTCGTGGCGGTCGCCCCCTGGGGTTCGGAGTTCTTCCGGCTGGTCGCGGACAACGCATCGGTGTTCGCGCGCCTCCCGCCACCACTGCACGAAGCGCTCGTCCGCGCCTACATCGCGGGTGCCGCCCACCGCCCGTTGTCGGCCGCGGCGCACGACATGCTCACGACGCCCTGGCTCGGCGACCGCAACTCCGGCTCGTCGAGGGCGCCGGCCACCTCATCCAGCTCGACGCGCCCGAGGCGCTCACGGCTGTGCTCCAACGCTGGCTCCACGGCGTCGAGCGCGCGTAGCCGACTCTCACCCGCCGAGCAGCGCCGTGAACCCCGCGCGGAGCTCGTCGACGAACACCTCCGGCGCCTCGAGCGAGGCGAAATGCCCGCCGCGGGGCAGCACGTTCCAGTAGCCGAGGCCGGTGTAGCGGGCGGCGACCCACGCGCGCGGCAGCTTCGCCATCTCCGCGGGGAACATCGACACCGCGGCGGGCACGGTGATCAGCGCCGTCCGGTCCACGTGGGCGTTCTCCCAGTACATCCGCGCGGACGACGCTCCGGAGGCGCCCAGCCAGTACACCGCGACGTTGTCGAGCAGCCGGCCGCGCGGGACCGCGGCGTCGGGGTCGCCGTCATGGTCGGTCCAGGCGGCGAACTTCTCGGCGATCCAGGCGAGCTGCCCGGCGGGGGAGTCGACGAGGCCGTAACCGAGGGTCTGCGGGCGGGTGCGCTGCTGGGCGGAGTAGCCCGAGCCGACGTCGCGGAACTCCCGTGCCCGGGCGAGCCAGCCCTTCTCGGTCTCGTCGAGGTCGTCGGTCGAGAAGCCCTCGGGACGGTCGGCGAGCGGCATCGTCGTGTGGATCGCGGCCACCCGATCGGGGTGTCGCACTGCGAGCGCCGCGGTGACCATCGAGCCCCAGTCCCCGCCCTGGGCGAGGAAGCGGTCGTAGCCGAGCGTCGCCATGATCGCCGCCCAGGCGTCCGCGATGCGGTCGACGTCCCACCCCGTCGTGGTCGGCTTGTCGGAGAACCCGAAGCCCGGCAAGGACGGCGCGACCACGTGGAACGCCGGGACGCGGTCTTCCACCGGGTCGACCAGGGCGTCGAGTACGTCAAGGAACTCCACCACCGATCCGGGCCACCCGTGGGTGATCACGAGCGGGCGCGCGTCGGGGCGGGGAGAGCGGACATGCAGGAAGTGGACGCCGAGCCCGTCGACCTCGGCCCGCCACTGGCCGCGGCCGTTGAGCTCAGCCTCCAGTCGGCGCCAGTCGTGCTCCTCGGACCACGTGCGGCACAGCTCGGCGACCCGTGCGCGGGGGATGCCCTGGGAGGCGTCTCCCACCGGCTCGGGCTCGGGAAGGCGGACCCGGCGGAGGCGCTCGTGGAGGTCGTCGAGCTGATCGTCGGGCACGTCGAGCACGAAACGTGTGGGGTTGGTGACGCTCGGCAGCAGGGTCTCGGCGGACACGCAGGCGACGGTAACCGCACCCTCGGGGGCTCCGCCCCCGAGCACCCCCGCCCGGGGGCCGGGGCCCTCGGGGGCTCCGCCCCCGAGCACCCCCGCCCGCGGTAACCGCACCCTTGGGGGCTCCGCCCCCGAGCACCCCCGCCCGGGAGCCGGGCATTCGAGGAGCTGCGTCCGGACGGGTGGCATCCCGACACGCCGTGGAGGGATCCTGTCCTACCCGAAGGGGGAACTTCGCCCTGCCCGGGGCATCGAGGCCGCATCGTGGGCGTCGACCCTCACGGAGGCCACGGAGGCCATGGATGCCCGGTTCGCACGATCATCGCCCGCCGGCGTTGCTGATCTCCGCCGCCGCGGATCTCGACCTCTGCGACGGCTACGTCGTGCTGGTGTTCGACCCCGAGACCGGTGAGCTCGACGCGCACGGACCGTTCGAGGGCATCGCGGCGACCGTGTGCGCGGAACGCCTCCGACGCCAGTTCGACGACGACGAGCTGAGCGACGTCCTCATCCGGGTCAGCCGCCTGCACCAGCCGCGGGGGGCAGCGGCATGACGGCGGGGCAGGCCCGTTCCCCGCTGGCACACGACGCCACGGTGCGGTAGGCCTGCCCCTGTGGCGACGGTGCGGGAGGTGGCGCTGGACCTGTTCCGCGCCCATTCGATGACGACGATCTTCGGCAACCCCGGCTCGACCGAGCTGCCGATGCTCACCGAGCTCCCCGACGACTTCCACTACGTGCTCGGCCTCCAGGAGGCCGCGGTGGTGGGGATGGCCGACGGGTATGCGCAGGCGACCGGACGCCCGACGCTGGTCAACCTGCACACCGCGCCCGGGCTCGGGAACGCGGTCGGTGCCTTGGTCAACGCTCAGGCCAACGGCTCGCCGCTGGTCCTCACCGCCGGCCAGCAGGTCCGGCCGATGATCAACCTCGAGGCGATGCTGACCAACACGCGCGCGATCGAGGTGCCGCTCCCGCTGGTGAAGTTCTCCGCCGAGCCCGCGCGGGCGCAGGACGTCCCTGCGCTGCTCGCCCGGGCGACGCACCTCGCGATGACCCCGCCGCGCGGGCCGGTCTTCGTCTCGATCCCCATGGACGACTGGGGCGCGGAGGCCTCCGACGAGGCCACGTCCCTGGTCCTCGCCCGCAGCGTCCATGCCCGCACCGCCCCCGACCCGGCCGCGATCGAGGGCATCGTCGACGCTCTCACCGGCGCCCGCGCGCCCGCCCTCGTCTGCGGCGCCGACGTCGACGCGAGCGGGGGTGTCGACGACGCAGTCGCGCTCGCCGAACGCCTGAACGCCGTCGTCTACTCGCCACCCGCCGCGGGCCGCCTCGGCTTCCCCTGGACCCACCCGCTCTACCGCGGATCGCTGCCGCAGGCGATCGCGCCGCTCGCCGACGCCCTCGAGCCCCACGACGTCGTCCTCGTCCTCGGCGCCCCCGTCTTCCGCTACTACCCCTACGTCCCGGGACGGTTCCTCGCCGACGGCACGCGCCTGCTGCACGTCACCGCGAGCGGCGACGAGGCCGCTCGCGCCCCGATGGGCGACGCCGTCCTCGGCGACCCGGCGCTCGCGCTGCGCGCCCTGCTCGAGCGGGTCCCCGCAGGCGACCGGGCGGCCCCGGCCGAGCGCACTCCGGCGGCCGAGGTCCAGCCCGGGCGCGACGGGGTGCTCAGCGCCGACGAGGTGTTCGCCACGGTCGGCGAGCTGTGGCCCGACGGCGGCATCCTCGTCGACGAGTCCCCGGCCAACCTTGCCGCCGCCCAGGCCCGCGTGCCCCTCTCGCGACCCGGCAGCTTCTACTTCACCGCCTCCGGCGGGCTCGGTTTCGGGCTGCCCGCGGCGATCGGGGTGGCGCTGGCCGATTCCTCGCGACCCGTGCTCGCGGCGATCGGGGACGGCTCGATGCAGTACTCGATCCAGGCGCTCTCGGCGGCGGCGACCCTCGGCGTCGGCGTCACGGTGCTGGTCCTGGACAACCGCGAGTACGCCATCCTCAAGTGGTTCGCCGCCCACGAGAACACGCCGAAGGTGCCCGGGCTCGACCTTCCGCCGATCGACCACGTGGCCCTCGGCGAGGCCTACGGGGTGCCGGGGGAGACGGCGTCGACGGTCGAGGAGCTCCGGGCCGCCCTCGGCCGCGGGTTCGCCGGCGACGGGCCCCGGCTGGTGCACGTGCCCATTTGCGCTACGCGCTCGTGAGTACGTGTGCGCGAGGGTCTCGTCCCCGAGGTGCAAGCGCCGTCCCCCGCACGTGCCGACGTCGGTGTTCATCGGAGGTGGCCGCGCCCACCCCGGCGTCGCGCCGGGCGAGGAGACGGAGAGGACCACGGGTGAGCACGCAGACGGCCGTACGGCGGGGGATCGGGGACGGCGCCTCGGGTACGGCCGCCCCCGCCGTCGAGGTGTCCGACCTCGTCAAACGCTACGGGCGCAGCCCCACCAACGCCGTCGACGGCGTGAGCTTCGCGGTGGCGCCCGGCGAGGTGTTCGGGCTCCTCGGCCCGAACGGGGCCGGCAAGACGACCACGATCGGCGTTCTCACCACCCGCGTCCGCACGACCTCCGGGCTCGCGACCGTCGCCGGCATCGACGTGGCCGCCGACCCGGTGGCGGCCCGGGCCGTGCTCGGCGTCGTCCCGCAGCGTCCCAACCTCGACCGCTCGCTCGACGCCCGCGGCAACCTCGTCTGGCACGCCGCGTACCACGGTGTCCCCCGCGCGCAGCGCGGTCGCCTGGCCGACGAGCTGCTGGAGCGGATGGGCCTTACCGACAAGGCGACGACCAATCCCGACCAGCTCTCCGGCGGGCAGGCCCAGCGGCTCATCATCGCCCGCGGACTCATGCACGAGCCCCGGGTGCTCTTCCTCGACGAGCCCTCCACCGGCCTCGACCCGCAGGCGCGCCTGTTCGTGCACGACCGCGTGGCCGAGCTGGCGGCGCAAGGGGTCACCGTCGTGCTGACCACCCACGACATGGACGAGGCCGCCAAGCTCTCCGACCGCGTCGGCATCGTCGACCACGGCAAGCTGCTCGCGCTCGACACCCCGACGGCGCTGGTCGCGGGACTCCCCGGTTCGGCGATTATCGACCTGACGCTCTCCGGCGCCGAGCCCGCGACGATGCGCGGGCGCATCGGTGAGGTGCGCGGCGTCGCCGGGGTGGAGGAGCTCGACCCCGGCGCGGGCCCGGGCACCCGGCTCCGCGCGAGCTGCGACGGAGAGGCGGGGGCCGCGTTGCCCTCCGTGCTCGCGGCGGTGGCGCAGACGGGGGCCACCGTGACCGACGTCGCCCTCGGCGAGCCCACCCTCGAAGACGTCTTCATCGACCTGACCGGCCGGGGCCTGCGATGAGCGCTGACGCGACGGGCAGGACGGGCAGGATCACCGACACCCCGGGCGCCACCCGCGCGCCGAGGCAGGGCCAAGCCTTCCTCGGGGTGCTCGGGCGCGACCTCGCCGTCACCGGGCGTGAGTTCGGCAGCTTCGTCTCGCAGGTCCTCGTCCAGCCGTTCTTCCTGCTCTTCGTCTTCGGCAAGGTGCTCGGCGAGCTCGGCTACGTCGCGCCCGGATACGCGCAGCTGCTGCTGCCCGGGCTGCTCGCGCTCAACGCCTTCTTCGTCGCGGTGCAGGCCACCGCGCTCCCGCTGGTCATCGACTTCTCCTACACCAAGGAGATCGAGGACCGGCTGCTCGCACCGCTGTCGACGCAGCTCGTTGCCATCGAGAAGATCGTTTTCGGGGCGCTGCGAGGCCTGTTCGGGTCGCTGGTGATGATCCCCGTCGGGTACCTGGTGCTCGACGAGGTGATGTGGCGTCTCGACGGGCTGCCCATGGCGGCGCTGCTGCTCGTGCTCGGCGCGCTCGCCGGCGGCTCGGCCGGCCTGGTGATCGGAACCTCGGTGTCGCCGCGACGGATCAACATCGTCTTCGCCGTCGTCATCACGCCGCTGCTGTTCACCGGCTCGACGCAGTTCCCCTTCCTGGCCCTCGGGTCGTTGCGCTGGTTCCAGGTGATCTGCGCGCTCAACCCGATCACGTACGTCTCCGAGGGGCTGCGCGGCGCGCTCACCCCGCAGTTCCCGCACCTCCCCGGCTGGCTGTGCCTGCTCGGCCTCGTCGCCTCCTGCATCCTCTTCGGGGCGATCGGTGTCGCGGGGTTCCGCCGTCGCGCGGTGGACTGAGGACCTGCTCGATCACGCCGCGAGCTTGCGCGCCACCGTCGCCAGCCGGGCGGCCTGCACGCGGCACGCGGACAGCGCGGTGTCGTCGGGGCGGGCCGAGGATCGCGAGACGAACGATCCGCCGTAGGGGTTCCCCGAGGTCATGAGCGACGGGTCGGCGGCGTAGCCGAGCGGCATGACGAGCGAACCCCAGTGGTAGAGCACGTTGTTCATCGCGAGGATCGTCGACTCGAGTCCGCCGTGACCGGTCGACGCCGACGTGAAGGACGTCCCCACCTTCTCCGCCAGCTTCCCCTGCACCCAGAGCCCGCCAGTGGTGTCGAGGAAGGCCTTGAGTTGCTCGGCGGCGTTGCCGAAGCGCGTCGGGCTGCCCAACGCGATCCCGTCCGCCCACTCCAGGTCGTCCAGGGAGGCAACGGTGTCGTAGGGGTTCTCCTCGATCCACGCCTTCCACCGTCGGTTGCCCTCGATCGCCTCCGGCACGGCGCGCTCGACCACGGGCCGGACGCGGGTCTCGGCGCCCCGCGAGCGTGCGCCCTCGGCGAGGGCCTCGGCGAGGGCGGCGACGTTGCCGGTGGCCGAGTAGAAGACCACGGCGATGCGAACGGGTCGGGCGGACGTCACGGCGCTACCTCCGAGGTTTCGGTGGGTGTCACCCTGTCGCCCGGTCCACGCCACGACGCGGCGGGTCGGGGTTGCGCGCGGGACGTACTCCGCGCACCATCCATATGGATGGTCAGTGGAAGGGAGCCCGTGCGGTGGAACCGGATCGGACCGAGAAGATCACCATCAACCTCGGTCCGGTCGACCTCGGGCGGATCGACCTCATGGTGCAGGAGGGCCACTACGCCAACCGGACCGACTTCATCCGTACGGCCATCCGCAACCACCTGAGCAACAGCGGCCCGACGATCGACTCGACCGTCGCGCGCCGGACCCTGGTGCTCGGGACGCAGCACTTCTCCCGCCGGGACCTGGAAGCACTCCGGGATCGGGGGGAGCAGGTGCACATCCGCGTGCTCGGTCTCGCGACCGTGGCCGAGGACGTCCCGCCCGAGCTCGCGGTCGCCGTGATCGCCTCGGTCGAGGTTCTCGGCGCGTTCCGCGCGAGCCGGGCGGTGAAGGCGGCGCTCGGCCCCCGCATCGTGTGAGAGCGGGGAGCGCGGCGGCCCGGGAACGCCCCGGTGCCGCGTCAGCAGGGAGGAACCACCATGTTCCACAGGACCGATGCGACGTCGTCGCCGGTAGCGCTCGTGCGCGCGGGGCGACTCGCCGAGGCGACCGCGGAGATCCAGCGCTCCCTCGGTGCGGGGGCCCTGCCGGGCCAGGCCCTGCCGGGTGCCTCGGGCCTGCCGGGTGCTCGGGGCCTGCCGGGCCGGGGCCTGTCCGGGATGCGCGTGCCGGGGATGCCGACCCCACGGGTGGGGAGGGCCGCCGCGTCGGACGCTCCCGGGACGGTGTCTGGGGGGTCCTTCTCCGGCCCCGCGGGCAGCGTCGCCTACCGGCTCTACGTCCCGACCCGGCCGCAGTCGCCGGCGCCGCTGCTGGTGATGCTGCACGGCGGGACCCAGGACGGGGAGACCTTCGCCGCCGCCACCGGCATGGACGATCTCGCCGAGCGTGAGGGCTTCCTCGTCGTCTACCCCGAGCAGTCGCGCTCGGCGAACGCGATGGGCTACTGGAACTGGTTCCGGCCCGGGGACCAGCGGCGCGACGCGGGGGAGCCGTCGCTGATCGCGGGGGTCATCACCACCGTGACCGCGGCGCACGACGTCGACGCGTCTGCGGTGGCGGTCGCCGGGTTCTCCGCCGGTGCCGCCATGGCGGCGGTGATGGCGGGGACGTACCCGGACTTGCTCGTGGGCGCCGGGGTCCACTCCGGGCTCGCCTTCGGGGCCGCCCACGACGTCGGCTCGGCCTTCGCCGCCATGCGCAGGGGTGCGGCCCGCGTCCCGTCCCCGGGGCGGGTCCCGCTGATCGTGGTGCACGGGGACCGGGACCCGACGGTCGACCCCCGCTGCGCCGACGCCGTCGTCGCGTCCGGTCCGGCGTCACCGGTGGCCACCGAGGAGACCACGGGCAGCTCGGAGGGAGGCCGCGCCTGGACCTGTCGGCGCCGTCGTGCCCCCGACGGCCGGTTGCTCGTCGAGTCGTGGACGGTGCACGGGGCCGGTCACGACTGGGCCGGGGGCCGCGCCGGCGCCTCCTACGCCGACCCGTCCGGACCGGACGCGAGTGCCGCGATGGTGGACTTCTTCGGCTTCCGCAGGCGCGGGGCCTGACCGTCGGTGGAAAGTCGACGCCGTCGGACGGGTGTTCGCGGCGTCGGCGCTGAGTACGGTGCGGGGTGTCCCGGCGCCGGACCCGGGCGTGTGACGTGGGGGCAGCATGACCGACACCAACACCGACACCGACAGCGACCCCGACACCGAGGTCATCAGGACCTCGGACGACGCCGGCGAGCCCTCGGCCCCGAGTGGACCGCTCGACGGGGACGCCGCGCGGCGGGTCGCCGGCGCGCAGGTGGCGATCGTGGCCACGTCCGACGCGCACGGCGACCGCGACGTCACCGTCCTCGCCGGGCCCCGCTGCTTCGTGCGGGTCCTCGACGCGCACCGCCTCGCCTACCCCGACGAGGGCCTCGAGCCGATGACGGCGAGCCGGTCCAACCTCGCGGAGGCGCCCGGGATCGCGATGCTGCTCGTGGAGTCCGGGGACGACGCGGGCGGAAGCGGCCGTCGCGGCCTGCACCTCAACGGCACCGCCCGCGCCGTTCCGGCGGACGAGCTGCGCTCCCGGTACTCCGACCTGCCCGCCGACCCGGTGCCGGGCCGGGCCACCGACGTCTGGGTCGTCGTCGACGTCGGCGACGCCTACGTGCTCGACGGCGACGACGTCCCCCCGCTCGGCGGCGTCGGCGGGGGCCGGCCGGCGGCGACGGCGGCGGGCGGAGGCACGTCGTCCCCCCGGAGCACGCCCGTCCTCGTCCTGTCCGCCCTGGTCGTCGCCCTCATCATCGCCCTCATCGGCTCGGTCGCGGTCCTCACCGGCAGCGGCTCCAGATCGAGCGCGTCGTCGGGGTCGTCCGGGGAGCCCGCGCCGTCCGGTGGGGGCGCATCCGCACCGGCCGGGGGCACCGCGAGCGCCCCAGGCATCCCGGCCGGTCCTCCGACCCTCTTCGGCCGCGTCTCCCAGATCGTCAACCCCGGGCGGATCGTCGCCGACGTCGGCGGCACCCCCGTCACGGTCGACATCCTCGGTGTCAACCCGAGGATCCCGGCCTGCGCGACCGCCGACGCCACCGCCTTCGCCCGCACAACGCTGCAGGGCCAGGAGGTCACTCTCGTCCCCGACCCGACGCTTCCCCCCTCGGCCACCGCGCCCGGAGTGACGCGCGCCTACGCCGTCCTCGGCTCACAGCTCTCCTACACCGACGCCGCGATCAACGCCGGCTGGGCGTCGGCGGCCGGACCGTCGCGATACCTGCCGGTCTACCAGCGCGAGCAGGGCGCGGCCGAGAGCAAGGGCGTCGGCATGTTCGGGCCGCCCTGCCGTCCCTGACCTCCTCGGCGCGCTACGCCTCCCGGACGCTCAGCGCCTTCTGGCGCGCTCGGTGATCACTCTCGCCGAGTTCGTCGGGATCCGCCTGCCGCCGCCCACCGGCGGCCGGTCCTGCGACCGGACCCCCGATCGCGCCCCGCGACCGTGATCGGTCGGTCCCGCCGTGGTGGGGCGGGACCTCGCCGTCCGGGGCGGCGTCACGGTCCTGAACGGTCCGGTTGCGTGGCCGGGTCGGTCTCGATCACGGCGAACCGCGCGCCCGCCGGGTCGAGGAGTACCGCGCTGCGGCCGTAGGGGCTGTCCCGGACCGCACGGGCGACGCCACCGCCGGCACCCAGGGCCGCGTCGACGGACGCGTGTGCGTCGGTCACCCCGAAGTAGACGAGCCAGTGCGGCAGCTCGTCGCCGGCGGACCCGATCCCTCCGAGCGGAAAGGGGTCCTGCCCGTAGAACGTCGTGTACTCCGGCCCGGCCTCCGGGATCGACTCGTACCGGAACCCGAAGAGGCTCCGGTAGAAGCTCCGCGACTGGGCGGGGTCGGCGGACGCCGAGTCCGCCCAGACCAGCGCGCCGGGCTCGTTCACGATGCCCGCCCCGATGTGCTGGTCGTACTCCCACCCGCCGAAGACGGCGCCGCCGAGGTCGACGGCGACGAACAGCCGGCCGGCCCGCCCGACGTCCTCCGGTCCGTACAGGAGGGTTCCGCCGAGCTCCTCGACCCGGACGCACGCGGCGTCGGCGTCGTCGGTGGCGAAGTACAGCGTCCAGGCCGGCGGAGCGGCGGCGCCGGTCGAGCCGAGACCCGCCGCCGGCCGCCCGGCGTGCCTGGCGACCGCCTGGTGGTGGTCAACGGCGCCGTGATCGGTGAAGCTCCAGCCGAGCACCGCGGAGTAGAAGGCGGTGCACCGGTCGAGATCGCCGACGTCGACCTCGGCCCAGCAGGGGACGCCGGGCGGCCACGGCGCGGTCCGGAGACTCACATCCGGCACGGTATCCGACCGGCCGGCTGCTCGCCCCGGGGTCGAGCGGAGCCACACGAGCGGATCGGGGACGGGCATCACCGCGTGTGGTCCTCGCCGTCCCGCTCGGCGGTCTTCCCGCCCGCGAGGGCGTGCGCGAGGCGGGCGAACCCCTCGTCGAGCGGGACGCGGGGGGCGTAGCCGAGGTCGCGGCGGGCGGCGGAGATGTCGAACCAGTGGTCGGTGCCGAGCTGGCGGGCGAGGAAGCGGGTCATCGGCGGCTCGCCCGGGTCGATGACGCGTCCGAGCAGCCGCCACACGGTCTCGACGGCCACTCCCGCGCCGAGGGCGAGACCGAGCGGGACGCAGCGGTGCTCGGGTCCGAGCCCACCGGCGGCGAGGATGCCGTTGATCAGCTCGCGCACCGGGCGGGGGTCGCCGGAGGTGATGAAGTAGGGCCTCCCCGCGCAGGCGGCGCCGGGGGTGAGCGCATCGATGGCGGCGAGGTGGGCGGCGGCAGCGTCGTCGACGTAGGTCGTGTCGATCACGGCCGTCCCGTCTCCGACGAAGCGCAGCCGGCCCGAGCGGGCGCGGTCGATGATGCGGGGGACGAGCTGGGTGTCGCCCGGCCCCCAGACGAGGTGCGGGCGCAGCGCGACGGTGGCGAGATCGGGGGAGTTGGCGTCGAGGACGAGGCGCTCGGCCTCGGCCTTCGTGCGCGGGTAGGCCGAGTCGAACCGGGTGGCGTAGGGCAGGGACTCGTCGCCGCGGACGATGTCGCCGCCGGAGTGCACCACGCTCGGGGTGCTCGTGAACACGAACCGCCCGACGCCCCGGGTGCGGCAGGCCTCGAGCAGGGCGAGGGTGGCGACGACGTTGCTGCGCCGGAACGCCTCGTCGCTGCCGACGATGCCCGCGCGCGCCGCGACGTGGACCACGACGTCGACCCCGCGGACCGCCTCCGTGGCGACGCCGGGATCGGCGAGGTCGCCGCGCAGCGTCTCCACCCCGCGCTCGCGCAGCGAGGGGTAGTCGCCGCGGGCGACGCTGCGCACGGTGTCGCCCCGGGTGAGCAGCGCGTCGACGACGGCCCCGCCGAGGAAACCGCCGCCGCCGGTGACGAGCGCCCTCACGACGGCAACCTCTCCGCCGCCCAGCGGGCGAGGGAGTCACGGTCGATCTTGGAGTTGTGGCGCGGGTCGACCGGGAGTCCCGGGTGGCGCAGCAGGGTCACGACGGTGCGGGTCCGCGCGTCGGCGGCGCCGCGGGCGAGCAGCTCGGCGTCGAGGTCGGGCGGCGTCGGCACCGAGCGGTCGACCTCGACGCAGAGCACCGGCCGCCCGTGGACCCCGACGAGCGCGGTCCGGCGCACCGCGGGGTGGTGGTTGAAGACCTCCTCGACCGGGACGCTGTGCAACGGCCCGGTGCCGGTGTGCACGACGTGGGTCACGCGTCCCGCGTACCAGAGGCGCCCCTCGGCGTCGGCGGAGGCGAGGTCGCCCATGCGGTGCGCGAGGCGACCGTCCCAGTCGAGCTTGGCCGCCGCGGTGGCGTCGGGCCGGTCGGCGTAGGCTCGACTCACGACCGCACCGCGCACCACCACCTCGCCGACCTCGCCGGGGGCGACGAGGCGCTCGGGCGTGAGCCGCACGACGGGGCCCTGGTGCGGGCGCATGAGCGCCACGTCCACCCCGTCGACCGGGCGCCCGACGCAGATCCCGTCGTCGGGCAGGGCGAGCAGCTCGTCGCTGGCGATGGTGGTCACCGGCAACGCCTCGGTGGCCCCGTAGGGGGTGTGCACCCGCGCACCGCGGTCGAGTAGGCCCAGGACCCGCCGCTGCGTGGTCCGCGGGACGGGCGCCCCCGCGGAGACGACGCGGCGCAGCGTCGCCATCCGCGTGCCCGCCGGGGCGCCGCGCGAGAGCGTGTCGAGCAGCCCGGGCGAGCCGAACATGACGGTGGCGCCGCTGCGCTGCACCGCGCGGACGATGCGGCGGGGCCGCGCCCTCGCCGGCCGGGTCGGGTCCATCCGCGGGACGACGGTGGTCATCCCCAGCGCCGGCCCGAACAGGGCGAACGGCGGGAAGGTGGCGACGCTGACGTCGTCGGGACCGAGACCGTAGAGCCCGCTGACGAGGTCGGCCTGGGCGAGCAGCTGCTCGGTGCGGTACTCGACGCCCTTGGGCGGGCCGGTGCTACCGCTGGTGAACAGGATCGCCGCCGGCCACTCGGCAGCGCCCGGCTCGGCGTCGGGCACCTCGGGGACGGGCCCGGGTCGCTCCAGGGCGTGCAGTGCCCGCGACCCGGGGACGGTGACCCGGCCCGCGGTGACCAGCAGGTGCGCGTCCGGCGCCCACCGTAGCGCGCGGCGCGCGAGGTGGGCGCGGGGCACGCCCACGAACGCGGCCGGCGCGGCGTCGGCGAGGCAGTCGCGCACCTTCCGGACCCCGATCCCCGGATCGACGAGCACGGGCACCGCCCGCACCCGCAGCAGCGCGTAGGCGAGGGCGAAGAAATCGGCGTTCGGCGGCACCAGCAGCGCCGTCCGCACCGCCGGACCGATCCCGACGTCGAGCAGGCCGCAGGCCACCGCATCGACCCGGCGGGCCAGCGCGGAGAAGGTGACGGTGCGGGTGCCGGCTCCGGGCCGGGGGAGCACCAGCGCCGCGGCGTCCGGCCGCTCGCGGGCGTGTACATCGAGCATCCCCGGCAGCGAGCGTTCGGGGGATCTCACGGCGTCAGGTCGCGCACCACGAGCGGGACGACCGCGTCGGCGGCGTCCTCGAGCACGTAGTGCCCGGCGTCGGGGAACCGGTGGACCTCCGCGTGCGGCATGTGCTGCTCGAGGTGGGCGAGTATGTCGGCGTCGAAGACCGGGTCCCGCATCCCCCAGTAGATCGTGGTCGGCAGGTGCGCGAGCAGGGGCAGCCGCTCCTCGAGGCGCACGAGCACCGGGTGCGCGGGATCGCCGGGACCGGTGGGGATGTCCTGGACGAAGGCGTGCACGGCGACGCGGTGGGCGGGTGCGTCGTACGGCGCGAGCAGCCCGCGGCGGGCCTCGGCGTCGAGCCACGTCCGGCCCGTGCCCAGCACCAGTGCGCCGAGGGAGAAGGCGTTGCACCGGGTGACGAGGAAGTCCCCGAGCACCGGCACCCGCGCGGCCCGCAGCGTCCACGGGATCCGGTGGCCCGTGGGCAGCGGGAACGCCGCGGAGTTGAGGATGACCAGCCGGTCCACCCGCTCGGGGTGCTCCGCCGCCCAGGCGAGCCCGATCGGTCCGCCCCAGTCGTGGACGACGAGGGTGAGCGGCCCGTCGAGTGAGAGGGAGTCGACGAACTCGCCCAGGTCGGCGACGCGGCGGCGCAGGGAGTGGGGGTAGTCGGCGGCGGACGGCTTGTCCGAGAGCCCCATGCCGATGTGGTCGGGGGCGATCGCCCGGCGCCCGGCCGCGGGCAGCGCGGTGAGCAGGCGCCGCCAGAAGAACGACCAGGTCGGGTTGCCGTGCACGAGCAGGACCGGCGACCCACCGCTCCCGGACTCCGGCTCGACGTCGACGTCGACGTAGGACATCCCGTGCCCGCCCACCGTCACGCGGGAGGGCGTGAAGGGGTAACCGGCGAGCTCGTCGACGGTGGTGGAGGCCGGTCGGGTCACCAGACGACCTCCGCGGCCGCGGCGTTGATCCCGCTCCCGACGCCCATGAGCATCACCCGCGTGCCGTCGGTGACGACGCCGTCGTCGACGGCCTTGGACAGCACCGTCGGTACCCCGGCCGGCCCGATGTTCCCGAAGCGCGGGTAGAGCAGCGGGAAGCGGTCCGGTGCGAGCCCGAGCTGGTCGGCGACGGCCTTGGTGTGGACCTTCGAGACCTGGTGCAGGGCGTAGACGTCGTAGGAGGTGGGCTCCCAGTCGAACGCCGCCACCGCCTCGGACCAGGTCCGCCCCGCGAGCTCCATGCCCGCGGCGAGCAGCCCGCCGGTGTCGGTGCGCATCTCGTCGGCCTGCCCTACGCAGAGCCCGGCGTTGCCGGTGGTCGCCGCGCGGCCGAGACCGCCGAGGTAGCGGTGGCCCGCGCTGCCGTCGTCGCGGCTGAGGACCATCGCCACCGCGCCGGAGCCGACGGTCAGCGTCGCGAACTGCTCGTGGAAGGTGCGGCGGTCGGCGGTGTCGGCGGCGAGGCGCGCGATGGTCGACTCCATGGCGAAGCGGCTCGTCTCGCCGGCCACGATCAGCCCGTGGTCGATCTCGCCGGCGCCGATCATGTTCGCCGCGATGTTCATACCGTTGAGGAATCCGAGGCAGGCATTGCCGAGATCGAAGTTCACGGCGGTGGGCGGGAGCTCCATGCGGCCGTGGACGATCGACGCGGTCGAGGGCTCGAGCCAGTCCCGGCTCACCGAGGTGTTCACGAGCAGGCCGATGTCGCCGCGGTCGACGCCGCTGCCCGCCAGGGCCCGCTCGCCGGCGACGGCCGCGACCTCGCTGGGCATCGTTCCGCAGTCCCACACGCGGCGCTCGGTGATCCCGGAGAGCTTCTCCAGCAGGCCCGGGGAGATGCGCAGGCGTTCGAACGTCGTCCCCATCGCCGCCTCGATCTCGGACGACGTGACGACGTGGGGCGCGTCGAGGTGCGCGAGCCCGGAGACGACGACATCGGGATAGCGCTGAGCTGCTCGCATCCGCTGAGCGTGCGACACCCACGGGTCGTCGGCCAGCACGGGCGTGACGCTCCTCCGGGCCGGACGGTGCGGCTTGGGTCACAGTGCTCGAAGCCGGTGGTGCTACTGCCGAGTAGGACAGCGCGGACGGGTGTTACCCGGGGTCCATCTGCCGCATGAGGACGGCTCAGACAGGATACGGCACTACCGGGACGTACCTCTCCCACGCGCGTGCGAGATATGCCGCAGCGCATCGCGGGGCCGGCGCGGGGAGCACACTGGGTCCATGGTCGTCGCCCGGCGTGCGGGCGCCGCGCCCGCGGGGGAGCGGCACCTGGGCGCGCTGCACGGTCTGGTCACCGTCCAGCGCCGGCTCTCCGCGCTGGTCGGGGCGCGGGGTGCTGAGCCGCGGTCGGTGACCGCGCTCCTCGCGGCGGAGCTCGGCCTCCCGGCGGCCGTCGTCGGCCGCGACCTCACCGTGCTGGCGGCGTCCGCGCCGGGGGTGTCCGACGCCGAGGCCGCCGACAACGTCGCCGCCCGCGCGACCCCCACCGCGGCTGCTCCCGACCCGTGGACGCGCGTCCTGGGGGCGGCCGCCGCCACCGGGCGCGCGCTGCGCGTGCCCGGCCCGGGTATGCGCAGCCACGTCGTCGTCGGGGTCCTCGTGGCCGACGCGGTGACGTCGTTCCTCGTGGTCGAGGAGGACCGCTCGGCGCGGGTCCGAGCCGCCGATCTCGACGGCGACGACCTGGCGCTGCTCGTCGCCGAGCAGGCCGCCACGGTGCTCGCCGTGCTCGCCAGTCGCCAGCAGGTGCTCGCCACCGCGGCCGGGCACGTGCGCGGCGACCTGCTCAGCGGGCTGCTGCTCGACCGCGCCCGCCATCCCGGCGAGGCCGCGCAGTGGGCCGAGCACGTCGGCTACGACGCCGACGTCGCCCACCGGGTGCTGCTCGTGGTGCCCCGCGACGACCTCGGTCCGCTCGCCGGCCTGCTCACCGAGGCCGACGACTACCTCACCACCGCGGTCCCCGGTGTGCTCTCCGTCGTCCGGGACACCGAGGTGGCGGCGCTGGTCCCCGACGACGCCGACCCGGTCACGGTGGGGTCGCGGTGCGCCCGGCGCCTCGCGCGCGGACGGGTGCCCGATCCCGACGCCCAGTGGCCGGTGACGGTGGCGGTCGGCGGTCTCGCCCGCGGCGTCGGCGACCTCGCCCGGTCCTACGACCAGGCCCGCCGCACCTCCGAGGCCGCGCGACGGCTCGGGCGCGAGGGCCGCGTCCTGCGGTTCGACGACCTCGGTGTGCACCGGCTCCTGCTGCAGGTCCCCGACCCGGAAGACGCCCGCGCGTTCGCCCGCGAGGTCCTCGGGCGCCTGGCCACCGACCGGTCCGAGCGCACCGTCGAGCTGCTGCGCACCCTCGCCCGCTACTTCCGCTGCGACGGCAGCCCGCAGCGGACCGCGAAGGCGCTGTCGGTGCACCCCAACACGGTCGGCTACCGGCTGCGCCGGGCCGAGGAGCTCAGCGGGCTCTCCCTGGAGACCTACCGCGACCGCCTCGCCGCGCAGGTGGCGCTGGAGATCCTCGGGGAGATGGAGGAGTGAGCGCGTTCGAGACCGCTCTCGCCGAGCGCGTCCTGCTGTGCGACGGGGCGATGGGCACGCTTGCGCAGGCCACCGGCGCGCGCGCCGACGGCCCGGGCGCGGAGCTCACCGTCATCGCGCCCGAGCTGGTGAGCGCCCTGCACCAGCGCTACGTCGACGCCGGCGCCGACGTCCTCGAGACGCATACCTTCGGGGCGTCGCGCCTGCGCCTGCAACGTCACGGCCTGGCCCGGCGCGTCGGGGACCTCAACCTCGCCGCCGCCCGGCTCGCCCGCGGCGTCGCCGACGGGGCGGGGCGCCCGGTCTTCGTCGCAGGCTCGGTGTCCCCGGCGACGGCCGCCCGCGGGGACGGACGTGCCGACCCGGCCGACGTGCACGCCGCGATCCGGGAGCAGGCCGCGGCGCTCGCCGCGGGCGGCGTCGACCTGGTGCTGCTCGAGACCTTCACCCACGCCGAGGAGCTGGTCGACGCGGTCGCCGCCGTGCGGGAGGCCACCGACCTGCCGGTTGTCGCCCAGGCCACCTTCGTCGACGAGGACGGCGCGCCGCTGACCACCCACGGCGAGTCCCCCGCCGAGGTCGCCGCCCGGCTCGCCGACCTCGGGCTCGCCGCCCTCGGCACCAACTGCACGCTCGGGCCGCAGGGCCTGCTGGTCGTGGTGCGGCGAATGGCGGGTGCCGGGGTCCCGCTCGCCGCGCAGCCGAACGCGGGCCTGCCGCACGTCGTGAGTGACCGCAGCGTCCGCTTCGCCGCCGACGCCGGGCACTTCGGACGCTACGTCGCCCGCTACGTCGCCGCGGGCGCGCGCCTGGTCGGCGGCTGCTGCGGCACGACGCCCGAGCACGTCGCGGCCGCCACCGTCGCCCTCACCGAGCTCGCCGCGCTCGGCGTTCCCGAGATCGACCGCGCGCCGGAGGCGCCGGAGGCGGTCGTCGTCCACGCGATCCCGCGCGACGAGCCCGGCACCCCCGGAACACCCGGCGGGCGGGGAGTTGCCCAGGGGCGGGGAGCGGTCACGCGCGGGGCGCTCGCCCGATGGCTCGACGCCGTGCCGACCCCGCGGCGGCCCCGCCCCCTGCTCGTGGCCGCGGAGACCTCGGGACCGGGCGGCGACGATCCCGAGATCCAGGTGGCGCGCGGTCTCGCCGCGGTGGGGGCCGGCGCGAGCCTGCTGTGGGTGGGGCGCGAACGGACGCGGCGCCCGCGGATCACGTCGGCGGCCGTCGCGGTGCACCTGCACGATCGGCTCGAGGTCGACACCGCGCTCACCGTGACCAGCTGGAACGCGAGCCCGATGGCGCTGCAGGCCGACCTGCTCGGACTCGACGCGCTCGGTGTGCGGGCACTGGTCTGCGAGACCGGCAACCTGCCCGTGCCCGCCGACCGACCCGGGCGCGATGGCGTGCGGGAGGTCGACGCCGTCGGTCTGGTCCGGCTGGCGGCCGGTCTCAACGCGGGCGTCGACGCCGACGGCAGCGAGCTCGCGACGGCCACCGCGTTCCGGATCGGCGTGCGCCTCACGCCCGGCTCCGACGACCTCGACCGGGAGCTCCAGCGCGTCCGCGCGAAGGTGGAGGCGGGCGCCGAGTTCCTCGTGACGCGCCCGGTCTACGAGCTCGGGCGACTGCGCCGCGTGCTCGGCGGGCTCGCCGCGCTCGGCGTCACGGTGCCGGTGCTGCTCTCGGTGGCGCCGTTGTCGGGGTTCACCGAGGCCGAGCACCTGCGCCACGAGGTCCCCGACGTCGACGTCCCCGACGCCGTGCTGGCGCGGATGCGGGACGTGGCCGACGACCCGGCCGCGTCCCGACGGGTCGGCCTCGCACTCGCCGAGGAGCTGCTGGCCGAGGTCGCGGGCCTCGTCGACGGGATCGTCGTCCGACGACCGGGCGACGCCGCGGCTCTCGCCACCGCCACGACCCGCCTGCGCGCCGAGGCGGTGCGCCGCCGCAGCGCGATGTGAGTCCGGACGCGAGCTGAGTCGGGGGGCGGGTCAGACGGCGACGGGCGTCTCGACCGCACTCTCGCCCGCACTCTCGACCGCGCGGAGCGCCGAGGCATGGGTGACGGCCCGCAGCCGCGCGACGGTCTCCCGCAGGTACGCCACCTCGCGGGTGAGCGAGGCGATCGTCTCCCCGTCGAAGTCGTACGCGAGCTCGTGCGGCATCACCACGACCCCACAGCAGGGGCAGGTCGCCGGGCTCTTCATCACTGTGCGCCTCTCCTGGGAGCTCCGAGCTTTTCACCCAGTGTGGTGATCCCCTCGGCGACCGGCACTGTCGTCGGGCACAGCGTCCGGCCCCGCCTCTTTGTGTCCGGCCACAGCACTACTCCGAGGGGGTGAGCAGGACGCCTTGCCAGCGCGCGATCACGGCGTCCTCGACGCCGGCCGCGTGCGCGAGACGCTGGGCGCCGTCCCCGTCGAGGCGGTCCAGGACCGGTACGAGGTCCGCAGCCTCCACGCCCACGCCGTCACGTCCCGCCTCGGGACCCAGGGCACCCCGCCGGACGAGGCGGTCGCGCAGGACGCCCCGCCGCGCGTTGGTGCGGCTGAAGTCGGCCTCCACGGCCGCCCGCGTGACCCCCGCGAGCCGCAGCAGGACCGCGAGGGCGACGCCCGTGCGGTCCTTGCCCGCCGCGCAGTGCACGAGCACCGGCCACGGCCCGTCGACGAGGACCTCCAGGATGTGCGGCAGCCACGCCGCCGCCCCGTCGGCGAGCAGCACGTAGAGCTCCTCGATCCGCAGCTCGCCGGCCTCGCCGCGGGCGACGGCGTCGGGGGCGAGGGCGTCGGTGAGGGGCAGGTGGTGCACGACGACGCCGGAGGCGGTCAGCGGGTGCGGGTGGTCGAGCTCCTCGACCGTCCGCAGGTCGACCACCGCGCGCGGCGGCCAGTCGAGCCCGGGCGGAGCGTCGTCGGCGAACGGGGCGTCCCCCCGCAGCAGGACCCCGGCACGCGTCCGATGCCCGTCGGCGGTGGGCAGGCCCGCGACGTCGCGGATGTTCGAGGTGAGCACTGCGCCGATTCTCCCTTGCCCGGGCGGTCATGATCGGTCGATGGCGTGGCAGGTCACGACGGATCCCTCCGTGTTCGTCGGCGCGGTGGCGCCGCTGCTCGCCGCGCGGCGGGTGGAGCTCACGGTGCCGGCGGGGATCGTCGACACGCTGCGGCGTCGGGGACCCTCCCCCGGGTCGCGGTGCGGGAACGGCTCCACCGGCTGGGCGCGCTCGCGCTGCACGGCGTGGCGGGGTACGCCCGGGTCGCAGGGGACGACGACGCTGCGCTCGTCGCATCGTGGTGGGCCGCGTTCGCCGCCGAGGCCCGGCTCGACCTGGTCTCCCCGACCCGACCTGGTCTCCGCCGCCGTCGACGAGGGCCGCGTCGTGCTGTGGACGGTGGCTCGCGAGGCCCGGTCGATGGCCGCGGTGCCCCTGCTGGGGTGCGGGCGGATCGCGCCGGTCTATACGCCGCCCACGTCCCGGCGATGCGGCTACGGAGCCGGCGCGGTGACGGCGGCATGCTCGCTCCTGCGCGGGCGTGGGGACGAGGAGGTGCTGCTGTTCACCGACCTCGCCAATCGCACGTCGAACGCCCTCTACGCCCGGATCGGTTTCGTCGGGGTGCTCAACCTCGTGGAGGTCGTCTCGTGACGCAGGGTCGCTACGAAGACGAGGTGTCGTGGCAGCGTCCCCCGCGACGGTGCTCACCCGGCCGACCACGTGCGCACCGTTCGGCAGCTGGTGTGCCCGTTCGACCAGGAGTGCCTGGACATCGCGCCCTTCGAGGTCGCCGACGCCGCGCACCGTCTGCTCCGCCGCGAAGCGCTGCCGGCGGTGTGAACGAGCCGGCGCCGGCCCCGCCACGCACGGCCCCGCCCCGCCCGGCGCCGCCCCGCCCGGCGCCGGCCCGCCCGACGAGCGAACGGCACGCTCGTTCCGCAAGAACGGAACGAACGTGCCGTTCGCTCTTTCAGCTCGGCCGCCTGCACCGCGTCGGGCATCCGCACCCAGGCGAGGGCGACCACGACCCGGGCGCCCTCGACGCCGCCGTCGAGCGTCCCCGCTCCAGCGAGTGGCAAGGGTGGTGAGCAGGTACTCACGCACCCGCCCGAACGCCGCGCCCGCGCAGTCGTCGGTCTCCTGCTCCTCTCGAATCCTGAGGTCGATGTCCCTGCGCAGGAGTCGTGCCCGCGAGAGCCCCGCCTTCTGCCCGCTCGTGCGCGCGGCCGGATGCTCGTCGACGCGGTCACGTCAGCGGTTGTGCCGAGTGCGCCGGCATGGGGGAGCCACGCAGACCGCGAGCCCGGCGACCGCCACGACACCGAAGATCAGCGCCGTCGCTGCGTTCACGATGCCGTCGCTCATGTGCATGGCGACGGCTCCAACGGACACCTCCGGACTCGGTGGAGGCGCACTCGTGCGGGTGACGCTGCAGTCCAGTCTGACGCATTGCGGGTCGTTGTCGCACTGTCCGCGCAATAGCGAATATCAGGCCGAAAAGGACGGAATTCACCCGTCGAGCAGGGCTCGCGCGGCGCGGAGCAGGGCGGCGGAGTCGTGGCCGAGCACGGTGCGCCCCACGACCAGCCCGGGCAGCACCGTGACGACGAGACGGGCCCCGTCGGCCGGGTCGAGCTGCGGGGGCACGCGACCGGCCTGCTGCCCGCGGGCCAGGGCGGCGGCGACCTGGCCGGCCACGTGGTCGATACCGGCCGCGGCCTCCGCGCGCAGCCCCGGGTCGCGCAGCGTCTCGCCCCAGGCCTGGACCGCGCAGCGGAACTGGTCCTCGACCCGGGAGGGGCTCCGGTCGTCCGCCGGGCCCCCGGGGAACGACGGCGCGTCGAGGGCCGCGACGACCGCGACCAGCACGTCGGCCACCGACGGCGCGGACGTCTGCTCGAGCAGCGCGGCGACGGCCGCCCCCACCCCGACGAAGGCCTCCCGGGCGATCTCGCGGACCACCTCGTCCTTGCCGGTGAAGTAGCGGTAGAAGGCGCCGGCGGAGATACCCGCCTCGGCGGCCAGGTCCGGCATCGACGTCTGGTGGAAGCCGTCGCGGGCGAAGCAGTGCCGGGCGGCGTCGATGATGGTGGTGCGGTTGGCCGCCCGACGCTCGTCGCTGATCCGCGGCACCCGGTCCTCCTCCGAAAGCGAACGATGTTTCGCCTTGACGCTCGCGCCCGGCGGGACCACTCTAAGCGAAGGAACATTCGCTGATGCGAGAGGTGATCGTCATGGAGGACCGGCGAACGACGGTTGCGGTGGTCGGCGGCGGGCCCGCGGGCATGGTGCTCGGCCTGCTGCTCGCGCGGGCGGGCGTGGAGGTCGCCGTGCTGGAGAAGCACGGCGACTTCCTCCGCGACTTCCGCGGCGACACCGTCCACGTCTCGACGATGACCCTGCTCGACGAGCTCGGGCTCTGGGACCGCTTCGCGACCCTGCCGTGGAAGCCGATCCGGCAGGCCCGCGTGACCCTCGACGCGGGGACGGCGACGATGGCGGACCTCTCGCGGTTGCGTCAGCCGCACCCGTTCATCGCGATGGTCCCCCAGTGGCACCTGCTCGACATGCTCGCCGGTGCTGCCGAAGAGGAGCCGACGTTCACCCTGCTCCGCCACGCCGCGGTCACCGAGCTCGTCCGCGACGCGGCCGGGCGCGTGAGCGGGGTCCGCCACGCCGATACCGAGGGGACCGAGCGCGTCCTGCACGCCGACCTCGTGGTGGGCTGCGACGGCCGCGACTCCCGCGTCCGCGCGCTCTCCGGGCTGGCCGTCCACGACTACGACGTGCCGATGGACGTGTGGTGGTTCCGACTGCCGCGCGGCGACGACGGCGACGGCACCGATCCGGAGGGTGGGCTCGGCCGCGCCACGAACGGACGCCTCGTCGTCATGCTCGACCGCGGCGACTACTACCAGGTCGCCTACCTCATCCCGCAGGGGACGGACGCCGGGTACCGCCGCCGATCGATTTCGGCGCTGCGCGAGGACCTTCTGGGGCTGCACCCCTGGCTCGGCGACCGGGTCGAGGGCCTGAGGTCGTGGGACGACGTCAAGCTGCTCAGCGTGACCCTTGACCGGCTGCGGAAGTGGTCGGCGCCCGGCGTGCTCTGCCTCGGCGACGCCGCGCACGCGATGTCGCCCATCGGCGGCGTGGGGATCAACCTCGCGGTGCAGGACGCGGTCGCCGCCGCCCGCGCTCTTGGCCCCGTGCTGGCACCGGCGCACCGGGATCCCGAGGTCGTCGATCGGGCCGCCTCGAGGGTGCAGCGCCGCCGCTGGTTCCCCACGGTGGCGACGCAGACGGTGCAGCGGATCCTGCACCGCACCGTGATCGGCTCGGTGTTCGGCGACGGCACCCAGGCCCCGGGAGCCCGCACGATGCCCGCACCGTTGCGGCTGCTCCGGCGGTTCCCGGGGTTGCAGGTCGTGCCCGCCCGCATGGTCGGGGTCGGGGCGCTGCCCGAGCACGCCCCCGCGTTCGCCCGGCGCCCGCCGATGCCGGTGTCATCCTCCGGCGAGGCTCAGGAGGCGAGCGCGAAGAACTCCAGCGCCGTCCCGTCCGGGTCGGTGAAGGAGAGCGCCCAGCCGTAGTCGGCCTCGACGATCCCGGAGTGGGTGACGCCGATCTGGTCGAGGTGGGCCTGCCACGCGGCGACCTCGGCGCGGTCGGCGCAGGCGAAGCCGACGTGGTCGAGGCCGATCCGCCGCGGGTCGAAGTCACCCTCGCCCGGCGCGTCGTGCTGGGTGAGGCCGAACAGCTGCCCGCCGGGCAGTGCGAACATACGCCGCCGGAACGGGCCGTCGGACAACGTCATGGCGGGCTCGGCGCCGACCAGGCGGACGTACCAGGGCTCGCTGACGCCGAGGTCGCGGACCGAGAGGGCGACGTGATGGACCGGCGGGAAATCGGGCATGGGCCTGTCTGCCCGCCCGGGTGCCCGGTCACACCGACTCCCGGGCCCTCAGGCGAGCAGCAGCCGGGTCCACGCGTCGACGATCCACGCCCGGAACCGCCCGGGGCTCCAGCCGCGCTCGTGGACCAGCAGCACCCAGTATTCGGCATTCGGCGTCGTTCATGCTCCGGATCACGTCGGCCACGGTGCCGTCGTCCACGTCCGCCCGGGAGTCGGTCGGTGCTGCGCAGATCGGCGGCGAACGCGCGCATGTTCCGGGCCCGGCGCTCGCTGATCTCCCGCCACAGCCGGGTCGTCGCCGGGTCGACGGCGGCGGCGTCGCGCAGGGGGACGAAGACCGGCGCGAGCCGCTGCTGGATGCCGACGAGGTCCTCGGCGTAGAGAATGATCTTCTCCTCAGCGCTCCCGGCGGGCACCTCGCGGGCCACATAACAGGCCGTAGGGGGAGGGCCCGCCCGGCGGCCTCGACTCTTGACCAGCCGCCCGCCGGTGCTCACCCTGAGCCGCGACGGGCAGGGTGAACTCGTAGTCACGCCCCCGGGCGCTCGACTGACACGCCGCGCAGACGGCCATTGAGAGACCCTGCCCGTCCCAACCCTCCAGAACCCGGTTGTTCACGGCTCTCCTAGCCGAGCACGCGGGCGTCGGACCGCCCGGTCGTCCAGTACCCGTCCGATGTCATCGCGGTCACACTCGGCGAGCTCGACGTCGAGTGACCACTGGAGGTCCAGATGAGCAGAAGTATCGACGGGTCCGCGATCGACCGGGTGCTCTCCGGGGCGGTCGATGCGGGGGCCGTCCCGCACGCCGTCGCCATCGTCGCCGACCGCGACGGGGTGCTGTACGAGGGCGGGGCGGGCGTGCGGATCGTCGGCGAGAGCGAGGACCCCGTGAGCACGTCCACGCAGTTCCGGATCATGTCAATGACGAAGATGGTCGCCACCGCGGCCGCGCTCCAGCAGGTGGAGCGCGGCGAGCTCGACCTCGACGCGCCCGTGGACACCTACTGCCCGGCGTTCGCCGACCTCCAGGTGCTGGACGGCTTCGACGGGGACACACCGAGGCTGCGCGCCCCGGCGAGCCGGGCGACCGTGCGGCACCTCGTCACGCACACCTCCGGCCTCGGGTACTGGTTCTGGAACGAGGAGCTCGTCCGCTACGAGCAGATCACGGGCATCCCGAACGTCGTCCCCGGCTCCGCCGAGGCGTTCAAGGCCCCCTTGCTCGACGACCCGGGCACCCGGTTCGTCTACGGGATCAACACCGACTGGCTGGGCAAGGTGGTCGAGGCGGTCGCGGGCACCACGCTCGACGTCGTGGTCAAGGAGGGGATGACGGAGCCCCTCGGGATGGGCGACACGATGTTCCGGCTGGACGACGGCCGGAAGGAGAACGCCGTGACCGTCCACGTCAAGGACGACGGCGGGACGTGGACGTCGGCGGGAAACGTCATCAGCGAGAGCCCGGACTGGTGGGCCGGGGGGCACGGGCTGTACTCGACGCCCCGGGACTACATCCGGTTCGAGCGCGCGCTGCTGCGGGGCGGCGAGCTCGACGGGGTGCGGATCCTGCGCCAGGACACCGTCGACGCCGCCTTCACCAACCAGATCGGCGACATCGACGTCCCGGCCGAGATCCCGACCGCCGACCCGGCGACCACCGACACCTTCCGTCCCGGACCGGGGTGGAAGTGGGGCTACGGGCTGCTCCTCAACACCGACGACATCCCCGGCATGCGCCGCGCGGGGACGGGCTCGTGGGCCGGCCTGTTCAACACGCACTTCTTCATCGACCGGACGACGGGGATCTGCGCGTCGCTCTACACCAACTCGCTGCCGTTCATCACCGAGCACGAGGCGTGGAAGCTCTACGTGGACTTCGAACGGGCGCTGTACGCCTCGCTCTGAGAGACCGAGCAGGACCGGACGCGACTCAGGCGGCGACGGGGTAGCGGCGCGGGCCGCGCAGGACCGTCGACACCTTCGGCACCATCCGCCCCGTCGCGCGCAGCCCAGGCATGCGTTCGGCCAGCATCCGCAGCGCCACCTCGCCCTCCATCCGCGCGAGCGGGGCCCCGAGGCAGTAGTGCGCGCCGCCGGAGAAGGCGAGGTGCGACACCGTCGGCTCCCGGCGCAGGTCGAACCGGTTGGGGTCGGGGTGAACCCCCGGGTCGCGCCCCGCGGCGGCGAGCAGAACGAGGACGCCGGAGTCGCGGCGCAGCGGCACGCCGTCGAGCTCGAGGTCGGCGTGGGCGATCCGCGCCGTGAGCTGCACCGGCGGGTCGTAGCGCAGGGTCTCCTCGACCGCGCCCGCCGCGAGCGACGGGTCGGCGACCAGCGCTTCCCACTGCCCGGGCGTGGACCGCAGCGCGCGGACGGCGTTGCCGAGGAGGTTGGTGGTGGTCTCGAAGCCGGCGACGAGCAGCAGCTGGGCGAGCGAGAGCAGCTCGTCGAGGGTCATCGTCCCGGCGTCGAGGGCGGCGACCAGGCCGGAGACGACGTCGTCGCCCGGCTCGACCCGACGCCGCTGCACGAGCTCGGAGAACAGCGCCCGGGCGTCGCGGGTCGCGGCGGCGAGCTCGTGGGCGTGGGCCGGCGACCGGACGCCGTCGAGCGCCGTCCCGAGCGCGCGGCCCCACCGGGTGAACCGTGCGGTGTCCACCCCGGGGATGGCGAGCAGCTCGCCGATGACGGTGATGGGCAGCGGGGACGCGAGGTCGGCGACGAGGTCGAAGTGCCCCCGGGCCGCGGCGTCGTCGAGCAGGCGGGCCGTGACCCGTTCCGCGGTCGCCCGGTACTGCTCGAGCCGGCGCGGCGCGAACGTCGGCTGGGCCAGGCGGCGCAGGCGGGTGTGGTCGGGGGCGTCCAGCGCCAGGAGCGAGAGGTCGATGGGCTCGAGCAGGGAGGGGGAGCCGTCGGCGGGGGCGAATGGCAGGCGTCCGTCGGCGAGCCGGACGCCGAAGCGGCGGTCGCGCAGCACCGACTCGCAGAGCGCGTGCGTGGCCACGGCGGAGACGCCGGTGCGGCTGCGCATCACCCCGCCGGACGCGCGGACGGCGGCGTAGGTCGGATAGGGATCGAGCCGCCAGGGTCGGTGCATGAGCCGCGCGACGGGATCTCCGCGCATCGCCAGCGCCAGCCCGCCGAGGCGCATCGCCGCGATCCGGGCGCCCAGCGCGACGTCCTCGCGCACCGCCATGTCCGCGCCTCCCGCGCTCCTCGAGCTCCGTGCTACGTCTCACGCCCCGCCAGGTGGCAGGTCGTCGCCTCCGGGGCCCAGAGTGGTAGGGCCCAGAGTGGTCGCAACGTCCCCGGCATCACGATGCCACCGCGCGCCGATCGGCGTCGTCGCACGTCGGAGAGGAGCGGGAGTTGATCATCGACAGCCCCGCCGTGGGAGAGCTGTCCGATCCGAACGCGCTCCTCGAGCGCTGGGTGCCCGGCGAGTCGGCCTGGTTCTCCGGACCCCGTGGGAGCCTGCTCGCCCACGGTTGCCACCGGCGCGTCGGCACCGCCGACCCGGTGGCTGTCGAGGCCCTCCTACGCGAGGTCGAGGCCGACGGCGTCGCTCCGCCCGTCGTCCTCGGCGCCCTGCCGTTCGACTCCGACGCCGCGCCCGCCCTCGTCGTCCCCGAGTCGGTGCGGCGGGGGACCGCGCTCTCCGACGCCGTGGTGACGCCCCCGTCAGCGCCGCGCAGTGCGGTCGTCGGGCGGATGCGGCCCTGCCCCGAGCCCCCGGGCTACGAGGCGATGGTCTCCGACGCCCTCGGCCGCATGGCCGCGGGCGAGCTGGACAAGGTGGTTCTCGCCCGCATCCTCGAGTTGACCGCGAGGATGCCGGTGGACATGCCCGTGATGCTGCGCGAGCTCGCGGCGCGCGACCCCCATGGGTACCTGTTCGCGGTCGGCCTGCCGACGCCCGGCCCCGGACCCCGCACCCTGATCGGGGCGAGCCCGGAGCTGCTGATCTCCCGCCGCGACGGCGTCGTGCTCGCCCAGCCGCTCGCCGGCTCGGCCCCGCGCCACCCCGATCCGATAGAGGACGAGCGGCTCGGCGCCGAGCTGCTCGCGTCGGCGAAGAACCGCCACGAGCACGCGCTGGTCGCCGACGCCGTGGCCGACGCGCTCGACCCACTGTGCGCGGATCTCGTCGTCCCCGACGTGCCGTCGCTGGTGCGCACCGAGACGCTGTGGCACCTGTCCACGCGCCTCGAGGGCCGGGTCGACCCGCGGCGTCCGGGGACCTCCGCGCTCGCCCTCGCCCGCGCGCTGCACCCGACGCCCGCCGTCTGCGGCGTCCCCCGCGACGCCGCGCGCGCCGCGATCGAGGAGATCGAGCCCTTCGACCGCGGCTTCTACGCCGGCACAGTGGGCTGGACCGACGCCACCGGCGACGGTGAGTGGGTCGTCGCGCTGCGCTGCGGGCAGGTCGAGGGTTCCTCGGTGCGGCTCTACGCGGGCGCCGGGATCGTCCCGGGCTCGTGCCCCGCGGCCGAGCTGGAGGAGACCGCGGTCAAGTTGCAGACCCAGCTCCGCGCGTTGCGTCTCGACGCCTCGGCCTGAGCCGGCCCGTGGAGACCTGGGCCGACATCCGCGCCGGGCGGGTGGTGCACTCCGGGGACGGCATGCTCGTGCTCGACAAGCCCGCGGGGTGGTCGGTCATGGGCGAGCGGCACGACACCGACCTCGTGCGCCTCGCGAAGGACGCCGGCGAGGAGCTCTGGCCCGCGCACCGCATCGACAAGGTCACCTCGGGTCTCGTCGTCCTCGCCACGGACCTCGCCCACCACGGCGACCTGACGCGCCAGTGGGCGGCCCGGACCGTCGAGAAGACCTATCTCGCGGTGACCGCCACCACCGGCCTCCCCACCTCGGCGACGATCGATCTGCCGTTGTCGACGGGTCGCAAGAACCGCGTCCGGGTCGCGGCGCCCCGCGAGGCGATCGTCCGCGACGGTGACGCGTGGACGGTGCCGTCGGAGCAGCTCTTCGACCACGTCGCCACGTACCCGTCCACGACCACGATCGAGCGCCTTGCCACCGACGACACCCACACCCTGCTCGCGGTCACCCCGCACACCGGGCGGCGTCACCAGATCCGCGTGCACCTGGCGTGGATCGGTCACCCCCTCGTCGGGGATCCGCTCTTCGACCCCCGCGCCACGACCCGTACCGGACTGCACGCCTGGCGGCTGGCCCTCGACGCCCCCGGCGGGCGTCGGCTGCACCTCGAGGCCGGGCCCCGCGACGACCTCCGGTCCCTCGCCCCCGGCGTGTTCGATGCCCTACTCGAGGGCCTCGGCGAGCAGGTCCAGTGATGCGGCGAGGCCGTCGGCGTCGACGACCGGCAGGGAGGGCAACAGGTGCTGCTGGGTGACCTGTGACCAGTCGTAGGTGTGGGTGACCCGCGTGCCGTCCCCCTCGGGCTCGAGCCGGTAGGTCCACGTCTGGCCGCCCGGGGTGCCGTCGGTGGAGGCGGGTGCCCAGCCGAGCGCGCGGTCGGGCTCGTACACGACGACCGTGTTCGCGACGGTGTAGTCGCCCCTGTCCGCGCCGTGCATGTCCATGACGAACACGTCGCCGAGCTCGGTGATCGCCAGGTGCGTCCGGGAGGCGCGGACCATGCCGGAGGCGTCGAGGTCGGGGTGGCGGTCGGGGTCGGCGAGCAGCGCGAAGACCCGCTCGGGCGGGGCGTCCACGACACGGGACACGGTGATGGACTTGTTCTCCTCGGACACGGGCGAAGCGTGGCAGGTGGTCGTCGGGCGCTGCATGGGGGACCTCGCTCGCCAACCCGATCACCGCACCGGTCCTCGAACCTCGGCGGCACCGGCCGGCGATATCGCGACCCGTAGGTGAGTGAGGGCGGGTCAGCTCGCCCTGCTTCGCCCGCGCAGTGACGGCGACCACCTCGTCGGCCGCGGCCGACTGATCGACACCGCCGAGGACTGCGGAAGCAAGATCTCCTGGTCGCCAGGGCGCTGCGCACGCTCGCGACGAACACCTCGGGCATGAGAAGCGAACGAGGATCGCGTCAACGGGGGCCTTCCGGAGCGGTGGAAGCGGTCATCGCTCCGCTCATGCCCCCGCCGCCCGGCGGGTACTCGCCGGCCGTGACGACACCGCAGATCACGCTGGTCCAGGGCGACATCACACGGCAGGAGGTCGACGCCGTGGTGAACGCGGCCAACTCCCGCCTGCTCGGCGGGGGTGGTGTCGACGGCGCGATCCACCGCGCGGGCGGCCCGGCGATCCTCGCCGCCTGCCAGGAGCTGCGGGCGACCTCGCTCACCGACGGGCTCCCCGCCGGGCAGGCCGTCGCGACGACGGCGGGCTACCTCGCGGCCTCCCACGTGATCCACACCGTCGGACCGCGGTGGTCGACGAACCGGGACCGGTCGGAGACCCTCGCCTCGGCCTACCGTGAGTCGCTGCGGGTCGCCGACGAGGTGGGCGCCGCGACGGTCGCCTTCCCCGCGATCTCGGCCGGGGTGTACGGCTGGCCGATGGACGACGCCGCGCGGATCGCCGTGACCACCGTCCGCGAGACCCCGACCGCGGTGCGCGAGGTCCGCTTCGTGCTCTTCGGCGACGAGGCCTACGCCGCCTTCGCCCGCGCCGTCGGCTGATCCGCGCGCGTCCCGCCGGCCCTGCCGCACGGCGCCGTCGGGCGCTCAGGTGCGGCGGCGGGCGACCACGGTGACCGTGCCGGCGACCACCACCACGGCCACCAGCACGATGGCCCACGTCGGGACGCCGCCCCCGTCCGGGGGCGTCGACGGCGAGGACGACGCGACAGGCGAGGGCCCGGGTGCGGCCGGCGACGACGGTGCCGCCGGTGCCGGACCGGGCGCGGTGAGGATGAACGCGACGGATCCCGCCACCGGGTGGCCGTCGTCGGACACGACGCGGTAGCCGATCTCGTAGGGCCCGGCCGGGCCGAGGGGGGCCACCGCGATCGAGACACGGGAGCCGTCGACGGTGACCTCGCCCCGCTCCCAGCGCGTCCCGCCGGGGCCGAGAACGGTGAGCGTCGTGAGGCCCGGTTGCGGGGTCTCGGCGAAGGTCAGGGTGACGCGGGCGGGGGTGGTGGCGAGCGCGGAGCCCTCAGCTGGGTCGCTGCCCACGAGGGCGTCGTGGGCGCTGGCCGGGGAGGCGAGCAACACGGTCAGCAGGGCGGAGAGCAGGGCGCCGACGCCGAGGGCGCGCAGCCGCGGGCGCGCGGTGGTGGGGGAGGTCATGGTGTCCGTTTCCGTCGCGGGGCCCGGGCCGGCCGGTCGGTCGCCCGGGAGAGCGGGGCGAGCACGACGGACGGGGGACCGCGACGGGAGTGCGCGCGGGCCAGGAGGACCCCGACGGGGTCGTGGACCGGGACCGGGAGACGGATCGGGCGCCGATCCACCAGCACGAACGGGGGGGCCACGGCGACGGTGAGGCGTCGGACGAGGTCGTGCGCGGCGGCCGTCGCGGAGGTGCGCAGCGCGGCGCCCGCCCGGACGAGGTCCCGGTCGGCCCCGGCGACGAGCGCGGCGAGGACGACGGTGACCACCACGTGGGCGACGGTCATGGCGACCCCGCCCGCCGCCCCCTCCGCCGCCATCCCGGCCATGTCGTGCTCGTCGTGGCCGGTCAGCGCGAGGTGCAGCACGAGCTGACTTCCGCCGAGAACGGCGAGGGTCCGTCCCGGGGAGAGGGGCCGGGGCGTCACCCACATCGAGGAGACGACGCCGACGAGCACGGCGACGAGCAGCACGGTGGGCGTGGCGACGATCGCGCCGCCGGCCCCGGCGTGCGCCCCCACCCCGAGGACGACGGCGGTGGCGCCGAGCAGGATCCGTCGCGGCGTCGCACCGCCTCGCCCTCGGGACATCGGGCCCGACTGTAGGCGCCTCAGGAGCGTCGCGACGCGGAGGCGTGCACGCTGTGTGCGACCTCCCAGGCCGCCTGGTGCGCCGTGGTGGGGGCGAGCGCGGGCATCGAGAGGTAGCCGTGCGCGGCGCCCTGGTAGCAGGTGAGCCGGACGTCGACCGCGGCCGCGGCGAGCGCGTCGGCGTACCGCGCGCCGTGGTCGCGCAAGGGGTCGTGCTCGGCGATCTGGACCAGCGCCGGCGGTAGGTCGGTGAGGTCGGCGCGCAGGGGTGAGGCGTAGGGCTCGGTGCCGTCGGCTCCCGCGAGGTAGAGGCGGGAGAACCCGCGGATGTCGGAGGCGGCGAGGATCGGCGCGCGGGGGATGTCCCGCTCCGAGGGGAGCACGTCGATCATCTCGACCCCGGGGTAGACGAGCGCTTGGCCGGCGATGTGCGGCGCGTCGAGGCCCTGGCGGCGACGGTCCCGGGCCATGAGGCACGCGACGGTGGCCAGCGAGCCCCCTGCGCTGTCGCCCATGACGTGCAGGCGCGCCGCGTCGACGCCCCAGGCGCCGGGGTCCGCGGCGACCGCCGCCGTCGCGGCGTAGCAGTCGCGGGCCGGCGTCGGATACGGGTGCTCGGGGGCCAGCCGGTAGTCGACGGAGATGACGACGGCGCCCGCGAGCATGCTGACCTGACCGCAGAACCAGTCGGACTGGTCGAGGTCGCCCTGGACGTACCCGCCGCCGTGGAAGTTCATGACCACCGGAGGGGGCGTGGCCGAGGTCTGCGGCGGCCGGTAGACGCGAACATCGAGCCGCACCCCGTCGGCGTCGACGGTGGTCTCCTCCGTGGCCACCTCGCGCGCATGGCGGAGGACGACGGCCCGGCCGAGCGGTCCGGCCTGGATGCGGCCGGACCGCTCGCGGGCGGCGAGGACCGCGGCCGGGTCGAGCGCGGCCACCGACCCGCCCAGTGCGGTACGCAGGTGACCGAGGAGCCGGATCCGGAGGGGGAGGCGCACCGGCCGAGCGTAGGTCCCTGCGGGCGTCACACCTGGGCGGACACCGAGTTCACGACGGCCAGCGCGCCGCCCGCTTCTGGACGAAGGACGCGATGCCCTCCCGGCCCTCCGGTGAGGAGCCGCGCTCGCCGATGCTCGCGGACTCCGCGTCGAGGTGAGCGTCGAGGTGGGCCTCGGTGAGCGCCCCGGCGGCGGCGCGGACGAGGCGCTTGGTCGCTGCGAGGGCCTGCGGCGGGCCCGCGGCGACGACGGCGGCGAGGGCGTCGGTCTCGGCACGAAGGTCGGCGTCGGGGACCACGCGCGCGGCGAGGCCCGCGCCCAGCGCCTCCTCGGCGCCCATCGGGCGGTTGGTGAGGAACATGTCCAGCGCCCGGGCCCGGCCGACCGCGGCGGGCAGCAGAGCGGTCATGCCCCCGTCGGGGGTCAGCGCGATCGCGGTGTACGCCGGGCGCACCCGCGCCGAGGAGCCCATGACCAGGACGTCGGCGGTCAGCGCGAGCGAGAGTCCGATGCCCGCCGCCCAGCCCTGCACGCCGATCACCACGGGCGCGGAGAGGGCGAGCAGGGCGCGCTCGCCGGTGTGGAAGTGGTCGGCGAGCTCGGAGAGGCTGCGGTCGGGGCTCGCGGCGAACCCGCGGACGTCGCCGCCCACACAGAAGTTCGCGCCCTCGGCCACGATCTCCACGCAGCGCGCCGCCGTCGCCGGGCCGGTCACCGCGGCGAGGAACTCCTCCCCGAAGGGATGGTCGACGACGTTGTTCCCGGCCGCGTTGGCGAGGACGAGCCGGACGACCCCGTCGGCCTCTTCCACCCGGATTCGACTCCCTGCGCTCACCGGTACCTCCAGGCCCTCGTCGGCGGGGACCCGGCGAGCCTGCCACGCTCGGGGCCTCGCGTCCGTCGCGTCCCGCCGCCACCCGCGCACCAGGAGCCGCCCCGTGCCCGATCTCCACATCCCCGCGTCCGCCGGCAGCCACCAGCAGGCCTACCTCGCTGTCCCCCCGGTCGGTGCGGGCCCGTGGCCCGGAGTCGTGGTGCTGCAGGATGTCTTCGGCATGAACGAGAACCTGCGCGAGCACACCGATCGCCTCGCCGCCGCCGGCTACGTCGCCGTGGCCCCCCGGCTCTACAGCGCGCGGGGCGGCGGCCCCCGCTGCGTCGCCGCCGTGATGCGGTCGATAGGCAGCAACGAGGGCCCGGTGTTCTCCGACATCGACGCCGCCCGGGGTTGGCTCGCCGGCCGCGAGGAGTGCAGCGGCACGGTCGGCGTCATCGGGTTCTGCATGGGCGGGGGGTTCGCGCTGCTCTCCGCCGCCCGCTACGACTTCGCCGCGGCCGCCCCCAACTACGGGCAGGTCCCCACCGAGGCCGAGCGCGAGCTCGAGGGCGTCTGCCCGGTGGTGGCGAGCTTCGGCGGGCGCGACTCGTCCCTGCGGGGGCACCCCGAGCGGCTCGAGGCGACGCTGGACCGGCTCGGCGTTCAGCACGACATCCGGACCTACCCGGACGCCGGGCACAGCTTCTTCGAGCGGTTGCCCGCGCAGTCGGTGGTGCGGCTCGCGGGCTTCGGGCACCACCAACCCTCCGCCGAGGACGCCTGGGGTCGCATCCTGCGCTTCTTCGACGCCCACCTGCGCCCGGCCGTGAGGGACCGTCCGTGACCGCCGGGGACGCCCACGAGGCGGGCATCGAGCACTATCTCATCGACATGGACGGCGTGCTCGTCCACGAGCAGAACGCACTGCCGGGGGCGAACGACTTCCTGCGGCGGGTGTCCGAGGCGGGCCTGCGCTATCTGGTGCTCACCAACAACTCGATCTACACCCCGCGCGACCTGCAAGCACGCCTGTCGGCCAGCGGCATCGACATCCCGGCGTCGTCGTTGTGGACCTCGGCGCTGGCCACGGCGCAGTTCCTCGTCGACCAGCGGCCGGGCGGGACCGCGTTCGTCGTCGGCGAGGCGGGGCTGACCACCGCGCTGCACGACGCCGGCTACATCCTCACCGACCGCCACCCCGACTACGTCGTGATCGGCGAGACGCGCACCTACTCGTTCGAGGCGATCACCCGCGCGATCCGCCTGGTGGACAGCGGCGCCCGCTACATCGTGACCAACCCGGACGCCACCGGGCCGTCGTCGGAGGGCGTGCTACCTGCGGCCGGATCGGTCGCCGCGCTCATCACCCACGCGACCGGCAAGCGGCCCTACTTCGTCGGCAAGCCGAACCCCCTGATGATCCGCGCCGGCCTCAACACGATCGGGGCGCACTCGGAGACCACCGCGATGATCGGCGACCGGATGGACACCGACATCGTCGCCGGGATGGAGGCCGGGCTGCACACCGTCCTCGTGCTCTCCGGGGTCACGACGGCGGCCGAGTTGGAGCGCTTCCCCTACCGCGCCTCGCAGGTGGTGGAGAGCGTTGCGGACCTGGTGGTGGGGCAACGGGGTGCCACGGGGAGTGGCACCGGTGCCGGCAACGGGTAGAACAGCAGGATGCCCGACGACGTCGAGGACCTGCCGTCCACCCTGCAGCGCTCCCCGGAGAGCGCTCGCAAGACGTTCGCCGAGACCAAGGCCTCCGCGGAGGAGACCTACGGCCCCGGCGAGCGGGCGAACCGCACCGCGTACTCCGCGCTGAAGCACAAGCACGAGAAGGTGGGCGACCACTGGGAGCCCAAGGAGCGCACGGGCCCCTCGGACTCGCGCGCCGAGAGCGGCGGCCCGAATCCCGACGGCGAGTCCGCCGGTGGCGTCGACGCCAACGCCACCAAGGAGCACCTCTACGAGCGGGCGAAGCAGCTCGACGTCGAGGGCCGCTCGTCGATGACGAAGGACGAGCTCGTCGAGGCGATCGGCAAGGCCAACGACCGCGCGACGCGCAAGGCCCGCGACTCGTGACGACGCCGGCGGCCGCATCCGGGCTGCCTCCGGGTGGGTTCGCGGACGACCCGACCGGCCCGGTCGGTCCGCTGCCCCCGGCCGTTCCGCCGGTGCCGCCGCTGGGACGCGGTCGAGCCGACCGGCCCTCCCTGGGCTGGGCCGAGATCGGTGTCGCCGCGGCCGTGTACCTCGAGGCACAGTTGGTCCTGGGCGGGCTCCTCGTCGTCGCCTACGGCTTCTCCCGCGGCGGCGGTGCCGCCGTCCTCGGTGGCAGCTCTGCGGCGTCCCTGCCCCCGGCGTCCCTGCCCCCGGCACCCCTGCTGGTCGCGGTCTCCGCAGTGGCCGCCTTCGCCGCCGCGGGGACCGCGGTGGCGATCCGAGCGGGCGCGACGGTGGCCCTCGGGCTGCGTCGCGTGTCGTGGCGGGTGGTGCTCGCGGCGATCGGGATCGGGATCGGTGTCTGGGCGGCGAGCCGGATCGTGATCCTCGCCTACGTTGAGATCACGGGAGACATCTCCGACCCGCAGGAGGAGCTGCGCTTCGCCGGCCCGGTGGCCGCGGCGCTCATGCTCGTGCTCGCGGGCGTCGTGGTCCCCTGCGGTGAGGAGCTGCTCTTCCGCGGGGTCCTCTTCGGCGCGCTGCGCCGCTACGGGTTCGTCATCGCCGCGGCCACGAGCGGCCTCGTCTTCGGCCTCGCCCACGGGCTCAACGCCGTGCTCCCCGCCGCGGCCCTGCTCGGCGTGGTCAACTGCCTGCTCTACGAGCGCACCCGGTCCGTGATTCCGGGGATGCTGGTCCACATCCTGTTCAACCTGCTGTCGCTGGTCCTCTTCCTGGTGCTGGGCTGACATGCCCGGCGACGGTGTCGGCGGAACTGAGACGTGGGCCAGTCTTACCCGTCGTCAGGCGTCGGACAGTCCGAGGAGGAGCACCGCGTGACCGGGACGGCACCCCAGTTCGACGACGTGAGCGGCGACATCGAGGTCCACGACCCCGCCACCGGTGAGCTCGTCGGCCGGGTGCGACCGGCCGGGCCCGACGAGGTCGACGACGCCGTGGGCCGCGCGGTCGCGGCGTCCCGCGCCTGGGCGCGGACGGCCCCCGCCGAGCGCGCGGGGATGGTCCGCGACGCGGCGGGCGCACTGCGGGAGCTCGCCGAGGAGCTCGCCCGGCTCAACGAGACCGAGACCGGGCGTCCCTACGACGACGGGCTGGGCGGCGTGCTCGCCGCGGCCGGGACGCTGGAGCAGTACGCCGAGCTCGGTCCGCTGCACCGGGGCCGCTCCCTGCAGGGCGGCTGGGGGGCCACCGACCTGATGGTGTTCCAACCGCGCGGCGTCGCCGCCGTGCTGACGCCGTGGAACGACCCCGTGGCCGTCGCCGCCGGGCTGATCGGGGCCGCGTTGGTCACCGGGAACACCGTCGTCCACAAGCCCTCGGAACGCTGCCCGCACCTCGGGCGCCGCGTCGCCGATCTCGTCGCCTCGTTCCTGACCGACGACGTCCTCACCGTCGTCGACGGGGCGGGCCCGACCGGCGCGCTGCTCTCCGGGCACGCCGCGATCGACGTCATCGCCCACGTCGGGTCGATCGGCGCGGGCCGCGCCATCGCGCAGGCGGCCGCCGGGACGGGCGCGAAAGTGCTGCTGGAGAACGGCGGCAACGACCCGCTGATCGTCGACGCCGGCGTCGACCCGGTGTGGGCCGCCGAGCAGGTGGCGCTGGGCTCGTTCGCCAACGGCGGGCAGGTCTGCGTCTCGGTGGAGCGCGTGTACTGCCACCGTGACGTCGCCCAGCCCTTCCTCGCCGCCCTCGCGGAGGAGGCGACGCGGTGGGTCTACCGACCCGCCGCGGAGGGGGAGAAGGCCCTCGGGCCGCTCGTGGACCGCCGCCACCGCGAGCACGTGCACGCCCACGTTGCCGCCGCGCTGGCCGCCGGGGCGACCGCGCACGTCGGCGGCGTTGTTCCCGACGGCCCGGGAGCGTTCTACCCGGCGACGGTGCTCTCCGGGCTCACGCCGGAGATGGCGATCCTGCGAGAGGAGACCTTCGGGCCGGTGGCCGGGGTGCGCGTGGTCGACGACTTCAACGCCGCGCTGGCCGAGGCGATCAACGACCCGCACGGTCTCGCCGCCACCGTCCTCACCCCCGACATGGAGCATGCCCAGCGCGCGTGGCGCGAGATCCCAGCGGGCACGGTGAAGATCAACGCCGCGTTCGGCGGGCGCCGGGCGGAGCGGCCGAGCCGCGCGGGATCTCCGGGTCCGGGTTCGGCTACGGGCCGGAGCTGCTCGACGAGTTCGCGACGACGAAGGTCGTCCACATAGCCCCGCCGCCCGCTCGCTGAGCCCTCGCTGAGCCCACCACCGCTCCCCGGACGGGGGAGCGAACGGCACGTTCGTTCCGTTCTTGCGGAACGAGCGTGCCGTTCCCTCGGCGGGGCGGGGCGGGGGTGCCGGCGGGGCGGGGGTGCCGGCGCCGGCTCGTTCACCCCGCCGGCAGCGCTTCGCGGCGGAGCAGACGGCGCGCGGCGTCGGCGACTTCGGAGGGCGCGATGTCCAGGCACTCCTGGTCGAACGGGCACACCAGCTGCCGACACGGTGCGCACGTGGTCGGCCGGGTGAGCACCGTCGCGGGGACCGAGCGCGGCGCGTACTGGCCGACGGTCTCGGTGCCGGCGAAGAGGTCGACGACCGGGGTGCCGACGGCGTCGGCGAGGTGCACGCCACCGGAGTTGTTGGTCACGACCACCTCGGCGCCCGCGAGGAGCGCGGCGAGCCCGGCGAGGTCGAGGTCCCCCGCGAGGACGACGGCGTCGGGCACGCCCCGCGCGGCCTCGGCCACCAGATCGGCCTCCTTCGCCGTGCCGCTGACCACCACCCGCAGGCCCCCCGCGGCGAGGGCGCGCCCCGTCGAGGCGAACCGGCCGGCCGGGTAGCGACGCGAGGGGCAGCTCGCCCCGGGGGCGACGACGGCGTACGGACGGTCCCCGATCCGCGTCGCCACCTCCGTCGGGAGGCCCCGGTCGACCCGCGCGTGCAGCGTGGCGTCCTCGGTCAGGACACCCACGCCCCGCAGGATCGCGAGCATCCGGTCGACCTGATGACCCTCGTCGGGCGGGGCGGGGACCCAGTGGGTCAGCGCCGCGCCGCCGAACTCCTTGCTCGTCCCCACCCGGACACCGATCCCGGCCCGCCGACACAGCTCCGCGGCGGGCCACGGCGACTGCGAGAACGAGGTGAGCACCACCGCGGCGTCGTATCCGCGAGAGGTGAGCTCGGCGACGAGGCCGGCGTCCGGGTCGGTGTCCACCGTGCTCCCGGCGCCCGTCGAAGGCAGCTGCTGCCACGACACCGAGGCGACGACGGTTCCGTGCACCTCCGGGAGCAGGCCCGAGGCCGCGGCGCCCGCGGGGGAGGCGAGCAGGTCGATCCGGGCGCCCGGTGCGACCGCCGCGAGGGCCCGCAGCGCGGGGCCGGCCATGAGCACGTCGCCGACGTTGTCCGGGCGGACGACGAGCACGCGGTGCATCGACGCCCAGTGCGGGTCGCCGTGTCCGGGCCGGTGCGCGGCGGGATGGGCGAGGGTGGCGGGACCGGGCTGCACGGGGAGCAGGTACCCGCGGCGGGAAGGACGCATCCCCGTGCAACATCCGCCGCCACCGGCGCAGATCTTGCGGCGTGAGCCCGTCGAGCGGTCTCCTGAGCCGATGAGCCGTTGCTGGGTGGCCGACGTGGGTGTCGAGAACGCCGCCTACCTCTCCACCCGGAGCCGGACCGCGCTGCTCGCCCCCGAATACCGCCCCCGCGACCTCGGCGACGGGCGGGTCGTCCTCGACGAGCGTGCGCTGGGGGCGTCTCGGGAGCTGTCGGAGGAGGAGGACGGCGCGATCACCGACGACGGCGACGGTCTGCGCATCTGGGTCGGTGCGGACGCCTACGACCTGGAAGAGGGCTGACGCGGGTGACGAGTCGGAGGGCGGGCGATGCCGTGCTGCCGCGCGGCGCGACGGTGAACCCCAAGATCGCCCAGGGCCTACTGTCGGGCCGTTTCGAGTGAGCGGTGGCAGAACGTCGTCACCGCGACGCCGTCGGCTGCGGAGCCGGGCTCGAGGCCACGTTCCTGCGCCTCCCGGTGCGCCGGAGTCGTGATGCCCCGACCACGCGGCACCCGAGGTAGATCGCGAACACGATCGAGGTGACGTAGGGGCTGATGGGTAAACCCGGAGCGAGCGAGAGCACGATGCCGGCCAGCACCGCAACCTCCCCGAAGACCACCGAGAGAACGGTGACCGCCACCGGGTTCGCTGTGACCTGGCTGGCGGCGGCCGCGGGGGTGATCATGAGGGCGAGCACCAGCAGCGCTCCCACGATCTGCACGCCGAGTGCTGTGGTGACACCGAGCATGACGGCGAAGACCACGGCGAGTTGCCGTACCGGCACCCCGCGCGCGACAGCCATGTCCGGATCGAGGCTGGCGAACATCAGCGGTCGGTAGACGGCACCGAGGACGATGACGACCGCGATGCCGGCGCCGCCCAGGACGTAGACGTCGGCGGTGTCGACGCCGACGATCTGCCCGACGAGCAGGCTGAACTTGTTCGAGGTCCGCCCCTTGTAGAGGGCCTGGAACAGCACTCCGAGACCGAGCCCGAACGCGAGCACGACGCCGATCACGGAGTCGTTGGCCCGCCGGGAGCGGCCCAGCGTGGCGAAGACGACCGCGACGAGGACCCCGCCGACGAGCGCACCGAGCCCGACGGCCGCGGTCCCGGCCAGCAGCAGGGCGCCGGCGGCCCCGGCGAAGGACAGCTCGCTGACGCCGTGAACGGCGAAGGCCATGCCCCTGCCGATGACCAGGGGGCCGAGCAGGCCCGCGAGCAGCGCGAGGATCGCGCCGGCGATCAGCGCGGCCTGTACGAACGGCAGACCGAGGAGCATCCCTGCCTGCGAGAGGTCGAGGATGTCGCTCACGGTCGTACCTTCGCAGGCGTTGCGCGCCCCTGCCCGCCCGCACCGGTGGCGTCGGTGTGCGCGCCGACGCCGCCTCCGGTCACTGGGGCGCGCCGACAGCCGTGGCGATCTGCGACTGGTACCCGTCGAGCCAGCCCAGGTAGTCGGTGCCCGGCGGGAGCGTCTCGGTCACGTTCACGATGGGGATGTTGGCCGCCTGGGCCGCGCTCCGCAGTTTCTCCGTCACGGGGCTCTCGGTCTGCGGATTGAAGAACAGGACGTTGACGCCCCGGGAGGTGATCAGGTCGGTCGTCTCGGCGACGGCGGCGGCAGGCGGGTCGGTCTCCTCCTCGATTGCCTTGGTGAAGGCCTCGGGGGTCACGTCGGCCAGGCCGGCCCTGGTCTCGAGGTAGTGGGGGACCGGTTCCGTCGCCGCGCCCCGCTGTCCGGGCCTGGCCTGGCCGATCGCAGCGATGCGTTGTCCGATCTGGTCGACCTGGCCCGCGAAGGCCTCCGCCCGCTGGCTGATCTGGGCGGCCTGGGCGGGCTCGGCCTGCCCGAGACGCTGGGCGACCTGGCGGACCACGCCGACCACCGCGGTGGTGTCGAACCACACGTGCTCGTTGTCGTCGGCCTGATCCGGGCGGAACCCGAACGCCTCGATCGACTTACCCTTCGCCGCCGGGTCCGCGTCGAGTGCCTTCGTGACGAACTCGTCGTAGCCACCACCGTTGTAGACCACCACGTCCGCCGAACTGATGGCCGCGGCGTCGTTCGGGGTGCTCTCGTAGGAGTGGGGGTCGGCGTTGGGGTCGTTGATGATCGACCTGACCTGGACGCCCGGGCCGGCGATCTTCGAGACGACGTCGCCCCACACGTTGGTCGAGGCGAGCACAGTGAGCGTGCGTGTGGGCGCGGTCGAGGGCGCGCTCGCCGCGGGCTCGGCGGCGGGTGCGGCGGGTGCGGCCCCGCCGGAGCTGCACGCCGTCGCGAGGGCCGCGGCGGCGAGACCGGCCCCGAGCACCGCGGCGCGCCGGCGGTGGTGGTGGACTCCCATCTCCCGGGGTGAGTGACGGGTGGCTCCGGCGGCCATCAGGACCTCCTCCTTCTCGACTACCGGTGATGATAATGATTATCACCTGCATGGACAGTCGGGGGGAGAAGTCTCGGAGGGGTGGTGGGTCGCGGTCAGGTCCCTCGCCTGTGACCGGCGCACCGAGCACAGGTGCCGAAGACCTCGACCCGCTGGCGGACGTCTGAGAACGCGTGCGCTTCGCTCATCTCCTGGGCCCAGCGGTCGACGACTGCCCCTTCGATCTCGACCGAGGCTCCGCAGTGCCGGCAGACGAGGTGGGCGGGCCGGGTGGTGGTCTCGCACCGTCGGTAGAGCGCCTCGTCCTGCTCGGAGACGACGGCATCGGCGAGTCAGGCTCGGTAGGTGTCGCCGCGTGATCGGCCATCTCGGTGCCGAGAGCTCGAGGTCGGCGACGACCGAGATGCGATCCTCCCCCGTGAGCTGATCCGCGCGAGGCGGTTGACGATGGCGGGCCTCTCCCAGAGATGTCGAGACCAGCAGCCCGACCTCGACACACCAACCCGGTCGCGTGCCGCCCGCACTGTCGCTCCCGTCCCTCGAGGAGGGCGGCCGGGTGTCGTCGGCGCCGCGCCCGGGTAGCGCCGGTCCCGTGCAGGGACTCCGCGTGGCGCTGGTCCACGGGCGCGCCGACCCTGCCCTCGACGGCGTCGCCGACTACACCGCCCGCCTCGCCGACGCGCTGCGGGCCGAGACCCTCGACGTCGTCGACGTCGGGGTCGGGGTCGGGGTACGGGGGATCGTCGCGGCGGCCCGGGCGGTGCGGCGGGCCCGACCGGACGTCGTGCACGTGCAGTTCGCGCCGTCGGCGTTCGGGTTCTCCGGCGCGCCGGGGCTGCTGGCCGACCTGCTCGCCGGCCCGCCGCTGGTTCTCACCGTGCACGAGTACGGCTGGTGGTCCTGGGCCCCCCGGGTCCCCGACGCGGTGTGGCGTCCCGTCGAACGCCGCGGGTGGCTCGACCGCGAGACCGGCCGCCTCGTCCCGTCGAGCGCCGCCGTGCTCACCACGAACGACGCACACGACGAGGCCCTGCGCCGCCGGCTGGGGATCACCGCCACCCGGGCGCCGCTGCCGCCCAACGTCGACGTCGACCCGGACGCCCGGGGTCGCGGCGTCACCCGCCGCGCCCTCGGGATCGCCGAGGACGCGGAGGTCGTGGTCTTCTTCGGGTTCGTGCACCCGGTGAAGGGGCTGCGCTACCTCGTCGACGCGGTCGCGAAGCTCGCCGTCGAGCGTCCGCGGCTCCACCTGCTCGTCGTCGGCGGCTTCACCTCCCTCGCGCTGCCCGCCGCCGAGGCAGCCGCCTTCCGGGGCGAGCTCACCGAGCACGTCGAGCGGTCCGGGGCCGCCGACCGCGTCACGATCACCGGGCACCTCCCGGCGACCGAGGTGTCCGCGGCGCTGCAGGCCGCCGACGTGGCCGCCTTCCCCTTCACCGCGGGGGTCACCCTCAAGAGCGGGTCGCTGCTCGCCGCGCTCGACCACGGCCTGCCGACGCTCGTCACCGACGGGGGGGACGCGGCGCTGGCGGACGACGACACCGTCGTCGTGGTCGGGCGCGTCCGCGACGCGGACGCGCTCACCACCGGCCTGCGACGCCTGCTCGAGAACCCCGCCCTGCGGGCGCGCGTCCGCGTCCGGGGCCACGCCCTGAACCGCGGGCACGGGTGGGCGGCCCTCGCCCGGATGCACGCCGCGCTCTACCGGCGGGTGACCGCGTGAGGATCCTCGTCGTCGACCTCCTCGGCGGACTCGGCGACCTGCTCATGGTGCTGCCCGCCGTCCACGCGCTGGCCGAGCACCACCCCGGCTCCGAGGTCACCGTGCTCACCCACGCCCCCGGCGCCGTCCTGCTCGAGCGCGACCCGGCCGTCGGCGCGGTCCGCACCGGGGACAAGCACGACGAGCGGCCGGCCGTGCAGAGAGCGCTCACGGAGCTCCGTCCGGATCTCGCCGTGACCACCACCCGCGTCGACGGCATCGGTGACCTCCTCGACCTCGACGCGGCCCGCCGCGGTAGCCGGGCGGTCACCGACCTCTGGCGCGGGCCGCCCGCCGACGAGCTCGTCGGGCCGCGCTACCTGCGGATCCTCGCCGCGGAGGGCGTCGTGGCCCCGGGCACGCGGGCGCCGTGCGTGGTGCTCGGCGACGACGAACGCGCCACCGGTCGCGCGGACATGGCCCCGTACGGACCCCGGCCGACGGTGCTCGTCCCCGACGCCGGAATGGCCGTCAAGCGCTGGCCGGCGCACCGGTGGGCCGAGCTCGCCGCCCGACTTCCCGGCACGGTCGGCAGCGTCGGGCCGGTGGCGGGGGCGGCCGAGCTCCCGCCGACCGACCTGCGTCGCCTCGCCGCGCGGTTCGCGGCGGTGGGCGAGCGGGGCGGTGTCGTCGTCGGTGCCGACACCGGACCGGTCCGGCTCGCCGCCGCCGTCGGGGCCCGGACCGTGACCCTCTTCGGGCCGACGCTCGCGAGTCGCTACGGCCTGGAGGAGGGCGAGAACCTGCAGGGGCGGCCGGGGTGCCCGCACCGCGAGCCCACCGCGATCACCGAGCAGGTGTGCTGGTGGGATGCGGCGTGCCCGCTCTCCGCGACCGGCCCGGCGTGCCTGGAGGATCTGGGCGTCGCGCGGGTCGCCGCGCGTGTGACCGGGTAGCAGGACCCCATGCGCTACCTGGAGAGCCCCGCCGCGAAGGCCTGGTCGGCGATCGGTCTCGGCACCTGGCAGTTCGGCTCCCGCGAGTGGGGCTACGGCGGCGGTTACGCCGAGGGGCCCGACAGCGAGGCGGCGCGCATCGTCGCGAGGGCCCTCGAGCTCGGCATCACTGTGTTCGACACCGCGGAGGTCTACGGCTTCGGGCGCAGTGAGCGCATCCTCGGGGACGCCCTCGACGCCGCCGACGCGGACCCGGAGACGACCGTGGTGGCGTCCAAGGTGTTCCCGGTGCTGCCGGTGGGCCCGGTGGTCGAGCAACGCGGCGTCGCGAGCGCCGCCCGCCTGCGCCGCCCGCTCGACCTCTACCAGGTCCACCAGCCGAACCCGCTCGTCCGCGACTCCACGACGATGGCCGGGATGCGGACGTTGCAGGCCGCGGGCGTCGTCGACGAGGTGGGTGTCAGCAACTACTCGCTGGAGCGGTGGCAGGACGCGGAGACCGCGCTCGGCTCGCGGGTGCTCTCCAACCAGGTGCAGTACAACCTGGTCTCGCGGGGTCCGGAGCGTGATCTGCTGCCGTTCGCCGCCGAGGCCGGCCGGGTGGTCATCGCCTACAGCCCGCTCGCCCAGGGCCTGCTGTCGGGGAAGTTCGACGCCGAGAACCGGCCGGCGAACCGCGTCCGCTCCCTCAACCCGCTCTTCCTGCCCGAGAGCCTGCGCCGCGTCGAGCCGCTGATCGACACGCTGCGCGCGGTCGCCGACGCCCACGACGCGACGCCGAGCCAGGTCGCGCTCGCGTGGACGATCCACCGCCCCACGGTTCTCGCCATCCCCGGGGCGTCGAGCGTCGCGCAGGTGGAATCGAACGCCGCCGCCGCCGAGATCGAGCTCACCTCCGAGGAGTGGACCGCGCTCAACGACGCGGCCGACCGGTTCCGGCCCGTCGGCGGGCTCAGCGCGGTCGCGGGGGTGCTCGGTCGCCAGGTCGGGGTGGTGTAAGAGTGTGTGGCGTCAGACCGGCTCGTAGTCAGGCGAGATCACCGCGCGCAGCGCGTCGCGCCCGACGTACACCGCCTCGCGCAGCACCTCGGGGTCGGTCTCCAGCGGATTGACCGTTCCCGAGCCCTGCGGCGGGCGGATCTCCAGCAGGTGCGGCGGGGCGTCGTCGGTGAGCCATGCGCTCGCCGCGGCCAGGTGCTCGTCGTCGGCGCGCCGCATCTCGAGCCGCGACCCCAGCACGTGCACCAGCCCCGGCACCCGCGACTGTCCCAGGCGCGCGGCGAGCGCCCGCTCCAGCCGGGTCGCCTCGATCGCCTCCTGGTCGGCGCGACGCGTGCGCAGCATGAGTACGTGCGTGGCACCCTGCGCGATCGCGGTGTGGAACGGCAGCGGCTCGGCGACGGCGGCGTCGACGTAGCGGTGTCCGTGGATCTCGATGGGCAGCCCGGCGAGCAGTGGCACGTTCGCCGAGGCCATGAGGGCCCGCTGCAGTGACTTCTTGTCGACGATCGTGGCGCGCAGGTCGACCGCGGCGCCCGTCTCGACGTCGGTGGCGACCGGGTGCAGCGGCACCTCGGCGTCGACGACGGCCTGCCAGTCCAGCGGCACGATCGACTCGCCGACGGTGTGGATCAGGTAATCGATGTCGACCACCGGCCGGCCCCGCAGCCCACGGCGGGGGCGGGTCACCCGCTCCATCAGCCCGGGGCGCCACCAGCCCGCGCAGCAGTGCTCGGCCTGGCCCGCGACCAGCCAGCTCCCGGCCAGCGCGCCCGCCGACGCCCCGTACACGGCGTCGAAGCACGACGCGAGCCCGAGCTCCTCCAGGGCGAGGACCATTCCGCTCGAGTAGGTGGCCCGGCTCCCGCCGCCTTCGACGGCGAGCGCCACCCGATGGGCGTCGTGCCGGCGCGCCGGGGTGCTGCCCTCAGCGCGCCGGGCCGCGAGGATCTCGAGGACACGATGGGGGCGCACCGCCGCATCATGCCCCGGTCGGACGAGGGCGTCCGTCCGACCGCCGCAACTCCGGCCGACGTCACCATGTGCGGGGCTCCAGGTCCACGCGGTCGATCTCGAGCCCGGCGTCGATGATCGCCCGAACGGAGATCCGGGTCACCCCGCCGCCGGCAGGCGGCGGGGTGACGTCGACGGTGACGTAGGCGAAGTCGAGGTGTCGCCTTCCTCCGAGAAGCCGCCGGGGCTCCGCCGTCTTCAGGTGCGACGAGTCAGACTCGGCTGATCGCTGGTTCTCGCGGGGGTGCGTGCTGTGCTGGTCGCATCCGGATGCCGGCCGCCGTCAGCGGTGTTTGGCGACGGTGAGCAGCACGGCGGAGTCTTCGAGGGCTTCGAGGCTGTGGCGGGCGGCGGGGACGATGAGCAGGTCACCGGGGGAGCCGTCCCATGAGGTGTCGCCGGCGCTCAGGCGGACCCTGCCGTGCAAGACGTGGACGGTGGCCTCGCCGGGGTTGTCGTGCTCGTCAAGGGTGTGGCCAGCCGCGAGGGCGATCAGGGTTTGGCGCAGCGTGTGTTCGTGGCCGCCGTAGACGGTGTGCGCGCTGCGTCCGCTGGACGCCTCCTTTGCGATCTTGAGTTGCTGGCGGGTCAGCGCGGTCAGCGACGACTTCTCCATGG
>JAABUZ0100001371.1_pt1 | contig 47011 bp, 42 predicted proteins | sample 5562091 | NCBI WGS metagenome assembly JAABUZ01 (sample SAMN12813069, study PRJNA571459) | rock metagenome | isolation source: Antarctica rocks | place: Antarctica: Victoria Land, Linnaeus Terrace sud | collected 2015-12-21
CTGTCCAGCGTTCAAATTGTTCAGGGGTTCTCAAGCGAGGCCCATCCCACAACAAGGCTTGCTTCTCAAAGCGATAGCCATGTTCTTGCGCGTAGCGGCGTTTGTATCCGGCATACACTTCCGACAAGGGCAAGGCGGTGGTTCCATGCCAGAGAAACCAACTGACCTTCGGGTCCCGTTTGCGTTCGCTCGCTCGGGGCCGAACCACTTTGATCACCGTGACCTGCACGTCACGAGCCTGCTGAAAATGCAACCCATGCCAACACGACACTACAAGCGGATGGCCCTGCTCATCGGTTCCTTCCCACTGCTCATCAGCAGTCCCATGAGTGGTCTCCTGCTTACACTGAAATCGCTCCCCGTCTTTGCGCGGAGCACCGCGTTTTCCTGTACGAGCAGGTGCAGGGCGATACAACACGCGATTGCTTTTGAGTCGCAACAGTTGGTCACATGCCGTTTGAGCCAGCAACAGCAGGAACTGAGTACTTCCATACCAACGGTCTGCCGTCACAATCACCCGCTTGGGCAACAGTGCCACCAGCAGATGCAGTTGCGAAGCCGCGACTTGGGTAGCGGTTTGCGAACTGTCAATCCGTTGAGAGTCCAACACATAGGTCCAACTACTCGGATGCATTGGCAAGACCACTACCGTCGAAAATTGCCATCCCACCGTCATCGGTTTGCCACTCTCTGGCAAATTCGGGATGTAGATGGGAGTCCGATCCCGCGCTGTTGTGGACTCTGGACGCGCAATATTACTGGCATCCACCGCAATCCACATGCGCTGATCCTCTTGGGGTTTGGGGGCAAAGGATGCCAACACGCGACGCAACTGGGTCCGATCAATGCGACCATCTTCAAAGGCTTCATACAAACTGGACCATTGTCGTTCAAAGAAGGGCGAGAGCGACAGTTCGGGAAAACTGTGGGCTTGCGGTTCACTGACCAACGCATCCATCGTGTTGAAAAGGGCGTCCGCGCTCTTCGTCAAGCAGGCATAGATGTCGTGACGAAACTGCTTCAATGTGTTAAGGTTCATCTGAGTAGTGCTCCTCGTTTAGGTTTTGATGAACATTACTCTTTTTGGCAACTCTCTGCAATGGGGGGTTGCCTTTTTGGACTAGATTAGTCTAAACGTCAATAAGCTAATAAATACTGATATTTCCGTCGCATCTATCTCCGTTCTTCACGCGCCGATTGAAATCCTCCACTGCCACAGAAAAATCTCTGAGAACGAAAGCTACTAACAAAGGAGACCTTCATGGACGGATGTCCACCAGCAAGCATGAAAAAGGGTAAAATATGAGGAGGACATTTCAACACCGAGACCGATTTTTTCTTTGTGCTGAGAGCCAGCAAAGGAGACTGGTCTGAGGGGAAGTCAGGAACCACCAATTGTCGCTCTTGAGAGGTGACACGCCTTACAAGAAGCACGCAGAGGAGAAGCTTTGTGTATCCTCCCCTCCGTTGGGATGTCTACCCGAAAGTGACATGCTCAACGAGGAGGAATCCGTGATGGAAGTCGTCTACGAACGGTGTGCAGGCATAGATATTCACAAGAAGATGGTGCAGGTGTGTTGCATCACTTCTGACGAGAGAGGACAGCGACACAAAGAGCAGCGACGGTTTGCCACCAAGACTCAGGACCTTTTGGACCTGAGTACGTGGCTCAAAGCACAGGGCTGTACGCATGTGGCTATGGAAAGTACAGGAGTGTATTGGAAACCCGTCTACAACATTCTGGAAGGGGAGTTTGAGATGCTGGTGGTGAACGCGCACCATCTCAAGACGGTTCCTGGACGCAAGACCGACGTGAACGACGCGGAGTGGATTGCCGACTTGTTGCAGCATGGCTTGCTCAAAGCCAGCTTTATTCCTTCGGCCCCTCAGCGCGAGTTACGGGAACTGACGCGCTATCGAGTGAGTCTGGTCGAAGAACGCACGCGAACGGTCAATCGGTTGCAGAAAACACTGGAAGATACCAATCTGAAACTCGGGGATGTGGTCTCGGATGTGTTGGGCAAAGCGGCACGCAGCATCTTGGAAGCGGTGCGCGATGGGGAGAGCGATGCCAAGCGGTTAGCGGGACTGGCACAGGGGCGTGTGCGAACGGCTCCCGAAGAGTTGGAACGTGCGCTGGTGGGGCATGTAACGGTGCATCATCGGTTCATGCTAGGCGAACACCTGCGCCACATCGACGAGGTAGATGCCTCGATCACACGCGTGACGCAGGAAATTGGGGGTCGTCTCTTGTTGCCTGACCCGCCACCTGAAGGCGATCACGGCAACGAGGAACCGACCACGACTCACGCTGATGCACCCCCAGAGGCACAATGCGCTCCGTCGCAAACCCCTTTGGATTGGCAGGAGGCCGTGACGTTATTGGACAGTATTCCAGGGATCAATGAGCGTGCGGCGCAGTGCATTCTGGCAGAAATCGGACTGGACATGACGCGGTTTGCCTCAGCGAAACACTTAGCGTCGTGGGCAGGAGTCTGTCCAGGCAATCATGAAAGTGCGGGCAAACGGCTGTCGGGCAAAACGCGCAAGGGTGATCCGTGGTTGCGACGAGTGTTAGTGCAAGCGGCGCATGGAGCCGCTCGCAGCAAAAAGACGTATCTAGCGGCTCAGTATTGGCGTCTTGCGAGTCGGCGAGGACCCAAACGGGCAGCGATGGCGGTAGCTCATAGCATTTTGGTGATGATCTATCATGTCTTGCGTGAGCGCACACCCTATCGAGAACTGGGTGGCAATTTTTTTGATGAACGAGATCGTCAGGCGACCGAGAAACGGCTCGTGCGACGACTCGAAGGACTGGGCTATCACGTCGAACTTCAGACGGAGCAACAGGCAAGTTGAGGTTCGAGTGGAATCCCTTTTTCAGAGGAGAAGATAAACAGCAAACGATAGTAATCCGACAGATAATCAACAAACATGTAGTGAGCATATAACCTCCGGTCAGCAACTACTCTCCATCAATTTCCCAAGAAATCTGAGACGTTTTTTGTATTTGTGATTCATTCTCTTCTTGCTCTGTCTTCATACGCCGAATTCCAGGTGCATCAACTTTACGTATCACTTGGCGAGCACAAAAATCAGTGCTCATAATAAGCCCGATGACGCCTTCTTCAGGCTGTCCAAGATGTTTGAGAAACTGCCGCTGCCTCGTCTTTGAAAGATTCCACAATAACGCCTCTTCCTGAGAAGAAGCGAATTGCACCCTTAGACCAAGAGTTTGAGCCTCGATGCGAGTAATGACGTGATCGTGGGCATCGTAACCACTGACAAGTTGATTTACAATGTGGTCTCGGACACTATCCTCAACATCCGGCAATTGATAACGTAACAATTCGCGCGCTGCTTGGCGAGTCAGGCGGTCGGAGCGATAGAACGAACTCAGAGAGGTAGGAAACACACGTTGAGCTACTAGTGCTAGGACTTGCAAACGATCTTTCTCTCGGTTTACTCCAAACCAATCTTCGGCCATTTGCCTAAATACCCTAATGTCCTCTGCTGAGATGATGCCAGGTGCATCAGAAGGAGGATTTCCTGCGGAACCAATATGAGCGTCAATTGGTCCAAGCTCGGACAGAGGTCCTAATACTAACTCATTTGCACTTAGGCAAAGTAGCGTGCCTGCTGATTTAGCTTGGTAAGGCACGAGAATAGTTAGGTGTTGTGTGAACTCACGCAATAATAATGCAAGTCGCCGTGCAGTTGCGACTACGCCACCAGAGGTAGAAAGTACTAGGTCAAGTCGTTGAGTTGGTCCCATTTGCCGTAGACAATCATATAATATGCCGACAGTATAGTCTTCGATCATTGAACTATAGACAATCACTCGTGTTCCGCGTAGTGTTTGCAGTTCGTCCAATTGAGGCAATGTAAAAGTTTTCATATTTCATTCCATATCAATAAAAACAATAAGCCTATTCAATACACTAGACATATTTCTACTACTACATATGAAGCCTTGTAACTACATCCACAGTACTTTTTCAATTGTCTCCTTGTTGTACCACGAAAAATGATCATAGAAAAAAGCATCCTTTAGCTAAGTAACACCTTTTTAAGTTCTTTCAGCTATAGGATGCTTCTCTCAGAGCGACCATATCCTTATCAAGTTAATAGCAAACCTTGTCTATCATATAAATCTTGGACCACCATCGGATTTTCTAAGTCTACTCAACGCACGTTAACTGTAGTTATCGCAGATATAGTATCCACTGCCGTTGCTCAATAAACGATAAGTGAAAGGAGAAACTGTACAACTGTTTACTCATAGTTTTGCCCACCGCTACAATAACAAGGTTAGCAAGCAAGAGCAGTTTGATCTCCTATCCACTGGTTACGTGTTTCTTCAGATGATTTCTCGGTCTTTTTCGACATATTGAATGCGAAAAGTTTGCTAGACATGGATATCTCCTTGCTCCTTAAAGCGAATAACGCTGATTTAGTGTGTTAGAGACAAACCAATCTTAACGCTCTTAGTTTTCTAGATATTTGCAATTTAATCTGCTAACATATAAATTTCAATAATAGAAGTATGCCATGAGTTTTTATGAAAGTCAAGCTCTATACAAAAATAAATATAATTTGTTTTCATACAAGACTCTAAAATATGATAGGTACTGCTTCAAAACCAAAAAGAGATAAGAAGTCTCACCCACGAAAATGGGTGAGACTGTAGAATAAATGCAGGTATTATGAAATGCTCTAAGCTCTGCCTCTGCGATAGTATTCTTGAACTTACCCAAAGCTGACTAACGAAGTTGTTCTTAACTCTTCTGTCAGCCGGCTTTAATAAGTTACTAGCGACCAGTACGTTGCTGTGCGCGACGTACTAATGCATCAACGGTTACAGCTAAGAGGAGTACAGCACCTTCAATCATCTGCTTGACATCTGATCCTTGACTCTTCAAGTTGAGGCCATTCTCCAAGCTACCAATAATCAGAGCACCTAAAACTATAGACCACACGGAGCCACGTCCACCAAAGAGGCTGACACCGCCGATCACCGCCGCCGCGATGGCGTCAAGTAGCAGTAAATTGTCAACTTGGCTGGCGACAGCATTCCCGTGCGAGGCTGCTAGGATGCCACCCACACCTGCAAGAGCAGAGCAAAGTGTGAATACAGTCACACGTATAAAGACAACGTTAATACCTGCACGACGCGCCGCTTCAATATTGCCACCAACGGCGTAAATATGGCGACCAAAGGTAGTCTTTGTGAGAACGATCCATACGATCAAAATTAAGCTAAAGAGGATTGCCGTTGAATTAGGAACGCCATTATAGTTCTCGAAGAGAATAACCGCACCCTCAACTATGACAGCTACGAGGCCGATTTGACCTACAAGCTGGGGCATGGACTTTACGCGCAATCCTGTTCTGCGACGATTTACCTGATCGTATATAACCAACCCAGCATAGATTAAGACAATCAATGTTGGAAGACCAACACCTACAGCATCGGTAAGATAACTCGTTGCACTTCCTGAAATTGCATTAATGACATTATCATGAATAATAAGAGTAGACTGTCCGCCAAGCAAATTCAGGAGAAGTCCCGTGTATCCTATGGCAGCGGCGAGCGTTACAATGAAGGAAGGAATACGTATAACGGCGATAAAAAAACCGTTGATAAAGCCTACTAATGCACCAGCCAGGATGCCTACGAGAATTGCAACTCCTGCAGGTAGTCCTACACGAGCAGAGAGGACACCCATTACGACGGAACAAAGTGTTGTTACTGCGGCAACAGAAAGGTCAATTTCGCCAAGGAGCAAGACAAGCGTAACACCAAGTGCATCGACGCCAATGGTAGCAATTTGTTGAAGTAATTCCGAGAGGTTACGTGGCTCGAGAAATATGCCCTGTGTTGATATCTCGAAATAGATTGCTATTGCCACAAGTGTCAACATTACCGGAATAAAACCGAGGTCATTGCGAAGTAGTTGCCCGAACGTTTGCCTCTGTGCATAAGAAGGAACCTCTACCGATGAAGCCTGTGTACCAGCGACGGTAGTATCAGTCGTTGTATTTTTATCAATGATATCACTCATGTGTTACTCCCTTCTATAGAAGTGCTACTTGCCTTTGTGTCGTCGTCTTGCAATAGTTCACCGAACTGTGCTCCAGTAATTGCTGCTACAACGTGTTCTGGGGTGGTCGTTTTGATATCGAAGGTTGCGACACGTCTTCCGAGTCGTAGCACAATGACACGATCAACAACCTCGAAAACGTCTGCCAAGTTGTGAGAGATAACAACAACGGCTAGTCCTTGTTCACGTAATCTTAGAATAAGATTGAGTACCTGTTTTGTCTGTGCGACACCAAGAGCAGCGGTTGGTTCGTCGAGAAGCACGACTTTTGCATTTCTAAGAATAGTTTTGGCTACAGCAATAGATTGACGTTGTCCACCAGAAAGCGTAGAGACAATAGAGCGTATAGAAGGAAGCTTTACGTCGAGTGTACGAAGTACTTGTAAGCCACGACGCTCCATGTCATTCTCGGACAACGTACCTACAGGTGAAATCTCCTCACGTCCTAAAAAGAGATTAGATACAACATCTAAGTTATCACACAAAGCGAGGTCTTGATATACTGTTTCAATACCTAGTTTTGTAGCGACCTGCGGACTGGTAATCTTGACTGGCTGTCCTTGTACATACACTTCGCCTTCGTCAGCAGGGCTAACCCCTGCAATGGTCTTGATTAGTGTCGATTTACCTGCACCGTTATCGCCAACAAGCCCTACGACTTCGCCTTGATAGACTTCAAAGTCCACGTTGTTCAATGCACGCACTGCACCGAAGCTTTTACCGATTCCATGCATACGAAGAATTGGTTCACCTTGTGGTTGCCTAGGTGTCCGTGATGACATTTCACCAACTGACGGAGTAATACTATCTGTCATATAGTCCTCCAAAACATATTATGTTGGTCGTCTGTATTATGGGGGAAAATACCCACTCAAAGTATATCACTTTTTTAAGTAGAGGTTTGTAGCCTACTATGGCTACAAACCTCTCTAAAGAAACAATATTAGCAGACGCCTGCTGTACCTTTCGGTAAGCCTTTGCAGATTTGCGATGCTGTAACGTACCCCTCAGCAATAACTGTGCTGGCAATGTTCGACTTATCAACCGCTACCGGCGTTTTGAGTACAGAAGGAATTGAACCACCATCCTCTGTCTTGCTGGTTGCTCCATTGGTGATAGAAGCAGTGTCAGAACCGTTGGAGATAGCCTTTACAAGGTCAGCGGCAGCTTGGGCTTCTTTGGGAATGGCTTTGTAGACGGTCATACCTTGGTCGCCTGTTAGAACGTTTTGAAGACCTGCGATGGTTGCATCCTGACCTGTTACTGGCACCTTCCCATTGAGTTTCTGTGCTTTAAGTGATGCGATAACTGAGTTCGCCATCCCATCGTTAGCAACGTATGCAATTTGAACATTGTTCTTTTGTGCCGTCAATGCTTGGTCCATTTCAGTACGAGCCGTATCGTTGTTCCAATCGGGTGTGTACTGGTCATAGACTTTCTTCAGTTCGCTACTGTCGAAAAGAGGTTGAAGCTTGCTCAATGCGCCCTGTCGGAATAAAACGGCATTGTTGTCTGTCTGGGCACCGTTGATCATGACAACGTTATCACCCTTTTTGTGGTGGTCAACGATATACTGACCTTGTAATGCCCCTACCTGTACATTGTCGAAAGAGACGTAATATGCGAGGTCTTTGGACTGGATCAAGCGGTCATATGCGATAACTGGAACGTGTGATGCCTTTGCCTTTGTAACGATTGACGCTGCAATTTTACCATCATGTGCCGCTACTACAAGAATGCAGTCACCCTTAGTCAAATCAGTGTTTGCCTGGTCAATTTGAGTAGTATCACTACCTTGTGCATTATTATAGTCTACACTACTCGCTGGAATACCAAGTGCGGTTGCGATACCCTGAGTGAGTAATGGTTTATCCTTTGTCTCCCAACGATCAGATGATGCACTTTCTGGAAGTAGAACGCCTACTTTTTTGCAGCCTTTTCCATCTGGTGTGCTGGATGCTGTAGCACCTCCACTACCACCATTATTGGCACTGCCGCATGCTGCGAGCAGAACCGAGATGAGGATAACTCCGAAAAGTCCGCTCAATCGCTTGTAGCTAAATAGTTTCATCGTTGAATTTGTCCTTCCGTCTTTTGCCGTGCTTCGGCAATACACGCTGAATACTGTTGCAACTCCTCGTTACAACTTCTTTGCATACAACATTGTTCGATTACACCTGTTTGTATCTCGTCGATGATTGCTCCTTCCCGACATGGCATAATGAATATACTCGTATTCCCTAAGCGGTTGCGAGTACGCGTTCGCCTTCTACCGAGATAGTGGCGGCCTCTTCACGCGCGATCAGCACGCGCTCCCATGCCTTAAAAAATGGATAATATAAAAATGCGGAGACAGCAAGATCAAAGAACTGCAAAACGCTTCCTCTGATATCGCCTCCTGTCGCCAGGAAGCCGCTGACTCCGAGGGGCATTGTAAAGGGTTGTATCACGATTGGCACATGCACCCAGCCGAATGCAAACACGGCATAATTAATCGTGACGATAAGCACTGGCACAAGTACGAATGGAATCATCATGATCGGGTTGAGTACCATTGGTACACCAAAGGTCACAGGCTCGTTGATATTGAATATCGCCGGACCCAGCGCAACCTTGCCAACCGTTCGTAATTGTGTCGAGCGTGAGCGTAACATATATATCACCAGGGGCCATGTCGCACCAGAGCCACCGAGATGAGCAAAGATATGGAAGAATGGTTCGGTCACAATCCCATGTCCACCCGTCGCATTTGCCGCCAATGTGGTAAACCAGAACGGGGCCGCGATAGCTGTCACCACGTTCATGCCGTGAATACCGACCGACCAGAGCAACATCATCAAAATAATCTCTAACAGTGCTGCAGGATAGCTATCCTGCACAAGCACCAATGGTTGAAAGAGATTCATCAGCAAAACAGGTATCGTCAATTGATGTACCGTATGATCGACAGCTATGTATGTATGCGAGCTAACGAACCACTCAAGTCCCCATACAGCTGTGAGCAGAAGCATCGTAGGTATCAGTGCTTCAAACGCACGTTTCACGTTAGGTGGCACGGTCTTGGGTAAGTTAATGGTGAAGCGTGAGCCACGAAAGCGGCGCATGACCTCTGTTGCCAGGATACCCATAAGAATGCCAACGAGTAATCCCTGTCCACCAAGATAGGGCAAGACCTCGCCAAGTGGCATTGTTGCCAGATTTCGTACCGGCATACTCGCCACCAGGAACAACACCATCGCCAGGATACCGGGTTGTACTGGCTCTGTACGGCGATATTGCGCGAGACTATAGGCGACGCCGAAAGAGAGAAAAATTGCCATCAAGCCGAATGAAAGCTGAAAAGGGACGAGAATCGCATTCTCATATGGTTTCAAAAATGTCTGCAATACAGGAATGGGTGGATTTGCAATGATAAGAAAGAGACTACCCGCGATAATAAGGGGCAAGGTAAAAATAATGAAGGCATCACGGATTGCCTGCAAATAAATATTGCTGGCAAGCGTGCCGAGTGGCGGCACAAGATAGCGTTCAAACCAATCGCTACAGTGCTCTATAAAGTTGTTACGGTTTTCGCCTTCGTTAACCGAATTGCTCACGTTACCTTTACCCTTTTCGAGACGTTGCCAACAGGCGTTGTACCTGCTCAACGACCGCCTGACCATTCATCGTTGCATAGTGAAAAGGCTCTATCATTGCGACTGGCTTCTCTACCGATGTTGCCAGTTGCTCAATACTCTTTCGTAAGTGCCGAATCTGCGGTGCGATGAGTACAATATCGCACGACACGACTTTTGCCACATACTCGCCTGCACTCAATGCCTCGACGGTAAGTTCGTACTTACTCTCCTGTGCTGCGGTAAGCATGCTTTCTACTAGCAAACTGGTAGACATGCCCCAACTACAGACAATCAATACTCGTATCATGGCACCCCTGCCCTGTGTCCCGCCTGTTTTGTGTTTCGCATTGTGTGTTCTTAGGAACGCCTTTGACACACTACACAGAAGGTGAGACTCATCGGGTCTGATACTATACATAGCAGGAATCATGCCAATAAATGTGTAGCACACTAGCACACTAATGAATATCCTCACTGAAGAAGATATCGACCTGCCTCAAAATACCCACAATATTGTATGCCTCCTCATCCGGCAGAGAACGTGCGACCTGCGAACCCAGAATATGTAAAGCATGGCGGCAGATACTCAGTTCACGTGGAAACTGCTGCTCCACTTGCACACGTACTTTGTCGCTCACCAGCATCCCCTTTTGTTGTACGCCGCGTTCAAGCACACAGGCAATATGGAGAATAAAGCCTGCCAGCACCTCAATCTCAAAGGTCTCGCCCACTTCAACCTCAATCAGTTCTATCATTCGTTCGATAAGCGGCACTGCCCTTGTTGGATTGAGAAATAAGAGCCGTTGACTGAGCGTGTAGGTAATCTCGCGAATGAGGTCTGTGCGTTGCGTGAATATTGGCGTTGCTACCTTTGGCGGTACCGAGCGTTGTAACAGTGCTGGATCGATAAGTGTGCCTCCTAAAAGCGTGCGTAAGCGTGCGATACCATCACCGAAAAGCAACTCGGTCAACGAAAGGAAAGGATAACCTTCCAGGTGTGGGTTGATGGTACCAACGATGGCAACAACCTGGCGATTGCCAATAAGCCTCTGTACCTCTTCTTCGGTTTTACCTGACAGGTTGATATCCATACAGATAACCTCGACCCCCTGGTTTGCGAGATCGGGAAGACGCTCCTCCATTAGCTCTGCAAGCTTTGTAGCACTGCCAAAACCCGTTAGACAGACTGAAAGTATGACGCGCTCTTGTTGCGAGGAATGGGAAGTGTGTTGTACTTCCTGTTGTGCGGGAAGCGTAGGTATTGTGCCGGACGATACTGTCAATGTTTCTTCTGCATGCCGCAGACTGGTCGCTACTGAATCGAGTGTGACATGTTTCGCCCTCTGCCCTCTTCGTACTGCCTCTATAATAAGCTGCGTACTTACTTCTGCGAGAGTACGAACCTGTATGCCTGTTCGTTGTGCCACCAACTCACCGAGCGAAAGGAGCGACGTAAAATCGACGAGTAAGAGGACGCCACTTCCTTGATTTGCCAGCACAACACTTTGCGCTACCTGCGTGACGATCTCTTCTGGCAATTGCTCCAACGTGAGTTCTACAGAAGAGACAGCATTGACACCTGCCAATGTATTTGCCAACTCTGCCAGTCCCTGTGCTACTCCATGTCCATGTGTGGCGACAACAACGCCTACCATCGATTCTTCACTGCTTAATAGCGCATCGGCATTTGCCAGCAGGACCGTCAAGACATCCGTCTCACTCTCCGGCAACGAGACACCCAGCAGAGAACGTACACGCAATAGCGCTACCTGAGCTACCTCATACTCTATTGGATAGGTGTGGCGCATAGCTTGCAATGTAGGCATAACCAGGTGATGGCCCTCGGCCATGTGTTCCAGCGCACTCATAAGATGCAACGTCAGGACGAGTGAAAGTTTTTCGGGGAAGGTGCGTTGTAGCTGCTCTTCCGCGTAGTGAATAATGGTGTAGCTTACCGCCGCGATACGTTCATCGACAAGGTGTGCAACTGTTTCCTGGTGTTCAGCATTCGTAGTATTGACAGTATCTGCGAAACGCTGAAAGTAGTGCTGAATATCAAGGTGAAGCAACTGGTTAATCTCTTGCTCCGAGAGGCCCCCACTTCTTAATGTCGTGAGATCGCTACTGATCGTGTCGTACAAATCGTGCGCCGACTCTGGAATACTGCCGAGGCTCAGTCCAGTTGGTGTAAAGCTATGAGTTGCATCCAGCATAGGCAAAAGAGGCTCTAATGCGCGATGCATTTCTGCCGTTCGTAATAATCCATGTCGTATATGCTCAGGCAGTGTGTCAGTCGATACCGTGAGTTCAGGCAGATTTTTTGTACGATAATCCAGGTAGGCACGAGCGCAAATAAGCTGTATATCGGTGCGTAGCTGCCCGATGTTGCCTACACAATCGTAGAGGAGGAGTGCGCGTAACACCTGTGGGGCAACATGAATATGGACACCGATACTGCTACACTCTGTTGTGAAGAAGGCGCGAATAAGCTCATAGCGTTCCATCATCGTGCGCTCTTGCAACCCCGGCAACGTGATGGTCATAGGGATACGGCGACGAAATGTCGGCAGCAAATTTGTTGTCGGATCCTCTGTGGTAGCGGCCAAAAGAAGCAATGATGCCTGTCGTTCGCGTGTGTCGCCCATACGTCGGAAGCGTTCGCGATCAATGAGATAAAACAGCATCTCCTGACCCTCTGGCGGCAGGCGGTGTACCTCGTCCAGGAAGAGGATGCCGCGATGTGCTTGCTCAACCAGCCCTTCACGGTCATGTTCGGCTCCGGTAAATGCGCCGCGTACTACACCAAACAGATGTCCCATAAGTAACTGTGGATTACCAGCGTAGTCGGCGCAATTAAAACTCACGAAAGGTGCGTCCAATGGCAAGGCATGTTGTTCTAGTGCGAAGGCGTGCATAAGGCGTGCAAGCGTCGTTTTGCCAACACCACTTGGCCCATGCAATAATGTATGTAGGCCGTGCGGCGGATATAATATCGCGGCTTTTGCTTGCTGAATGGCGACTTTCAAGCCATCGTGAGAGCCGATCAAGGTATCGAAACTCGTCACCGCTGCTCCTTTAGAGACAGAGGCGGCGATAGTAGTGAGCTTTTGTGGAGCCTGAATGTGTGACACAGAAGATGCTACTTTGGGCAACGTCACATGACCTTGTATCTGGTTATGTGAAGACGTGTCGGCTGGTGCTATCGTTACTGTGCTTTCTCCCTGTTTCTTGGTAGCGAACAGAACAGGTCGTCCAGGGAAACGGTCAATGATGCCTGCTTGGGCTAACAGATTCAAATCGCGGCTCGCGTTTGTACGGTCAACCACGGCCTGCTCCGCCACCTCCTCGGCACTAAAACCGACATGACGACGCAAGAGAGCTAGTGTATCAGGTTGTGTAGATTTTTGTGTACATAAAACGCGTAGAGCTTCCAGGACGCGATCTTTACGCTGCACGAAACGATCCCTTTCACAGTGGGCCGTAGGAGGTTCACCCACATTTTTGTAGTAACTCCGAGCATAAGAGGAAAACAGGTATCATCAACGTCGATGATGTTTCGTAAACTCTTCTCTATATACTACGTCAAATGCCTGTACAATTTCTCAATTTAGAACCCGTATGTGCGAAAATGGAGCATATGGTAGCATCAAAAAGTATACATCTCGTTGGGGATTTGCTCAAGCAAAGGAAAGAAGACATGGAACCACCAAAGATGGGAGGCTGGACGAGACGAAGTTGGCGGCGTTTTTTGAGCAGGTGCTGCTTACCTCCGCATTTTGACTTGACACGAGGTTATGCAATCTTCTATTATTGGTACTAATGAGATACGATAACTACCACAGATAGTATCTCAGAGTCCTCGTCGTGCAGTGCCTGACTCAAGTAGACGCTTAGTAGGAGGTACAATTACATGGCAGCAACCTCTGGTGACGTAAACACAAACAATGTACTACGTTCCGAACGTATCGCAGGCGGCATTCTTCCCAAAGTATTGAACTCCTTCGATATGGTCGCTATTTTCGTCGCAATTGTCCTCTTCATTAGTAACTCTGCGGGCGTTGCTGCGGGAGCAGGTCCTGCAGCCTATTCTTACTGGATACTGGGCTTCATTACCTTCCTCATTCCGGGCGCGATTGTTACAGGTCAGCTTGGCCTGATGTTTCCGGGCGAGGGTTCTATCTACGTCTGGACAAGCAAGGCGTTCGGACCCTTCATGGGATTTTTTGCAGGCTTCTGCGCGTGGTGGCCGGGTGTGCTTGTCATGATTGCCACGGGTGATGCTGTTGTCTCGCTTATTCAGCAGTTCAACAGTAGTTTTCTAGGAGAACCCTGGCAACAGGGGTTAGTGATTATCCTCGTCATCGCGTTTTCGTTCTTCATCTCCATTCTCCGTTTCCGCGTCACGCAGAACTTCGTCAATGTGGTGTTCATCGCTTATGGTGGCGCAATCCTATTGATTGGTATAGCTGGTCTGCTGGCAATCTTCGGCGGACACGCTGCGAAAGTGGATTACTCACCACATAACTGGTCCCCTAGCATAGTAACCTACACCTTTTATGGGACAGTAATTCTTGGCTTGCTTGGTGTCGAGGTTCCGCTTAACATGGGCGTTGAGATTACCAATACACGTTCCATCACGCGCTATCTCCTGTGGGGTGCAGCTGTCGTCATCGTGGCATACCTCATCGGCACATTCGGTATCATGGTTGCTGTGCCTGTCAAGGATCAAGGTAGCCCTAGCGCGATTTCAGAGGCGGTACGGCTAGGCTTTGGCGCGGCAGGACCGTTCCTCGGCATCGTTGTCAACTTCATCTTCATTGGCTTCTTCCTGTTTAACACTGCTGTCTACAACTACTCGTTCGGACGCTTGCTCTTTGTTTCAGGACTTGATCAGCGTCTACCAGCAGTGATCAGTAAGGTCAATAAGAACAAAGTTCCCTGGGTCGCGATGTTGGTGCAGACCATCATTGCGGGTTTCTTTTCCGCTTTGTCGTTTATCGTCATCCCCTACCTCATCAAGACGGGCTTCACCCCGCAAAATTTGTCAACAGACATCTACTGGATATTGCAAGCAGCAGTCACGGTGATCTGGTGTGTGTCGATGGTCATTCTGTTTGTAGATGTGATTATCATTCGCCGCAAGTATCATGAAACCTTTTCACGCATTCAACTTGCTCCCGACTGGGTGTTTTACCTGTGTGCTGTTGTAGGTGCGCTTGCCAGTGCTTTCGGTGTATTCGTAATTTTCACAGGTCCCTGGACCACTACTGGAGATATAAACACGCAGCAGTGGGACTTCTTAATTAGTGGTATCGCGGTTGTATCTCTGGCGATAGGTGTTGCGCTCTTCTTTGTTGGGCGAAATGTTGTCAAAAGAAAACAGGTGAGCGACGAAGAACTGATTGCTCAAGTAACGCAGTAGTTGTTACAAGTTCGACAACAAAAAGATGGCAACACACATTGTGTACCGTCGTCTTTTTGTTGTCAGACCTACGCATAGATAGGAGAAAGCGTTATGAATGCTCAAGATGTTGTGGAGCAGGTACAGGCTGCGAATTTGCGGCTGGTACGATTCCTCTACTGCGACAATGGTGGCATTATTCGTGGCAAAGCAACTCATGCCAGCAAGCTGAGTACACGTATCACGGAGGGCATCGGTCAGACGTTAGCAATGCAGGCGTTTACTGGTGTCGAGTCATTGGCCTCTGTTGAGGGTATGGGACCCATTGGTGAATTTCGTTTGACGCCAGACCCGGCAACATTCACTATTTTGCCTTATGCACCTCATACGGGAAGCATGATGAGCGACATGATTCTCATTGACGGTACCCCGTGGGCCGCGTGTCCACGCACCTTCCTCAAACGTATGATGACACGCCTTGCGGAGCAAGGCATGCGTGCGGAGGCGGCTGTCGAACACGAATTTTACCTTGCACGTGAAGATGCGGCTGGAATATACCGACCAGCCGATAGTAGCCTATGTTACAGTAGCATTGGTTTAGACGATCAAGCAGAGGTGATCGACGCTATTCTGGCAGCGTTAGAGATACAAAATATTTCCGTTGAGTTATTTCATACCGAGCTTGGTCCGTCGCAACAGGAGCTTTCAATTCATCATGCCGATGTTTTACGTGCCGCCGACAATGTGTGTCTTATTCGTGAAACGGTGCGGAGTGTTGCTCGCCAGCACAATCTATTTGCGACCTTCGCCCCCAAACCGTTCTTAGATCAGGCTGGCAGTGGCGCACATATTCACTTGAGCCTGTGGGGAACGCAAGAGGGCGAACGGAGTCAAACGAATTTGTTCTATGACGCGAATGAGCGTGGTGGGTTGAGTCAGTTGGGAAAATACTTTATTGGTGGCGTCCTCCATCATATCCGCGCACTTGTCGCGATCACTTGCGCCAGCCCCAACTCGTATCGTCGCCTGCTTCCCCACTATTGGAGTTCAGCGTATGGTGTGTATGGCTTCGACAATCGTGAGGGAGCGATTCGTATTCCATCCGCTGTGCGGGGAACCGAGGCGGAGGCGATCAATCTTGAACTGAAAAGTGCTGACCATAGCGGCAATCCCTATTTAGCTATGGGCGCGTTTATCGCGGCTGGTCTCGATGGTGTCACAAACAAGCTCGACCCCGGTGAGCCGCAGGAGATTGATCCAGGAAACTATAGTGATGAAGAGCGCGAAAAGCGTAGCATTCGTCGCCTTCCGACAACGCTCGGTGAAGCGTTAGACGAGCTAGAGCATGACTCCGTGCTAAAAGAAGCACTGGGACCATTGCTCGCAACCTCCTATATCGCTGTCAAACGTGCCGAAGCCGACTTCTTCAAAGAGAAATCGCCGGAGGAGGAGACGCTGCAACACTTCTATAAATATTAATAATGGCGCGATCTGTAGGGGCCTTTATTCATAACGCCCTGTTGCTAATGAACCATGCGAGTGAGGATTGAGGGACGTGTTCAATGGATGGAAACGTGGTCGATGGGGACGAGGGCGTTATGAATAAAGGCCCCTACTTGACGAAAAACTCAGCATAATACACAATAGAGTTACACAATTTTCACATGCACTGATCACGGCACTATATCCACTTTCAATAGAGTGCTGAAAGGAGGTGCTATACCATTTCATGACAGATGTTAACAAACCTCTTAGTTGTATCTTTTGTATAGTGTCGCGTTTTCAGGAGGTGTCTCTTGGCTTCAGCTAATCGTTCTGGCAAAGAAGAGCTTATCGCGCAAGACATCAAGCGTTTGCATGGTATGGGCTATGCCCAGGAATTATTTCGCACGATGGGCGGCTTCTCGAATTTCGCCATCTCATTTACCATTATTTCCGTGCTGAGTGGTTGTTTAACCCTTTTTTACACAGGTATTACCACGTCTGGCTTCGCTGCTGGCTCTATTGGCTGGCCGCTTGTTACTGTGTTCGTGGTTATCGTTGCTTTAGGCATGGCTGAACTGGCCTCTGCCTACCCGACTGCTGGTGGCCTGTACTACTGGGCATCCAAACTCGGTGGACCGGCATGGGGTTGGTTCACGGGCTGGTTTAATCTCATCGGGCAAGTTGCGGTAACGGCAGGTATTGACTACGGTCTAGCCGTTTCCGTTGATGTGTTGCTCAATGCATGGTTCCCACATTTTCCTGCTACCCTCGGCTCCGTTGCTGCTATTGATCCCGTAACACAGTGGACGACGTTGGCAATTTATGGTGTTGTGCTTATCCTACATGGCCTTCTCAACATTTTCGGTGTACGTATCGTTGCACGCTTAAACGACGTGAGTGTCTGGTGGCACATTGCTGGCGTTCTTTTGATTGGTGGTGGCGTTGTTGTTGCTGCATTGGCCTCGCAACAGTTTGGGGGTGCGAACTTCGCCAATCACGTCGTCGCTCAACCGCTCAATGGTGCTGGTACGCTTTTCAGAGCCGATCCCAAGTTCAATGGGACAGGTTTTCCTACGTGGTATGCGTTCTTGCTAGGGTTATTGTTGGCACAGTACACCTATACAGGCTACGATGCCTCGGCACATATGACTGAGGAGACCGTTGGAGCCGCCAGGAGAGCACCGTGGGGCATTGTCATGTCGGTAGTCGTCTCGGCTTTCGCTGGTTACATCGTGCTGATGGGTCTACTCGCGGCGGCTCCTGATCTTGTCAAAGCGGCTGGTTATATCAATCCTGTGCTCTATATCCTTGAAAGTCGTCTTGGGTTTGCTCTGGGCACGATTTTCTTTGCCGTTGCAGTCGGCGCACAGTTTTTTTGCGGCATGTCTTCGATTACCACCAACTCGCGTATGATCTACGCTTTTTCGCGCGACGGTGCCTTACCGTTTTCGGATCTCTGGCATCGTCTGGATAGTGGACGAACTCCCCGTAACGCCATCATCCTGGCGGCAGTGGGTGCTTTCATACTGGCGATTCCGACTGTTTTCAACTTCGCAGCCTACGTCGCCATTACATCCATCGCTGTTATTGGACTCTACATCTCGTATGTTCTGCCCATTCTGCTACGACTCATTGCGAAGGACTTTCAACCCGGTCCCTGGCATCTCGGTGCATGGAGCCGACCTATCGGCATTATCGCGGTGCTATGGGTCATTTTTATCTCAGTGCTGTTCATGTTGCCTACTATTACACCCGTGACATGGGTTACGTTCAACTACACTCCTGTTGTCGTGCTGGGAACGCTTATCATTCTCGTTGTCTGGTGGATGGTTAGCGTGCGCTACTGGTTTAAGGGGCCACATGTGCAAGGCTCCGATAGCGAACTAAATGCTATCGAACGAGGCTTCGGCGAGACTACACTTGTTAACGTCGATACGGAAGGTGCTGTTGGCGGCGAATAAAAGTTTGATGTTCGTGTAACGGTTGTGGTAGGGACCGATTTATCACGTCCTGTTGGCATTCCAACCGCCGAAAGGACGTGATAAATCGGTCCCTACCAATCATCTATGAGGAGGGAAGATTATATGCGACTTGCGAATAAGGTGGCAATTATTACAGGTGCGGCTGGTGGTATGGGACAGGCTGCGGCAGTATTATTCGCACGTGAAGGTGCCAGTATTGTTGTAACTGATGTAAATGCACAGTCAGGTGAAGAAACCGTCAAGGGTATTCGAGATGTGGGTGGAAAAGCGGTCTTTGTGAAAACAAACGTTGCTGATGAGAACGAGGTTAAGGCAATGGTCGATGCTGCTATCAACGCCTTTGGTCGGGTAGATGTGTTGTATAACAATGCTGGCATTATGCCGACTGATGATGGGAGCGTTGTAGATATCAGTGAGGCAACCTGGGATAGAGTATTAGACGTAAACCTTAAAAGCACCTTTCTTTGTGCTAAGTACACGATTCCTCATATGGTCAAACAGGGGCAGGGTTCGATTATCAATGTTGCCTCGTTTGTCGCCTTCATGGGCTGTACCGTTCCGCAAGATGCGTACACCACCTCTAAAGGAGGCATGCTTTCCCTGACCAAATCGCTAGCCGTACAATATGGTCGCCATCACATCCGTTGCAATGCAATTTGCCCTGGCCCAATTGAGACACCTCTACTCAGGAGCTTGTGGACAAGCGAGGTGGCTCGCAACCTGCGCCTGGACCGCATTCCGCTGGGACGTTTTGGCGAGGCCAACGACATCATCTACATGGCTTTGTATCTTGCCTCCGATGAATCGGCCTGGACAACGGGTGCATGGCTTATCGTCGATGGTGGTATCTCGTCGAACTATTTCTAGCGCGTATGATTGGCAGCATCGGCTAGCGGCACTTGTATTTTTATTTTGGGCAATGTCCCTAGCAGAAAACCATCTCATTTTTTGGACCTCTGGTATCAGATATGCGTCAAAACTGACTTTTTATGGTATAAAGAGGGCAGTTACGAAGTGAGAGGAGGAACCCCATATCATGGCCCAACCCATTATCGTTTCAGATAAACAAGTGCGAGTAGAGGGCCAGCACCCCATCTCGGCAACTGGGCAGTCCTTTGATATTCATGAGTGGAGCGGAAGTGGTCCAGACTACCTGCACGTCCACTACTCTGACGACGAGGCGTGGCACATCTTGGAGGGAACACTGACGTTCCGGTTTAGCGATAGAACCATTGAGGCCCCCGCAGGGACAACTGTGTTTGTGCCAGCAGGAGTTCCGCATACGTATTATGAGGTTGCAGGCCCTACGCGGTATCTCATCATCATGACCCCGCGGCTGCGCGAGCTTATTGCTGCATTGCATGGGGCTCCTCATGAAGAGCATCCCGCGATTATGCGTAAGTTTGCGTCCGAGGTGGTGGAGTAGAGATCTGTTTCAGTTTCGTCAAGGCCGACGGGATGGTCATAGCGTGAAAAAGGAGCCTTGAAAAACAGCCTTTCGTAAAAGTGAAAAGGGCTGAACTCAGTTATGAGGAATGACACACATAGAAAGGATGGAAATTTTGTATGGATATTACCGAAATTAAGCAACTTATCGAAGAGGGCAAAATAGAGTATGTGAAGGTAGGTGCCGCTGATATCGAGGGTGTCTATCGGGGCAAGAGGGTCGCGGCAAAATTCTTCCTCGACTCGCTGTCGGATGGCTTTGCACAATGTGATGTGCTTTTTGGTTGGGATATAGCTGAAAATGTGCTACCAAATCTCAAATTTAGCAACTGGCAGCGTGGTTTTGCGGATATCGTGATGAAGCCGGACCTCTCTACATTCGCACTTGTGCCGTGGGAGGAAAATGTCGCGTCCTGTATTTGTGATTTGTGGTCCGAGCAAGGTGAACCCGTCACTATTTCGCCGCGCGGCGTCTTACAGAACTTGATGGACCGCGCGCATTCGATGGGCTTTGCGCCAATGGCGGCCTCCGAACTAGAGTTCCGCTTCTTCCGCGAAAATCAGGTGTCGCTACGTGAGAAGGATTTCGGCCCAAATTTGGTGCCACTCAACCCCGGTATGAACTGCTATGCAATTAGCCAGGCCAGCGCGGACGATCAAATCCTGGGACGCATTGCTCGTATGATGCGCGATTATGGTGTCGAGATCGAGGGCTATAACCGTGAACATGGACCAGGCATGTATGAAATGAATATCCACTACGGGAATACGCTTACTGCCGCTGATAACACTCTGCTTTTCAAGACAGGCGTCAAAGAAATTTGCCATCAACAGGACTATGCCGCGACATTCATGGCAAAATGGAACGATCAGGAAGATGGCAGTAGTGGACATTCTCATATGAGTCTCTGGGATGTAAACCGAGAGCGCAACGTGTTCTGGGATGAAAGTGCCGAGGGGCATATGTCTCCGACGATGCGCCAGTTTCTCGCGGGCGTGTTGAGCAAACTACCAGAGTTCATGGTCTTGTATGCCCCCGTTATCAACTCCTACAAGCGGTACATAGAAGGAACATGGGCACCGCTGAATACAACGTGGGGCATGGACAACCGTACCTGCTCTGTGCGCGTCATCAATAATGGCAAGCGTGCTATTCGTATCGAAAACCGTGTCCCTGGTGCTGACGCAAATTTTTATCTCGTCTTTTCTGCAATGCTGGCAAGTGGACTCTATGGGATAGAGCGCAAACTGGAACTGCCTGCGCGTCTCGAAGGGAATGCCTATGATCCTGTTGTCGTCACAAAGGCGATTGAAGAGGGGCGTATCCAGCCACTTGCACGCAATCTCACGGATGCAACGAATCTCTTCGAGAAGAGCGAGGTCGCGAAAGAGTTCTTGGGCACAGATTTTGTCGAACACTTTGCCGCAACACGGCGTTGGGAAGTGAAAGAATACGAAAAAGCGGTGACAAACTGGGATCGCCGCCGTTACTTTGAACTGATTTAACTAGCGGTAGAAAACATATGCGGCAAGGAAGCACTGCTTCCTTACCGCATATACTTGGTTTTTCTTCACCAACACTTAGAGGTTTGGCTTTGTCTCCGGGTTGACGTACTCTGGGTATGCGCTTGGGAATGGTGCGCTAGTTCCCGTGTTGCTGTTTGTAGCATTGGTTGTTGATGTAGAGGCATTCGACTTTGCGTTTGCCGCTGTCTGCTTCGTAGTATTCGCAGCATCCTGGGCTGTCTGCTTCGTAGTATTTGCAACATCTTGGCCTGTCTGCTTGGCAGAGGAAGCTGCATTCTGTGCGATGTCGCTCAAATTGTTCGCAGAACTTTTCACAGTCGAAACGGCCTGTTGAGCGTAGTCCTTCAGGTTGCTAGCACCCTGTGAAACAGTATTTGTCACTTGCTGCGAGTACTGGTTTAACTGTGCATTTTCGGGTAGCGAACCGCGCAACTCTGAGAAACGTTGGGCTACGAGATTACGCATCTCTTCACCACGCATTGGAGCAACAAGCAAGCCAATACCGGCACCAACAAGTATGCCCTTCAAAAAATTGTTCATCCTTAAACTTCTCCTCTTAATTATACATTCTATACGGTTGATATACCGTACAATAGTATTTTTTCAACAAAGATTACACATAAGTATCTGTCTAATACACGGATGACATGTAGTGTAAGTTTCACTTACTGTGACTTTTGGGTAGTTCCTCACGAATTATCACGAGTTCCTATAAGGAGTAACAACATGAGTACAGGCGCCAAGCCTAAAAATCCTAATCCAGTTATAAGACCGAAGTGATCTGCTATAACGCTCACAATACCTGGAAGTGCTACGTCGAGTGCAGCGAACAAGCTAATAACGGCCCGTACTGTACCCACACGACCTGGAAGTCTGCGATATGCTTGCCCTTTTGCAATTGGATACCAGCCAGACGCACCCAATCCAATTGCAAAAAGTGCGAGTGTCGCCACCCATAGTTGGTGAAAACTCAAAAGACAGATCATACTAACGAGAACGGGTAGCGATAGCAATGCCAAAAGCCGACGTGGTGTACTCCGTTGTAATAGAAAACGATCAAGGACAAAGAGACCTAATAGTGCGCCTGTAGTGTGAATTGCTATAATAAGCCCAACGGCCTCCTGACTTACATGCACCACATCTCGTAAGTACAGTGCTGTGAAAACAAGAAATACCTCGTCCACCATTGTAGGAATAACGGTGAGTGCTGACCAACGCAGCAAAGTTGAGTCCTGTAGTGCCTCTCGTAATCCTGTAAATAGTGCTTTCGTGGATATAACTTCCTCATCGACCGCTTTAGAAGGGTTTGGAAAGCGGCGAGTGCCAATAATAATAGCAATAACTAGCCATAGACTTGCGGCTATCCACCATAATTCTGTCCATCCCAGGTGAATGCTCACTATCGCTACAATGATAAGTGGCGCAAAAAAGTCACCGATACTACTTAGAAATGTCCAGCGTGCCATCACTCGTGTTTCTTGTGTTGGTGCAAGTTCTACAAGTGCAGCCTGTGAAAGTCCTACCGCTGCGTCTCCTGCGGGTGACGCTACGATAAATGCTAGTAATAGCAAAACGAATGATTGTGTACTTGCCTTTAAGACGAAACCGAACGTAGAAACAAGCAGTCCACCGAGAATCCAGTAGCGTTTTGTACCCCGCTCACTTAGCAGATTGAGTAGTGGTTCCAGAACCGCACCGATAAGTGCTGAAACGGTGAAAATCAAACCGATTTGTGTGTAACTAAGCCCCAACTGCTCGCGAAAAAGCGGCAAACCGATTGTCGAGAAACCAGAAACTATTTCGTCAAATAAGCCCATACTGAGCAACGTTATGTGCAGAATTGGTACGTGCTTGAGGCGAGAGAAGAGAGTTTGAGTATGCATAACCGTATTCCTTTCTGAAAACATGCAAAATGTATGTAACGATGAGGTAAGCATGTTTTTAGAAAGGTGGCGCACGAATGCGCTGGACTATGGCGCGAAGCGTTGTCCAGTTGTGGCAATAGGTATGCTCGGATGAGCAACTTAGAAATCGAGAAAGTTAACAAGGGCTACGCAAATACATGAATCCATCCTTCTTGTCGATATCGTTGACGCTTACACTATATCTCATGATGAGGGAAAATTGCCAGAGCAATTAAGAACGTGTTATGCTGAGAGCATCAAAATCAGGAGGCGTATCGCATGCTTGACCTTACAACAATTCCTGTCGTAGATAACCACTGCCACCCTATCCTACTGAGGCAGCAGATGGACGTTGCGGAATTTCGTCGCTATTTTACCGAGTCGCCCGACGCGAGTATTGCGGCTCAGCATGTGCCTCATACTATTTACTATCTATGGATGTTGCGCCAACTGGCGGCTTTCTACCACTGCGAACCTCAAGAGGATGCTGTTATCGCGGCACGAAATAGCTTGACCTCTGAAGTGCTACTTGAACAACTCATCACAGCAGCACACATAGATACGCTGATACTCGACCCCGCCTATCCACTTCCTGACGTATGCTTTTCGCCTGAACAAATGAGCCAGATTGGGCATTGTCGAACCGTGAGTATGCTACGTCTCGAAACTCTGATGCAACGTTTAGTTATTGCTTACAGCGATTTTGATGAGGTGATCGAGCGTTTTACGATTGAGGTGAGCAATATTCGCGCAAAGGGGTATTGTGCCCTGAAAAGTATTGTTGCCTATCGTACAGGGCTACAGGTCGCAGAATGGAGCAAGGACGAGGCCACCACGTCGTTTCAGCAAGCACGCGCTGATGTTGTACAGCAAGCACAGTTTCGACTTGCCCACAAACCATTGATTGACTATCTGCTCCACATCGCATTCGCACATGCCGCGGAGCAACAGGTGCCGATCCAGTTTCACACGGGCTACGGGGACAACGATACAGATATGCGCCTCGGCAACCCGCTTCACCTACGAGATGTGCTGGAACGGCGCGAGTATCAGACGATGCCGATTATTCTGCTTCACGAAAGTTACCCGTATACGCAGCTTGGGGCGTATCTCGCGGCTGTGTATCCACATGTCTATTTTGACCTGTCATACACCATCCCATTTGTTGAGAAATTAGAGATGCTCACCTTCACCCGGCAAGCTCTCAGCGTTGCACCCGCAAGTAAACTAATGTACAGTTCAGACGGCATCAGCATCCCCGAAATGTACTGGGCAGGTGTTATGCGTGGACGTAGCGTACTTGCACAGGTGTTGCAAGAGATGATTAACGTAGATGAACTTGATGAGTTACAAGCATTTTCCATCGCTCAGGATGTGCTACACGACAATGCCTATAAAGTTTACCGACTATAATTTATAATTTGAAGGGAGGCTGTGTATGGTAGAGGCTTTCGATGCGGCAAGCAGTCCAAGACAATTTCGTATTGGTGTGTATGCGCTCATTTTTCGTGAGAGTGAAATTTTGCTGGCATTACGACGTGATATTGAGTGGTGGAACTTGCCAGGTGGCGGCTTAGAAATAGGTGAGACCGTCGAAGAGGGCGTCTGTCGCGAGGTACGCGAGGAAACGGGCTTAGAGGTTGAGGTAGATTATCTCGTCGGTGTCTATTCCAAGCCACAAAAGCAAGAGGTTGTGCTGACGTTTCAATGTCGTGTAACCGGAGGTACGTTGACCTCTACGGAAGAGTCGAGTGAATGTCGTTATTTCGCGCCTGATGCTATGCCTGCAAATATCTTACCCAAGCATCGACAGCGCGTCATGGACGCATTGCTCGACTCACTGCATGCTGTATTACGTACACAACGTAGTACGTCGGAAGAAGACCAACATTTGCCCGAGGTATAAGTGCATCATTATTAGCTTATTTTAGAGGAGGAATGCGCGTATGGGTAGATGGCGTCTTCTCATAAACTATTGTCTCGAACGCGACACATTTTTTCGTTCAGTGAAAACGGCTCTTGTTGTTGGAACTATTTTAGCTTTAATCAATCATGGGCAGCAAATCCTTTCGGGGCAATTCGCAGCCGCATGGATTGTACCTATGCTTGTGACCTACCTTGTGCCTTTTACAGTTGCTACCTACGGGCAAGTTCAAGGCAAACGCCAGCGAGAACGCTTGCTCAATGCTACTCCTTATGCAGCGAAAGAAACTCGCGAAATATACACTTCTGCCGAAAAGGAGAAATCATAGCCTATGAAGACTCGATACGATACATTTGCTCAAACGTTGACGAAGGGAGTTCTCGACACTCCTGGCGTAACCTCGTCAACATTAAGAAATGCTGTCAAAGAGCAAGCCGCACATCTTAGTGGCAGTGCTTCTAATGTACCAGAAAATGTTCCTGTTGAACTAGAGAGCTATATTCGTAAAGTTGCGCTTCATGCCTACAAAGTCACCGATCAAGACTTCGAGGCTTTGCGAGTTGCAGGTTACGATGAAGATGCCATCTTCGAGATTACGTTGAGTATTGCACTTGGCGCGGCTATGGCGCGTCTGGAGCAAGGATTGCGAGCATTGGAGGGAAACTCCGATGCGTCTTAAAAAAATTGCACAGATGATGCAGGATGCGCCCGTCTCTGATATTAGAAGAACGCTCTCCTATCGCTCTGAACTGTTTGGTCAACCTTTTTCGGCCTATTTAGAGGCTGTGCTACGTGGACCTTCAGACTGGAATATTGGAGAGCGAGAGTTATTCGCGGCTTTCGTTTCACGCAAAAATCAGTGTGCCTATTGAACTGGTGCTCATGGCGCAGTTGCGTCGAAGGTACTTACCGATAGCGTGGTTGAGGCTGTGCTAGACGACTGGCGAACCGCTCCCATTAGTGAGAAGATGCGCTGTATGTTGCAATTGCTGGAGAAGGTTACACTGCGTCCAGCAGAGGTGACGCCAGAGGATATCATGCCACTGCTGAATGCAGGTGTAAGTAAACAGGCCATTGAGGATGCACTGACGGTCTGTGCGCTTTTCAATATGATCGACCGTATGGCCGATGCACTCGACGTGACCGTTCCATCTGCTAAGGAGTTTGCACTAACGGGCGAGAGACTTTTAGAACATGGCTATCTATAACTTGCTCTAGGTCATAGAGCGAGCAAATGTACATATAAAATAGGAGAAAAGAATATGGCGACCGCGACCCACTACGATGCTATTATCATTGGAGCAGGACAGGCAGGAGGCCCACTTGCGACCGCCCTTGGTCAATCAGGGCGAAAGACTGCGATCATCGAGCGCAAACATGTCGGAGGCACCTGCATCAACGAAGGCTGTACTCCGACAAAGACGATGGTTGCCAGCGCGAAAGCCGCGTATATGGCGCGACGCGGCGCAGACTACGGCGTGAATACAGGACAAATCAGCGTGAATATGACTACCGTGAGGAAGCGCAAACGCGATATCGTGGACAGTTTTCGCAATGGTAGCCAGAGCCGCCTCGAAAATTCTAAAAATGTAGACCTGTTGATGGGCGAGGCTACATTTGTAGCACCAAAAGCCTTAGAAGTGCATATGAACGATAGCAGTGTGCGACAACTGACAGCCGACCTCATTTTTATCAATACTGGTGAACGTCCGTCTACTCCACAGTTACCGGGCTTAGACGAAGTACTTTACCTCGATTCTACCTCGATCATGGAGCTAGACGTAGTGCCGGAACACCTGATTGTGATTGGCGGTGGCTACATTGGTCTAGAATTCGGGCAAATGTTTCGTCGCTTCGGCAGTAAGGTCACAATTGTACAGCGCGGCATGCAATTGTTGAAACGTGAAGACACCGACATTGCCGAGGAAGTCACGAAAATTTTGCGCGAAGATGGTGTCGAAGTGCTACTCGAAACCAATACATCGCACGTTACTAAAGATGCCGATGGCACGATTCATCTGACCGTCAAAACACATAACGGTGAGTCGCGCACCATAGATGGTACGCACCTTCTCGCAGGAACGGGCCGAACGCCAAATACCGACAAACTCAATCTAGGTGTCACAGGGATAGAGACAGATAAGAAGGGGTATATACGGGTCAACGATACCTTAGAAACAAACGTGCCAGGAATATATGCACTTGGCGATGTCAAGGGGCCACCAGCGTTCACGCATATTTCCTATGACGATTTTCGTATTATTCGCACCAATGTCATCGAACACGGTCATGCCAGTATTAAGGATCGTCTTGTACCCTATACCGTCTTCATCGACCCACAGCTTGGACGTGTTGGCATAACTGAGACCGAGGCAAAGCAACAAGGTCTCAATTTCAAGGTCGCCAAGATGCCTATGAACTACGTTGCCCGCGCTCTTGAGGTGGACGAGCCGCGAGGTATGATGAAGGCAATTGTCGATCCAGATACGAAACATATTCTCGGCTGTGCCATTCTCGGCATAGAAGGTGGCGAGATCATGTCTATGCTAGAAATTGCTATGATGGGCAAGGTACCATATACCATGTTGGAAGAGGGTGTCTTTGCCCATCCAACACTTGCCGAATCGCTCAACACCCTCTTTGGGATGGTTGAATAGAGAAAATAGTTGTAGGGACCGATTTATCACGTCCTTGTCGGCAGTCGATTGTTCACAGGACGTGATAAATCGGTCCCTACAACTAGCCCAACAAAACTACTGCATCCACCGCCCCCACACTTACCTGTCCCGCAATACTTTTTCCATCAAGCAACGAGGTGAAATTCCCACTTGGCAATGTTACTTGCTGAGGATGTTCCGTATGATTTAACAAGAAGTACACAACTTTACCGTCGCCTCTTACTCTTCTGGTGACTTCGATGCCTTCGGGTGCTGCTAAGACGGGTTGCACATTTGCTTGCTCACAAAGCAGTAGTGTTAGCTTATCTAGCAGTTCTTCGTTGCTCTGAGTTGCAATATAGCAGGCGTGTCCCTGTCCAAAATGATTAACTGTTAAAGCAGGGTCGTTCGCGTAATAATCGCTCGCGAAGGCGCCGAGAGCTTGCGCCCCTTCCAGGCGGATCAGTTCGCCCCAGAGTGTGGCAGGATAGGTCCCCTGCAATGCGTCCTCGTTAATTACTAGTTGGTTGGTCGTCTCTGGCGTCAATGGGTCGAACTCCTCGACATGAATCCCTAGCAGTTTGCGTAGCCCTGCTGGATAGCCACCTAATCCAACATGCCCGTGCTGGTCAACGATGCCGCTGAAGAACGTCGTGAGGAATGTGCCGCCCCGCTCGACAAACTGCTCGATGTTTTTGGCAACGCCCGGACGAATCATATGCAGTAGAGGCGCGACGACAAGACTATACTTGCTCAAATCACCGTCAGGAGAGACGACATCGACCGCAATGTTGTACTTGTGAAATGCGCGATAGTAGGTCAGGAGTTGTTCCCAGTAGTGCAGGCGGTCACTTGGCCCCGGCAGATATTCAACGTCCCACCAGTTCTGCCAATCCATCAGGATAGCCACCTGCGCGGGAACTCGCGAACCTACCACTTCGGGCGCAAGTTTCTGTAAGTCGTCCCCAACCTGCGTCGCTTGTTGAAAAATGCGTGTATGTTCGTTGCCATCATGCGTCACAACTGCGCTGTGGAACTTTTCCGCACCTGCCTTCGACTGACGCCATTGGAAAAACATTACACCATCGGCACCATGTGCGACTGCCTGTAAGCTATGCAAGCGCATACGCCCTGGCCGTTTATGTGGATTTTGCGGCATCCAGTTGACCTGGCTTGGGCTTTGCTCCATCACCATATGAGGTTTCCCACTTTTGAGCGAGCGCATCAGAATATGTGGAAAGGCCGTTTGCCAGGGTTGCGCTGATACAGGGGGATACATGTCAAACGAGACAATATCCATGTGTGATGCCCATGCGAAACCATCGACGGGTTTGAATGCAACCATCAAGTTTGTGGTCAGGGGAATAGTTGGCGTCACCGCTCGTAATATGTCCTCTTCGACACGATAGCAACCGAGCAGCGAGTCAGACATAAAATGCCAGTAATCGAGGCTATGCGTTGGGTTATTCTGTGCTGGCGTAGCGCGTGGTGGCAGCACATCCTCCCAATCGTAGTAACGTTGGCTCCAGAAACTCGTGCCCCATGCCTCGTTGAGACTTTCCAGCGATTGATAGCGTTCCTGCAACCATACGCGAAATGCAGCAGCACAATTGTCGCAATAACAAACAGAAGTGTGACAGCCATATTCATTGTTCAGATGCCACATAGCGAGCGCAGGATGCTGTGCATAGCGTTCAGCAAGCCTCTGCACAAGCGCGGCGGACTTGCGACGAAAATCGGGGCTATTGGGGCAATAATGCTGCCGTGAGCCATGCGACATTCTTCTCCCGTTACGCGTTACGGGGAGCATTGAGGGATGAAGGCGGTCCATCCATGTCGGCGGTGACGCTGTACCCGTTGCAAGGTCGGCGGCGATACCATTTTGCGCGAGCATATCCATAATGCGGTCAAGTTGCTCGAAGGAATAATGGTCTGGTTTAGGTTCAAGCATAGCCCACGAGAAAATGTTCACCGATGCCATGTTGACGTGTGCGAGCTTCATAAGTCGCATATCTTCTGTCCATATGGCTTCCGGCCACTGTTCCGGGTTATAATCGCCACCATAATAAAGTGTTGTCGGGAAAATAGCATGTGTCATGAATACATCTCTCCTATCCAATGCGAGAAGAGGAAATATGCCCCGTCCCGTTGTTCTCCTAGGTGTCTCGTACCGCATCGTGCAATGCCTGCCCTACTTCGGTACGTAGACGCGATTGAAGTTGTATTGCCCATTCCTCGTCCCAGATACCTTGCGTCTGCAATAGCTGTTTGTAATGGAGAAGTGGGTCCTGGTTATCGGAAAACTGCGAAAACGGTGGCTGTGAAACAAATACCTCAAGCAAAACTGGCCCTTGTCCCTCGCGTGCGAAATGCATAGCTTGTTGCATTGTCGTATAGATCTGTGTCACATCTACTCCACTGATAGTGTGATGCGTCAGGTTCTCTGGCAATAGTTTTTCGTCTAAACAAGAGGTCATATTCGACAATGTGTCTTGACAGGAATGTTCACAGACAAAAATAATAGGCAGCTTATGATGTGCTGAAAAGCGAATACCTTCAAGAAAATCTGGCTCTGCAACCACGTCATCGCTGCAATAGGCGATTGTGACAGCATGGACTTTTCGCAATTTGGAGGCAAATGCGATGCCAGCAGCGTGTAAAATTTGTGTGGCGACAGAAGTGGAACCAGTAACCGTATTGTGTTTGTGATAGCTCCACTGAGCTTGTTGGAGCATTCCACCATCTGTCTCTCGATCAAGGTAGGTACGAAAGACCTCATATGGCGTCATTCCTATAGTTAGAACTACGCCGAGATTACGAGAGGAGGGTAGGGTAAAATCTTGTCCCACTTCGATGCATACCGCACTACCAATCTGCGCCGCTTCATAACCGCGACAACTGGCGCATGTCCTTGTGTACTCATCATCCTGCAATTGACAAACATGTTCGTCAACCAGTCGCGTGAGCAACATGCGCTCATAAAGATTTTTCGCAAAAATAGCAGGCAATGGGGAAGAAGATTGTGTCAATGACTCATCTTTCATACAACTTTGTGTTTCTTATAGACATAAGCTACGAGATTGGCAAGGTAGGTACATTGTACGACGTGTAAGGAAGAGACGCAACAAAAAAAATTCGCTCGCTTTCAAAATAGACACTATACTTATTTTTCTTTCAATGAATTGGATGTTCAACTACGACGTAAATACAACGGCATAAAGCCACCCGGAAAGAACAATGTTGATCTAAAATTTGTGAAAGCTCATTGGGAACGCAGAAAAGCAACATGCTCAGAAAATGCAAAGGGTATTTTCTGAGCATGTTGCTTTTCTGCGTTCCCGATTTTATTTATCATCGTCTTCTACAGGTCGCAACTCATTGAGCTTGTCAAGATCAACTTTACGATAATACACATTCCTCGTAATACCTCTAGTAAATTTTTGTATACCAGCAGTTTGCGTTCTTCTACGAAGTGTTTCCCTAGATATGCCTCCTAGGTAATCACAAGCTTCTTCGATTGAAAGATATTCTTCACCGTCAATAATAATAGGCATAATCACATTAGACCTCCTCTAGTAGATCCACTCAAGTATACCTTAGTCCCCATCTTTACGCAACATGTTGTTTCTCTTCATTTATCTGATGTAAATATGATGCAACATACGCAACGTATTGACAATGTTTGCATCATATAGTATCATTATGGAGATGATAGGCAATTGTAGTCAAGTTAATGGGATGTATTTCTTACTTATTAGTACAGAAAGAGGACAACCAAAAACTGACCTTGCGGTTCAGACAAGGCCAGCCGAAACAGAACCAATGCTGACCCTTTAGTAAGTCCAACACGGCCCTATGCTATTTTAGCATGAGAGGTTGATGAGTCAAACACGAAAGGCCAAGACCATGAGCGAAACGCTCAATATCGGCGACACGACAATTACTGTTGCCGATGACGAATTTGCCAATGCATTTCAAACCGGATACCTTCGCTACAAAGTTGACTACCTGAACAAACCGTTGACCGACATGGACCTCTACGCGTTCTATGTTGGTACCATGACGAGCGTTCAGCACGCTGGACGCTATAACGCAGGGTATCTTACAGGATGGGTGGCTGCCCTCCTCGAACGCAAACACGTGACAGCCACTTTCCCTGTGCTTCCTTGCACTCAACGATGTGGAGGTGACGGTATGAGTAGTACCCAACGCTGGACCGCGACCACTCGCAAAAAGCAACCGACCGCTGCTGAGCGCAGAGCAACGGCACGCGAACAAGCGTTGCTCAATTGTCAACAGGGCAAGCACACCGATACTCCCACATTCCGACCAGGGGAAACGGTCTGCATGACCTGTGGGCTGGTGGTCTACTGCCCCGTTTGTCTGGACGTACACCGCCTCTCGTATCCATTGGCGCATGCTCACCCGCTCACCTGTTCCACGCATCGGTACGCAGAAGTGCAGGGGTGATGAGCAGTTGTCATACACACGAAAAAGGAGTACCCATCTTGATGGAGGAAAGTACGACTCACGGCGTTATAGACCATGAGCCGCAATACGAAAATCTGTACCAACAATCAATTAGCTTTCAGTTTTCACTCCAAATTGTAACACGCGAAGGGTTCAGCGTGAAAGGAGAAGCATTCATGGACAAGACCTCGACGACCGTCCCGCAGCGTTCCTCACAGCAACCTGTTCCTGACATCGACCAGGAGTACGATGATGATAGCGTGACGCGCACACCACGAAGCGCAGTCCGGTATCGCTCAACGCAACCGCACCAACCAGCAGTATCACAAGGCCCGAACACCGGACCGATTGCAGCACCCATCGTCACGCATCGCGTGAGCGGAAGGACACGCGTCTTACTGTGGATGGTACTCGTCCTCGGCCTTGCATTCTTGTTCAACGGCATTGTCTGGCCCGCATTGGTCGATTTCGACAATCAACTCACATATGGCAATGACCGCATTGCGTCGTTTGACCTCGACCAGCACCACTTCATCACACAAGAGATGCACAACACCATCCGCATCGTTGTCAGCAGTGCAGGCGGTCAACACACCCAGGTCTTGACCACTGTCATCAGTGTGGCAAAAGACCACTCGCTGGTCACGCTGTCGCAAGACGATGTGAATATCGATGTCACGGTCAATGGAGCCTACGTGACCTTGCTTGTGCCTGATACTCACGGTATGTATAAGTGGAAGGAGGTGCAGTGATGGATATGAGCCTTGTCGGAAACATTGTGACCATCCATATCCAAGTCGTGTGGGTGATTGCGCTGGTGGTGCTAGGCGGCTTACTGCTCTTGTACATGGGGCAGACGAGAAAAAACGGATGAGAACGAGAGACCACCAGATGGTGCAAACTCGTTAAGGTTTCGTCACACTCGAATATTAAGAAGAGAAGGAGGAGCGTCTTCTACGAGGTACGCTCTCTTCTCTCGGTTGCAAAGGAGAAGGACATATCATGACACAGGTTCAGCAAAAACTTGTTGCTATTGGGAAAAGGATTGTGGTCATCGAGGACGACCACTTTGTGCAAGCTTATGATGCTGGATACGGCGCGTATTACCGCTATCATCGTCAAGACGAAGTGATTGACTCGTCACTCCTGTTGTTTCAACTAAGAAATGGGTGGAACGGTGAATGTTCGGAGATGTGGACTACTGGCTACCTCATGGGCTGGTTAGCAGGGTTCTACGAACAAGGGGAGGGGCAACTAGCACGTTCTATGGACGTGAACCCTGACGACGCGACATCTGACATTATTCAGCAAGCGAGTTAACAAAAGCGCAACGAAAGGACAAGGTATCTATCATGAGCAAGCGTGCGTACAAGTATCGTTTCTACCCGACGCCCGAACAAGCCCGCAATTTAGCGTGTACCTTTGGGTGTTGTCGCTTCGTGTACAACTGGGCGTTACGCTTGCGAACCACTGCTTACTTTCAGTGGGGACAAAAGCTCTACTACAATGACCTGTCCGAAGCACTCACCGCCCTCAAGAAAGGAGAGGGAACACTATGGCTCAAAGACGTGTCAAGTGTGCCATTGCAACAAGCACTCGTCCATCTTGACAAAGGTTTCGTTAATTTCTTTGAGGGACGTACCAAGTATCCTATCTATAAAAAGAAGCATAGCACGCAATCTGCTAGCTATACCGCCTCAGCTTTTCGTTGGGACGGGACGCATCTCATCCTTGCCAAGCAGGAAGAACCGCTCGACATTGTGTGGTCTCGCGCACTTCCGAAAGGGTGCAAGCCATCAGGCATTACCGTGTCGAAAGACAAATCTGGACGTTATTTCATCTCCATTTTGGTTGAGGAAGAGATTACACATCTTCCTCCTCTCGACAAGAGCATTGGTCTTGACCTCGGCTTAAAATCGTTTGTCATTACGAGTGATGGGGAGACCATCGCCAATCCGAAATACTATGCACGCGATGAGAAGAAATTGGCAAAGGCCCAACGGCAACATGCCAAAAAGAAAAAAGGGAGCAAGAATCGAAACAAAGCACGTCTCAAAGTCGCACGAATACACGCACGTATTGCCGATCAACGCCGTGATTTTCGGCACAAGCTTTCGACCAGACTGATACGCGAGAACCAAGTGATCTGTCTGGAAACGCTAGCGATCAAAAACATGCTGCAAAATCACCGCCTTGCCAAGGCGATTAGTGATGTTGGATGGTCAGAGTTCACCCGACAACTGGAATACAAAGCAGAATGGTACGGACGGACTGTTGTCAAGATAGATCGATGGTACCCTTCATCAAAAACGTGTCATGTGTGTGGGTATGTAATGCAAGACATGCCTCTTGAGATACGAGTGTGGATGTGTCCACAGTGTCGTACTGTTCATGATCGAGATATCAATGCAGCAAAGAACGTGTTGGCGGCAGGGCTTGTCGCTTCTGCCTGTGGAGACCATGTAAGACCGGGAGTGGCGAAAGCGACTTCTGGCACTGGTCGGCGAAGCAGGAAACCCTCTTCGTGAGGAGAGGAGTCCCACCCCATTGAAAATGGGATGGAAATATGTCAAAATGAAACGGTGAAATGTAGTATGACTAGCGGTTAGGTCAAAAATGTCAACGGCGACATAAGGAGATATGCTTTTATGACAACACATACTCAATCAGTAGAGACGGACACGCCTGCACCGTCGCTGGACGTGGTTGCGCTCTATCGCACAATGGTAACTGCTAGAGTGACAAATGATCTGCTAAAAACACGTAAAACGCAGGGTAAATATCCTTTTTATATTGGTTGTGCTGGACATGAAACAATGGCAGCAGTTGTTGCCGCCCTCAACAACGACGACTGGCTCGCATTATATTATCGTGATTTGGCGGCGTGGCTACAACGAACGGGCGATATGACGGGGCCATTGCGTGAAGCATATTCACGCATTACTGGACCAATTGCTGGTCGCAACATGCCATCACATTATAGTAGTAAGCGTTATCGTATTCTACCCAGCTTCAGCGAGATCGCTGGTCTGGCCCCATTTGCAGGCGGCTTTGGCTATGCGATTAAGCGCGAAAACGAACGAGATATTGTCCTCTATACAGGCGGCGATGGTGCTGTTGCAACAAACGATTTCAATGTCCTTCTCCGTCAGGCAGGGGTTCATCAGTTACCTGTTCTTATGGTGGTCGAAGATAATGGCTGGGCGATTACCGCTCAATCACCTATTCAATGGGGCGGTAGGCTCGTTGATTATGCAAAAGGCGCAGGACTCTACGCGGAAGAGATTGATGGTACCGATGTTATGGCAAGTTACGAGGCAACTCATCGGCTGGCACAACATGTTCGCTCTGGTAAAGGTCCTGTCTTGATGCACCTTCGTCTCGGCTTGCTTGACGCACATTCGAGTAGTACCGATATTAAAGCGTATCGCAAACGTGAAGAGATCGAGCTGACAACCGCTACAAAAGACCCCGTGAAGAATTTCGGGCGTTGGCTAGTCGCGCATGGACAGCTACAAGAGAGCGATATTGACGCCATCCGTCGCGAGGTTCGCAATGAGCTAGAGCGTATCGAGGCTGAGGTACTGCAGGAGCCAGAGCCAACGGCTGACCGTGTGTTGCATCATGTGTTGCACGTTCCGCAGTGGCAAGAAAATACGCCACGTGGCGCAATACGTCCGACAACAATGCTTGGCGCGATTAATGAGGCCCTCGTAGAGTTAGCGCAACGTGATCCGAACTTTTTTGTCTATGGACAAGATGTGGGCAGCCCAAAGGGTGGTGTCTTTGGAGCCACCGCCACACTTGTTTCGCAGTTTCCGGGTCGTGCCATCAGTAGTCCACTTAACGAGCAACTAATCGTGGGCATCGTCGCTGGTGCAGGGATGAAAGATGGGAAAGCACGCTGTGCAGAAATCCAGTTTGTGGACTACCATCAATCCGCCACGCAAACGATACGTTTAGCGGCTCGCGTCGCCTATCAGAGCTACGGTGACTGGAATGTGCCGCTTCTCATCCGCACAAAATCTGGTAGTGGCGGTGGTGGTCCCATTTCGAGTAGCGGCTCCGGTGGTGGTGCCTATGGACATTCTAATGCAGGTGAGCAGTGGTTCACGACTGTACCGGGGATGATTACTGTATGCCCCTCAACTCCCTTCGATGCGAAAGGGCTACTCTTGGAGTCGGCACGCGCTCAATCTCCTGTTGTGTTTCTTGAGCGTGGACGCTTGTATCGCTCCGAGCCGCCAAAGGATAGCAATGGTCAAATCATTGCAGCGATGGCGCAATATTGGAATGTGCCCGATGGCTACTACACGCTTCCCCTTGGGAAGGCGCGGCGTCTACGCATTGGCGAAGGACCGACAAAGCTCGCAATTATTGCATGGGGTGTGATGGTACTAGAGGCATGTACCGCCGCTGCAAATATCGTGCAGCAAGAGGGTGGTGCCATCGAGGTTGTAGACCTGCGTACCCTTGCCCCATTCGACGAGGCGGCGGTAGCGGCGGCTGTAAAGGACGCTAACCGTGTGCTTGTCGTGACAGAAGAGGCCGATTTGACAAGCTATGGACGTCACATCCATTCCTGGATTGTCGAAAACTGCTTCTACGATCTGGATAGCACACCTGCCTTCATTTCAGCAATCAAGGCTCCTGCTGCACCATACAATGCTGCCGAGGAGGAAGTGTTCTTTCCCTCTGCCGTGACAATTGAGGAAAAGATTGAGGAATTGTTAGCGGAGTAAGTAGTGTTTATGCATCCCATATGTGTGTGTGCGAAGCATGCTTCGCACACACACATATGGGATGCTATATAATCTCGACGAATTGGAAAAACTATGCTACACTACGTCCAACAAAAGAGATAAAGAAAATATATAGTATATATTCTTGCAGCATGCGAAAGGCAGGAAAAACTCTATGACAACCTGTGTATCTTGTGGCAGCGATGTCACTGGCAAGAAATTTTGTCCGCAATGTGGAACTCCTGTACAAGCAAGTGTCGCTCCTGCACTAAATGCATTCGCAATAGCAACCTGTCCGCGTTGTGGAGGCGAGCTGAAGGCTGGTGCAGCATTCTGTATGCATTGTGGCTCCGCACTCCATACGGCTCAGCCTGTCGCTCAGATGCAGCAACAACCTACGACGCGCCCCTGTCCAACTTGCCAGCAGGCGGTCCCGATGGAGAGCGCGTTCTGTGTTCACTGTGGGCAGAATATGAATGCCTCTGTTGCCACAGCACAACCTGTAGCAACGGCACCAATATTCTGCAACAACTGTGGAAAACAAAATACCCCCGATATGAAATTCTGCGGTGGTTGTGGTAGTCCACTTTCTACACAACAAGGGCAGTATGCACAACCACAGTACGGACAGCAGGGACAGTATTACCAGCAAGCAGGACAATATCCACAACCACAGTACGGACAACCTCAATATGGTCAGCCACAATATCCACAGCAGCAGCAATATGGGCAATATAACCAGGGTGGGTATGTGCAACAACCAATGGTGGGCCAGCAGCCTATGACGCTACGTTGTCCCGTCTGTATGGCGATGGCACCGCTGGGCACGCCGGCTTGTCCAAGCTGTCATACAAGCCTGGCAGGTATAGTACCTACACCTGCAAACATGGCTCAACAGGGGCAGCAAGGAATGCTGGGCGGTGGTGTTGGTAACTTTCTACAAGGCAATAACGGCAAAATGGCAATGGGTGCGCTCGGTGGTGCCGCTGCAGTCATCGGTGGTGAAATGCTCTTGCACGGTGTTGAGAACTCTATAGATGGTGATAGAGGCTATGGGTATGACGGCTATGAACATCATCACCATCGTCGGGAAGAGGAAGGACTGCTTGGCGGTCTGGGCGATATTGCAAATGACGTTGGTTTGTTCTAACCACAAAATCTCACAGCGTATAGGGTAAATGTAGGGGCCTTCTTCAGAACGCCCTCGCACCAATAAACAATCGTAGCGAGGATTGAGGGACAGTAATCAATGGTTGGAAACGTGGTCAATGGGGACGAGGGCGTTCTGAAGAAAGGCCCCTACACAGTTCAACACCACAAGCATTTCAGGCGTACCCAAATGGGCTATTATCATACCCCCTCTCGTGAGATTGTGTTGCGATGGTGTTGTAAACAGTTTATAATACTGCGAGATAAGATAAACATGCTAAAAACAATGTCGTTGTGATCGTTGATATATGTATAGGTTATTAGCAAGGGTATATAAGGAGAAGCGGCACCCTCTTTTCTTACGAAAGAGCTGCTGTAACAAATTTTTTAATGAATTATGAGCGAACAACGCTACCTAATGGTTTACGTTTACTTACTGCCTCTATGCCAGGAATGCGCTCCGCCAGTATTGCCTTCTTTTTTAGATGCGGTTCACGTTATGAGCAAGACAATATCGCGGGCGTCTCACACTTTATTGAACATATGCTTTTCAAGGGGACACGCAATTATCCTACTGCCCGACTCATCTCAGAGGCAATTGAGGGCGTCGGTGGCACGTTCAACGGCAGTACAGGTAAAGAGATTACCAGCTACACTGCTCGCGTGCCGGGCGAGGAGTTGCCAGCCGTAATGACGGTGCTAGCAGATATGATACGCTACTCGCTATTTGACCCAGCCGAGATTGAGAAAGAGCGTAGTGTTATTATCGAGGAACTCAGCGCAACACGCGATGACCCCCAGGAATGGGTAAACCTGCTCGTTGATGAAGCTATGTGGCCTGCTCTCCCTCTAGGAAGAGATGATGCTGGAACAATAGAATCGGTGACAGGACTACAGCGTAGGGATATGCTCGCGTACCTGGAAACATACTATCGCCCCAATTCACTTGTCATTAGCGTTGCAGGCAATGTGGAACATCAGCAAGTTCTTCAACTTGTTGAACACCTTTTTGGGAATTGGGAGCGACGAGAGGTGCCTTCATATACTGAAAGCTTTCCGCCACGCGAGGTGAATCCGCTACGTATTGTCCAAAAGGATACCGAGCAAACGAACGTCTGCTTAGCAACATTAGGTACCGCTTATAGATCACCTGACTACTATCCCTTGATGCTCATCAACGCCATCCTCGGTGATGGCATGAGTTCTCGCCTTTTTCAATCTATCCGTGAAGAACAAGGGCTGGCGTATGATATTGGCAGTTATTTGAATAGTTATGCTGAGACGGGTAGTCTTGTGATTAGTGCTGGCGTTGATCCTTCACAAACTGAAGGTGTTATACGCGCTATTGGTATAGAGTTGAGACGCCTCTCCGAGACTTCTGTACCAGCCGACGAGTTAAGGCGCATCAAAGCCTATGTACGAGGTGGTATCTTGCTTGGATTAGAGGGGACACAACAAGTCGCTTCCTGGCTAGGAGGCCAGGAATGTTTGCAGAATAGTGTGCGCGATATCGAGGAGATGGTAGCTCTTGTCGAAGCGGTGACGGCACAAGACATTTTGCGTGTCGCGCACACGTGCTTTGCTCCTGAATGGCGTCGTCTGGCTATTATTGGGCCGGAGAGTGGATATCAGACAAACAATGTAAAGAGACTGCTCATAAACGAGTAAAGCGGGAAGAGGAGATCAGGCTTTATGGCACAAGTAACGCTTCGTGAGTATTTACAAGAGATAGAAGATGCGCTTAGCTCAGGGCATGTTGAGAGTGCCTCCGGGCAGTGCCAGGAAGTTCTTGTTCAATTTCCAGAATCCTTGGAGGTGCAGAGACTTCTAGGTGAAGTGTATCTTGCACAGGGCCATATGGAGGAGGCACAGCAGGCTCTCGATTGGATATTGACCAATGATCCAGAAAACGTGATTGCCTACTGTGATCGTGCGCTTATCAGTGAGCGCACCTCCGACTTTGACACCGCATTAGACTGTTATCAGCAGGCATACGAGTTGAGCCGAGGTAATCGACACATACGTCAACAGTTTAATATGTTGAGCGCGCAAGCGGGACAGCAAGGATTCATGTTCTCACGAGCGGGGCTTGCACGGCTCTACATGCGCGGTGGACTCCTGCCACAGGCGGCTCAAGAGTGGGATGCAGTCCTCGCCGTTAATCCTGATCGACTTGATGCCCGAACGGGACTACTCGAAACGTACTGGCGTGAGGAACAATTTGATGAAGCGGAACAAGTTGCCTTGCAAACGCTACAAGATGTACCTGGATGCGTCAAAGCACTGTTGATACTGGCTCATATTACCGCTCCTAAAAACATGCAGCAGGCCCAGGAATATGTTCAACGTGCCGAGCTATTGGACCCCGACCTCTCGATGGCGCAAGAACTCTTTGAAGATATGATGATGAGCCAGCCAGGACATCCCTTTCTTAAACTTTTGCGGAAGACTCCTGCTGTAGTAGATACGAAACAAGACTTCGACTCACCAGTTTCCAGTTCGCGTGGTGCTGAATCGGCATTTGCACAAGTACCTGTATCAGAGGGGCCTGTAGTTGTCCCCGATGCGCTCCTGAACGGTATGGCATCTTCTAGCTCCCCCTTTGAATGGAGTAGTCTGGATACCTGGAATAGCGGAGTTGACACGCTTACCAAACCGGAATCAAATGGGCAGCCCGTGTCGGATGTATCAGCACTTCCCACATGGTCCCATGAGACCTTCTCTAGCAACGATGTATGGACGCTACCTGAGCAACCACAACGAGAACAAGACGCGCCGCCTTTTCCTGTGCAGGCTCTGGATGGTTTCCAGTTTGACCCCTGGTCCGTGCATACCCAGAACAATGTGCCATCTGCTCCCGAGCAGCAGGAGCCGCAACTATGGAGTGGCGACATGAGCCACTTTTCAGAACATACTGGTGACGGGGTATTGCGACAGGAGAATGACCCGGTAGAGAGTACAAACTCATCATGGATGCCTGGAATGCAGGATGAACCGAGTAATGCTGCCCCTGCATGGCTTAGTATGTTGACACAAGATGAGCAGAAAACGTCGCCACAACAGGATGAAGCAATACTCCCAGTTGTAGAACATGAGCAACAACAACCGCCGGTAGAGATACCCGCGTCCCCTGTCCCCCAGCAGTCAGTAGAGATGTCTCCTGCTGATGATTCTGCGAGCGCAGAATGGCGTGAAGCTTTGCAGACTTCGTTGAATACAACAGATACACTTCCTTCTGATGAAACGGACGAAGAGTCATTGTCCTTTGGGCCAGAGTGGTTGAAGTCTCTGGGGGCAACCGAAATAGGTGCCGACGTTCAAGAGCAAAATGTACAAGAACCTGTCGCTGAACCAGAACTATCTCATGATGTACAGGAATGGTCGCAACCTGCATCCATTACAGAACCAGAGCAGCCACAAGACACAGATGATCGGTCAGAACCAGCACAATCGCCTGTCGCTGAACCCCAGCCAGATACATATGACTGGTCGAAATATTTGTCTCCTGAACTCCAGGCAACGGAACAACCTGAGCAAACGCTTGTAAATACCCTGGAAGGTCTTGAAGACAGTTTGCGCTTACAGGGATTTGTGCCTCTCGAACCGAACTCTTTGTCGGCCATTGCACAGTCACAGGGGCAAGAACTAGCGGCTGATGAGACGCAGTTAGCACTTCCTCAACAACCAGAAGAGGAAGCATATAGTGAGCCTTACCAGCATCCTCACTATGACGAAGCAACACTTTCATCTGCACTGGCTCAGCTAGGCAATCTCGCGACTCCCTATATGCAACCAGCTTATCCAGCATCCGAGATACTTCTACCAGCAGCTCAGGGAACAGCCATGACTGATACGACTACAGAGGAGCCTTCGTGGATTTCTAGTTTACGTTCTGTACCTGCTCCTGCTGAAGAGGTCACACATGATGCATGGTCGGAGTCGCACTATACGACTCCAACCCATGTTGAAGTTCCTGGCAAGCTGACCTTTGATTCGGCTCCTGCATCAGAACAACCGTTTACGGTACCGAATCATGTCGAGGCACCACCTACAATGCCAGCCTTTGAACCAACCTACCTGCAGCCACAGGCAGAGGTGCCCTATGTACCTGTTGCCCCAGCCGCTCGGACTGATGCACTTCTTGAGAGCGAACTGGAGACAACAATGAAACGACCCGCTATTCGCTTGCAAGCGATGTCACAACAGCAACGTGCGGCAGCTCCATCTCAGTACCAAACAACAGGTCGTGGCAGTGAACCGCGTTCGATGGCAGGAACTGGCAGAGGGAATGTACCGAGTTTTCAAGAGCGTTTAGTAAAGGGCTATCAGCATCAACTGGTGGGTGACTATGATGAAGCGATGCAAGAGTATCGCATCATCATCAAAAGTGCGCCGGAACTTCTCAACGATGTCGCAAGCAATGTCCGTGCGCTGCTAAAAATCGCACCCAATTATTCTGCAGGCTATCGTGTTTTGGGCGATGCCTACATGCGTCAAGGCGAATACCTCCAAGCGATGGAGGCATATAATAAAGCACTTACAATGGCAAAGAAGGCAAAAGTCTAGAACGTACCGAGAGAAAGGGGTCGATTGTGGAAACCATTCTGCAACGTTTGACCGATCTGGATGACGTATATGGGGCAATTATCGTAGGGAAAGATGGCCTGATCGTCTCTGGAACGCTACATAGCGAGGATGAGGAGGTCATCGGGGCGATGTCGGCAGCCGCTTTTGGCTCCACTACCAACTATACCATGCAGATAAATCAAGGCGATACACGCCGTATGATTATCGAGACGAAAGATGGGACCATTCAAATGGAAGAGGCGGATGATCTCATTCTTGTGGTGACAACGCGTGGTTCGGGTAATATCGGGCGCATCCGTCTGGAAATGAAAAAAGTTTGCCGCCAGATCATGCAACTGGTTGCGAGCTACTGATTAATAGCGAATAAAGGAGCTACCATTTTTTATGGAGCAGACACTTATCATTGTAAAACCCGAAGGCGTACAGCGAGGCATTATTGGTGACGTGCTAACACGCTTTGAGCAGCGTGGACTCAAGTTTGCCGCCCTCAAGCTCATTCAAATCACACCAGAACTTGCTGAGCAACATTATGGTGTGCATAAAGGCAAGTCCTTTTATCCTGGTCTCGTCAAGCACATTACCTCCGGTCCCGTCGTCGTAGGCGTGTTGGAAGGACCAAAGGCCATCAGCGTCGCACGCACAACAATGGGTGCCACCAATGCTGCCGAGGCCGCACCTGGCACAATTCGTGGCGACTACGCCCTTGAGATTGGCTTCAACATCATTCACGGCTCTGATAGCTCGGAGAACGCGGCGAAAGAGATCGCACTGTTCTTTAAGCCAGAAGAACTGGTCAGTTACTCTACCGCAAACGAACTCTGGATTCACGAGTAGAGATAGCTATTTCATGGCACAAAGAGACCAGCCGATACGCGTATCGGCTGGTCTCTTTGTGCCATGAATGCATATATATTTAATATGGGGCCGATGCTGTCTCTTCAGGAGATGAAGCACGCTTGCCACGTTTGCTTTCCGCAAGTCGCCAGCAACACGTCTTACTCTTAAAACATTTTTCTTGCTCTTCTTGCGTCACTGGGGGAGTATTCTTTAGACAAAAGACTTGATACATTGGTTCGCCCGCCGCAACGTCGTTGCACGGAAACCAACGCTCACGATAGAATGGGCAGGCATTCCTATGTCTACGCCAGTTCGAGTTTTCAGATGGATCGGTATCTATTGTGCCCGCCAACGGGATATCCTTCCTAATTCGTGCTACCTATGAAAATTATGATGAGAGTAGTATATCATATTGTCTTCAAGATAATAGAAGCCTGACTACAGACAAACCACCCTCTCTTATGGTATACTTGTATATGGAAAGGCGAGAGAAATAGTGGTTGAGCAAAAAGTGGAGCAGACTCCCTGGACGTTACGGCAAACCCTCGTTGGTGCTTTCTTCACCCTTGTTCCCTGGATAATTCTAGCCTTGAGTCTTGCGAACCTGGGCGGTAAACCCACACAACTCCATCGTCTTTCACCACAGGCGGACCTGACCAGTGCCATCTTCGTCTTTTTTTTCTCTGCCCTTGTAGAGGGTGCCTTTCTGATTGCACCATTTTATTTCGCTAATCGAACGGCCCCTTTATTCGGCGATCATCGTCGCGCGGTTTTCTTCTCGCTTGGTTTTAGAAGCTTTCAATGGCTCAACACGCTGAGCTTGATTGTGGTACTATTCATCGCCTTCTACCTTATCAACGGCCTCTATCAGTACGTCATCACCGTGTTTCACCTCAACCTGCAAACCAACGACCAGGTAATTCTGCAACAGAGCAAAGATGCTCCGTTCACGACCTATGCAACGCTGCTCGCAAGTGTTGTTGTTGCCCCCATCTGTGAAGAGACTTTCTTTCGTAGCTTCGTCTTCGCGGGCTTTCTCAATCGTATGCCTACCATTGTCGCCATCGTGCTAAGTTCATTCCTCTTCGCCATTGCACATGCCGACCTCGGCTCGTTCGCCGTTCTCTTCTTCATTGGACTCGCGCTCGCCTTCGTGCGCTGGCGCACCCGCTCCATCTGGCCCGGTATTATCCTGCACCTGCTCAACAATGGTGTCGGTGCAATTGTGATTGTGCTGGTGATGGCAGGAGTTATAAGGCAGTAATAATGCTTTCTTTTTTATCCAACCCTCAGTTATCTTGGTCATTCTCGCAACCCATTCGCTACCTTCTTTTGTCATTAACCTCTGTATAAAATTAAGTGCATGTATTGCCGCGTACAGATCAACAATTCTACGTTGCTCAATTGTCAGTTGCCCGATACGGCAAAGTTCTTCAACATAGAACAGGGCTTTGATACCTACCTCACTAACAATTGCCGTTTTCGTTAAGCCGATTGTCCATAAGGGATCACCATAGCAAACACAATCAAAGTCGATCAGCCCCTGTAGTTCACCATGAAGTACAATAACATTTTTTGTTGTTACATCGTCTAAGAAACACACTGGTTGTAGCTGCTCTAAGTAACTCTTGTACTTCCTTAACAGGTGATTCAGTTGTACTTTCCATTCATCGAGAACAGGGATATCAGCATTGTTAACCACTCTATTCATTTCAAATTGTACAAGGTCTAACCACGACGAAAACGGTCCTTGTTCGCCAATAGGAACGTAGCCAAAGCCTTTCCCTATCGGAAGTGTTGCAACTTGACGCTGAAAGAAAACTATTTGCTCGGCTACTCGTGTCATTTGTGTAGGTGTCATATTGCCTAGCCCGTAGCGTAGGTCTCGTCCGGGTATCTTTTCCAATAGCATATAAGCAAAAGGATAGTTATTTTTTGTTAGATCAGTTACGAGTACACGCGGCACAGGTAGCCCCAGACGAGTTAGTATTGTAAGATTGTATTCTGTTTTAGCAAAAACCTTCGCGTCTAAGTTCGTGCGTACAATGACATTTCGGTTTGGAAGAGCAACATCATATGTAATGCTATTATGTCCAAATGCCATATGAGTAGCAGTTAGTGGTTGTACTCCTAATATGCTGCAAACGAGTTCCATTACCTGTTGCTCATTCATAGTAACTTTTTCTTCTTTGCTATACTTGCCGTATCTCCCCCTCCAATACCCTCATAACTCCCAGCAAAATGCATAACAAAAGCACCTGGTCCATGAAAAGTGGTGTTCCTATGTTGTCAGGTGCTATAGATGGAACCACGATCATGAGAAGGGGGGCAAGCCCAAGCAGGAATGTGATACAAGGCTGACTTCTCCAGCAGGAGGGACGGAGCCACCAGATGGCAACTGAGAGCCAGAGTAAAACGGTAATGGTTGCACTGATAAGCACTCTTGCATGGTGAGGATTTGTTCGAGCAAGAGCATAGAGTATCGCAACTCCACTCCCACCTGCAAGTGGAGCAAGCCAGAAAAAGATGCTATCCCAACGTCGAAACGGGATAGTATGCGTCGAAAGACAAATATAGGTGCCGAGCAGCGCACAGGCCATTGCTGCTTGAAATTCCAGCGCAATCACCGAACGACTAGTTATGCCAAACAAGACTGCAATATAACTTGCACCTGTAAAGACCGCCCAGATACAGCCGAAGATAGCACCCATGCGTATCCAGGTTGAACGTCCCTTGATAATGAGCGCAATCAGACAGATCAGTATAAGTAACGTATGTCCCAGCAGTATCCATTCGGTTTTATAGGTCCCGTTGAGCCATCCTTCTGTCAGCAGGCTTTCAACACTCAAACCGACAACGAGCGTCAAAAAAAAGACCACGATAAAGCGTGGCGTCCAGACGACAGGGCGTGGTGCTTGTGTCTCTTGCACCAGATTCCCTGACGTTGCGAGATCGTTAGCTTGTGTAGTCTCGACTGATGCTACTCCATCTCGTGCAGTGTCATCTTGAGATTGTGTCGTATGCTCTGCCATAAACGTTGTCGCAGGGACCTCTACGCCTTGAGGCGAGGGGAGGAATGCGACACTCCTTTTACGTTAATATCTAATCAAGCCCATTCGACAAAGGGCCGGAGCAAGCAGTACACTTGCTCTATGGAACTGTTGAACATGCCAGGGAAA
>JAABUZ0100001372.1_pt1 | contig 46989 bp, 39 predicted proteins | sample 5562091 | NCBI WGS metagenome assembly JAABUZ01 (sample SAMN12813069, study PRJNA571459) | rock metagenome | isolation source: Antarctica rocks | place: Antarctica: Victoria Land, Linnaeus Terrace sud | collected 2015-12-21
CGCCCGCTCCGGATGCAGCGGGCGAGCCGCCCGCGCTCCCAGGACTTTTGCGCGCCAACGACTTTTCACGGGATCGGTCCGGCCCCTGGCCACGGGTGCGCTGTGCGTCGCGGTGGCGCTGGCGGCCTTGTTCCCGTCCATTTCCATAACGCGGGCCAGTCCTGGTCCGGGAGGCCATGCGCCGGCGCGCGGGTATGGGTATGCCATCGCCCGCGCTGGCGAACGCGATGTCGCGGCGAGCGTGGCGCTGACTTTGCCGTCGCCTGGTGGGGCCACGCGGCTGCTGGCGGCGGCCGATGACCTCTATCTGGTCACGCCCAACCTGGTGCTCCGCTACACCCTGCATGGGCTGCCCTATGCGCTGCAGTTCATCAACGTGATGCGCCTGCGCGAGGACGACAACAAGGTGGTCATGGGCCAGCCGCTCGACCTGTTCCTGGACGGTGAGCGGCTGTTGATCCTGGATAGCCTGGGGTCGCTGTGGAGCTACGACGGACCGACCTTCGGCCGCGTCCTGGCGCCGTTGCGTCTGCAGTCGAACCAGGGTATTCCTGTTGCGGTCCTGCTGCACGGCGCGACCCTGCTGCTACTCGACCCCCAGCGCGGGCAGATCTGGGCGTACGCGCCGGCCGGCGCCGGCGTCAACTCCGGCTACGACACGGTCCCGCGCGCGCTGCTGCCCCGCCCGTCGGCGCTGCTCTCCAAAGCGGTCCGCCTGACGGCCACGGCGACGGCGCTGCTGGCGCTCTGCTCCGACGGCGCCGTGGTCTCTATCCCGTGGGCGCGTCCGCTGGCGGCGCGCCTGCCGATCGACGACGCGCTGGTGGGCCTGTGGTCGCGCCCCACCGCGACGGGCATGCTGGCCGCGACGGGCCAGGACATCCTGACGCTGGACGCGTCGGGCCGGGTCACGCAGAAGCTGCGCCCGAACGGCCTCGACGGCGAGACCATCGTCGACGTGGCCGAGAGCCCCGCGGGCCGGTTGTACGTCCTCACCCCCACGCGCGTCCTGCTCGTGCAGGCGCGGGTCACCCCCTGACCCTTCGACGGCACACAAGGATAGTCCAGTGTTGCGCAAGCGTAGGGTGGTTGTCGCAGTCTTTCTAGGCGCCCTTGGTCTTGCCGGCGCGGTGGTCGTATCCGACCGTAAGCCCGACGTGATTGTCAGTGTTGTCTCCCTGGACGATCCGCCGACGGATGTGACGGTCGATGCCCGCAGCGGTCGCGCGGTCGTGACCGCCCAACCCGAGGCGATCGTCGCCGCTCAGCCAGGGACAATCCGCACGTGGGTACTTGATCCCCGCGATGGCCATGTCACGATGACGCGCGTTGCACCGAACCTCCTCTATGTCTGCCATGGCTACGTGCTGAATCACTGGCCGAACGAGGGACGGCCGATGGCCGATTCCTGCGCGAGCGTCGTACTCGCCTCCGCGCCGCAAGATACATTGACGCACCGTGCTTTTCTCACGGCAGGAACTTTTGTTCTCGTCGTGGACACGCGCACGGGCGTCCCCGTCACGCCGCCCGTCGACGTCTTCTGGTATGCGCAGACTCCGGTTGTGAACGAGCAGACTCACCGTGCCTATGTTCCTATTGGTGGCGACCATGCAGGCGGTCATACAATGTGGATCTGGGACACGCGCACGGGTCGCTTGCTGTCCACCATTGGATTCCAGGGATCGCCCTCCGTCCCTGTTGTCGACGCAGGGACGAATCGGGTGTTTGTGCCCGTCTATAATGACCTGGTCCCCTCATCCGCGAACAGCATAGTCATGCTCGACGCACGAACCGGGGGGACATTACACACCGCTGCCCTGGAACAGGGACTGTTTGTGATATGGTCCGCCGTTACTACCGGTACCGCCCACGTCTTTGCCGTGGACACCCGGCGAATGAGCAGGGCACGTTCTTCCGACGTTGTGGGCACGGTGTTCATGCTGGATGCGCACCACGGCGCCATCATGCATAGGGTCGACGTTGGGCTGAATCCGCTGATAGGAGCGGTCGACGAGCAGAGAGGGCTCGTCTACATCCTGAGCCGTGGACCACTGACCACGCTGCCAGATACGACGTACACCGATGGCGTCTATGCCCCGGTTGGCGCGGGCAGCGTCAGCGTGCTGGACGCGGCAAGCGGGCAGGTGCTGCGCACCATCCCCGTGGGGGTGGATCCGCATGGTCTTGCCGTCGACGAGCGCACGGGCCACGTGATCGTCGTGGCGGGCGGGGGGACGATCGACGTGGCGGACGTCGATTCATGGGCCTGGGCGTCGGACTGGCTGCGCCGGCGCCTCCCCTTCATGACGCGTCCGGGACACCACCGGCGCCAGATCAAGCCGACCGTCACCGTCCTGAATGCGACGAACTGAATGCACACCCCGAGCCGCCCGTCATCCTTGCCCGGCCGGACAGCGGCGCCCGGCGGGCAGGATAGTGGCGCTCCCGGCCCATCTCCCAAACGACGCGTAACCGGCTACCGCTACACGTTGGCCAAGGACCCTTGGTGATAGTCGGAGTGACACTTTAGTGTTTGGTCCCTGCCATGCGACTTTAGTCGCAGGCTCCGTGACCGCCCTTTAGCGCGCCAGGGCCTCGATCCAGGCCGGCTGACGCGGCGCGTTGGGGGTGGGACCCGGACCGTTCTGCGCGAACCGCTGCTGCCACTGCTGGTCGGTGAGGCGCTGGCCGGCGGTGGTGAACTCGTAGTAGGTGTAGACCTGCCCGCGCGCCAGCCAGGTGTAGCCGCCGATGGGCGCCAGCACCCACATGTCGCGCACCCGACCCTCGCCGACCTCCAGCACGCGCCCCGTCTGCAGGTCGGTGGCCACGTCGGCGATCTCGGCGGCCTGCGACTGGTCAGGGGTCAGCTTGGGATGCGGCGTGTGCGTGAAGAAGGCCGACATGGGCTGGCCCAGCATGGGATAGGGGTGGTTGGCGAGGATGCGCTGCGCCACCGTCAACGCCTGCCCCGACAGTTCGGCCGCGGCGATCGCGCCGAGCGTCCGCAGGCCGGCCCGGTAGGTGTCTTGCGCCGTCAGCAGCGCGGTACGATTCCCGGTCGCCAGGCCGTCGAAGAGCCCCTGTGAGCGCGTCACCGCCGCCAGCAGGTCGGCCAGAGCGGCCAGATTGGTCCACGCCGCGGGGATCGGCTCGACGTAACCGTCGCGGAAGAGGGTGATGGCGCAGGTCCCGCCTCCGCCGAGGCCGCCGAACTGGCTGGTATAGAGGATGGTATCGTGGCGCAACTCCGACCACGAGGCCAACCCCGTCAGCAACTCCTTGTCGGTCCAGGCGGCGGTATGCATCGCCGGCGGGGCCGCTGCGGGCATCGGCTGGGCCAGGGGACGCAGCGCGCCGAGCCAGTGCGCGTAGAGCGAGGGCGCCGTGAGCGCCTGATTGAATGCGGGTACGGCCCGGCTTAGCGCCACGTTATAGTTTGGCCAGGGACCGGCCTGCGCCGCGAGTTGGGCGGCCCGCGTCGAGCCCAGCGCGGCCAGCACGTCCAGGCCGCTGGGTAGGGTGCGCAAGCCGCCCGGTCCGGTCACGTTGGGATAGGTCAGCGCCGCGGCCAGGCCGCCGTCGGCCGTGGCGCGCGCGGGGAATAGCCCGAAGCCGCGCAGTTTGGCCGCTCCGGTGCTGCTGGTGCTGCGGTAGGGTGGGGCCGGCAGCGTGGGGACGAGAGCCAGGAATTGTCCCAGGCGCCCGGAGTCCTGTAGGGCTGCGGCAGCGGGGTTCGTCGTGCCGTAGACCCGGCCCACCAGCGCGATGATGTCGGGCAGGGCGGGACCCGCCGGCGTGCCGATCAGCACGGTGATGGGGTCCGAGAGCCCGTGCCAGCGCGCCAGGCCGGTCCCGCCCGCGACGGGTTGTTGCGTCAGCGCGGCCATCAGCACCGCGCGCAGCGCCCCCGCGCGGGCGGCTGCCCGCTGCGCGGCGCTGGCGTTGGCGGGCGCCTCCAGCGGCGCCTGCACCAGCGCCAGCCAGTTCTGGGCCTCGAAGTAGCTCTGCAGCTCGGGGCCATCGTTGTAGTGGCCGCGCGGCGCGAAGAGGCGATAGTCGAAGGGGCCGCCCAGGAACGGCGACAGGGCAGAGCCCTGGTGTCCCTCGACCAGCGCGACTTCCCGACCTACCAGCGGCGCCTGGGACGCCGGCAGGCTGCCCAGCGGCGCGGCGCCGCCCAACACGCGCAGGGCCACCGCGAGGTAGGCCGCGTTCGTCGCGTTGGCGGCGACGGCGTCCTGCTGGGTCAGCGCGCCGCGCTGCGCCGCGTTGGCCTCCAGCAGCTCGACCAGCAGGGCGCGCAGGCGCGGCCCCAGAGTGGTCGATTCGGCCGTCAGCAGGGTGCGGTCGAAGAGCACGTGGAAGGCGTGCAGGCCCGCGTCGACCGTCACGAACGAGGGAACCGACTCGCGGATGTTGCTATGGTAGGTCTCGCCGTACTCCTGCAGACCCTGCACGCCGAAGAAGTTCTCGCTGGCGCTCTGGGCGTCGACGACAAACCCGGTGTGGGCAACCGCGCCCACCATCGGGACGCGAAACCCGCCGATGGTGTCGCCGGGGTTGGCGCTGTTTGCGTTGTCCGCGAGGTAACGGTTGACCGAGCCGGACAGGCTGGCGGCGAACGGCCCAGAGGCGTTGCCAGGTAGCGGTCCGGTCCGGGCCGGGGAGTCGTCGAGCGCGACGTAGTGGGGCTGCCCGGTCGTTTGCCCATCCGGGGTGGTGGCCATGTCGCGCAGCAGGTAGCGATAGAAGCCAGGCGCGCCGAAGCGCACAGTGGAGGCGCCGGCGCCCTGACCGCGCCGGTAGCTGATGTCCTGTAGCACGGTGACGCGTGGGGCCGAGCAGTCGGGGCCGCCGGCCGATCCCTGCGGAGCGAAGTCGCCGCTGGCCACGACGGTACGCACCCGCAGCGTCAGGGTGGGATGGCGACGACGCGCCGCGCCGAGCGCGCCGAGCGTGCCGGTTCGCTCCGCGCCCGTGGTCAGGTCGAGGATACAGGAGTTGTCGCCCCCATTGAAGTAGGTCATCTCCGCGCGGTCGAGCGAGGCGAAATAGGCGCTGAGTGGATCGAGCACCGTGCTGGGCGCGATACGGCACGGATCGGCCACCGCGGAGAGCGCGGAGAGCGCGGAGACCCCGGCGGCCACCGAGCGGGCAGGGGCATGGCGCGCGGGGAACGCACCGCTCGACAAGAGAAGCAGCGACAGGACAAGTGCCGTGGCGAGAGGGGATCGCGAAGCGCGCATGTCGTACACCTCCTTGTTGTACCTTGTGACAACGTCACCAGCCCACATCATAACGCAGGCGCGACGCCGGTGGTTCGGAGAGTGGTGAGCGGCGTGTCACTCGTCGCTGGCCACGTCTGTCGCCTCGTCCTCGACCTCCAGGCCCGTCGTGTCCGCCAGGACGTCGGCCTGCAACAGGCCGGTGACGATGCGCTCCACTGTGTGGCGTTCATCATCGTCGGCCACAAAGGCGCGCACGCCGATGAGATAGCCGACGTCGCTGACGCCGTCCAGCGTGACCCGTGGGACGTGGCGCTCCGGCGCGCAGGCGGCGATGCGCTCGCGCAGCAGATCGAGCCACGGCGCGGGATCGCCCACCAGGGCGTGGCGCAGCGTGACCGGGATATACAGGTCGTATCGTTCCGGGCGCATCACCACCACCGCGCCGATCATGGCGCTGTTGGGGATGCGCACCTCCTGCTCGTTGATGTGTAGCGTGGTGTAGAACAGCGAGATGTCCCAGACCTGCCCGCTGTACTCGACGCCTCCGAACGAGCCCGTGCGCGCCGTGACGTACATGCCCGCGACGTAGGGGCGCGCAAACAGGATCACCAGCCCGGCGACGATGTTGGAGAGCGACGCCTGGCCGGCGATGCCCACGACCACGCCGACCAGGGCGCCGCTGAGCAGGAAGCCGCTCAGGTTGAAGCCCGCGACGTCGATCGCCACCAGGATAACCGCGGTGTAGAGGATGACCGAGGTGATGGTGGCCAGGCTGCGCGCCCGCGCCAGCCCCAGCCGGTCATCCAGGACGTCGCCTAACTCGCGGACCACCGCCCGCACCACGTAGACGGCCACGATGGCGTCCACCAGCACGAAGGCGTAGTGGACGGGCGCGATCCATTGCGGCGGATTGAGCAGCGCGCCGATCTGCCGATCCGCCGCGGCGAGCAGCAAGATCAGGATCAGGGGCAGGATAACCGTCGTCACGACCCGCGGCCGCCACAGCCGCGCCAGGCCTATGCGTCGTCCTTGCTCTATCACCCCTCGAACCGCGCTCCTTCCGATGGTCAGTGGCCTCTGGCTCTACTGCGGGCGCGACACGTGCCCCGCGCACAACCATCATCGTAACATGCCGTGCTGTCGTCGGCGTGCCGGTGGTCGCCGGGGTGGAGGTGCGCGTCAATCCGGCGCCGCTTGACCTCGTGATGGTGACGGTGCGGGCCGCCGCGGCGGCCCGCCTGCAGCCGGGAGCGCCGCCCATTATCCTCATCCTCGACGCGCCCGCGCCGGTCCCAGTGCGGGGCGACGAGGCGCGCCTGGAACAAATCGTGGCCAATCTGCTCACCAACGCCATCACCTACGCCCCCCACAGCGCGCGCATCAATGTGCGCGTGCGGATGGAAGGCGAGCAGGCCGTGCTGCAGGTGCGCGACGATGGCCCCGGCATCCCCGCCGCCGCCCTGCCGCACCTGTTCTCGCGCTTCTATCAGGTCACGCGCGCCGACGCGCCGTCCCGTCAGGGCCTGGGTCTCGGCCTGTACCTCATCCGCGAGTTGGCGACAGCGCACGGCGGGACCGTGGATGTTGCCTCCAGCGAGGGCGCGGGCGCCACGTTCACGGTGACGCTGCCCCTCGGGACGGACGGCGGATAGGATTCGTCATGCCCCGCCACCAGGGGTGAGGACACCCGGCGCGCGTTGCCCTGTGAGTGTAGACTGTGGGGCATGTGGGGCGCGAGGGTGTAGCGAAGGAACGGACGATGGCGACGAGGCGATCCGTCGGGGCCGTCGCGGCTGCGCTGATGGCGCTGGTCGTGGTCATCGGCGCGGGCATGGGCGTGGGTCTCGTCGCCATGGTGGCCGGCCGCGCGGCCGCGCGGCCGGCCGTGTACGATGTCGCGCGGGTCTACGCCGGGGTGCGGGCGCATCGCGCGGCGTGGGCTGGCCGGACCATCATGGTGCAAGGCACGATTGACGACTACGGCTGGGGCATGGCCGGCATGTTGCCCGGCCACGGACCGGTTCTCTCGGAGTCGGTCCGCGTCGAGGGTAATCCCAATGACCCCGTGTTGCCGCGCGGCGCGACCGCCACGGTTTCCCTGACCCGGGATCGCGTGGGCGGATCGAATACCGTCGGTGCGCCCGTGTTGTCGCTCCAGGTTGTCCAGCAGCCCGAGGTCGCGAGTATCCTGACGGGGTTGCTGCGCGGACTACCCTTCCTGGCACGCCTGGCGCCCGCGCCGACGGCGTCGATCAAGGTCTATCGTCCCGCGGCGTATCGCGTGCGCCTCTACCCTCGCCCACGGTGCTGGCTGGGCGACTGCTACGACGGCGAATTGTTGATCGCTATCAGCGGTTAACTCCTAAGAAGGCAATGCTGCTTTGGACGGTCTGAACGCCGCATTTTCTTTGCTATGACGGTCGCATTGTGAGATAATGAGAGGAGATAGATTAGAGATCGTTAACATTGCCCGAGGCTCCGGGGCGCTGCCTGGCCACGCTTTCCTCACCCTCCCCGCGCCGTTCGACCGACCGCCGCCAGGCGAAAGTAGAGACACGTCATGACCTATATGCAAGCCGCCCTGACCGTCCTCTCCTATGCCGACCGTCCTCTGACTGTCCCGGAGATCACCGCCGTGGCCGTGGCCGAGGGGCTGGTGCGCCCGCGCGGGCGCACCCCGGACCGCACCATGTCCTCGGTGCTGTACCGGCGCATGGCCACCGACCCCGACGCTCCCGTGATCAGCCGCGGCGGCCGGCTGTGGTTGCGCGCCCGGCCCCTGCCCGCCGATCAGGCCTCGTACCTGGCGCGGCGGGCTCGCCGCGCGCGACGGGCCGCCGGTTCCGCCGGCCGCGACCGGCGCGACCACGGCGGCGCTCGCCTCACGGACGTGCGGCCGCCGACGGTCTTACCGGCGCCGCCCTTGCGTTTGCCGCTGCCCACTGACGATGGCGTTGCCATCTCGGTGCGGCCCGCGCCGTCCGTGGCCGCCGGGTCCGCGCGCCTCGCCCCGACGTATCGGCCGGTGCGCCGGGACCGCGCGGTGGTCCGCGCGGGAGAGCGCGCCGCCGGTCTGCTGGAGCGGTTGGAGCGCCGCCGCGCCCTCGCGGCTGGCCTCAAGGCCGCCGAGACCGAGCGCCTGCTCGTCGCGCCGTTGCTGCGCCACCTCGGCTACGGTGTCGCCGTCGACATCGCGCCGGCGGAGCGGGCGGGCCGTGGGACGGTGGCCCGCCTGCTGTCCGCGGGCGGCGCGCCGGTCATCGCGCTGCACGTGCGCCACGCCGCCCATGACCTCGGCGATGACGACGCCTGGCGCGCGCTGGGCACGGCCCGGCAGGCCGCCGCGCCCTATGCCGCGGCGACCAACGGGCGCCAGTTGCGCCTCTACGCGGCCGCCCTGGCGGAGGCGCACGACGACGTGGCGGCCGCGCTGGTGTTGGCGCTGGACCTGACGCCGACCACCGCCGACGGCGAGGCGCGCCAGGCCCAGGCGGCGGCGCTGTGGCTGCTCTCGCGCGACGCGGTGGCCGACGGCGCCCTCGACGCCTACGTGGCCGACCGGGCCGTCGGCGGCGCCCTGCTCGAGGCGCTCGACGCGGCCGACTCCCCGCTGGCGCTGGCCCTGATCGCCGACGTGCGCGCCCGCACGGGCCTCGACCTGCCGACGGCCCTGGTGCTGCGCCACGCTCGCATGGTCGTGCGCGGCCGGCGCGGACGCGATGGCGAGCCGCTGTCCGAGGACGTGGCCACCGTCGCCGCGGTGCGCGGGCCGTCGTTCGACATCACAGCCGTCGCCGTGGCCAGCGCTCGCAGCGCCTAACACGGCCTGTGAGTTCCCGTTCATTGCCGCGTCGCGTCGTGGTCCGGCGGTTGCTCTCCATCTCTGGTCTCGGCCCTGGAGACGCCTACGCGGGCAATACGCGGCGGGGACAGCGGGGACAACGGGGACAGCGGGGACAACGGGGACAACGGGGACAACGGGGACAACGGGGACAACGGGGACAACGGGGACAACGGGGACAACGGGGACAACGGGGACAACGGGGACAACGGGGACAACGGGGACGCCGCGACACGGACGTACGGGGCCGAGGGCGTGACGCTCTCGCTCTCCGCCGAGCCCGATCATGAGCTTGCCAGGAACTGCTACCCCGGATGTCTGTACCGCCGATGTTGTTGCCTACCGGCAATAATCCACACGAGAATCTGACAACCTCAACTGCCCTTACTCGCCGCTCCGTCCCACCTCACTCGTCACTCGTCCGCTACTGCCAGCCCAGTTCCTGCACGGCCTGCGGACCTAGCTGGCCCAGGCGCACGCTATAGGGGGCATACTCGGGGCGATACTCCAGGCGCACGTTGCGGAAGTATTGCACCAGGTGGGCGCCGTTGCCGTCGCCGGTTGCCTGCTGCAGCGCCGACGAGATTGGCGGCCCGAACAGGTCGCTGTTCGTCTTCCAGTAGCTCAGGAAGCGCGCATCGACCGTGATGCTCGCGGTGGCGGCGATTCCGGCGGGCAGGAACTGCTGTCCCAGCGGGGCCGGCGTGACCACGTTGCCCTGGACCAGCACCTCCATGTTGCTGAAAATCTGGGCCTGGACGTCGGGGTGCGCGGCATCCGGCGTGAACAACTCGGTCAGGGAATGACCGAGCAAGGATTGGCCGAGCCCATCGGGAGTGTTGTGGTAGAGCGCCAGCACCGGTCCGCGGACGGTATGACCGCCGTTGTCCGGCGTCCACAGCACGCCGGACAGGTTGGGGTCGGGCACGCCGTCGACGGGCAGGGTCATGCGGTGGACCAGCGCCAGCGCCAGGACCGGCGTGCCCACCGCGCCGGTGACATCGCCGCTGCTGGGGTCGCTCCAGGTTGTGCCACTGCCGTCGGCGCTGCGCAGGACGTGCCCGTCGCGGTCGCCGGCGATCAATGTGCCCGGCTGTTGCGCGTCTTCGAGCAGCGTCGTCGTCGGGCCGCTGAACCCGGCAATGGGATGCGAGGTCCAGGTCTGACCGCCGTCGCCGGACACGTAGAGGGTCGCGGCGAGGCGGGACGCGGCGAACACGTGGCCCGCGTCGGCCACGATTGCGCTCAGGCTGGTCATTGGCGCCCCTCCCCCGCGGATAGGGGTCCACTTGCCGTTGGTTCCGCGCCAGAGACCCACGCTGCTACCGGCGTAGACGACGGCCGGATTCGCCGCGGTGGCGGCCAGCCCGGTGATCGCGACGCGACCGGGCAGCGCACCATAGGCCGTGGACCAGTGCAGGCCCTCGTCGGCGCTGATCCATACGCGGTTGCCGCTCCAGGCGTAGCAGGGCGCCGATTGCCCCGCCGGTCCCTGCGGCTGCATCAAGCCGACGACCTGACGAGATGGCCCACCCTGCGTCCAGTTGCCGCCGCCGTCGCCACGATAGATGCCGTGGTCGGTTCCGGCTAGGATGGCGTGGGAGGCCGCGGTGGTCAGCAGGGCGCGGACGTTCGGGCCGCGCAGGGTCGGGCTCCAGGACCCGCCTCCGTCGCGACTGACGTAGACGCCGTCGGCGAGTCCGGCGTACACGACGCGCCAGTGCGCGGGGTCGCCTGTGGTCAGGGCCAGCGCAGGCGACGGCAGCGCCGCGGTGGCCGTCCAGGGGCCGGTGAAGTTCAGATTCCTGGAGACGCCGGCGCCCTCGCTGGCATAGACGGTGGCCGGGGTAGGGCCGTCATGCAGGCGCGCCGCCGCCAGCGCCCGAATGGGGTGGCTGTTCCCGGCGTAGCTCAGCAGGGCCAGGGGCACGCACAGCGCAAGGGCGACGATGAAGCGGATCGAAGGCATGGACGGGGGGTTCCTTTCGGGCTGGGGTCCGCGGGGACGCCGGCGTAGATAGTAGGCAGGGATGAGCGAGACACATAGGACATCTGGTTGGGGCGTCTACTCTATAGTGTAGAGAAGAATGCTATTCAGGCACATGATGCAAAACTCACCCTTTCGGGGACGCCGCCGGCGAGAGCGGGGCGCAGGCTTCGAGCACCGTGCCCTGACCGGGGGTGGAAGTCAGGGTGAGTTGTCCGCCGAACTCGGCCAGCCGCTCGCGCATGCCGATCAGGCCCAGATGGTCGCCGGGCAAATCCTCGAAGCGCGCCGGGGGCACGAAGCCGCGCCCATCGTCGCGTACCCGCAAGCAGACCGTCGCTACTTCCTCGCTCTGCCCCGTCCTTGATCCTGGCCCCATGCGCGGGCCGGGACCCTCGAAGACGACCTCGAGGCGCGCTTGCCGTGCCCGCGCATGAGTCAGGGCGTTGGTGAGCCCTTCTTGCGCCACGCGGAAGAGGGCGAATTCCAGGTCCTCGGCCATGCGCTGTTCGCGGCCGCTCACGCTCAGGCTGACCTCGGTCGCCGTCGCGCGCTCAGCCGTGTCCGCCACGAGGTCGCGCAGCGCCGGGACCAGCCCGAGGTCGAGGATGGCGGGACGCAGGCCGTTGCAGATGCGGCGCGTGGCCGCCAGGGCGTCCTGAGCCGCGGCCAGCATGTCGGCTTGAATGGCGGCCGGAGCCACGCGCCCATCGCTGTAGCGGCGCAACTGGCGCGTCAGCGCGATCAGCTCCTGCGCCACCACGTCGTGTAGCTCGTGCGACAGGTGGGCGCGCTCCTGCTCGTGCGCGTGGGCCAGGCGGTGGGTCAGGTGGCCCAGCGTGGCCGTGCGCTCGCGCAAGTTGGCGATCAGATCGAGGCTGCCGAAGGCGAGGGCCAGCACCCCGCACAATGCGCCGATCTCCTCCAGATCGAGGACATCGTACGGTTCGCCCGAGCGGCGCGGTCCCAGCAGCAGCACGGCTCCCTGCCTGTTGTTCCACCACAGAGGCGCCCAACGGACGGCATCGAGGGCGCGCAGGGCCTCGTCGCCGAACGGCCAGGTCAGAGGTAACGCCAGCGGCGCCGGCGCGGCATCGGCGGCGTCCGGGCACTGCAACCCGTTCAGACGCACCACGGCCCCACCCCTCCCCACCCCTTCTCCCGCGGTCCGTGGATGATCGCTCGCACTCCCCTCTCCCGCGGCCGGGAGAGCCGGTCCCAATGTCGGCTCCGCGGAGCCGAGAGACCAATCCGCATGGGCGGAGGATGAGGCCCCCCGGCGCGCGACGACGCGGTACCGATCGGCGGGGCAGTCCAGCCCGCGCACCAGCAAGGTGACCGCACGAATCTGCAGGGTTGCCTCCAGCGCGTCCACGGCGCCCGCGGCCAACTCGGCTGTCGTCGCGGCGCCGACGGCTAGGTTTTCGACGCGGCGTAGCGCCGCGCGGTAGTCTGGTTGCCGGCGGCTCACCGCCTGCTCCAGCAGACGCTCGACTGTCCGCTCCAATGGAGGGAAAGCCACGATGGCGGCGATGACGGCGACGCCGATCACGGCGCCGTTCCACGTGGTGAGCGCCGCGGCGACGACGAGGGCGTCCGCGGCGGCGGCGAGGGTATGGGCCAATCCGACCCGCGCATAGCGGTCAAGGCGTCGTCCGTCGCGGCCGTTGAACAGGGTGGCGTACAGCGCGGCCATCGGCAGGACGCCCAGGAGGCTCCACAGCGGCGAGAGCGCCGCGCTCGCGGGTAGATGCAAGAGGTCGCGCAGCAGGGGCAGCAGATCCTGACTATGGCCAGAGAGCGTCGCCGCGGTCAGCAGGCCCGGCCAGAGGTAGAACGGCAGCAACCCGACCGCGCCGGCTAGCAGGGCCACCCGCAGTCGTCGCCGCGTGGGCTCGGCGGTCGTGCGCGCGTAGAAGGCCGGCGGGACGACGATGACCGCCACGGCCAGGACGGCCAGCGTCGCGGCCACCCAGGCATCGGTGAGCGACGGCAGGGCGACGGATGCCCCGAGGAGTGCCACGATCGCGGGCAGGCCGGCCACGACGGCGACGGCCGCCGTCACGCGGCGCGGCGGCATACGCCCGAGGGCCGCGGCGAGGTGCGCCAGCAGCAACGCGGCCAGGCCGACTAGCGCGGCCGGAGCGAGCGCCAGCCAGGGCCAGGCGTCGGCGCCGTCGCGCTCGGTCAGGGCCAGGATGGCCACGGCCAGGGCGAACGCCGCCAGGGCGTAGAGCCGTCCGGCAGGGACACGACGGCGCGGCAGGCCGGCGATGATCCCCGAGAGCCACAGCGCCAGCGCCGCCGCGAGCGCCACGGCATCGCCGGGGAGCGCAACCGCCGAGGGCGCGGCGGCCACGGGCCGGAACAGGGCGAACGACCCGGCGGCGCCAGTGGTCAGCGTTCCTCCCCGCGCCGCGACCGTGGCCACGGTTGCGCCCACGGTCGCGGCCCCGCCCCCCGTGACGAGCAGGTCGCCGGGCGCGAGACCGGCGCGCGCGGCCGGGCCAAGGGGGTCGACGAGCAACACGCGCCCGCTGTTCGCGGCCAGCAGGCCCAGGTGCGTCCGTCCGCCCAGCAGGAGGTCGGCGGCCGTGGTCAGCCCCGCCGCCGCGACCAGGATAGCCAGGAGCACCAGCGCGAGCGGGATGGCGGCGCGGCGCGCGGCGGCAACCGACCGCGCACGCGACCTCGCGGACCCGGTCGCGCGGGCGCGTCCCGTCTCCGGCGCGGCGCCCGCCGCGCTTGCCGCATCCGCTGGCGCGGATATGTGTGGTCTGACCCCGACGCGCACCTTATCCGTTATCCTTCACGGGCCGGTTCGACCAGACCGTTCTGGATGGCGTACAGGATGGCTTTGGCGCGCGTGTTCACGTCAAGCTTGCTGTAGATCGAGCTGGTGTAGTTCTGCACGGTCACCTTGGTCACGAACAGGCGCTGGCCGATCTCGACGTTGTCGAGGCCGGACGCCATCAGGGCCAGCACCTCCAGCTCGCGCGGCGTCAGCTCGGTCAGCGCGCCGCCGTGCCCGTGTCCCTGCGTGGCTTTAGCCTGGATGCGCGGGGTCAGGTAGGGCTCGCGGCGGCCGGCGGCGCGCACGGCCGCCAGCAGCTCGTCGTCGGGGGCGTCTTTGAGCACATAGCCCGTGGCCCCGGCTTCGAGCAGCCCGAAGACATAGCGGTCATCCTCGTACGCCGAGAGGATCAGCACCTGCGTGGTGGGGGTCTGGCTCTTGATGGCCTTGCAGGCGCGGATACCGTCGAGTTTGGGCATGCGCACGTCGAGCACGGCCACGTCGGGATGCTCCTGTTTCACCACGGCCAGCGCCTCCTCGCCGTCCACCGCCTCGCCGACCACCCGCATGTCGGGCTGCTCGTCCAGCAGCGCGCGCAGCCCGCGGCGGGCCACCGGGTGGTCGTCGGCCACGATCAGCCGCAATACGCGCTCCTGCTCGCGGGACTGTCCTGTCGCCTCGTCGCCCTCTCCCGTTATCATGACCGTTCCCGTCCCTTTCCCCTCAAGGTCGTGTCATCCCTATCGCGCTCGCGCCATCGCATCGCACAGTTGACATCCCGACATCCCGACATCCTGGACACGATGCTGACAGTATAGGCTGTCCGTCACGGTAGATAGCTGACGGTTGGAGACGCCGGGGCAGCATCCGCATATTCCATGCGCGCATGACGGAAGAATTGTACCCAGACCGATCGTCCGGACCCATCGTCGCTGCGCGTCCTGAAGATGCCCGAGATGGGCGGGCCGAAGATGCTGAGGCCGTTGTTTTGGTATTGATACGCGCGCCATAGCAGGAAGAAGTGCGGATAGACGTAGTAGCCGTGGCGAAAGTAGGGAGTGCCGGCGGCCAGCGCCTCGGCAACGCTTGGGATGGGCGTCTGTCGGAAGCCGAGGCCAACCAACTGCGCGTGGGTCAGCGGCATAAGCGTCACGCCATCACGTGGCGTCCACTGCAAGGTCACCCGCTCGAAACGCTGCGTGACGCGGCCGCCGTCCGCCACCGCTGCCGGCTCCAGAGGGTACCCGAGCACGGACGCCTTGCCGAACTGGCGGTAGAACTGGGCGAGCGGGCCGCAGATAGCGACGGATTGGTCGGAGGTGCGGCCATCGCCGGCGCATCCTCTACTAAAGATAACCGGCAGCCCCGGTCCGGGCTGTTGTGCCAGGCCGCTCCAGACCGTCCCGAGCAGGGCCATCACCACCGGCATGGCCTGTCGCGCTGGGGCCTGCACGAGCCAGCGCGGCGCTTGCGTGCGTGCCGTTGGCTGGCCGCGCCCGTAGAGCGTCCCATCCCCGCCCATCGCCAGCCACCCCTGGCCACCGCCCGGCGGTTGCAGCGCGACGATGGCCGACGGCAAGACATCCTGTCCAACCTGCTGCCAGCCGTTGCCGCCGTCGCCCGGCGTCGAGATGGCGGTCCGATAGAGGCCCGCGTCGGTGGCCGCGTAGAGGGTGATACCGTGGGGGTCGCCCTGTAGCAGGACGGTCCGCGCGTCCGGGAAGTTATCCATCAACAATGGGTACGCCGTCGCACGATCGACCGTCCAGATGTGCCCCGGCGCGGCGACATCGACCACGCGCCCCCCTGGACCCAGGCCCAGGGCCGTGATCGGCGCACGGCGCTGACCGGCCAGGCGGACAGGGCTCCAGGTCGCCGTCGCGCCATCGCCCGAGAGATAGTACAGCCGATCGCCCGCGGCCGCGTAGAGCTCGTGGCCGGGTCCAACCAGCAGCAGCGTCGGCGTGGCGTCCGAGGGCCAGTGTTGTCCCCACGATGTCCAGCCCCCTCCTCGATAGGCCAGCACGGTTTTCCCCGTGGCATAGACCGTTCCGTCGCCAGGATCGACGGCGAGGGAGGTGAGGCCCCGCGGGCCGGTCGTGCCCGCGGGCGGCGCGGCCAGGCGCGCCCAGTCGTAGCCGGCGTCCGTTGTCTGGTAGATGTCGCCGTTGGCGACGTAGGCGACGGGACGATGCCCGTGCGAGGGGTCGGGGGCGGCGGCGAGGCCCGAGACGCTGCCGCGCGGCAGGCCCGCGGCCTGGTGCCAGGATTGCCCCGCATCGGACGAGACGAGCACGCCGGTGTCGGTGACGGCCAGCAGCAGGCGCGCGAGGTCGCGCGGCGCGGGCGCCCCTCCCGACGCGCTCGCGGCCGGCGCGGGCGGCGCGGCCAGGGGAGACACGAGCACGAGCACAGGGCCGAGGCCCAGGGCCAGCAGTAGGGTTAGCCAAACGTAGCGCATATCCCATCTTAACCTGGCGGCGCGTACAGGGCTAACCCTGGCCCCTCGATCGACGCCCGCGACCGGGGTCGCAGGCTCTCCGGGGAGGGCTGTTAGACCTCCAGTTCGCCCCGCAGGACGGTGATGGCCTTGCCCGCCCAGGCGCACGCGCTCACCGCCGCCGGACAGGCGCACGCCGCCGCCCCGCGCCGAGACCTGGTAGCCCGTCAATCCGTCGCCCTGGTCGCGACCCAATCCCTCGAACCAATAGGGGGCCAGCGCGCAGTGCGCCGAGCCCGTCACCGGGTCTTCGTCGACGCCCGATTGCGGCGCGAAGAAGCGCGACACAAAGTTTCGGGACGGGGTTCTGTGACACCCGCTGGGCCGGATTCATAGGCCTTACACCTGGTTGGCTGGCTGTCTCGATAACGGGCCGCCTATCGGGCGGTTGCGATGCCGGCAAGGATGAGGTCGATGCCGGCGAGGAATTGCTCGCGGTCGTCGTGGTCGCGCAGCCGTGTCGCCATCTGGCGCACGAACGGGTACTCCGCCGGGTCGAGCTGCGCCCACAGCGCGGCGACGGCCCCGAGGAACGCCGTCCGATCTGTCTCGCGTGGGAGGAGGCGGGCGTTCGCGGCGTTCTGTCCGGCGACGCCGAGGATGTAGTTCACGAGCGCGGATGCGGAGTCGAACCGCGCCCGTTCGGGAACGCCGAGCGCCTGGAGTTGCCCGCCGATGCCTTCGAAGATCTGCACCATTGCGGACTGCCACGGCTCACGGGAGAGGTGGGCGCCCGCCCACGGGTGCGCGTCGATCGCGTCGAACATCCCAAGGGCAATGGCTCGGATCGCCTCCCGCGGCTCCGCGCCACTGACCACGTCGGTCATGACGCGGGCGATGACGTCGTTGGTGGTCGCCGTGAGTAGTTCGTTCTTGTTGGCGACGTGCCAGTAGATCGTGCCGCTCCCTGTTGCCAGGCGCGCCGTGAGCGCGCGGAAGGTCAGGGCGCTCTCGCCGTCGGCGTCGAGGATCTCGATCGCGGCCTCGACGATCCGCTCCTTCGAGAGCGCGTCCGTACGCCGTACGTTCCGCTGCGTTTTGGTCGCCATGAGCATCATCTTGACACGGCTAGCACGCTGTGTCAAAATACGTTCATGGAACAGCGTTCCAATCACGTTTTGATTTGAAAGGAACCCGATGACGACACCAGTCACGATCGTCGGTGCGGGCCTCGGCGGCCTCACCCTCGCGCGCGTCCTCCACGTCCACGGCATCCCCGCGACGATCTACGAGGCGGAGCCCTCGGCGGAGGCCCGCACGCAGGGCGGCCAGATCGACATCCACGAGCACAACGGGCAGCGCGCGCTCGAAGCGGCCGGCCTCACCGACGAGTTCCGCGCGATCATCCACGAGGGCGGCGAGGCCGGCCGCGCGCTCGACCAGCACGGCACGGTACTGCTCGACGAGCCCGACGACGGCACGGGGGGGGCGTCCCGAGGTGCTGCGCGGAGACCTGCGTCGGATCCTGCTCGACTCCCTGCCCGACGACATGGTCCGGTGGGGACGCAAGGTCACGGATGTCCAGCCCCTCGGAGACGGCCGACACGAGCTGACCTTCGCCGATGGGTCGACCGTGACCAGCAGCCTTCTCGTCGGCGCCGATGGCGCCTGGTCGAAGATCCGACCGCTGCTGTCCGATGCGAAGCCCGCGTACGTCGGCGCCACGTTCATCGAGACATATCTGTACGACGCCGACGAGCGGCGCCCCGCGACGGCCGCAGCGGTCGGCAGCGGCGCAATGTACGCGCTAACCCCGGGAAAGGGGATCGTCGCGCACCGCGAGGCGGGGAGCGTTCTTCACACGTACGTCGAGCTGAACCGCCCCGCCGAGTGGATCGCCGGCATCGACTTCACTGACGCCACCGCCGCGACCACCCGAGTCGCGGCCGAGTTCGCCGGATGGGCGCCGGAACTCACCGCGCTGATCACCGACGGCGACACCGCACCGATCCCGCGCAGGATCTACGCGCTCCCGAATGGACACCGATGGGACCGCGTGCCCGGCGTGACGCTCCTCGGCGATGCCGCGCACCTGATGCCGCCGTCCGGCGACGGCGCGAACTTGGCGATGTTCGACGGCGCCGAGCTCGGGAAGGCTATCGCCGCGCACCCCGACGACATCGAAGCGGCGCTCACCGCCTACGAAGAGGCGCTGTTCCCGCGCAGCGCGTCGGCCGCCGTGGATGCGCACCTGATGCTGGAGCTCTGCCTCGGCGACCGCGCACCCTTCGCACTCATCGACTTCTTCACCGGCGCCCTCCAGGGGGAGCACGAATCTCACGGCCAGTCCTGACCCACACCCCCGACGGTCCCGGTGCGATCGCGGTCGGGGAACGCAACCTCCGCGAGCCTCGGACGGAAGCCGGGTGGTCAACCGGGGCATGAGGGGGCATACCTTGCGGCTGGCCGACGCGCCCGACGAGGTGCAGGTCCCTGCGCCCGCGTGTTGCCACGGCTGCGGGCAGAGCTTGGCCGACGTGCCGGCGCTGTGGCGGGAGCGTCGGCAGGTGGTAGACATCCCGCCGGTGCGGGCACGGGTTATCGAGCATCAGGTCGTCACGATGTGCTGCCCGGGCTGCGCGACCGAGACGAGCGGGACAGTCCCCCCGGATGTCGCGGCGCCCGTGCAGTAGGGGCCCGGGGTGGCGACGTTGGCGGTCTATCTGACCCAGGAGCAGTTGCTCCCTTTGGCCCGGACGAGCGCGGTGTTGGCGGAGGTGTGCGGCTGCCCCGTCACGCAACGGACGCTGGAGCGCGCGGTGGCGGACTGCCACGAGCGGTTGGCGGTGGCCGAAGCGGCGACCAAGCAGGGCGTCACCGCGGCGGAGGTGGCGCACGTCGACGAGACGGGCGTGAACATCGGAGGCACGACCGCCTGGTTGCATGTGGCGAGCACGGCGCACCTGACGTGCTACGCCGTCCACCAGAAGCGGGGCCGGGCGGGGATGGACGCGATCGGGGTCGTGCCGCAGTTCCGCGGGCGGGCCGTCCACGACGGGTTGCCCAGCTACGGGCACTATGACCAGTGCGCGCACGCGCTGTGCAACGCCCACCATCTGCGGGAGTGACCTTCGTGGAGGAACACCTCGGCCAAGGCTGGGCGACGGACCTCAAGGGGCTGCTGCGGGAGATCAAGCGGGCGGCGGACGACGCGCGGGGCCAGGGGCGCGCGGCCGTGGCGGCGGAGGCGCAGCGGGAGTTCGCGCGGCGCTATGACGCCATCCTGGGGGAGGGGATGCGGGCCAACCCACCCCCGCCGCCAACGGGGAAGCGCGGGCGGCCCAAGTGGGGCAAGGCCGGCAGCTTGGTGGACCGCCTGCGGGAGCACAAGGTCGAAACGCTGGCCTTCATGACGGATCTCACGGTCCCCTTCGACAACAACCAGGCCGAACGCGACATCCGCATGACCAAAGTGCGCGAGAAAATCTCCGGCTGCTTCCGCACGCCCACGGACGCCGCGCGGTTCTGTCGCATGCGCGGCTACATCTCCACGCTCCGCAAGCAGGGCATGCCTATCCTCTCCGCGCTCGGCCAGACTATCGCCGGCGCTCCACCCCTGCCGGTCACCACCTAGCCGTGCGGACCTAGGTAGTTACGTTTCCTACAGCTAGCCTTTAGCACTACCATGCTACGACGACGAGGTCCTCAATGTCGTTGAAATGAGCATCGCGAGACACCAAGGTCAGGCTATACTGCTCCGCTATTGCGGCTATCCATAAGTCGTTTTCAGGGATAGGGCGTCCTTTGACACGCAGCTTGGTCTTGAGGCGACCATATAGACGAGCGGTATCGGCATCGCATGATAGAACGGCGTTTGTCGCGACAAACAGGGCTACCCGCTCCACGTTCTCATCGAGACGGACGGAGTTGTAGGCGCCAAAGAACAACTCACCGACAACAGTGCTCGACACGAACACACTATCGGCCGTCTCCGCGTTACCGATCACCGCATCGTCACTAGCAAACAGAGCTACGACGATATTTGTATCGAGAAGAAAATCACCACTCACCGGTGTCGACCTGTTCACAGCCTTTGTCAATGACTCGAGCCATCAGTTGCGTGTCGTCAAAGGGGATCGTACCGGCAAAGCCGAGCAAGTCCTTTCCTGCTATCCCTCGCGGCCGGGGAGTAGTGAAAGCGCGGACGAAGTCGAGGACACGGCGCTGTTTTTCGTCTGGCAAATCCTTGATCTGCTCAAGTATTTGCTCTTGTAGTTGCTGGCTCATTACTATCCTCCTTGCAGCTCCATCGCCGGCTCAAGAGTTGGTGTATCCATGCGGTCAACAGCTAAAAATACAGGTGAAAGCCGCGGCCGGCGGCGCGGCCGGTGTAGCCAGCCAGCACCAGGCGGCGCAGCAGGGGGGCGGGGCGGTAGCGGCCGTCGCCGTACTCGGCCTGCAGCGCCTCCAGCACGGCCAGGATCTCGCCCAGCCCGATGTCGTCGGCCAGCGCCAGCGGACCCTGCGGGTAGTTGGCGCCCAGGGTCATCGCCGCGTCGATGTCCGCCGCCGTGGCCACACCCTCGGCCACGGCGATGGCCGCCTCGTTGACGATCATGGACAACACGCGCGGCAGCACCGCCCACGAGCCGGGCGGCAGCGTCTCGGTCGCGAAGCCCAGCGCGCTCAACAGGGTGGCCGCGCGCCCCACGACCGCCGTCTCCGTGGCCAGCCCCGGCAGCAGCTCGGCCAGCATGCCGTCGCGCAATGGGCCGAACAGGCTGACGCCAACCACGCGCTCCCCGCGCACGGCGTACGACGCCAGTTCGTCGGTCGAGGCCGCCGTGCAGAGCGAGAGCAGCGGCCGGCCGGGCGGCAGGCGCTCGTCGAGCTCGGCGATGGCCTCGAATCGCTCTTCGCCGGCCACGCGCCACAGGTCGAAGCCAGCCACGATCGGCGTCAGCGTGAGCGGCGCGCCCGCCGTGCCCGGCGCGGCGGCGGGCGCCTGCGCCGTTAGCGGCACGGGCGTGTAGCCCGCCGCGGCCAGGCGCGCACGCAAGCCTTCCAGCAAGGCATCGCCGGGCGCGCCGGCGACGAAGATCCTACCGCTGGGCATCGGCGCCCCCTTCGTTCTGGCCCTCGTTCCTGCTCTGGCCCTCGTTCCTGCTCTGGCCCTCGTTCCTGCTCTGGCCCCCGCCCTGTTCGTGGCCGGCATCGTCGTAACTGTAGAAGCCCTGGCCGGTTTTGCGGCCCAGCGTCCCCGCCGCGACCATTTGCGCCTGGATGGGGTGCGGGCGGTAGCGCGGCTCGCCGAAGAAGGCCTCGTAGACCGAGCGGGTCACGGCGAAGTTGACGTCGATGCCGATTAAATCCATCAGCTCGAACGGGCCCATCTTGAAGCCCGCCGCGCGCATCACGCGGTCCACCGTCGCCGCGTCCGTCCCCTCGGCCAGGATGCGCAGGGCCTCGCCATAGAAGGGGCGGGCCACCCGGTTGACGATGAAGCCGGGGGTATCCCTGGCCCGCACCGGCGTCTTACCCAGCCGCCGCGCCAGGGCTATGACCGCCGCGACCGTGGCCTCGTCGGTCAGATGGCCCGCGATAACCTCGACCAGGGGCAGCGCCGGGACAGGGTTGAAGAAATGCATCCCGGCCACGCGCCCTGGGTGCATGGACCCGGCGGCAATGGCGGTGATGGGGATGCTCGAGGTGTTGCTGGCCAGGATCGCGCCGGGCGCGCATACCCCATCGAGCCCTGCAAAGACCTCGCGCTTGATCCCCAAGTCCTCGGGCGCCGCCTCGAGCACGAACGGCGCCGCCGCGAGGTCGTCGAGGCTCCGGGCCGCGCAGAGGTGGGCCAGTGCCGTGTCATGCTCCTCCGCGGAGAGGCGTCCGCGCTGCACGTCGCGGCCCAGCGCCTCGTGGATGCGCTGTACGCCGCGTTCCAACGCCGTGGGGACGGCGTCGTACAGCGTGACGGCGAGGCCGCGCGTGACCGCGACCTGCGCCACGCCCGCGCCCATCGTCCCCGCGCCCACGATTGCCAGGTCCATCGTTACCATCGTCACCTCACCGTGACGGCGCTTTCCGCTTCCACTTCGCGCACGGCGTCCTCGACGGCGCGCCACTGGTCCCGCTTGTGCGCGACCTCCGCCGACGCCTCGGGGGAGTCGCCATCCCCCTGGTGATCGAGCGCCTGGAGTTCGCGGCTTCGCGCGTCCAGCCACGCGTGAAGATGGGCGAGGACGCCGGCGCGATCGCTCCTGGCGACGGAGACGCGTCCGAGGCGCACCACGCCGCGGTCGGCGGGCACGAGCGGAAGCCGAATCTTGTAGCGGCGGGCGGCGCCTTGGCGCCGCTGGTCTCGGTCGTCGCCATCGGGGGACAGCAGGAAGCGCCCGTGCTGCTTGGCGCTCACGGTCCCCTGTCCGCTATCCCTACTCGGTTCTCTCATGCGTCCGCGCTCCTCCTGGCTCGCCGCGTCGCATCGCGCATCCTCCCTTACACATCTTACACATCCCCGGAGCGGCCGCTCCGGGAAGGCAAGCAGGATCGTGTCGCGGGCAACTGACGCTCATAGAGGCATGCAACGCGCGATAGGTAACAAAAAAGCCGCTCCGTCCTCGCGGTGCGGCCCGATACGTCTACTATAACATGTCCTCCTGTAGACGGCACAACAGCATACATATCATACGACGAGCGATGGGCGGCGGCGATTTATTCCCAGGCCGCGAGATGGGTCCGGCGTGGCATGGCGGTTGCATCCTCTCTTCCGTGCCTCACGTGCCCCAGCGGATCGATCATCTAAGGAGCGGACGAGGATGGCCAAGAAAACGGACGCCCCCCCCTATACCGACCCCGCGTTGCGCGAGCGCCTGAAAGAGAAAATCACGGCGGGCGACAAGGGCGGCAAGCCCGGACAGTGGAGCGCGCGCAAGGCGCAGTTGCTGGCGCACGAGTACGAGCAGGCCGGCGGCGGCTATATCGCCGACAAGGCGCACGAGACCGAGGCGCAGCGTCACCTGGAGCAGTGGACCGAGGAGGAGTGGACGACCGCCGACGGCAAGCCGGCCCAGCGCGGCGACGCCACCGCGCGTTACCTGCCCGAGGAAGCCTGGGAACGGCTGAGTCCCGAGGAGCGCCGCGCCACGGAGCGTAAGAAGCGCGAAGGCTCCAGGGAGGGCCACCAGTTCGTTTCCAACACGCCCACGGCCCAGGAGGCGCGCAAAGAGGCGACCACGCACGTCCACGGGGCGCACGACGACCATGGCGACAAGGCCGAGGACGGCGCGCATGGCCGGAGTCGCTAGGGAGGGGTAACATATGTCAGACGCGACGACCGACGATACCGTCAAGGCCTTCCACGAGGCCGTCAACATGACCTCGCGGCAATTGGAAGCGTGGCTCGAGACCGACGAATCGAGGCAGGTGGGGCAGTTCGACGACGCCAGGGACCCCGAGTCGACGGGCCACGAGGCCGGCCGCCGCCTGGTGGCCTTGCTGCACAAGGGGCGCGGCGCCCATGCGGACGACGACCTGGCCTTTATGCGCAAGGTGACGAGCTACGTGCATCGCCACCTTGCGCAGCGTCCCTCCGGTGACGTGGAGCATAGCCGTTGGCGCTACAGCCTGATGAATTGGGGGCATGACCCGCCCATGGACTGAGCCGGCCGCGAGGAACGCCTGTTCACGGACCGGAGCGAGAAGGGCGACCGGTAACGCGCGGCTGCCGACGGGCGTACAATGAGAAACCAGTTGTACAGGCGCGACGGCGTGGGCGGACCCGGACACGCCACCGCGTCGCCAGTTCGGGGGATAGGTCATGCAGATATTCGCGGCCGACATGCTCAGGTTGAACCTCAACGCCCTCGACTACGGCATCCTGATCGTCTACTTCGCGCTGGTCATCGCCATCGGGGTGCTGGCGCGGCGCGCCATCGCCACCAGCGAGGACTTCTTGCTGGCCGGGCGGTCGCTGCCCGCCTGGGTCACCGGCCTGGCCTTCATCTCCGCCAACCTGGGGGCCATCGAGATCCTGGGCATGGCCGCCAACGGCGCGCAGTACGGCTTCTCGACCGTCCACTTCTACTGGATCGGCGCGGTGCCGGCCATGGTCTTCCTTGGTCTGGTGATGATGCCGTTCTACTACGGGTCGCGCGTGCGCAGCGTGCCCGAGTACCTGCGCCGCCGCTTCAACAACTCCACCCACCTGTTCAACGCGCTGACCTTCGCCCTGGCCAGCGTGCTGACCGCCGGGGTCAACCTCTACGCGCTGGCCATCATCCTGCAGGCGCTGCTGGGCTGGCCACTGGTGCTCTCCATCGCCGTCTCGGCCCTCTTCGTGCTGGCGTACATCACGCTTGGCGGGCTGGCCGGCGCGATCTACAACGAGGTGTTGCAGTTCTTCGTGATCCTGGCCGGACTGATCCCCATCGTGATCGTCGGTCTGGCCCACGTGGGCGGTTGGAGCGGCCTGAAGACCGCCGTGTCCCACACCGCCCTGGGCCCCAACTCGTTCGCCACGTGGAAGGGGACGGGCATCCCGTGGTCCAACCCACTGGGCGACTGGGTGGGCATCGTCTTCGGGCTGGGCTTCGTGCTCTCTTTCGGCTACTGGACCACCAATTTCGCCGAGGTGCAGCGGGCGCTCTCGGCGAAGGACCTGTCCGCCGGGCAGCGTACCCCGCTGATCGGCGCCTTCCCCAAGATCTTTATCCCCTTCCTGACCATCATCCCCGGCCTGATCGCGCTGGTGGTGATCCCCAACCTGGGCGGGACGAAGGGCATGCCCTACAACGACGCCATCCCGCTGCTGATGAACCGTTTCCTGCCCAACGGGGTGCTCGGGGTGGCCATGGCTGGCCTGCTGGCCGCCTTCATGGCCGGCATGGCGGCCAACGTGTCGTCCTTCAACACGGTGGTGACCTACGACATCTGGCAGCAGTACATCCGCCGGGGCCGCCCGGACGGGTACTACCTGCGCGTGGGCCGCATCGTGACCGTGGTCGGCGTGCTGATCGGGATCGGCACCGCGTTCATCGCCTCCGGTTACAGCAACATCATGAACTACATCCAGTTGCTGTTCTCGTTCTTCAACGCCCCGCTGTTCGCGACGTTCATCATCGCCATGTTCTGGAAGCGGGTCTCGCCCATGTCCGGCGTGATCGGCCTGGCCTCGGGCACGGTTGCCGCGGCGGTGGCGCACTTCGTGGCCTTCCGGCTGCCGTACTTCTATCTGGGAGGCCACTACGATCCCACCGGTAACGCCATCAACGCCCAGATGCAGAACTTCTACGGCGCCATCGCGGCCTTCGTGGTCGACGCCGTCGTGACCGTCGTGGTGACGTACATGGGCCGGCCGAAGCCGCTGCCCGAGCTGGCCGGCCTGGTGTGGGGCGTGCCGGACCCCAACGCGCCCGACCCGGCGAGCGTGCCCAAACCCCAGTGGTGGGAGTCGCCGCGCCTGCTGGGCTTCGGCGCGCTCGGCATCGTCCTGGTGCTGTCCCTCGTTTTCCTGTAGCCGGTCTCGGATCTCCGAGCCTACGACCGCGGTCGCATGGCGTATCACCGGCCGCGGTCAGGTGCGGGGCGCGCTACATCGACCTTTACCCTCCCATTCCATGACAGAAGGAGACACCATGAGCCAACGTCCAGTTCAGCCAGCGCCATCGGCGCAGGGGACCGAGCCAAAGTCCGCCGCGTCCCAGTTATTCGACATCCGCATCCTGATCGGCGGCCTGTTCACCCTCTACGGGGTGGTGCTGATCGTGGCCGGTCTGGCGGCCAGCGAGGCGGAGCGGCAGAAGGCGGCGGGCATCAACATCAACCTCTGGATGGGCCTCGGCATGCTGATCCTCGGCGTGCTGTTCCTGCTCTGGTGGCGGGTGCAGCGCCGCTAGCGCATGATAGAGGAGCTTACTTTGCAACTCAGGACATGGCCCTGTGTTACCTCGCGGTCGCTTGCTTCGTTATAGGGTCATAGAGCATACTGGCCGAGAAGGGAGGGACGCGCATGAAACGTCTGGTGGGAATTGTCGTCGGTCTGGTCGTGGCCGCCGTCCTGGTGACGCTGGCGGTGGAACAGCTGCTGCCGTTGCAGCCGGTCTATTCGGTGGCCGACGTGCAGGCCGGTCTGCAACAGCACCCCGGCCAGTGGGTCGGTCGTACCATCGTGGTGCGTGGCACAAGTCTCGGCGGGGGGAGTGGAGGTTCATGCCCAGTAGTTGTCTCACCAACGCCAGCGCCCCCGTCGCCGCCCTGCCCAGAGAGCCAATGGATCGTGCTTGGTCCGCCCGGTGCAACTGCTCCGGTATCGCTAGCGCCATTAGGCTTCCTGGCAATTAGGCGTTCCCTCACCATCACGTCGTCGATCTCTCGCATCCTGTCCAGCCAAAGTGGCCAAACCTTGCGGGGTGTTGCCTCGTCAATACAACCGCTTGTGCCCGTACATAGCCGGCTTCCCGTCATTCCTCAAGGTCCGGGCTCATTGAGAAGGCGCATCACCCAAAGGATGTATGTGATGATTAATAGTAACGGCGGCGGCTTCTTCAACTCCGCGGCGACGCCGCAACTGGTGGTGACGCTGCCAGCGGGGACGCAACCGCCCGTGTTCCGGTCGCATCGCCCGTTGCCCGATTTCCTTTATAACCTGCCCCTAGTCGGCCAACCGCTGTCCCGTCTGTTCCCGTGGGACAACGGCGCGACCGTGCGCATCCGCATCAATAAAACGGGGTTGTGCGCGGGGACGATTGCCTTTGCCGGCACGTCCTGCCAGGACGCGGTGCTGCTGCCGTCGTAAGTCTGGCTAACCACCGATGATCGCCTGTTAATACGGCAACGTAAGGGTCAGCCTGCGACTAAAGGCGCATGGCAGGGGACGGACACTGACGTGTCTCAGCGCGCGGCGCCGCAACGAGAATTGTCCTTCCACGGCCCGCGTTTTCGGTCGCAGGTCACGGTCACGTTGTCGTCTCGAGGAAAGGGTGTATGAGACGCATAGCCATCGTGCTAGCCGCGCTGGCGCTTATCGCCGCCGGTGCGACCATCGTCATAGGACAGCTCTCGCCGTCCGAACCGGTCTATTCGGCGGCCCAGGTGCAGGCCGGGCTGCAGCACGCCCCCGCCGCGTGGGTTGGACGCGTGGTCCTGGTGCGCGGCTCAATCGCGATGTCAGGCAGCTCCACCCTATGCGCATCGCCGTCCACCCGTTCGCGGGCTGCCTCATCCAGCTTATGCCGCCCGATCATGACCATCAGGATCGGGCCTGCCGTCCTTCCCGTTCCGGTGGCTCCAGTACCGGTGAGCATGTTGCCGGCTGCCCCATCAAACGCCTTTTGGACCAATCGAATCCGACGGCTAGCGAGAGTGCATCTGCTGGGCGCCAGCGGTATCGCGGCGCGTAACAGCCTGAGATGGACGGTGTGGGCATACACGTTCAGCTCCCCGACGATCAACCTCACCGTGGCCTTGCGCCCCGGCGCTCGCCTGCCCATCGCTGACCCGCATCACCCGCTGCCCGACTTCTTGTACACCCTACCGTGGGTCGGGTCTCCGCTTGCGCAGTGGTTCCCCAGGGACAACGGCGCCATCTTCCGCGTGCGCCTGAACGGGTCGCCGGACTGCTCGTCGCCCGGCGCGTCCGTCACGTGCGATGACACGGACGGCGTGTTGCTGTCGTCGTGAGCGTCTGTGCGCTGGGGCCAGGGGGAGTTTGCTCCAAGAAATACGAACAACCGACCGCAGTCGCCTCGTGGTTTGCCATGCGCCACATGCGGACTAGCCCCCGACCATCTGCGCTTGGCGGACTAGCCCCCGACCGGCTGCGCCGGTCCCGGTCCAGCCGGGCTGCGGCCGGTCCCGGTCCAGCCGGGCTGCGGCCGGTCCCGGTCCAGCCGGGCAGTCGCAGGCTCCTACCGCTTCACGTAAACCACCCAGAGGCAACATTAACGGCGACGAGTCATATCCTGGTAGGCGCCGGTGCGTTTGTCGATGGGATAGCGCAGTGAGCGCCACAGGCCGATCCAGGGATAGACCAGCTGGCAGAGCCCCAGGTAGACGGTGCGCGGGTCGCGCCGTCTGAGCGCGCCATCGCCCGCGCGGCGCAGCCCGTGCTGCCATAGCCAGGCGGCCAGGAGCGCAACGCCGTAGAGGTCGCCGCGGCGCAGGTACTTGCCGCACTGCGCGCCCGCCCCGATGCCGCGGGCGCGCTCCAGGCGCCGCTGCTCCGGCCACGAGCTCTCTTGCCGATGGTAGGCCAGGGCGGCGGGACTGTAGGCCACGGTGCGGCCGGCGGCCAGCAGGCGGTAAGCGATGTCGGCGCCCTCGCCAGCGCCGAGGATACCGCTCGCGCCTAGCAGCGGATCGAAGCCGCCGATGGTCAGGAGGTCGACGCGCCGGACGGCCATGTTGCCGCCGTGGCCGATCCTCCAGGGCGGCGTCTTGCGGCTGTAGCGCTGGCGGTGCAGGGCGGCCTTGAGGTCGACGGCGCGTCCGTCGCGCCGGGATGACCCGTAAGGATGGGGGAGCAAGCGGCCAAAGACGGCCGCGACGGTCGGATCGGCGAACTCGACGGCGATGGCGTGCAGCCAGTGCGGGCTGACGATGCAGTCGTCGTCGGCGTAGGCCACGACGTCGCTGTCGCTGAGCACGGCGCCCAGGTCTCGGGCGGCGGACGAGCCGGCCGTGCCGATGGAGGTCAGGGACAGATTGGTGTGACGCTCCGCTAGACGGCGCACGGCCTGCCCCGTCGCCGCGTCGGCGCTCCCGCCCACTACGATGATGCGCAGGTCGGGGTAGTCGAGGTCGACCAGCGCCTGCAAAGATTCGAGGAGCGGCGCGGCGCGGTTGCGCGCCGGCACGACGACGGTTATCGTGAGCCGCGTGGCCAGCGTGCAGCCCGCGTAGGGCGACGACCGGGACCGTAAGGGCGCTGCTGCCATAACCGCCATCTTCTCCTCCCTGCATGCCGCGCTATGGCCTGGGCGCCCCAACAGGTTGACCTATGAGGGTAGCCGCCGGACAAACGCGTGTTTCCGCGCGCCCCGATGAACGATCCTGACACGGGATGGGGCGGTAGCCTGACACGGGATGGTCCGTGTCCATGGCCTATGCCCCTGCCCCGGCAGCCCGCACCTTAAGATCGTCGGCGTGTGCGCGCTGCGTACGGGCACGTGCGCCGGCGGCCTGTGTGAACCCGAACCCATGGTAGGATCGAGACGCCGGAGGCGCAAACCGCCTATCCAGGCGGTCCCGGGACTACCCCTTCGGGCTACGACGCCGGCACGCACGATCGACGACCGTCGCTCACCGCTCGGCGATGACGCTGTCCTTGGTGCGCCAGACAGGGGTATGCCAGTCGTCCCCGTCCTTCCCAGGTTGGTCTTTCTCGCGCGGTTGTGGCCACGTCGCACGGCCGTAGGATGTGGCTGCTCGCTCCACTAGCTTTGCTTGGCGCGTTCAAAGGTGGGCGCCCCGCGCTCCATCTCCAGCTCCTCCGCGATGTCGGCGCCGGCGGTGCTTTCGCGCACCAGGAGCCGGAACGGCGCATCCACGTGGACGGGCGGTCCCGTCCGCACGCCGCTGACGCGCTCGATCAACAATGAGACGGCGCGGCGACCGATCTCGTCCTTGTCGGGGGCGATCGTGGTCAGCGAGGGTGTGGCGAAGAGGCCTTCGTCGATGTTGTCGTGGCCGACCACGGCGATGTCGTCGGGGATGAGCCGGCCAGCCCTGTGCAGGGCGTGCAGGGCGCCGATGGCCACCAGATCGTTGAAGCAGAAGACGGCGTCCGGCGGCCGATCCAGTGCCAGCAGCTGCCGCATCGCCCGTGCCCCGTCCAGGCGGTAGAATGACCCGGCGGACGTCACGAGCCGGGGGTCGACGACGTGGCCCGCCGCGGTCAGCGCCTCCGTGTAGCCGCGCAAACGCAGGCGCGTGGTCGCGGTCGCGCTGTGGTCCTGATAGGCCTCTTCCGCGCCGACGATCGCGGCGATGTGCTGGCGACCCAGGTCGAGCAGGTGGGTGGTAGCGAGACGCGCGGCCGCCACGTTGTCGATGACCACGTGGTCGTACGGGGCGTCGAAGAGGCGTTCGCCCAGCAGCACCAGCGGCGCTGGCACCAGCTCCGGCCGCAGGTCGTCCGCGTCCAGCATCAGCGAGCTCAGGATCACGCCGTCGATCAGGTGCGGGCGCAGCCCATGCGCGACAAGGGCCTCCTCGGCCCGGTCGCCGCGCGTGTAGTCGATCAGCACCGTGTAGCCCTGCGCGGAGGCGGCGGTGACGATGGCGTCGCCGATGTGCGAGAAGTAGGCGTTGTTGAGGTCGGGGATGGCAAGGGCCAGCACCCCCGCATGCGCGGTGCGCAGACGGCGGGCCGCCAGGTTGGGACGGTAGTTCAGCGCGGCGACGGACGCGCGGACGCGACGTTCCGTCTGCGCGCTCACCCTCCCCAGACGCCCGCCCAGGACGTTGGACACCGTCTTGTGCGAGACGCCCGCATGCACCGCGACATCTTTGATCGTCGTCACTATGATCGATCTCCCCTTACAACGGGGGGCATGACCGGACGCGTGCCGCGTTCGTTCCCTACCACCACGGTACCACGTCCGATCCCGGCACGCTCAAGGCATAAAGCATATTGACAGACTAGCGCGTCCCGTAGTACCATATATCCCACGTGGGACTAGAGTACCACGTGGGACCAACCGATGTAAAGAGGGGAGGCGGCGAGGCGGCAAGGAAGAGTGACCATGCCAGGCGAATTCATTGATCGATAGTAGGGCATGAGGAGGCACGACATGGACGGGAACGAGTACAAACGACGCGACTTCCTGCGCAACGGCGCGCTGGCCGGGGCTGGCATTGCTGCGGCAGGGCTGGGCGTTCGCACCGTGGCCGCCGCGGCGCGCGGGGCAACGGTGGCGGCGCCACCGGCCGGCAATTTATCCGTTGCCGTGTGGGGCGGCCCTCCGGACATTCAATCGCTCAAAGACGCCGTCAACCGGTATCAGAAGCAGTTTCCGCAGGTCCATATCACCCTGCGATTCGGCTCCAACGCCTGCGGCGTGTCCTACGCCGACTGCAAGACCCTCATCGCTGGCGGAACCATGCCCGACGTCTTTGTGCCCGGGATCTGGAACTATAACGCGATGGTCAACGACAACGTGCTCACGGACCTCGGGCCGTACATCGCCCGCGACCGGCTGAGCCTGTCTGACTTCAACCCCAAGGTTATCTCCCAGATGCGCGCCCAGAAGGATGGGAAGATCTACGGTCTGCCGATGGGCTTCAACGTGCAGAGCCTCTACTACAACAAGGACATGTTCGACAGGGCCAGGCTCCCCTACCCGCCGTCGGATGGGAACTACACCTGGAACGACCTGCGGGCGATGGCCAAGAAGCTGACCCTGGACGCCAACGGCAACACGCCGGCGTCGGCCAACTTCAACCCCAACCAGATCAAGCAGTGGGGTTTCTACACCCTGGCCGTCGTGCCCATCGCGCCCGCCTACGACCCCGTGCTGCTCGCCTTCGGCGGCAGCACCATGCGCTTCTCGGACCATCAGCGATGCAACCTCGAGCACCCCGACAGCATCCGGGCCTGGCAGTTCATCCAGGACCTCATGTGGAAGGACCACTCGACGGTTACGCCGGCCGTCAATCAGGAGCAGGCGGGCTACCTGCGCTGGGTCGCCGGCCACGTCGCCATGCAGCAGGGCTCGCACGAGCAGACCCCGCTTGTCAACCAGCAGAATCCCGGTCTGCGCTACGACATGGCCCCCCTCCCCAGAGAGAAGGCGGGCCCCGCGACGTGCATCCAGATGCATATCTGGTCGGTCTATAATCGGTCCAACAACAAGGACCTGGCCTGGCATTTCGTCAACTGGGTCTCCACGATGGGCTCGGGCACGGAGATGGGCCTGGTGCCCGACTACAAGGACTACGCCCTCGGCCCCGACTTCCTCAAGGCGCCCAAGGAACCGGCGCACCTCAAGCAGGCTCAGCTCGACCCGACGGGGTGGAAGCTAACCACCGTGCCGACCGTCTACAATCAGAAGACCGACGAGATCACGGGGCAGGACGGCTTCGGACCGGCCCTGACCAGCATCGTCACGAACAAGAAGAGCGCCGCGGACGCCTTGCGCGGCGTCTCAAAGAAAGTCGACGCCATCATGCAGGCGTAGTGACGGGTCCGGCGACAGGTCGGGACGACGGCCACGGTCGACGTCCCGACCCGCCCTCGTCAGGGTCCCTATCCCCGTCCCCCACGATCCCCCGCGGCATCTCATCGCAACGCCATTATTGCCACGCCGACGCCATCGAGCATAGCCCGACAGAAGGGAATGACAGTGCGCATGGCACGAACAGCTCCGACCCCCACCAGCGCCGTGCGGCGGCGCGGCTCGCGCCCGCTGGAACGGCGCGAGTGGATCGCGGCGTATGTCTTCATGGCGCCCCAGATCATCGGCCTGATCCTGTTCGTGGTCGGTCCGTTGCTGGTGTCCCTGTATTTCACGTTCACCCACTGGGATCTGGTCGCCCCCGCGCCCACGTGGGTCGGCTTGGGTAACTGGCGGTATTTCTTCCAGGATTCTCGCATCTATACCGTGCTCTGGAACACCGTGCGGTTCATCCTGACCGGCACGACGAGCTTCCTGATCCTCTCGCTGCTGATGGCCCTGCTCCTCAACCGGCCACGACGAGGGATTGGCCTGTTCCGCGCGCTTTTCTTTCTCCCCTTCGTCCTCTCGCAAGTCGCGGTCGGCGTCACCTGGCGCTGGATGTTCAACACCCAATCCGGCCCTATCGTGCAGTTGTTCAACCTGTTCGGCCAGCAAAGCCCCGACTGGCTGGGGGATGGCGCCTACGCGATGACCGGCATCGCCATCGTGACGACCTGGCAGGGACTGGGCTACGGGATGACCATCTACCTGGCGGGATTGCAGGGCATCCCCGGCCACCTCCTGGACGCGGCCAGGGTCGACGGGGCCAACGCCATGCAGCGATTCCGCTACATCACGTTCCCGCTGCTCTCGCCGACGGTCCTCTTCCTGACCATCACCTCCTTCATCGGCGCGTTCCAGCTGTTCGACCCGGTTATCGTCATGACCGACGCGGGCGCGAGCATCGGCGGGGCCGGCGGACCCGACAATTCGACGCGCACCATCGTCCTCTACCTCTACAACCAGATGTTCCAATATAGCGAGCGCGTGTCCGGCCTGGGCTATGCCGCCACCATCGCCTGGATGCTCGCCGTCCTCATCTTCGCGGTGACGGCGCTGCAATGGTCGCTGGCGCGGCGCTGGGTGTTCTACGGCGGGGAAGAAGGAAGGTAACGCCATGACGACAGGACCCGGCATCGCGTCGGAGACGACGCGCCGCATCGCTTATCGCGGTCGATCCCACGGGCTGTCGCGGGTGGGACGGCGGGTGAGCGGGGCGCTGTACTACGCGCTGCTCATCGCGCTGGTCGCGCTGTACCTCGTCCCGTTGAGCTGGATGGTCTCCACCTCCTTGCGCACGCAAGTCAACCTGTTCGATCCGGGCCAATGGATCCCCAATCCGACGACGTTGGACCACTACGGCAATCTCTTCCAGTTCTTGCCAGATTACGGCCTGTACGTCTGGAACACGCTGCGCATCGCGGTGCTCTCGACCATCGGGCAGCTGGTGTCATGCTCGATGGCCGGCTACGCGCTGGCGCGCCTGCGCTTCCCGGGCCGCAACGTCCTGTTTTTCTTCCTGTTGCTGACCCTGATGGTGCCGTTCCATGCCACCTTGATCCCGGTCTACGTCCTCTTCAGGACGCTGAGTTGGGTCAACACGCCGCTCGCGTTGATCGTACCTGCCTTCTTCGGCAACGCGCTCTTCACCTTTTTCTTCCGCCAGTTCTTCATGACCATCCCGCGAGAGCTGGAGGAGGCGGCGCGCATCGACGGCGCCGGTTGGGCGCGTATCTTCCGCAGCATCATCGTGCCCGTGTCCAAGCCCGCGTACACGGCTGTGGGGCTCCTGACCTTCGTCACCGCGTGGAACGGGTTCTTCGTCAACACAGTCTACCTGCAGACACAGGACCAGTGGGTGCTGACCGAGGCGCTGCAGAGCCTGATCGGCCAGTACAACAGCCAGTACGGAGAGATCATGGCCGGCGTGGTGCTGATGTCGCTGCCGATTGTCGTGCTCTACGTCCTCGTGCAACGCTACTTCGTCGAGGGGTTCACGTTCGCTGGCATCACGGGCTAGGGAGCGCCGACCGGCGCCCCCGGACGTGCCACCTATCGGCGCATCGTCGCTACGTCTCTTATCGAAAAGTCGAGGTCTACGTTGTCGCCATCGCTATCGCCAGGAGGGACCGCCATTGTCCACCAGAGATGTCCAGGCCACGGGCACGACATCGTCGCTTCCGGTCACCGTCGCCGTTGATTTCGCCACGCCCGTCGACTACCCCCTGTCCAAGACGACGTTCGCGGTGTACAACTCGGGGCTCGTGACGCTCGATCGCTACAGGCGCGATGCGGCGCGCTTCGCTGAGGTGGGGCCGGAGTCGCTGCGCATCGACATCGCCTGGGGATGGCCCCCGGACTGGGATCCCTATGCGGCCCAGCCGGTGACCGGTACGGCCGAGGATCTCGTCTACAACTTCGCCGACCTGGACGAGTTCGCCACGCTGCTGGATGGCCAGGGCGTGCTGCCCTATTGGTCGTATTGCTATATGCCGCTGCCGTTACAGCAGGGGGACGATTGGCGCAGCGCGCCGAGCAGCATGGAGGGCTGGGAGCAGGTCTTGCGCGCGTTCGCGCGCCATTACCGCGCGCGGGGCATCCGCATCGGCTATCACGAGGTGTACAACGAGCCCGACCTCATCGACGCGCACGGCGCGCCCGTCTTCTTCGCGGGGACGCGCGAGGAGTACTTCGAGATGTACCGGCGCGGAGCCCCAGGTATCAAGGCAGAGGACCCGGACGCCGTCGTGGGGGGGCCGGCCCTGGCCGTCACGGGGGAAGACTCCTGGATCGCGGCTTTCCTGGACCATGTGCGCGCGCACGACCTGCCGCTCGACTTCTTCTCTTTCCACCACTACGGCCCCGGCGTCGGCGGGGCCGTGGAGAGGATGCGCGACGGGCTGGCGCGCGACCACCAGTTTGCCACGACGGAGATGCACCTGAACGAGTACAACTCGCTGCCGGTCGATTATCCCCCCGGCGGTCCGCAGGAGAAGTATCCGTCGGCGGCTATGCTGCTGCAAGATGTCCACGACCTCCTCGCGTACCCCTGCCTGACCAAGGTCAACTGGGCGCAGTTCCTGGACAGCGGACACGACAACTACTCGGGCATGGTCAGTTTCGACGGGCGGCGCAAGGCTGTGTTCAACGCCTACAAGATCTATATGACCATGCCCACGGATCGCCGATCGGTGGCCATCGAGGGAGCGGACGGGGTCGGGGGGCTGGCCGCGCTCGACGACCACCGGGCCGGCCTCGTCTTGTGGAATCGATCGGACGGCGACCGCACCGTGAGCGTGGACCTGCGGCACATCCCCTTCGCCGCCGCTACCCTCCGGGTGTACAGGATCGACGCGGATCATGCCAGTTGGGGCGACGATGCCAGGCACGAGGACCTCGCGGCGGTCGACACGTTCGGCGGCGTCGAGACGGCGGGCTCGACGTGGTCGGGGATGATCCCGCGCGACGGCGTGGTCTATCTGGCCCTAGATGACGGCGCGGACCCCGCCACGACGCCTCCGGGGACCGTGGCCACGGTCGTACGCACGCTGCACTACTACCCCGACCGCGCGACGACGGCCTATGCGGTCTTCGACCGGACGGCTTGGGTTGCCCGTTTGGGCATGGCGACCGAGGAGTCGGCGGATCAGGAGGTTGGCGTGACGGCCGAGAATCTGCCCGGCCTCCTGCGGCTGCGCGTCCAGGTCGACGGCACGCTGCGGAAACTCGACCGCAACAGCCTGCTCGGCGTGCGCGTCGACTACATGGTCGGCGGCGCCTACGTCGCGGGCGTCCTGTTCCATGGGCCGTACCACGACGGCGTCGACCTCTACGACGCCGGCCGGGATGCGCCGATGCCGTGGGGGACGGGGCGTCAGGCCGACCGGGTGATCCGCGCGCCGGATATCGCCCGGTTTTCAATCGAGGTGGTCGCGTTGGCGCCGGCGGATTGGAGCGGGCGCGCCCAACTGACCGTCATCATGCAGAACACCGGACTGGGTACGCGGGCCAGGGTGAGCCTGTCTCGGGGGTAACGAGACAAGAACAGCGGTGGGATTAACCGGTGGGCTCGACCGAGGCTGCGGCGAAGGAGGTCACGCCGCGCGCCTGCTGCTGGACCAGGGTAAGGTCGCCCGGTATCGCGGCCGAGATGCGCGTGGTGACGGAGCGGACGGCCGCGGGGTCGAGCTTGGGCTCACGTTCCTCCGTCAGGAGACCGTTGGTCTCCTGCCCCGTGTCGGTCAACTGCGTGTAGCAGAAACCCGCGACCGTCGGACTGTCCAGGACCGCGTCGGTCAGCTCGCGATACTTGGCCAGGAATGACGCCTCGTCCGTGACGGTGCCATAGCCGTGCCAGGGCGCGTCCTCGTCCGGGCGGTAGCTGATGCCGCCGTACTCGGTGAGCATAACCGGCTCCCCGGCGCGGCCGTAGCCCGGCACGAGGACGGCGCGATGCTGCGGCTGCACCCCCCGCAGCGTCGCCTCGACCGCCTCCGGCGTGCCGTAGCGCTCCCGCAAGCTGGCCCCGTCGAAGGAATAGTCGTGTATGGTGTGGATGTCGCTGGCCACGTGTTCCCAGCCGTCGTTGCCGATGGCCGGGCGCGTCGGGTCGAGCGCCTTGGTCAGGGAGTACATCGTCTGCACGAACGCGCGCTGCGCCGCGTCGCGGCGCAGGTTGGGCACGCCCCAACTCTCGTTGAGCGGGACCCAGGTCACGATGCAGGGGTGGCTGTAGTCGCGCTCCACCACCTCGGCCCACTCGCGGGTCAGGCGCGTCACGGCGGCCGGCGAGAAGGCGTAGGCGTTGGCCATCTCGCCCCACACCAGCAGGCCCAGGCGGTCGCACCAGTAGAGGAAACGCGGGTCCTCCACCTTCTGGTGGATGCGCACGCCGTTGAAGCCCAGCTCCCTGGCCAGTTCGACCTCGCGGCGCAGGGCCTCGGCGCTGGGGGCGGCCAGGTGCGACTGGGGCCAGTAGCCCTGCTCCAGGGCCAGGCGCAGGTAGTAGGGCCGGCCGTTGAGCAGGAAATAGCCGTCGCCGACGCCGGCGCTGCGCAGCCCCGCGTAGCTGGCGACCTCGTCGACGACAGCGCCGGTGTCGCCCGTCCGCACCGTGAGCGTCGCGTCGACGAGGTTGGGGTAAGTGGGGGACCACAGCAGGCTTTTGCGGTCCATGGTCAGCGCGCCGCGCTCCAGGGCGATCTCGCCGCGGACATCCGCGCCGTGCGCGACGAGGGTGACGTCGGCCAGGGGCTCACCGCGCAGGCTCAACTGGACCCTGACGCTCACCGGAGTGCGGAGCGTGTCCTGGCGGCGCAGGGTCAGGGCGAGGCCGAGCAGGCCGCGGTCGAGGTCGGGCGTCCAGCGCAGGGACGCGATGTGCGTCGGGGCGACGGGCTCGAGCCAGACCGGTTGCCAGATGCCGGTGGTGCGGTGGTACCAGATGTCGTGGGGCCGCAGCCGCCAGTCCTGCTTGCCGCGCGGCTGCGCCAGGTCGTCCGGGCGGTCCTCGGCGCGGATGACCACGACCTGCTCTTCCTCGCGCGCGTCCGTTCCCGCGGACCGCAGGGCCGCCGTGACGTCGGCGCTGAAGGGGGTGTGCCCCCCCTCGTGGGTCGCCACCAACTGCCCGTTGACCCACACGTGCGCCCGGTAGTCGACCGCCCCGCAGTGCAGCAGCAACCGTTCGCCGTCGTCGGCGCGCGGATCGTGGAAGGTGCGGCGGTACCACACGACCGGGTGGAACGACGTGTCTCCGACGCCGCTGGCCGGCGACTCCGGCGGGAAGGGCACGCGGATGGCGCGCGTGTAGACGTCCGCGCGTCCCGGCCAGCCCTCGTCGAGGCCGCGGTCCCCGTCGTCGTAGGCGAAGCCCCAGTCGCCTCCCAGGTCGGTCCAGCGGGGGCGCGTCAACTGAGGACGCGGGTGAACGGTCTCGTCCGCTAGCATCTGTTTCTCCTCGCCATCAACATCGACTGCTACCAAGTTCTTCGGGGTTTGCGAGGATTGCAAATGCCGGGCCAGACCGTGGCCGCGGGCCAACAGACGCCGACGTTCCGCACTTTGTAACGCTCTTGTAACCTATCGGCGCGTCACGCGACGGCGTTACTGGATACTATACGGGTGGTAGATCGGCGCGATGCCCGGCAGGGCGGCGCTGATGGCCAGTACGTGCCCGATAACGGTGGCCGCGAGCCTGCCGGTCAGCGCCTGGTCGACAGCTAACGACCAACGACCAACGACCAACGACCAACGACCAACGACCAACGACCAACGACCAACGACCAACGACTAACGACTAACGACTAAGAGAGGTATCATCGTGGCAGAGATCGAAAAGTACGATGCGATCGTGATCGGGGCGGGGCAAGCGGGCGGGCCGCTGGCCAGCGCGCTGGCGCGGGGCGGGCGCAAGACGGCCATCGTTGAGCAGGCGCACGTCGGCGGCACCTGCATCAACGAGGGGTGTACGCCCACCAAGACCATCATCGCCAGCGCCCGCGACGCCTATATGGCCCGGCGCGGAGGGGACTACGGCGTGCGGACGGGGGCGGTCTCGGTCGATATGACGGTGGTGCGCAAGCGCAAGCGCGACATCGTGGACAGCTTCCGCTCCGGCAGCGAGCATAGGCTGGAGGAGACGCCCGGCCTGGACATCCTGTTCGGCCACGCGAGTTTCGTCGAGCCAAAGACGTTGGAGGTGCAACTCCGCGACGGCGGCGCGCGTCGCATCGCCGCCGACACCGTCGTCATCAACGTGGGCGAGCACCCCGCCGATCCCCACATCGAGGGCGCCGGCAGCGTGCCCATCCTCAACTCGACCACCGTGATGGAACTGGATGTCGTCCCCGAGCACCTACTGGTGCTGGGCGGCGGCTACGTCGCGGTGGAGTTCGGCCAGGCCTTCCGCCGCTTCGGCAGCCGCGTCACCATCGTGCAGCGCGGCAAACAATTGCTCGCGCGCGAGGACGCCGATGTGGCCGCCGAGGTGGCAAAGATCCTGCGCCAGGACGGTATCGAGGTGCTGCTGGAGACCAGCGCGACGCGCGTGCAGCCCGGTCCTGACGGCGCGATCGCGTTGACCGTGCGCGGCCCCGAGGGCGAGCGGACCCTGAGCGGGTCGCACTTGCTGGCCGCGGCGGGCCGCGCCCCCAATACAGATCGGCTGAACGCGGCGGCGGCGGGCATCGAGACCAATGAGCGCGGCTATATCCGGGTCGATGAGCGGCTGGAGACCAACGTGCCCGGCGTCTACGCCGCGGGCGACTGCAACGGCGGCCCCGCTTTCACGCACATCTCCTACGACGACTACCGCATCCTCAAGACAAACCTCGTGGACGGCGGCCAGGCCAGTACCGCGGGGCGCCTGGTCCCCTACACGGTTTTCACCGACCCGCAACTGGGCCGCATCGGGCTGGGCGAGGACGAGGCCAAACGCCAGGGCCGCACGGTGCGCGTGGCCAAAATGCCCATGACCTATGTGGCGCGCGCCCTGGAGGTCGACGAGTCGCGCGGCCTGATGAAGGCGGTCGTGGACGGGGAGAGCGACCGCATCCTGGGCGCGGTCGTGCTGGGGTTGGAGGGCGGCGAGTTGATGGCCATGCTGGAGATTGCCATGATGGGCGACCTGCCCTACACCCGGCTGCGCGACGGTATCTTCGCTCACCCTACATTGGCCGAGTCGCTCAATACCCTGTTCGGGTCCCTAAGCGAGTAGTCAAGCAGGCCTGCGACTGACGTCGCATGGCAGGGACCAAGCAGGCCTGCGACTGACGTCGCATGGCAGGGACCAAGCAGGCCTGCGACTGACGTCGCATGGCAGGGACCGGACACTAAAGTGTCTAAGTGGCCCTCAGTCGCCGCCAAGGAGTCTCGGTCAATGTGTACACTAGGACAGGTTGGCCGGTATCTCCTGGCCATATCTGAGCTGACACTTCAGTGTCCGGTCCCTGCCATGCGACTTTAGTCGCAGGCTCCGGCCAGGCTGTACCAGGTAGGAGAGCGTGTGACCCATGAGCCAGTCCACCGAGTTGACGGTCCGGCCGCCCCAGACGCCGGACGAGGTGCGGGCGTTGTACCGATTGGTCGCGGAGACTTTCTGGCCCTCCGGCGACCTTGATGAGGCCACGACCTCTCGTATCGGGCGGTACCTCAGCGGGCCGGGGGGCGACCGCGCCTACCCCCACGGTGCCTATCGCGGCGAGACCTTGCTGGGCGGCTACCACGCGTTCTGGCGCCAGTTACGGCTGGGGCCGGCGCTGCTGGACACCGTCTGCATCGGCGCCGTGGCCACCCGACCCGAAAAGCGCAACCAGGGCGTGGCGCGGGCGCTGCTGCGCTACGCCGTGGCGCAGGCCAAACGGAACAAGGCCGCGCTGTTGCTGCTCGACGGCATCGGCGACTTCTATCACCGTTTTGACTTCGTCGATGTGCTGGACCTCACCCATCACCTGGTCGAGCGCGCCGCCGTGCTGGCGCTGCCGCCCGTGCCCGACAGGCCACGGGTGCGCCCGGCCACGCCCGACGACGCGCCCATCCTGCTCGAGCTGTACGAGCGGCACTATGGCCGCCGCTTCGGCGGCTTCGCGCGCACCGTGGAGCAACAACGCCATCGCCTGGAGAGGCTCGATCCTCACAACCCTGCCTGGCTGGCTGTCGACGCGGACGGCACGGTGCGAGGGTACCTGCTGTCGCCCGGCAACGCCGCCCATGCCATCGAGGCGGGCGCAGCAGACTGGCCCGCGACGCTGTCCCTGCTGAAACACCAGGTGGGGCTGCTAGAACAGCCAGCCGCCCTCCAACCGCCGGGAGAGCGCCATGTGCCAGCCGAGCCGCCGCCCACGGAGGTGCGCTGGTCCGTACCCCCGGACTCGACCGTCTTCTATCTCCTTGCCGATCACCTGCCCGTGCGCAGCGAGTCGTCGCACCGGCCGGACGCCGACTGGATGGCGCGCCCGGCCGACCTGCCCGCGCTGTATCGCGCCCTCCTGCCGCTGTGGCAGCAGCGTTGGCAGCAACAGCAGAGTGCTATGCCCGGTGGATGGGGGGACGCCCTTACCCTCGACGTGGACGGGGATGTCGCCCACCTCGACCTGAGCGGCCCCGAGGTGCGGCTCGACCTACCTGCCAGGACGCCCGCGCCGGAGCGCAAGGCGGCGGCTGGCGAGGACGACCAACAGGCCAACGATAAGGGAGAGGACGACGGGAACAATGGGAACGATGCATCGACGGTCCGCTTGCCGTCGGCCGTCTTCACCCAACTAGTCTTCGGCTACCGCCCGGTGGAGTGGGCCATGGCCCAGCCCGGCGTCGCCATCCCGCCGCGCCTGCGAGCGCCGCTGGAAGCCCTGTTCCCCGTCACCCCCGTCTGGATCGCCGGCTCGGACGCCTTTTAGGAAGGGCCTGCCTGCGACTGCGGTCGCATGGCAAACCGACGCCGACTGCGGTCGGTTGGGGGGATGTCGCGGATCAAACAGCGCCATCCAATTCTGGGTGGGGGAGTCGGACACCGTTTATAGGGCAAAGCTGGTCCCTACTCTGCTATACTACACCCGGCATGTCGTGGCGCACACACCCACAATCTCCGACGACCGGGGCGCCCCGCGACCCCGACCATGACGCCAACCGCGACCCCGACCTTGACGCCAACCGCGACCCCGACCTTGACGCCGACCATAACCTCCACCGTGACCTCCACTACCACGCCGTTCGTCGGGTGGCTCAACGGCCGGCTCAACGCGACGCCGCAACCGACCAGCATTTCGCATGCAGGGGTAGAGCGTGGGTAGACTATACTGATGGCAAGCGATTGGACAGCGAGTATGAACGGGAGACAGGGGACCATGGCTGCCATACGCGCGTTCCCTTCGGATTCCGTCGCGCCATGGGCCGAAGTAGTGCCGGGCTATGGGCGTATGACCGTTGCGGACTTGCTGGACCTGCCCGACGACGATGGGTATCGCTATGAAGTGGTCGAGGGGGTCCTGGTCCGCTTTGTCTAGCGTCGCGATCCGCTTCTGCTCGGCGTCAAGCATCTATGCCCCGAGCACGATGCGCGGGAGTCCCGTGCGCGCCGCGCAGCACGCCCACGCGGCCGCGCCGCTCCAGCAGCACGCGCCAGCCCTCGTCTTCGGCGGCGGCCACGTCGATGGCGAACTGGAGGGCGTCGCGCGGTCGTGACTGGCGCCCGCCGCGCGCCAGTCACGACCGCATCGACGCCGCCGTCCGCGCGTCCCGGGGCGACGATGCCTACCTGGTGACCCGCCAGGCAGGACTGACCCTGGAGCAAGCAGTCGCTGCAGTTCTGGATCATCCTGCCTAGACTCCATAGGCGGAGCGTGCCCAAGCAGGCGGATACTCTCCCTGTCGGATGACCAAATGCCTCGTTACAAGGAACACCTCCGCGCCTCCGGCATTGAAATCCAAGCCTCCTGGGCCTGCAGTCACGCGTCCTACCAGTGTTACTCCCAGGATGGCAATATGCCCTGTGGCTGCCGGGAAAACAAAATGGTCAGGCCACCTGTCGGACCGGGGATCGAAGAATCGAATGGCGTCGCGCCCTACATGGTGCGACGCACGTCCACTTTTGGCCCTGTTGCAGAAGGGACATGACCACGCGTAATTATCGATGTGGTGGGGTCCGCGGCGGCGGCGACGTAGACGCACACTCCGGATACGACCAGCAACGTAGTCATCCCAAAGTCGCGGCGGGATAATATGCTCGATTTCGAATTTGCCTGTTGTCGGCAACAAACAGTATTCGCATGCGTCGTTCGCCCGTAAGCGAACCACCTCGCGAACATCCGTATTCTGGGAGTCGTGCGCGGCACGACGTCGGAGTTGGGCTATACGTTGGTCCAGCCCCAGATGCTGAGGCGGCGCGCTCATAGCCCCTTTACGTTTCCACGGCTGAAATTGCCTGGATGTGGGGCATTAGCCGGCGCCTCGTAGCCGTTGCTGCTCCCTGGCTTCCGCCACAACCTCGGCCAGACGCACTGGATCGGCCTGTACATCCCGCAACCAGGTAAGGACGCGGTCGGTCTCCGCCATGACCTCCGCGCGGACGTGCCCAACAGGGACGCCACCGCGGCGTGCAAGCTCCTGCAACCGCTGCTCGTTCACGACATGCCCGTATATTTTCACCAGCGCATCCCGCTCGATCCGCTCGTCCTCGGTCAAGAGACGCTGGCCCTGCAAAGCGAAGAGCACATCCAGCCGTTGGCGCTGAGCCGGGGTGAGGACATCCCGCTGTCCCTCCTCGTTGCCCGATACGCCATCTGGCGACCTCTCCCGCTCCACTACGCTGCCTTCGGTCTCGGGCACGGTTTTCGAGTCGAAGACGTCGTCCAGCCTAACCCCAAGGACGGTCGCGGCAGCCACCACGAGCTCCATGTTCGGCCGTCGGACGCGCTCGTCGCGCGCCAGGCGGTCGAGGGGTCGTGTGTCCAGAGCTAGCCCAAATCGGGCTACGATCTTCTGCTGAAGGTCCTTGACCGTCAAATTGCGAACCCGCAGCAAATCGCCGAGTCGCGAGTAGACCATCACACCCATCGCGCGCACCCCTCCCCGTCCGGCAGCACCTCGACCCGCCATGGCCGCGACACCCTTTGTCGTCAGTATAAGTCAAAAAGTCAAAGCGTCACGTCGCTTGGCTTGACCCGTCACCGTATCCGCGCCTGATCGTCGGGGACCTGGTGAGCCTGCCTGACGACGATGGGTATCGGTTTGAAGTGGTCGAGGGGGTCCTGGTCCGCGTGGGATCGAGCGTCTACAAGGCCACGCGCATGGCGGGACGGTTGTTCGCCACCCTCCTGGCGTTCGTCGTCGCCCATGACCTGGGGGATGTGACGCCGCCCGATGGGACGTACGATCTGGATGCGTCGGGCGGGTCGATCACCGGCCTCGTCCCCGCTGTCGGATTCATCCGCGCAAAGTTGCTGTCCCGCATCGACCCGGATAGGGCGATCCCCTTCGCGCCCGATCTGGCCGTCGAGATCGCGTCGGACAACCAGGACCGACCGGCCATGGGCAGCAAGGCGGGGCGCTACCTCGACGCCGGCACGCGCCTGGTGTGGATCGTTTACCCCCGCCGGCGGCAGGTCAGGTCGACGTGTGGCATCCGGGCGACACGGCGCCGAAGACCCTGGCTATTGGCGATACCCTCGACAGCGAGGACGTAGTATCGGGGTTTAGCCACCCTGTTGCCAACCTCTTTGTCTAGCGTCGCTATAGGATGAAGTTCGCAGAGCAGTTGTTGGTCATCGCGGTTAGCCGGCGTCATTCGCGAGGGAGAGTTGGCGGTTTCAGAGGGTACGCTTGCTGTCCACGCGCCCGCCATGCATGATCGTCGGCGTGAGGGGCATTCCGAGGTGTCTGACGATGTGCCTGAGGGCGCGAACGTTTGCTGCTCCGGCATTGCACGGAGGTGGCCGAGACGCCGGGACGGGCGAGACGCCCGCGCTCCCAGGGATTCCGCGCCGACAAACAAGTTGGGTTGGGCGCGCTAACTGCGTCTGCTTGCTCTCTCGGACAGGTGGCTAGTCTCGCTCAGAGCATCCTCCTGGACGGGCAGCAGGTCGTTGAGGGTGTAGCCCATGGCGGCCAGGAGCTTTTCGAGCATTTTGTAGGAAACGCTATGTCGTCCCTGCTCGATGCGCGACACGTTCTGCTGGGTCATGTCGACGGACGCGGCCACCTGTTGCGCGGTGAGGTCGCGCGCCTGCCGCAGCGCCTTGAGGTGGGCTCCGACGTGCCGAATCCTCGGCGTGCCGGGCCATGTGGGCGGCAAACAGGGGGTCGCCGATAGAGCGGATCGTCGTGCCTGGGATGTCCGTCTCGTCCGTCCCCAGGTCGCCGCTGCCCGCCGCGACGGACACGGTGATGTGATACCCGTCCACGACGCCCAGATTCGCCCAGTCCGGCGCGCGAGTCGTGGAGCGCAGCAGCCGCCACGCGGCGAGGGATATGCTCTCCCCATCGGCGAACCGCACGGTCAACTCGTCGTGCCCCGGGTCGTAGCGCGCGTCGACGATACGCACGTAGGCATCATCATCCCAGTCGTTGTGTTTCATATCTGTATCGTACAGTTTCTGGCAGTATTTGCCCTGGAGATGGCAGTGCGCGCGGGCCTATGCTGATCGTGTGCCGCGCTGAGGGCGGTGTTAGTACGACAACGTGACATTGACCTGCGATGACAGTCGCATGGCCAAGAATGACGACGAACGTCGTGACGGCCACGCGCGGTGAGACACTTCAGTGTCCGTTGTGTGCCATGCGACTTTAGTCGCAGGCTGGTCTTAACGTTGTCTTATGAGCGGTGTTATGAGAAAGGAGCGCATGGGAGATGGTCACGACATCCGATGAGGGACAGGTCGGGACGGAAGCGGACGATGCGGCGGCGCGCAAGCGGGACGTTGCCGACGCGAGAGATGGCGCAACTAAGGCGGGCATCGTCCCGCCAACAGAGCCGGCAGACGATTCTCTGGCAACGGGCAACCGGCAACCGACAACTCGTCTCGACGTGCCGACGCTGCGCGTGCGCGTGGTCAGGATCGTGTTGCGCGGGCTGTGCCGCCTGTTGTTCCGCGTGCGCGTCGAGGGATTGGAGCGGCTGCCGCGCCGGCAAATGATCGTCTGCGCCAACCATATGAGCTGGATCGACGCCTTTTTGGTGCTGCTGTTCTTGCCTGCCGAGCTGCGGCTGTTCGTGCTGGGCCGGCGCACGGCCGTCATGACCACGCCCTGGCGCACGCGCATGATTAACTGGCTGGGCATCATGATCCCGCTGGACCTCGACCGGCCGGAGGTGGCGATGCGGCAGATGGGCCGCGTGCTGGAGCAGGGCGGCTCGCTGGTCATCTTCCCCGAGGGCGGCTGGGGCTACGTCGAGGGCGCCCTGAAGCCGCTGCGTACTGGAGCGGCGCGGCTGAGCCTGCAAAGTGGCTTGCCCATCGTGCCGGTCGCCATTCTCGGGACGAAGAGGCTCCAGCTGCGTCGCCGGCTCACCCTGCGCATCGGCGTGCCGATCGATCCGCCGCTCAGTGCTCGTGATGACTGTGCCGGTGCTCGCGATGACCGCCCTGGTGCTCGCGATGACCGGCCTGGTCCGACCGATGACCGCATCGCGGTGAGCGACGGATCGGCGGCAGCCGTTCGCAACGATCCGAGATTGGGCGACGGGAGTGACCGGGATGGCGGGGACGATGGGAGTGACCGGGACGGCGGGAACGATGGGAGTAGCTTGCGGGATCGCGGCCACGCCCTCACCGACACCCTGCGCCAGGCGTTGCTGGCGTTGCTCTCGGGCGCCGCCGTGTGACCTCTGTACCACCGCATCTATTCCCCTCTAGGGCCAATACGGTTCAGTTAAGGGACGGGAGCAGCCACGGCGTGTCTAGGGTGAGAGGATCGTCGAGGGGACAGGGCTGGTCGAGGGCGACGTGAGCGGGGGGAGCGGCTTGCGGCAGGACGTGGATGG